>Ga0187892_10000616_pt1 | contig 91278 bp, 78 predicted proteins | sample MA1701073metaG_FD_139345 | JGI IMG/M metagenome (GOLD analysis project Ga0187892, IMG submission 139345) | Bio-ooze microbial communities from a basaltic lava cave in the Kipuka Kanohina Cave System on the Island of Hawaii, USA - MA170107-3 metaG ... | reverse complement strand
GGAGCCGCGAGGCCGGCTTGGACCGTGGGTGGCCTGTTCGAGGTGCGCCGTGCTTCATTGTAGCGGGAGCCGCGAGGCCGGCTTGGACCGTGGGTGGCCTGTTCGAGGTGCGCCGTGCTTCATCTTCCGTGGAAGGTGGGCGTCTTCTTGTTGGCGAAGGCGGTGACTCCGGCCCGGAAGTCCTCGGTCCGCCCGCTGGCCGCGATGGCCTGGACCTCCGCCTCCATCTGGGTCTCCAGGCTCTCCCACGTCGCCTGGTGGAAGAGCCGCTTGGCGGCGCCAATGGCCCGGGTGGGCCCCTGGGCCAGCTCGCGGGCTAGGCCCTCGACCGACGAGCGTAGCTCGGCGTCGGGCACGACGCGGGTCACCAACCCCCATTCCAGGGCTTCGCGCGCGGACAGCACGCGGTTGGTGAGGTAGAGCTCGAGCGCCCGGCGCAGCCCGATCAGCCGAGGCAGGAAGTAGGACGACGACCCATCGGGCGTGGCGCCGATCTTGGAATAGGCCATCGTAAAGCGCGCCGACTCGGCGGCGACGACGATGTCGCCCGCCAGCACCAGCGAGAGGCCGCCGCCGGCGGCCACGCCGTTCACGGCGACGATCACCGGCTTGTCGCTCCGACACAGCCGGGAGACGGCGCCGTGCAGGTACGTGGTCAGCTCCTTCACGTGGGCGCCGATCCGCTCCAGGTTGTCGACGAACTCCTTCACGTCGCCGCCCGCGCAGAATGCCCGGCCGGCGGCGGCGATCACCAGGCAGCGGACCTCGGGGTCCTCGTCCACCTCGAGCACGGCGTGGAAGATCTCACGGCCGACGCTGAGGTTGAACGCGTTGTATGCGTCAGGACGGTTGAGTGTCAGGGTGGCGACGTGATCACGACGCTCCAGGACGAGGCTCTGGTAAGGCATGGGGGGTCCTCCGCTACGCTGGGCCGGAACGCTTCCGGGCGACCTGCTCCATCGCGTGCATCACGTCCTCGATTCGCAGCGGCTTCGAGAAAATGGCCTCCACGCCGTGGGCCCGGCGCTCCTCCGCCGACAGCTCGACGCCGAACCCGGTGACGACGAAGACGGGCACCGCCGGCGCCATGGCCTTGACGGCCTGCGCGATCTGCCACCCGGAGAGACCCGGCATGGCCAGGTCGGTGAAGACGACGTCGAACGGCTCGGCCCGGAAGCGCTCGATGGCCCGGGCGCCGTCGGCCAGCACCTCGGCCCGGTGGCCGAGGGTCTCCAGGACGTCGCCGATCACCTCGCCCACCGACTCCTCGTCGTCGATCACCAGGCAGCGCATTGTCCCCATGGGAGTGGCCGGAGCTGGCGCCTCCACGGCCGGCATCCCCTCCACCGCCAGCGGGGGAAAGACCAGCCGGAACGTCGAGCCCCGTCCCTCCTCGCTCTCCACCGATATAGTAGCGCCGTGCCGGGACACGATGCCGTACGTCATCGACAGCCCGAGCCCGGTGCCTTGCGGGCCCTTGGTCGTGAAGAACGGGTCGAAGATCTTCTCGCGGATGGCCTCCGGGATGCCAACGCCGGTGTCGCTAACGGTCAACTCCGCCTGCCCGTCGACCGTGGCCGAGGCCAGGGTGAGACTGCCCCCGTTGGGCATGGCGTCCACGGCATTGAGGATGAGGTTCGTCATCACCTCGCGCAGCTCGGCGGCGTCGCCGGCCACCGGGGGAATCGGCGTCAAGCGCGTCTGGACGTCGACCATGACCCCGCGACGGAGCGCCTCTTCGCGCCAGCGGGACTGGGTGATCTCGAGGGCGTCGCGCACCACCCCGTTGAGGTCCACCGGCACCAGGGGCTCGTCGCGGCGGACCCGCGCGAACTCCTGCAGCCGCCGCACCGTCTGCGCCCCGTCCACGGCCGAGCGCTCGATGACCTGCAGCCACTGCCGGAGCCGGGGATCCTCGACCCGCCGGAGGAGCAGCTGGGCCCGGCCCAGGATGGCGGCCAGCAGGTTGTTGAAGTCGTGCGCTACGCCGGAGGCCATTTCGCCCAGCGCTCGGAGCTTCTCGGTTCGTATCAGGTGGTCCTGGGCGGCCGCCAGCTCGCTGTAGGCCCGGGTCCGCTCTTCGAAAAGGCGCGCGCTGCGCAGGGCCAGGGCGGCCAGGTCGGCGATGCTGACGGTCACCCGCTCCTCGGCGTCGGTGAAGTCACCCTGGCGCCGGCTCACGGTCAGGACGCCGAGGACGGTGCTGCCGGCCATCATCGGGACACCCAGCCAGTGCGGCGGCCCCTCGACGGGGGGCAGCGCGATGCCGCGACGGGCGCACTCGGCGGCGTAGTCGGCCGTCCGCAGCGGGCGGCCCGTCTCCAGGATGACCGAGGCCAGACCGACCGAGCGGGGGTAGCGCTGGGGAGCCGTGGCATCTTCCTGGCCGTCCTGCACGCGCAGCGCGACCTCCAGCTCGTCAGCGCTCTCGTCCACGAGCAGCATCACGAACTTGTCCACGGTCAGGACGCGGGGCAGCTGCCGGCGGATCGCGTCCAGGAGCGCCGCCTCGTCGAGCTGCCCGGTCACCGCCCGGGAGAGTTCGTGCAGCACGGTCAGCTCCTCCACCTGCCGGCGGTTCTGGTCGAAGAGCCGCGCGTTCTCCAGGGCCACGCCGGCCTGGGCGGCGATGGCCTCGAGGAGCGCCATCTCTCCCGGCGAAAAGTCCCGAGACTGCGTGAGCCAGGCGGCCACGAATCCGGCGATGAGCCGCCCCTTGGCCAGGATGGGCACGAAGAGCTGGCTCCGGTGGGGCGTGGCGGTGTAGACCGAAGCGGGGACCCGGGGGTCCGTGGCGACGTCGCGCGCGAAGACGGCGTGCTTCGTCCGCGCCGCCTCCGCGTAGAAGGGGTCGTCCACGATGGACAGCTGGAGCGAGGCCATCGTCGGCATCCAGTCGGGGGGGAGGCGATAGCCCGCCTTGGGGATCATCCGCTCGCCGCCTTCACCCAGCATCCACACCCCGACGACCTCGGCGCCGATGGCCTGGGTGATCTGGCGCATGAAGTGGCGAAGCAGCATATCCAGATCGAGCGTGGAGGACAGCGTGCGGCTGGCCGCCAGCAGGGTCTCGGTTTCCTTGAGACGGATTTCCCGCTGGCGCGCCAGCTCGGTGTTCTCCAGAGCGAGTCCCACTTGAGCGGCCACGCCCTCGATGAGCCGAATCTCCGCCGGCTGGAACTTGCGCCCGGTACGCCACCAGACGAGGAACAGCGCGCCGCGGCTCTCGCCTCGTACCCGGGTCGGCGCGAAGAGGACCGCGTGCGGGGGCAGCTGCCGCACCCACTCGGAGTCGAAGCGCTCGTCGCCCCGGGGATCCTCGCTCCAGCTGGCCCGGCCCGCCCGCCAATCCGCGAGCAGACTGGGCAGTCGTCCCAGCGCGATCGGGTGACTGCGGAACCATTCGCGCAACGGCTCGGGCACGCGATAGCCGGCCACCGCGCGCAGGGCCTCGTCCTGCTCGTCGAGGACGTAGGCGCCCACCATGTCGGCGCCGAAGGCGCGGGCGAGCTCGCGAGCGACCCGGCGCAGCAACTCGTCGTCGGGCGCGTCCTGGGAGAGGACCTGGCCCACCGCCAGGAGTGTTGTCGTTTCGCGGAGGCGCTCCTGAGCCTCCGCGTAGAGTCTGGCGTGCTGCAGAGCCACTGCCGCCTGGGCAGCGAAGCTCTCGAACAGGCTCTCCTCGTCCGGGGTGATGCTCACGAGCGCCCGGCCATTCATGGCCAGCACGCCGAGAAGAGTGTCCTGCAGAAGAATGGGCACCCCATAGAAGCTGCGCACGCCGTGGCGGGCGGCCCACTCGCGGATTCGGTACCGCTCATCCGCAAACACGTCGGGAATGCTGAGGGGCCGCCGGTGGGCAGCCACCCAGCCCGTCGCGCCCTCGCCGAAGGCCATGGAGGTCATCGGAAAATCAGCGCCCATGCTTTCGTCGGACACCGCGCTGATCCGCAGCGTCTGCGAGCCCTCGTCGGCGACCCAGAACGCCACGAATGGGCTCGCCATCAGCTCGGCCGCGGCCCGGGCGATCGTCCGCAGCACCTCGGCCGCATCCAGGGAGGACGAGACGACGCGGTTGATCTCGGTCAGGCTGCGCAGCCGCTTGGCCCGCGCTTCCAGACCCTCGTAGAGCCTGGCGTTCTGGATGGCGATGGCGGCGTGCTCGGCCAGCTGCAACAGGGTGGCCTCGTGGCGCTCCGTGAACGGCCGGGGGCTGCGGTTGCTGACGTCGAGCAAGCCTTCCACGTGGCTGCCAATCCGGATCGGCGCCGCCAGGGCGGTGACGATCCCTTCCGCCTCGGCGATGGACATGTAGTCCTTGCTGATCCGGGGATCCACGTCGTAGTCGTCGGTGCGGAACGGTCGTCCCGTCGCCAACACCAGACCGGCGAAGCCCTTGCCCGCCTCGACCCGGAACGTTGCGTACGCGGTATAACGGGTGCCCACGCCATAGCGGAAGACCACGGCGTCGGACTCCGGCTCGCGGAGACCGATGCGGGCCAGGTCGCTGCCGCACAGCTCGCGCGCCCCCTCGGCGATACGCTGCAGGACCGTGTCCAAATCAAGCGAAGCGTTGATGGAGCGGGCCAGGTCGGCCATGACCTCGGCCTCACGCCGGCGCCGCTCAGTCTCCTCGTGGAGCCGGGCGTTGTCCAGGGCCAGCGCCGCCTGGTCGGCGAAGGCCTCGGCCAGGCGGATGTCGTCGGCGCCGAAGAGGCGGCCCGGTCGGTCCCCCACGCCGAGGGCGCCGATGATCCGGTCGTGCACGCGCAACGGCACCGCCAGGACGGCTCGGAACGACGCCTGCTCGAGCCGGGCGCGCACCGGAGGCGTGAGGGTGATCGCTGGATCCTCAAGGAGATCGGGCGTGACGACCGTGCGGCGTTCGCGAAGGGCGCGCCCGCCCGCCCCCGTCCCCTTTGGAAAGACAATCCGGCCGAAGGCGGGTCCCACGTCGCCGGAGACTGCGATGGCCTCCAGGTTCTCCGACGCGGGCTCCAGCCGGTAGACGGCCGATGCCTGGGCCTGGAGCAGACTGCGCAGGTTGTCGGCGATGCGCTGAGCCACGATGTCCGAGTCGAGCCGCTCGGCCAGCACGCGCTCGACGTCCGCCAACGCGCGCATCCGCTCCGCCTGCCGCTGGGCCTCCTGGTAGAGACGTGCCTTTTCAAGCGCCACCGCGGCCTGGTCGGCGAAGGCCTCGGCCAGCTCCCGATCACGCGTGGTGAAGGGGCGCCGGGCGCGAAAGGCCAGGGCGCCGATGATCCGCGGGCCCGCCCGGAGCGGTACGCCCAGGAACTCGGTGTAGCCCAGCCGCTCGTCGGCTGCCCGATGCTCGGGCACCAGCTCGTGCATCTCGGCGATGTTGGCGGCGATGCTGCGTCCCTCTTTCACCACCCGACCACTGAAGCTCTCGCCGATCTTGATGCGCGGGCGCAGCATCGTCTGGTCCGCCGTTCCCGCCAGGCCCGCGAGCACCAGCTCGTCTCCCTCGACGAGCCGGAAGCCGGCGTTGTCCACCTGGAGCAGGCGGGCGGCCTCGTCGGCGATGGCGCGCAGGAGCGCGTCGGTCGACTCCGCGGCGCCGATCCGCTTGTTGATGTCGAGCAGGGCGGCCAGATGGGCGCGACGGGTCTGCTCCTCCTCGAAGCGGCGGGCGTCGTCGATCACGACGGCGGCGTGGTGGGCCAACGACTCCAGCAGTCCGATCTCTTCGCCGGTGTACTCGTGGCGCCGGCGACTGGCGATGGTCAGCACGGCCACGATGCGCTCACCGAGCATGACGGGGACGCCGGCGAACGACACCAGTTCGGCGGCCCGCGCCCTCTCGGCGTTGCGGACCCGGAGGTCGCGACCGAGATCGGGGACGACGAGAGGCGCTCTTTGGGCCACGATGGCGCCCACCAGGCCCTCGCCCACGGCCAGGTGGGCGGGGGCCGCGGGGGTGGTGTCAGAGCCGGAGGAGGCGCCCAGCGACAGCCCGCGCCCGTCGAGATCGAGCAGCCACAGCCGCGATTCGCTGGCGCCGAAGATCTGAACGGCCGCGGCGACGACCCGGCGGAGCACCTCGGCGAGCGGCAGCGTAGCCGTGAGTGTTTGCGTCAGTCGGGCCAGCGTCTCGAGCCGGCGCCCCTTCTCCCGGGCCTCGGCGGCCAGCGCGGCGCGGGTGACGGCGTGACCCATCTGGACGGTCACGGCCTCCAGCAGCGCGGTCTCGTCACCCGTGAGCGCGCGCGCCTCGCTCGAAACGAGCGCCAGCACACCCCAGGGGCTGGTCTCGGTGGGGATCGGCAACGAGAACAGCGTGCGGTGGCCCGCGGCGACCACGGCAGCGCGCAGGTCGGCCCCGACGAGCGGAGACTGCGTGAGGTCGGTCACGACCAGCCGACCGGCCCTGACCGCCTCTCCCGCGTGGCTTCCCTCCACAGGTCGCGACCGCAGGCGGATCAACTCCGCCGACGTGGCCCCGCGCTCGGCGATCATCTGGAACCTGCCGTCCGCCTCGAGCCGGAACACCGCACCGGCGTCCATGCGGGCAACCCGCCGAGCGATCTCCAAAAATTGCTCGACGGTCGCCACGAGATCGGCGTGGACGGCTTCGGCGGGAACGGCGGAACCACGGGGGGGAGTTCGGGTGTCGGGCGCGGCGCGGCCGGCGCGGCGACTCAGCCATGCGGCCGTCACCGTGGTTCCTCCGACGATTGCAAGGGAGCCGAGCATCCAGCCCCAGGCTGGACCGGGCAGAAAGGCGCCAGCGACCCCCCACAGCGCGGCCAGCGCCACCAGGACGATGGCGCTCCGGGCGGTGAAGGTCAGCGTGATCGCATCCTCAGCGCCGCTCGCCGATCCGGTGGAGCTTCAAGAGATTCGTCGTGCCGGTGACCCACATCGGCGAGCCGGAGATGATGACGATCACGTCGTTGGCCCGGACCGAGCCGTCGCCCAGGAGCGTGGCTTCCGCTTCTTCGATCATCTCGTCGGTCGTCTCCACCTTGCGGATCAGACGCGAGGACACACCCCAGCATAGGGCCAGCCGCCGCTGCACCTCTACAAATGGCGTCAGGGCGATGATGGGGACGTCGGGCCGCTCCTGGGAGATCAGGCGCGCCGAGAAGCCGGACTGGGTGAACGCCACGATGGCTCGTGCCCCCAGCACGTGGGCCGCGGTGGCGGCGGCGTCCGAGACGGCCTCGGGGAAACCCACGCCTTCGCGGTGGCGCCGGGGCGCCTCCACCCGGAGCACCGCCTGCTCGGCACGCTCGGCCACCCGCGCCATTACCTGCACTGCCTCCACCGGGTAGCGGCCGGTGGCCGTCTCCGCCGACAACATAATGGCGTCGGCCCCGTCGAAGATCGCCGTGGAGACGTCGGAGACTTCGGCGCGCGTCGGCCGCAGGTGGGTCACCATGGATTCGAGCATCTGGGTGGCCACGATCACGGGGACCTTCGCCGCGCGTGCCTGCCGAATCACTTCCTTCTGGATGTGGGGAACTTCCTCGAGCGGGACGTCGACGCCGAGGTCGCCGCGGGCCACCATCACGGCATCCACCATGGTCATGATGCCGGCCAGGTTGCCGATCACCTCCTGGCGCTCGAGCTTGGCCACGATGGGCAGGTCGGCGCCCTGGTCGCGCAGGACCTTGCGCACCTCGCTGATGTCGGCCGCCGAGCGCACGAAGGAGATGGCGACGAAGTCGATGCCGTGGCCGATGCCGAACCGCAGATCCTCCTTGTCCTTGTCGGTGAGGCACGAGACGGGCAGCGGGACGTTGGGCAGCGAGATGCCCTTGTGGTCGCTGATCCGGCCGCCGGCAATCACGCGACAGCGCACCTCGTCGGCGGTGGCCTCCTCGACCCGGAGCTGGATCATGCCGTCGTCCATCCAGATCTGGTCGCCCGGCCGCACCTCTTTGAGATATTCGGGGTGCGTGACCGACGCACGCTCCGCGGTGCCGGCCACGGGCCGGGCCACCAGCGTGAACGGCCGATCCGGCTCGAGGTCCACCCGCCCGCCCCCGCCCGGGCCGAACGTCCCCAACCGGACCTTGGGTCCCTGCAGATCCTGAAGGATCGCGATGGGCCGGCCCCAGCGTTCCTCGCCGGCCCGGATCCGCTTGATCGACTCGGCGTGCTCGGCGTGGGTGCCGTGCGAGAAGTTGAGTCGGGCGACGTCCATGCCGGCCGCGGCCAGCCGGTCCAGTTGCTCGGGGCTGGAGCTGGCCGGACCGATCGTGCAGACGATCTTGGTGCGACGCATCAGGATTGCTCGGAGGGGGACTCCGCCCCCCTTCCGATGCCTCCCCCCAGGATTGCGGCGGCAAAGCCGCCGCTCGAACGCGCCCCGCTCACGCTGCTCTCAGCACTCGGTCCAGGAACTGGCCGGTGTAGGAGCGCGCGGCCTGGCGGGCCAGGGCCTCGGGCGTGCCGACGGCGACCACGCGGCCGCCCGCGTCGCCGCCCTCGGGACCGAGGTCGATGATCCAGTCCGCCGTCTTGATGACGTCCAGGTTGTGCTCGATGATCACGACGGTGTTCCCCTGGTCCACCAGCCGGTTCAGCACGTCCAGGAGCTTCTGGATGTCGGCGAAATGCAGCCCGGTGGTGGGCTCGTCGAGGATGTACAGCGTCCGGCCGGTGGCCCGCCGACTCAGCTCGGTGGCCAGCTTGACCCGCTGCGCCTCGCCGCCCGAAAGCGTGGTGGCGGACTGCCCCAGCCGGATGTAATCCAGCCCCACGTCGTTGAGGGTTTCCAGCTTGGTGCGGATGACCGGCACCGCCTCGAAGAAGTCCAGCGCCTCCCGCACCGTCATCTCCAGCACGTCGGCGATGGAGCGGCCCTTGTACCGGATCTCCAGCGTCTCGCGGTTGTAGCGCCGGCCCTTGCAGACGTCGCACGTCACGTAGACGTCGGGCAGGAAATGCATCTCGATCTTCACCAGGCCGTCGCCCTGGCAGGCTTCGCAGCGGCCACCCTTGACGTTGAACGAGAAGCGCCCCGGCAGGTAGCCCCGCATCCGCGCGTCGGGCGTGCGGGCGAAGAGCGTCCGGATGAAGGTGAACACTCCGGTGTAGGTCGCCGGGTTCGAGCGCGGGGTCCGCCCGATGGGCGACTGGTCGATGTCGATCACCTTGTCGAGGTGCTGGGCCCCCTCGATCCGGTCGTGTGCTCCCGGTCGTTCCTGGGCCCGGTGCAGCATCTGGGCGAGCCCTCGATAGAGGATGTCGGTGACCAGCGTGGACTTGCCGGAGCCGCTGACCCCCGTGATGCAAGTGAAGGAGGCCAGGGGAATCTGCACCGCCTGGCCCTTGAGGTTGTGCTCGCGCGGGTTGTGGACGGTGAGGGAGACGCCACTGCCCTTGCGACGCTGGCCGGGCACCGGGATTCGCAGCGCGCCCGACAGGTATCGGCCGGTGAGCGATTCCGGGTTGGCCATGATCTCGTCGGGCGTGCCCACCGCCACCAGGTGGCCGCCGTGCTCTCCGGCGCCCGGGCCGAGATCCACCACGTAGTCGGCCGAGCGGATCGTTTCCTCGTCGTGCTCCACCACCAGCACGGTGTTGCCCAGATCGCGCAGCCGCTTGAGGGTCTCGAGGAGCCGGCGGTTGTCGCGCTGGTGCAGACCGATGGAGGGCTCGTCCAGGATGTAGAGCACCCCCACCAGGCTCGAGCCGATCTGCGTGGCCAGGCGAATGCGCTGCCCCTCGCCGCCCGAGAGCGTTCCCGCCGGGCGGTCCAGGGTCAGGTAGTCGAGGCCGACGTCCCGCAGGAACCCGAGCCGCTCGCGGATCTCCTTGAGCACGCGGCGGGCGATGAGTGTCTCCCGCTCGGAGAGCTGCAGCCCCCCGAAGAAGGCGGCCGCCTCCTTGATGGTGAAGCGCACCACGTCGGCGATCGAGCGCCCGGCGATCTTGAGCCCCAGCGATTCGCGGCGCAGCCGCGCGCCCCCGCAGGTCGGACAGAGCCGCTCGGCCATGAATGGCTCGATCTCCTGCCGTGCCTCCTCGGAGTCGGTGTCGCGGTACCGCCGCTCCAGCATCCGGACCATGCCCTCGAACCCACCGTCGCGGTCGCCGTGCAGCACCACGTCACGTACGGGCTTCTTGAGATTCTTCCAGGGGGTGTCGAGCGAGAACTTGTGGCGGCGGGCCAGCACTTGCAGCGTCTGCTTGAAGTACGGCGCCTCGCGTCCAGCCCAAGGCGCCAGGGCCCCTTCCCGGAGCGACCGCTCGGCGTTGGGAACCAGGCGCTCGGGATCGATTTCCCACCGCGTGCCGAGCCCCGCGCACGCCTCGCAAGCTCCGTACGGGCTGTTGAAGGAGAACATCCGGGGCGAGACCTCGGGCAGCGAGATTCCGCACTCGGCACAGGCCAGGCGCTCGGAAAAGGTCATTGTAGCCGGTGCCGCGTGCTCCGCTGGTTTTATTGTAGCGGGCGCCGCCTGCTCGGAAGACTTCGTGGGTGGCCTGGCCGAGGAGGGCGTGGCTCCGCTCGTCGACATCACTTCCACCTGAACAACTCCGTCGGCCAGGCGGAGCGCCGTTTCCAGCGAGTCGGCCAGCCGGGCGCCGATCGTATCCCGAACGACGAGCCGGTCGACGACGACCTCGATGGTGTGCTTGCGGTTCTTGTCGAGCTCGATCTCCTCCTCCAGCTCGCGCACCACGCCGTTGACACGCACGCGGGAGTACCCCTGCCGGCGGAGGTCGAAGAAGAGCTTCTTGTACTCCCCTTTGCGGCCGCGGATGACCGGCGCCAGCACGAGCAGGCGCGTGCCGGTCGGTTGGGCCAGGACCCGGTCCACCATCTGCTGGACGGTCTGGGCCGAGATCACCCGGCCGCACTGGGGACAGTGGGGCACGCCGATCCGGGCGAAGAGCACGCGCAGGTAGTCGTAGATCTCGGTCACGGTCCCCACGGTGGAGCGCGGGTTGTGCGACGTGCTCTTCTGCTCGATGGAGATGGCCGGCGAAAGTCCCTCGATGGAGTCCACTTCGGGTTTCTCCATCTGCTCGAGGAACTGCCGCGCGTAGGCCGACAGGGACTCCACGTAACGACGCTGGCCCTCGGCGTAGATGGTGTCGAAGGCCAGCGACGATTTGCCGGAGCCGCTGAGCCCCGTGATCACCACGAGCTGGTCGCGGGGAAGCTCCAGGTCGATGTTCTTGAGGTTGTGCTCCCGCGCTCCACGGATGACGATGCGGTCGCTGGCCATGATTCCGTTATTCTGTCAGCCCCGCCGCCGTGCGGCAACTAAGTCGGCTCGGCCCGCAGCGCCGGCGCGCCTCGACGCCCGCCGGGCCGCGCGCATGGCGACGGCCGCGCCCCAGGCGGCCGGCGCCGCCAGCACCGCCGGATAGGCCACCGCCACGGTCTCGGGCCCGAGCCGGCCGCCGACAAGGGTCAGCACACCGAAAACGATCGCGCCGGTGAGCGCGCCGGCCAGCCGCGCCGAACCTCCGGCGGCGGCCAAGAGGGGCGCCCCGATCACGGACGCCGCGAATCCACACGCCAAGAGGACGGCCCGCCAGGGATCGTGGGGCCAGACCGCGCCGAGGGCCGCCACCGCCACGGCCCCGACCCACAGTCCGATCCGGACGGGCGCGCCGCTGTCCGCTCGGGCGACGTTGTGGGACAGGGCACTGGCTGTCGCGACGAACAGCGCGGCCAGCCCCGCGACCATCGCGGCGATGAGCAGCGTGGCCCACGGCGGTCCGGGTAGCGCCGCAGGCAGGGCGACGAGCACCGCGATAGCGGTCGTGCCGATGGCCGCGTCGGGGGTCGCCAGGGCCCCGTACACGCCCCAGCAAACGGTGACCAGCACCACGAGCAGCGGCACCAGCGACGCGCGAAGGGAAGCCAGAATGCGCGTTCGAGCGCGACGGCGGTCCTGAGCCGGCGACCGCCGTCGCGGGATCCCGCCCCGGCGCAGTGCCAGCGCCACGGCCCCACCGGCGAGCGTCAGCGCGACGCCGAAGCCGTCCACGACCGCGCCCAGGGAATCGCCGGGCCGCGGGTCTGCCCACGCAACGCCCGACGCCGCAACTCCCGGCACCCGGCGACCGGGCTCGAAGCGCACCCGAGCGCCGTCGCCCAGCTCGAGCCGGTCCCCGGGCCGGAGCGTCAGGGCGTCGCCGGGGGCCAGCTGCCACTCCCGAACGGCCAGTCGCTCTCCGTCACGATCGAAGACGCGGTACACGCCATCGCCCAGCGCAGTGACCCGATGCGGCTCGCTGAAGGCCAGTGTCGTCGATGCGAGGACGACCACACCGTCGTTGGCCGCGGCGCCGCGCTCGGAAAAGACGAGCGCGGGGCGCGAGGCCACCGCGCTCCAGGCCTGCCAGGGCGCAGGCCCGCCGAGCGCGATCAGAGCGAGCAGTGGCGTCGCCAGCGCGAGCAGGCCAAGGGTGAGACCCAGTCCGCGAAGGTGCCGACCCGCTGGCGCCAGGCCGGCGGCCAGGCCGAGAACGCCGGCCGCCAGCAGCCCGTGCCAGCGCTCGGCGCCCAGCACCGACGCCAGATCGCCCGCGACGACGAAGCTGCCCCACAGCATCAGGCCGGCGCCGAGCAAACCACCGGCGGCCGCGGCGACATCGCGGCGTCCCTCGGGGAGCGGGACGAGCAGCGCCAGCAGCGGGGCCACCCCGGCGAGCAAGGCGAGCAGCGGAACGCCCGGCTCGCCGGCGAACACACGGGCGAGCAGGGCGGCGACGAGCGCCGGGCTGGTCCAGACCGCCACGGACGCGGGCAGACCGGCGCCGACCAGACAGATGCTCGTAGTGATCGCGGCAATGAGCGGCGCCAGGACGACGCCGTACCACCAGGCCAAGCCGATACCGCCTACGCGCACGGCGCCGAAGCTCGGGAGCGCGGAGAGGACGATACCGCCGGTCAGGAGCAGCACGAGAACCACGACCCCGGCGCGGCGCGCGTCGGTCATTGGCTACGCGGCGATTATAGCAGTGTATGCTGGACGGGACCGAGGAGGTCGGCATGGCGGAGCGGATCGAGCGGGTGATGGTGGTCACGGCCCACCCCGACGACTCGGAGTTCGGCGCCGGCGGGACCGTCGCCAAGATGGTCAAGCAGGGCCGCGAGGTAACCTACGTCGTCGTCACCAACGGCAACAAGGGCTCGAGCGACCGCAGCATGACGCCCGAGCGGCTCACGGGGATCCGGGAAGCGGAGCAGCGCAACGCCGCTCGCGTGCTGGGGGTCGAGCGGGTGGAGTTCCTGGGCTACGACGACGGCGAGCTCGAGGACACGCGGCGGCTGCGCCTGGACGTCACGCGCCAGATCAGGATGTGGCGGCCCGACCTCGTCATCACCCAGAACCCCGTCCGCACCTCCAACCTCTATACCTCTCACCGCGACCACCGCATCACCGCCGGTGTCGTGCTGGACTGCGTGTACCCGCTGGCCCGCGACCACCTGGCCTTCCCCGAGCTGATGCCGGCGCACGAACCCCACAAGGTCCGCGAGGTCTACCTGATGCAGTGGGAGAACCCGCACCTGGTGATCGACGTCACCGACACGCTGGACCTCAAGCTCAAGGCGCTGGCCTGCCACCAGAGCCAGCTTCGGGACTTCCCCGAAGTCGAGGCCCGGGTGCGCGAGCGCTCGGCCGCCCTGGGCCAGCCGCACGGCCACGCCTACGCCGAGGCCTTCGATCGCATCGTCCTGCCCCGGTGACGTGCCGATGACGCACGCGCCGGGCCCCCGCGATTTCAACGGAGTCGTCGGACTCGAGAGGCGGCACATGGAGGGCGGTCGCGCGATTTTCACCGTGACGCTCCGCCCCGAGCACCTCAATCCCTACGGGGTCGTGCACGGCGGCGTCGTCTACTCACTGGTGGACACGGCCATGGGCGGAGCCCTGGTGAGCCGGCTCGACTCCGGCGAGCGCTGCGCCACGCTGGAGATCAAGATCAATTACGTGGCGCCGGCGGTGAATGGCACGCTCGCCTGTGAGGCGACGCTGGTGGAGCGCACGCGGCGGATCGGCGTACTCGAGGCGCGCGTGCGGGACAGCGGCGATCGGCTCATCGCCGTGGCCACCGGCTCCTTCTACATCATCACCGACGCCCCCTCGCGCTGACGCGCCGAGAGGACCCGTGCCGCACCGCGACTCGGCGTGGCCTCGGGTACAATGCGGCCCGTGATCTTCCCGCCTCGCCTGCGTCTCGCCGCGCTCACGCTGGCGCTCCTCGTCGCCTCCGCGGCCTCCGCGACGAAGGCGGTGGCGCCGCCGGGAACCACGTGGCTCCTCGAGCAGGTGGACGCGCTGACTGCGTCCGATATGGAGGGACGGCGGTCGGGCACCCCGGGCGGCGAGCGTGCCGCTCGCCATCTCGCCGACGCGCTGGCTGCCTTCGGTCTGCGCCCGGCCGGCAACGATGGGTCATTTTTTCAATCGTTCGTCATCTCGTCGGGCACGCGCCTTGCAAATCCCACTGCCCTTGAGTTGGACGGATCGGCGCCGGCCCAGTTCGCGGTCGCTCGCGACTGGATCCCACACGGCGGCTCGCCGACGGCCGACGTCACCGCGGAGGTCGTAACCGCGGGCCACGGGGTGGTCGCCGTCGAGCACGGCCCTGACGACTACGCCGGCCTCGACGTACGCGGTCGGATCGTCCTGGCCTTCAGCGGCGCGCCCGCGGCGGCGGACGTTCGCCCGTCCCGGCTCGACAAGCTGATCGCCGCGCGGGAGCGCGGGGCGGCCGGGCTTCTCGTGATCGAGGATCCGCTGCCCTCGCTCGCGGCGACGGCAACGCGCGTGGAGATTCCATCTGCGAGCATCACCCCCGCCACGGCGCAGGCGTTGGCGCGGCCCGGCACTCGAGTACGACTCCGGATCGCGCTCGGCCGCGACGAGCAACGGGCCGTCAACGTCGTCGGGATCCTGCCGGGCACGGATCCGGCGCTCGCCGGAGAGGCCATCGTGATCGGAGCGCACTACGATCATCTCGGACACGTGGGCGGCGCCGTTCACCCGGGAGCGGACGACAACGCGTCGGGGACGGCGGTGGCGCTGGGGCTCGCCCGCGCTTTCGCCCAGGCGGGCGGCGCCCCCCGCACGCTGGTCTTCGCGCTGTTCGGCGCCGAGGAGCTGGGGCTGCTGGGCTCGCGCCACTACGTGACGCACCCGCCGGTGCCCCTGGCCCGCACGGTCGCGATGCTGAACTTCGACATGGTGGGACGCCTGCGCGACCACCGGCTCCACGTGGGCGGCGTGGACAGCGGCACCACGCTGCGCGCGCTCGTCGCCGACGCCGCCCGGACCGAAGGACTGGATCTGGCCGCCCAGGGCGGCCCCTGGGTGCCGTCGGACCACGTCCGCTTCTACACCGCCGGCGCGCCGGTGCTCTTCTTCCACACCGGCCGGCACGATGACTACCATCAACCGTCGGACACCGCAGACAAGATCAACGGGCCCGGCCTGGCCCGGATCGCCGCGACGGCGGTCCGGGTCGCCGAGCGGATGGCCCGCGAGCCCCGGCCGCAGTACGTCACCCTGCCCCCGCCGGCGCGCGGGCGCGCGGGCGACTCGGGCGCTGCCTTCTTCGGCATCGTGGCCGACGGCCGCGCCGGGGGCGATGGCGTGCGCGTGGCCGGAGTGGTTCCGGGAAGCGCGGCGGCGCGGGTGGGCGTGGCCGAAGGTGATGTGATCATCCGCTTCGGCGGGGTGTCGGTGGTGAGCTTCGCGGAGTTACACAGCTCGGTCCGGGCGCGCCGCCCCGGGGATCGAGTGTCGGTTGTCTACCTGCGCGACGGCGAAGCCCGCTCGGGCGTCGAGTCGCTGGGCGCGCACCCTTGAGACCATAACGAGCGAGGGATCCGTGATGGCTGATCGTGATCCTGCAACCGCGACCACGCTCACGGACGTGCTCAGTCGGCGCGCGGCCGTCAGCGGCGACCGGCCGTACTTTCACCTCTACGGCGAGACCGTCACCTACGCACACCTTTGGGCCAAGAGCGCTGGATACGCTGCCGCACTGGCGAGGGCCGGCGTCCGGGCCGGCGACAAGGTGTGCCTCGTCTATCCGACGTGCGCCGAGTTCTTCTACACCTTCGTCGGATTGCTCCGGCTCGGCGCCGTGCCGGTGCCGCTCTACCCGACGCTGGGCGTCGAGGCCACCGCCGGCATCTTCCGGAACTCCCACGCCGTCGCCGTGGCCACGATCGGCTGGTTTCGCAAGAACGTCGATCTCGCCGTGGGGATGGCGCCGAACGTGCGGGTGGTGCTCGAGCCGGCAGAGCTGGAGAGCGAGCCCGCGCTCACCCGGTTCCCGGAAACGAGCCCCGACAGTCTGGCCTTCATTCAGTACACGTCGGGAAGCACCGGGCACCCGCGCGGCGTGATGCTGACCCACGACAACGTGGTGAGCACCTGCCACTTCATGGCCGAGGCGGCGGGCCTGGTCGCCGAGGACCGGGTGGTCTCCTGGTTGCCGCTCTATCACGACATGGGCCTCATCGGCTGCTCGTTCACACCGCCCCTCACGGGCACCCCGCTCTGGCTGCTGCCCCCGGATCTCCGCAACCCCCGCCAGTGGCTGGACCTGGTGACCGAGATCCGCGCGACGTTCACCGTCTCCCCCGATTTCGGCTACCGGAACTGCGTGCGCAACATCCGCGACCAGTCGGGGCTCGAGCTGGGAAGCCTGCGGGCCGCACTGTCGGGGGCCGAGCCGGTGCGGCCCTCGACCATTCGAGCGTTCGAGAACCACTTCGGCGTCAAGAACGTCATCGCGCCCTGCTACGGCCTGGCTGAGGCGACGCTGGCGGTCGCCATCTGGCCGTTCGGCGTGCCCGTCCGGCTCGATCTCAGCGGTCGCTTCGTCTCCGTGGGGCGGCCCTGTCGGCGAGTCGAGGTCAAGATCATCGCCCCGCCCGATGAAGACACGGTGGCGGAGCTACCCAGCACCTCGAACAGCCCACCCACGTTTCAAGCCGAGCTGGAGCTCCCCGCTACAATCACCGGTGAGATCTGTGTCCGCAGCCCCGGCGTCATGCGTGGTTACTACCAGGACCCCGAGGCCACCGCCCGAGTCCTCTCTCCCGACGGCTGGCTCCGTACCGGTGACCTCGGGTTCCTCGACAACGAGGGCCACCTCTACGTCAGCGGGCGGCTCAAGGACGTCATCTTCCTCGGTGGAGAGAATCTCGTCCCCACCGACGTCGAGGACATCGTCGATCACGTCCACGGCGTTCGTTACTCGGCCGCGGTCGGGCTGGAGAGCGAGCGGACCGGCACCCAGCGGCTCTACGTGGTGGCCGAAGTGCGCGAGGACAGCGTCGAGCCCGACACTCACCGCCGTCTGGTGGGCGAGATCGTCCGGCGCGTGCACGAAGGTCGCGGCCACCGTCCGGCGCGGGTGCTCCTGGTCCGGGCGGGCGCGATCCCCAAAACCTCCAGCGGCAAGATCCAGCGCTCGCGCCTGGGTCAGATGATCCAGGCCGGCGAACTGCGCGATCGCCTCGTGCATCCCGCCGGCGCCGAGTAATGGAGTTCGGCGCCCACCTGCCCGTCTACGGCCCGGCGGCGACGCGGGACACGGTGCTCGGCTTTGCCCGGAAGATGGAGGCTCTCGGCTACGAGTCGCTGTGGGCGAGCGACCACGTCGTCATCCCCTGGCGGATCACCTCCCGCTACCCGTATAGCCCGACTGGCGAGTTTCCCTTGCCGCCGGCCACGCCGTTCCTGGAACCGCTCACCACGCTGGCCCTGGTGGCCGGCGCCACCGAGCGCATCCGGCTCGGCACCACCGTGCTGGTCTTGCCGCACCGCCATCCGGTGCTGGCGGCGAAGATGCTGGCGACGCTCGACCACCTGGCGCCCGGACGTGTCATCCTCGGCGCCGGCGTGGGCTGGCTCCGCGAGGAGATCGAGCTGTTCGGCGTCCCCTACCAGCGGCGAGGTGCCTGGAGCGACGAAGCGCTTCGCATCATGCGCGCCTGCTGGTCCGAGGAGCGCCCCGCCTTCGCCGGCGAGTTTTTCCGCTTCGACGCGCTCGGCTTCGCTCCCAAGCCGGCGCGGGGCACGATTCCCATCTGGATCGGCGGCCACACGCCGGCCGCGCTCCGCCGCGTGGCCGAGTTGGGGGACGGCTGGCACGCCGCCTTCGCGCTGCCCAAGGAGCTGGAGGCCGGCCGCGTCGCGCTCCGCCAAGCCTGCGGCAAGGCCGGTCGCGATTTCTCGGCGCTAACGCTGAGCGTCCGGGTGGGTCTCTCCGCCCGCAAGCCGGCCGGCGAGCTGGTCGACGAGCTGCGCGCGTTCGCCGACCTCGGGGTCCGCCAGGTCGTGCTGGAATCGCGGGCCCGTGACCTCGCCGAGATGGCCGAGCTCTACGAGCGCTTCGCCGCCGAGGTCAGGCCTCGGCTCTGATTCACGTCCGGTCGGTGCGGCGCAAGTAAGTTTCGACCTCGTCCACGAAGCGGGCCGCGTCGTCGAGGATGCGGCGGGCGGTTGCTGCAGCCACTTCCCGCTCATATCGGTAGTCGCTGATGGTCCGCTCGGTGAACGCACGGTTAAGGGCGACGTGAAGCTCCGGACTGAACACCCCCTGCGCGACAAACTGCTCGCGGAACGCGGCGATGACGCCCGCGTGCCGACGATACTCGCCGCCCCCCTTGGTCCTCAGCGCCGCCACAGCGAGGTGGAACATCGCAAAGTAAGCGCGGGAGACTGCCAGGTCGTAGTCGCTCGAGCCATAGTCGCGCCGGGCAGCGGCCAGACTCCGACGTCCTTTATCTACGAGCGCCCGGAGGTCGCTGGTCATGAGACGCGAGTGCCGTCGCGCCTTATGCTCCGGAATATGGGCTTGTCGGACCCCTCCAATTCGGCGACGCCTGCCGGCATCGGACTCAGCACCACGCCGTGATCGAGAAAGATACGACCGGACACCTCGCTGATGCGGTCCATCTCTGCCCAGAAGTCATCGCACCGATCCAGGACGACCAGGACATCGACGTCCGAGTCCCACTCGGCGTCACCCCGGGCGCGAGAGCCATAGAGGAGTACCCTGTCCAGGCGTTGTCCATAGAGCTCGCGTAGGGCGGCGGTGAAGTCCCGCAGCGCCGTGCGCCAATCGGCACGCGGCGGGGGGTTGGCCAGTTCCGCGGCGGCCGAGTCGAGCGCGCCCGGTACGATCACCGGCGAGGTGATGATTCGATAGGTCCATCGCCCGAGCGAACCCTCCGCGTTGACCGCGTGCACCCAGCGCTGGGCGGCGCCGATCTTGATGTGCTTGAGCGGATCGTACCCCTTGGTCTCCAAAATCAGCGTGCCCACCTCCTGGCCGTCTTTCTGCACCCGCACCAGAAAGTCGGGCAAGTACTCCCGTGTCGCTCCACCGTGCTCATAAGGAATCGCGAAGCCGAGGTTGAAGTTCTTCACGTATGCCAGGACGTGAGGGTCGGTCTCGAGATAGAAGGCGGCGCTCTGCTCCCACTGCGCGGTGTCGGCGACCACCAGGTTGAGGTGGGAGCGTTCGGTCTCGCGCACGGCCTTCGACGTCCAGAAGTCTACGTCGCGGGTGCTGCCTGGTCCGCGGTGCGCCTCGTACCGTGGAACTTCGGCACCGCCGTCGTCGGCCGGCACGATGGCCTCCGCCAGCATCTCCACCGCCCACGAGAAGTACGGCTCGAGGAACACGTCGCGCTTGTCCCGACCCCCCAGGGGCTGGACGTGCTCAGCGAGGAATCGCCGAACGACGACAACCATCTGCGGAAACAGCGCTTGTGGCGGAACCTCGCAGCTCTCCGATTTCGCGTACCGCCCCGTTAGCTCGCGGGCCAACTCGAACTCCAGCTCCTGGATGCGCTTGGTCGCCCGCCACTTCTCGAGCGTGACCTGGTCGGTCCTGCCCGGCCCCAACAGAGAGAGGCGACTGCCCAACTCGGTGGACAGGCCTTTGACCTTCACCGCGTCGGGAATCTCCAGCGGGTCGAGCGTGAGCACGGGGACGCGTTCCCAGGCAACCGACAGCGTCCCCTTGATCCTGACGGCGTAGCCCTCGACGCGCGGGAAGGTGATTTGCAGATGGTCCCGCTCCGGCGAGAGCGCGTAGACGTGGTGGACTTTCGGCGGCGGGGCGGCCGCCCCCGGCGTCGCCTTGAGCGGGATCAGCTCGAAGGGAACCCCGTAGACCTTCGCCACCTCCTCGACCGTGAGATCGTGGTACTGCGCCCGCCGGAGGCCCCGGCCGATCACCTGCTCGCAGAGAAGTTGCGACTCGAACGGCCGGAGCCCGACGATGTGGGTGACCGTCGTGGCGTCCCAGCCCTCGGTCAACATCGCCACCGATACGATGCAGCGAACGTCCCGGCCCGGCGGCACGGCTGGATCCAGGGGCCGCCCCCCCTCCTCCGAGGTCTTCCGGTTGAGTTTCTCCACCAGATCGAGATACTCCGGGGGCGGCGCCCCCCCCGGCCATTCCATCTTCCCGATCGTGGCCAGGACGAACCGCAGGCGCTCGCTCTCGTCGGTCCGCGCCACCCCCGAGGCGAGGTCCTCAACCACCCTGGAGTCCACGCGGACGGTGTACTCCCTGCCATCGGCGTTCCTGAACTCCTCGATCGGCGCGGGGCCGCCTTGCCCAGTGAGCCACTCGTCGACGACCTTGGCCAGCCGGGTGTCGCGGCAGACGACGATGAATACCGGCGGCACCGGCCGTCGCTTGCCCTGGGCCGCCTCCTCCGTCCAGCGCTCGAACTCCTCGCGCCATAAACCGGCGAGCTGGGCGATCGGCTGCTGGGCCCACTTGAGAACCGCCTCGGGCTTCACCTGGCCGCGGCGCCCGCCCTTTTCTCCGGCGGTGAGCTTCTCCTCGACGATCCACTTCCAGACGTTGAAGTAGGCGGGGATCTCGCGGCCGGTCGTATCCTGCACGGGCAATTGCGGAATCTTGACCAGGCCACTCTCGATGGCGTCGATGAGCCCGAAGTCGGAGACGACCCACGGGAAAGCTCGCCCCGGGTCGTTCCCGGAGCGGTTGAGGTAGAACGGCGTGGCGGAGAGATCGACGCAGAAGTTGATGCCCCGAACGCGGTGGATGCGGTCGAGCCCCTCGATCCAGACGGTGGCCTCCCGCCGATCGACGTCGGCCAGCTCGTCCTCGTCCGCGATCTCCGCCGTGTCGTCGACGAGGCGAATGCGGTAGGCGTGGTGCGCTTCGTCGTTGAGAACGAGGAGATTGCCCTTGCCCCCGACTTCCCGGCCCAGGACACGCGCGATCACCGCCGTGTCGGACTCCTTGCCCCGCTGAACCACCCGCGCGCCCACGCCGGCCACCTGGTTCAGATCCTGGGGGGCCAGTACGTGCCAGTTCTGGATGATGACGTGCCCCTTCCGCAACTCGCTCATGAGATGCGGCGGCACCAAGTCCCGCACGCGGTAGAGACTCGCCTCGCCCCGGTGGGGATCCAATTCTTGAAGTCGGTCGCGGATAGTGACGTTCGGGCAGATCGCGAGCACGACGTCGGCGAATCGAGCATCAGCGCGGTCCGCGATCTTGTTCAGGATGCTCCAGGCGGCGAGCGCGGCCATGACTGTCGTCTTGCCGGTGCCGGTTGCCATCTTGCAGGCGTACCGCATGAACTGGCCCGGGGAGTCCAGGGGCACCTCGAGCCCCTGGCGGAAGTCGGCCCGCGCTTCTACCAGGAAGATGATCGTCTCGACCGCCTCGCGCTGGCAGAAAAACAGACGTCGCTCGTGCTCGCGACCCTCGCGCGTCCAGTAGGCGAGCAGCTCCGCTGTCACCCCGGTCACGCCCGGGTACGGCGGACTCGCCTCGCGCCACGCCTTGACCCGTTTGCGGATCTCGTTAACCAGGGCCAGGGAGATGCGGGTGCCGACGTCATCGGCCTGGACCTTGCCGGTGGACCGCCCCGGCGGCCGGTAGTAGTAGCAGGCTTCACGCCGGCCTTCCACCTTCTCCGGAGGCCTGCCTTTTTCGATGACCCAGTGGTGCGTGGGTTCCGAATAGGCGTCACAGATGATGGGATCGAGGACTTCGTTGAACTGCGTCACCGCGCTACCGCTCGGCCTCCGCCTCGTCCAGCGAGCGGACGACCAGCAACTCGTTGCCGCGGTCGTCGATGACCTTCACGGCGATCTTCCGCCGCTCACCAGCGGCGAACGGCTCGCTGACCGTCCCAGCCAGATGCTCCCACAGGGAATCCTCGAAGCTGGCGCGCAGCGAGCGCTTGAGAGCATCCCACGCGCTCGTCCGCGGGAAGAACGCCTGGCTCACGTGGAATACGAGATCGTCGTAATCGGTGTCGAGGAACCATGCGGGCACGTCATCGCCCTTCCGGTGATCCGTCTGCATGGTGACCGGATCGAACACGTCCAGGCCAAGCAGCTCAGCCCGGTAGAGGGGCCCATTGCCGCGCTTCTGCCTGAGCCGAACCAGGCGCACGTCCGGCGCGCCTGTCACGGCGAAAATCTGGCTCGCCCGAGTTGTCTTGAGCAGGTCGCCCATCAGCAGATCCATGGTGGCCTGGACGTAGGTCGCCCCCACCCCGGCCACCTGTTCGCAGGCCTGGATCAGCCGGCTGGCCCCCGGCTGGATCGCAAAGCCGACCACGTAAAGATGCGTGTAGTTCTTGAGGCTCGCCTCTTTCGCCGCCGCGAACACTAATTGCTCGGTTACCGGCCCATGCTCGGGTCCGAAGACGAACGCCACGGGCCCCGCCCCATTGCTCGCCACCTCGGCCTCGGCGTGCAGCGAAAGCGCCTTGGCGGGCCGCCGGACGTTCTTGAGCGCCACCGCCTGCTTGCCGCTCAGCCTCAGCGCCGGTGACCGCCGCAGCACTTCGATCATGCGGGTGATCGGATCCGTGTATGGGGCTTCCGGCTCCTTCGCCGCCGACTCCACTTCGATGGCCGTCGGAATCGTAGCCTCGACAACAAAGGGACCCGTTACTCGAACCACGCCCGGGACAACCTCCGGCCGGTCCAATAGCACCTCGTCCCGGGGAGACTGGCGCTTGGCAACTGATTCCAACGTCGTGTGGGGAACGATGCCGCCGACATCTCCGCCCTTCTCGGTGATTCGTCGTCGGTAGATGAATCCACCTACCGGCCCACGCTTAGCATCTCGAAGCTCGAAGTACGGGAACACAGCCGTCAGGAGGCGCTGGCGTGCCAGCATAAGGGGCACACGACTCGCATCTATGGTGATCCATCGGCGTCCCCACTGTTCAGCCATATAGGCGGTAGTCCCGCTGCCGCAGGTGGGATCGAGAACGAGATCTCCTGGATCTGTTGTCATCAGGACACATCGCTGTACCACCTTCGTCGACGTCTCAACGACGTAGGACTTTTGCGATGCGAATCCGGCGATTACCGTGTCCGTCCAGCTATTGCTCAAAGGCATCGCAGGGAAATCATCGATATACCGGACGTAGTAAAGCCCACCGCTCGTAGCATGTAGCCGCCTTGCTTCTTTGAGCCTCGCCATCCCCTCTTGATTGGTCTTCCATCGGCTACGCAAGCTGGGGCGCCACTCACAGCCCCCAAACTCTACGGGGAACCATGAAGCCGCTCCTTCACCCTTCTCACGCCCAAGACTCTGACTCTGTAGATTATCCAGCCGAAATATCCGGGATCTGTCGGGGATCCGAGATGGATCGGTTCTCTCGTCGCGGGTCATTCTCCTTCGCATTCCGTCAGCCAGCTCAACCCAGCTGTAAGCTTCGCCGGCTCCATTCTCCAGACTCTTTTCGAGGTAGAGCTCACGAAACTTCAGTCGCTCTCGATCCTTGGCATAAAGGAGCAGATAGTCTGCAGTGCTCGGCAGGTACTCTCCGGTCGAACCACTCGTCTTGAGGAACGTTATCTGAGAAACGAAATTATCGGGCCCAAAGACTTCGTCCAACACCTCGCGAGCATGGTGAACGTTCTCCTCTCCAATCTGGAGAAAGATCGCTCCACTTGGAGCGACAAGTCCTCTACAGAGCAGCAGCCGGTCTCGCAGGTAAGTCATGTAAGAGTGAAGCCCGAGCTCCCAGGTGTCTCGATAGGCCTGCACCATTTCAGGCTCTCGGGTCAGGTCTTCGTCGGCGCCGTGCTTTACATCGCGCTTGCGAACAAAGGGCTGGAAGTTCGATCCAAATCGCACCCCGTACGGCGGGTCCATGTAGATCATTTGGACCTTGCCGCCCAGGCCCTCGTACTGGAGCAGGCTGTTCATGACCACGAGGCTGTCGCCGAGGATCAGACGATTCACCCATGGGCCTTCGTGCTCGTACGCCTTGAGCAGGCGATCGGCAACGTCCAGTTCCTCGTCGGCAAAGAGCTTCAGCGTCTGCTGCCGGTCACGCTTGTGCGAGGTGAGCGACTGGAGGATGGCCTGAGTGGACAGGCGCTCGTGGACAAAGAGCGGTAGGGTCGGGACCGTGATTTCCTGGCGCTCGGCCTTGCCCGCCCAGTTGAGGAACGGGCGGGACATCCGCCTGAGCTCGCCGGCCGCGGCCTTGGCCTCACCGAGGTCGCGGGCCGATTCAATCCGCGCAATCAGCGCCTCGCCGCGCTCCCGATCAGCGTTAACGTCCCAAGAAAGCGCGGGGTCGAGACTGGGGTCGTAACGGTAAGTCTTGGGGGCCTTCTTGGCCTTGAACTGTGGCTGCAGGCCGACGTCGGGGCGGAGGAGGAGCTTTTCCTCAGTGTGCTCGTAGGTCTTGGGGGTCTTTCCGTCGCCGCTGGAACCCGCCCGCTTGCTCTTGGTGCCCTTTACCCCCTTCTTCGCCACCGGGTACCTCCGGGCGGGCATGGCAGCACCCGTCCCGTCGGCATATTACCGCAGAGGGGTAATTGCCCCAGCCCTAGATCTTCTCGCCGAGCTTCGCCCAGTCGTCGAGGAACTTCTTGAGACCGATGTCGGTGAGCGGGTGCCGCATCAGCGACTCGAACACCGCGAAGGGCATGGTGGCGGCGTGGGCCCCGGCCTTGGCCGCGTCCACCACGTGCAAGGGATTGCGGATCGACGCGGCCAGGATCTGGGTCCGCAGGCCCTGCACGCGATAGATCTCGGCGATGTCGCGGATGAGGTCCATGCCGACGTGGGCGATGTCGTCGAGGCGGCCGAGGAAGGGGCTGATGTAGTAGGCCCCGGCCTTGGCCGAGAGCAGCGCCTGCGTCGGCGAGAAGCAGAGCGTCTGGTTGACGCGGATGCCTTTGCCGGTGAGGTGCTTGACCGCCTTGAGCCCGTCCTTGATGAGCGGGCACTTCACCACCACGTTGGGGGCGATCTGGGCCAGCTCCTCGCCCTCCTTGACCATGCCCTCGAAGTCGGTGGCGACCACCTCGAGGCTCACGTCACCGGGCACCAGGCCGCAGATCTCCTCGACCAGCGGCCGGAACGGGCGCTTCTCCTTGGCGATCAGCGACGGGTTGGTGGTCACCCCGTCCAGCACGCCCAGCGCCACGCCCTCGCGGATCTCGGTGAGGTTCGCCGTATCGAGGAAGATCTTCATCGCACGCCCCCCCCTTTTCTCTCGCGCTCACACCGCCCAGCCTAGGCTCCGGCCGCGAAGGAAGTCAAGGCGACGGATCACTCCACGCCCGATACCGGGCCAGCGCCGCCTTGAGCCCCGCCGGGTCGGGCACCGCCGCCCAGCCTTCGGCCCCCAGCGACAGCGAAGCGGCGCAGGCTGCGGCCCCCGCTGCGTCCCAGGGGTCGCCGTCGAAGTGATAGCGGACGAGGAACGTGGCGGCGAAGACGTCGCCGGCGCCCGTCGCGTCGACCACCTGTGCCGGGTGCGGGCGGATTTCGTAGCGCTCGCCGTTGACGTAGAGGAGCGCGCCGACGCTGCCGGCCGTCACCACGGCCAGCGGCAGGCGCTGCAGCCATTCCAGCATCGCGGGCTCCTGACCGCGGATGTCTTCCGCGCTCAGGAACATCGCCTGCAGGCGCTCGAGGAGTCCGTGCGGCGGCGTCCAGGGCCGGGGGACGATGGCGCCGTCGGCGCCCACGCCGCGGAGCCAGCCCTGGGCCTCGGCGGCGATGGTGGCCTCCGCGAACGGCTCCACGAGACCCGCGTCTACTTCGCCGGCCACCGGCGCCAGCATCACGAGGTCGGCGGTTCGCCAGTCGTCCGGGACGTCGGCAGCGTTCAGCGGCTGGGCGACCGACACCAGCCGGAGCGTCCGCCGGCCGGCGTGCTGGCGGTGCTCGAAGACGGTGGTGGCGGGGGCCTCGAGCGTCACCACCTCGATCTGGGGCGGAATTACGTCCAACGGAAAGTCGGGGGCGTGGCTGGTGAGAATGCCGGCCGAAAGCCCGAGCCGATGGGCGGTGAGGGCGGCGAAGAGCGCGGCGCCGCCGGGGCGGGTGACGTCGCCGAAGCGGTCCAGGGTGACGTGCCCGATGGCCACGAACTCCGGCGCCGCCATCCCGGGTTGGCCTCCGTTCGAGCGCCGGCTTCGCCGGCGCAACCGGTCCTGGGGGAGGTCTCGGAGGGGGCCGTCGAGGCCCCCTCCGATTTAAAGCGGAAGGTGCTTGGCGATGATCTCCTTCATGATCTCGCTGGTGCCTCCGCCGATGGTCATGAGCCGGGCGTCGCGGGCGAAACGCTCGATGGGGTACTCGCGCATGTAGCCATAGCCGCCGTGGAGCTGGACGCAGTCGTAGGCCACCCGGTTGACCATCTCGGCGGTGAAGAGCTTCGCCATCGAGATCTCCTTGACCGCGTCCTGCCCGGCCTGATACGCGAGGCAGGCGGCGTAGGTCAGCCAGCGGCCGGCCTCGATGAGGGTGGCCAGGTCGGCGAGCTTGTGGCGGACGACCTGCTTGTCGCTGAGAGGCCCGCCGAAGGCGTGCCGCTCCCGCACGTAGGCCATCGTGTCCTCCAGCGCCCGCTGGGCCATCGACACCGCGTGGAGGCCGGCCACCAGGCGCTCGCGCTGGAAGACCCGCATGACCTCGTAGAAGCCCACGCCCTCGCGGCCCAGGAGGTGCTCGGCCGGGACCCGCATGTCCTGGAAGGCCAGCTCGGCCGTGTCCGAGGCCCGCATGCCCATCTTGTCCAGGGTGCGGCTGACGGTGAAGCCCGGCGTCGGCCGCTCGACCACGAACATCGAGATACCGCGGTGGCGCTGCCGCTCGTCACCGGCTTCCACCCGGGCGGCGACGAAGTAGAGATCGGCCATGGCGCCGTTGGTGATGAACATCTTGGAGCCGTTGAGCACGTAGTGGTCGCCATCCCGCCGGGCCCGGGTTCGGATGGCGGCCACGTCGCTGCCCCCGCCGGGCTCGGTCACGGCGAGCGCCGTCAGCACCTCGCCCCGGCAGATGGCGGGCAGGTATTTCTCTTTGAGGGCCTCGCTGCCCGTCCAGTAGAGGTGGGGCGAGGCCATGTCGGCATGGACGCCGACGGCCATGGCGAACGAGCCCGAGCGCGAGCGCGCGCACTCCTCGTGCAGCACCGCCGAGGTCATCACATCGGCGCTGGCGCCGCCGTACTTCTCGTCGTACTCCACGCCCAGGAAACCCAGCTCGCCCATGCGACGAAAGATGGAGGGGGGCATCCGGCCCGCGGCCTCCCGCTCCTCGACGTGGGGCATGACCTCCTTCTCCACGAAGGCCCGCACCGCGGCCCTGAACATCTCGTGTTGCTCGTCGAAGACCTTCATCGCGCCTCAGAGTGTGCGCTGATCGCCATGCGTTGTCGACCCCGTTGTCGCAGCTCACGCGAACGGGGAGGTTTGGAGGGGGCGGCCGCTGCCCCCTCCAACTTCATGCCACGACGTGGCATTCCGCACGGGGACCTGCTAAGGTGACGCGGCATGGGAGCCCACGGCTTCACGCTCTACGACATGATCGCGCGCGGCGCGTTCGTGTACGGCGACGCGCCAGCCATCATCCAGGGCGAGCGGCGGTCGTCATTCCGGGAGTTCCAGCGCCAGGTGGACGCGCTCGCCGGGGGGCTGGCCGCCCTGGGCATCGGCAAGAGCGATCGCATCTGCATCCTGGCCCAGAACGACGCCACCTACCTCGAGCTCTACGGTGCCTGCGCCCGCCAGGGCATCATCGCCTACCCCATCAACTGGCGGCTGACCGCGCAGGAGGTCGAGCGGGTGGTGGAGCGTGCCGCTCCCACGATGATGGTGGTCGACGCGTCCACGCTCAACGTGGTCGCCGGCTGGCCGGAGAGTAAGACGTCGGTGCGGTACTGGTATCAGATCGGCGAGCCTGGCCCCGGCTTCAAGGCCCTGGCCACGCTCTACGGCCAGAGCGCCGCGGCTCCGGCCGACATCTCGCCTGACGATCCCTTCGCCGTGATCTCCACCGCGGCGGTGGATGTCATCCCGCGTGGCGCCACCCTCACCCACGCCAACGTGATCACCGCCAATCTCACGGCCATCGGCGGTATCGGCTACGACGCAACCGACCGCTACCTCCTGGCCCTGCCCCTGTTCCACATCACCGCGCTGGGCGGCGCCCTGGCCCACATGCACGCCGGGGGTGCCAGCATCCTGGTATCACGCTTCGACGCCGAGGAAGCGGTGCGGCTGATCGACCGCCATCGCGTCACCCACGTCTCGGACTTTCCCCCCGTGCTCACCACGCTCCTGGACGCGGCGGACAAGCTGGGCAGCCGGCTGCCCAGCCTGAAGCACGTCTCCGGCCTCGATGCGCCCCAGACCATCCAGCGCCTGCACGAGCGGACCGGGGCGAAGTTCTGGACCGGCTTCGGACAGTCGGAGACGAGCGGGTTCGTCACCCTGCAGCGCGTGGCCGACAAGCCCGGCGCCGCTGGCAAGCCGGTGCCCGTGTGCCAGGTGCGGCTGGTCGACGACTACGATCGGGAGGTGCCGGTAGGAACTCCGGGAGAGATCGTCGTGCGCGGCCCGCTGGTGTTCCAGGGCTACTTCGGCCAGCCGGATGTGACGGCCTACACGCTCCGCAACGGCTGGCACCACACCGGGGACGTGGGCCGCTTCGATGCCGACGGCTACCTCTACTACGTCAAGCGCAAGCCGGAGAAGGAGCTGATCAAGCCGGGCGGCGAGAACGTGTACCCGGCCGAGGTGGAAACGGTCATCATGCAGATGGACGGCGTCAGCGGGGTCTGCGTGTACGGCATCCCGGACGCTCGGTGGGGCGAAGCCATCAAGGCCGTGGTGGAGGTGAAGGCCTCCGGCCGCTACACCGCCCCGCAGGTGGGCGACTTCGTCGCCTCGAAGATCGCCCGCTTCAAGAAGCCCCACGCGGTGGCGTTCACGGACACGCTTCCGCGCACCGCCGAAGGCGCGGTGGACCGGGAGGCCGTCAAGGCCAAGTGGGGCCCGACGGCGTAGGCGCTATTGGCCGACGATGTCTTTTTTGAGCGGCCCGAGCTTCGCCAACAGCTCCTGCTTCTCCTTCTCGGGCACTTTGTGCTTGTCGAGCGCCTTGACGAGGTTCTCCACGGTGGCGTTCCACTCGGCCTCGGTGATGTTCATGCCCTTGTGCGTCGTCTTCATGTCCTTCCCGAGATACGAGCAGGGTCCACCCGCGGCCTCGCAGATCTGATCGGACAGGTTCGACCTGAGCCGGGCGACGGCCGCCGGCGGCGCGCCCTGGAACCGGGCGTTCACCCGGTTGTCGGCGACCATGTTGGCGACGAAGTCGTCGACCACCAGCGCGATCGGATGCCGCCCGCCGAGCCGCTCGTAGAGCGACCGCTCCCGGGCCGTCATCGCGGCGCAGGCCCCCAGGACCACCGCCAGAAGCATCACTGCCAGTCCCTGCAGCACTCGTGGCTTCATCCCCTCCTCCGTGTGTGATCAGCTGAGCCAGCGCTTCCGGCGCTTGTAATGCTTAACATCCCGGTAGGACTTCCGGGCGCCGACCTCGGTCAGCCCCAGGTAGAACTCCTTGATGTCCGCGTTCTCGCGCAGAGACTCGGCCGATCCTTCCAGTACGATGCGCCCGTTCTCCACCACGTAGCCGTGCTCGGCGATGGTCAGCGCCATCACGGCGTTCTGCTCCACGAGCAGCACGGTGAGCTTCTCCTCACGGTTGAGCCGCTGGATGATCTGGAAGATCTCGTCCACCAGAAGCGGGGCCAGGCCGAGCGACGGCTCGTCCAGGAGCATGAGCTTGGGCCGGGCCATGAGGGCCCGGCCGATCGCCAGCATCTGCTGCTCGCCACCCGAGAGATAGCCGGCCTTGAGCGCCCGGCGCTCGGCGAGCCGGGGGAAGTACTCATAGACCGCTTCCAGGTCCCGCTTGATCTCGGACCCGCCCGCCCGGGTATGGGCCCCCGACAGCAGGTTCTCCTCGGTGGTCAGGTCGTCGAACACGCGGCGGCCTTCCATCACCTGGGTGATGCCTAGCCGGACAATGCTCTCCGGCTGGAGATGATCGATGCGCTCGCCTCGAAACTCCACCATGCCGGTCGTGATCTCACCCCGCTCGGGTCGCAACAGACCAGAAATGGCCTTGAGCGTGGTGCTCTTGCCCGCACCGTTCGACCCGAGCAGGGTGACGATCCGCCGCTCCGGCACCTCCAGGGAGATCCCCTTGAGCACCAGGATGGTGCGGTCGTAGACCACCTCGACGTTGCTGAGCTTCAGCACGCGCCTATTTCTTGTTGGCCTGCTTCACCAGGCCCATGACCTCCTCGCGGTACCCCCGGATCCAGTCGCTCACGGGCACCCATTCCGTTCCCTTGACCTGGTAGACGCGGACCCAGCCGCCGCCCTCGTGGTCCTGCGGCGTCACGGTCATCGGCGGCAGGAACCCGGCGAGGTCGAAGTTCTTGATCGCCTCGTAGCCCTGGCGGACCTTGTCTCCGGTCACCGGCAGGCCGTGGTTCTGAATGGCCAGCCGGACGCCCTCGGCGAGGACGGCCCCGATGAAGACTCCGCGGGCGTGGTACACGCCGCCCACGTATTTGGGGACCTCCTTACCGTCGTCCCGGTAGATCTTCTGGATGATCTCCTGGATCACGGGCAGATTTCGCCCAACCGACGTGTACTGCAATCCGAGGTAGCCCTGGCTCACGTCCCAGCCCGCCGCCTCGGCATCGGCCTCCCCGGCGCCCCACACCAGGCTGACGACACGGTTGAGGGGGAACCCGGCCTTCTTGAACTCCTTGATCGAGACCGACGGCGACCGCCCGAACAGGTGCGCCACGACCCAGTCGGCCCTCATGCGCCGGGTGATGTCGATGACCTGCGGCCCCATCTCGAGGCCGGGCGAGGGGACGGCGAACAGCCTCAGCTCGTACCCCTCCTTCTTGGCCACCACCTCCATCATCGGGATGCCTTCCCGGCCGGCGGGGTTGTCGAAATAGAGGTAGGCCACCTTCGCGCCCCGCTTGGCGCCGTTGTCTTTGATGTATTTGAGGGCGGCCCCGGTCTGCGACCAGTAGGAAGCGGCCATGGGGAAGATGTACGGCCACACCGTGCCGTCGATGGAGTCGGCACGGCCGAAGCCCGGCGTGATGGCCGGAATCTTGTCCTCCATGTGCCGTGGGGTCAGCGCGTAGACGATGGGGGTGCCGTAGTCCAGCACGGCCACAGCCCCATCACGCTTGAGCCGCTCGTAGGCCTCCACGCCGCGGTCCACGGTGTAGCCGTGCTCGACCTCGGTGTACTCCAACTTGTGGCCGAGTACCCCACCCTTCTTGTTGACGAGCGCGATGTAGTCGGTGACCCCCGGGCAGATTTCGACCCCGATCAGCTTGGTGGCCCCCGTGCGGTCGCACTGGCCACCGACCTTGATGGCGTGGTCGGCTTCGGCGGCCACCGCCGTCACGCTCAGCACGGCCCCGGTTAGGATCGTCGCGAGCCATCGTTTCGTTCTCATGGCTTCCTCCTCATCAGACGCCTTGGACGAGTTAGTAAGAGAACGGCCACAGACGGAAGTACCGCTTGACGTTGCCCCACATCCGGTAGAGCCCTTCAGGCTCGATCGTCAGGAACAGGATGATCAGGCCGCCGAAGATGATGAGCCGGAGATTGGCCAGGAAGTCGGCGATCGACGCGTAGGCGAAGCCGAAGAGCGCAGCCACGCCTTCCACCACGTACACGAGCACGATGGGGAGCATGGTGATGAAGACGGCCCCCAGCACCGAGCCGAGCACGCTCCCCAGCCCGCCGATGATGATCATCGCCAGATACTGCACGGAGGTGACCAGCGTGAAGTGCTCGTAATTGGCGATCTTGAGGTAGTACGTCCACAGCGCGCCGGCCACCCCGGCGTAGAAGGAGGACACCGCGAAGGCCAACAGCTTGTAGCGGAAGATGTCCACGCCGATGATCTGGGCGGCCACGTCGCGGTCCCGGACGGCGATGAAGGCGCGGCCGATCCGGCTCCGGACCAGGTTGAGGGCCGCGACGTAAGCGATCACGCCGACGGGCAGGATCATGTAGTAGCGACGGTACTCGGTGTTGATCGGCCAGCCGAGGAAGGTGGGCGTCGGGGTATAGATGGTCGACTGGGCGCCCCCGCTGATCCAGGGGGAGTGGTTGATGGTCCACTCGATGATGAACTGGGCGGCCAGCGTCGCGATGGCCAGGTACAGGCCCTTGATCCGGAGCGACGGGATCCCGAAGAAGGTGCCGACCGCGGCCGCCACCGCGCCGCCGGCCGGCAGTCCCAGCCAGAACGGGACCCCGTACCGGGTGGTGAGGATGGCCGCGGTGTACGACCCGACCATCATGAACGCCCCGTGGCCGAGGGACACCTGGCCGGTGTAGCCGACCAGGATGTTGAGTCCGATCGCGCCGATGGAGGCGAGCGCGATGAGGTTAACGATCGCCATCTGGTGGCTGTCGGCGACGAGCGGGATCAGAAAGAGGACGACGACGCCGCCGAGGGCGGCGTAGCGCGCCAGCGGCACCGGGTACAGGGCCATGTCGCCCTCGTAGGTCGTCTGGTAGACTCCGCACTCGCGGTTGATCATGGTGTGATCAGACCCGCTCGATGATCTCGCGGCCGAGGAACCCATACGGCCGGATCATCAGGACCACGATCATGAGCACGTAGGGCACGAAGTCCTTGGTCCCGCCGCCCACGTAGGGGTCGACGTAGCCGGCCGCCACGCTCTCCACCGCCCCGATGATGAGCCCGCCCAGCACGGCGCCGGGCACGCTGTCGAGCCCGCCCAGGATCACGGCGGGGAACACCTTGAGCCCGACCAGGGCCAGGTGGGTGTCCACGCCGAGCATGTTGCCCCACACGATGCCCCCGATGCCGGCGGCCAGACCGGCGATGGCCCAGGACAGCGCGAAGATGAGGCGCACGTTGATGCCCACCGCCATGGCGGCCTGCTGGTCGTTGGCTACCGCGCGCATGGCGATCCCCATGCGGCTCTTCCTGAAGAAGTAGGCGAAAGCGACCAGAAAGCCGGCCGAGGCCACGGCGGCCACCAGGTTGATGGGCGAGATGAACACTTCCCAAACGATGTAGGGCTCCAGCCGAATAGGCAGCGGCATGTTGATGGTGGCCGCACCCCAGACCATCGCAGCCAGCCCCTGGAAGACCTGGGCCAGGCCGATGGTGACCATCACCACCGAGATGACGTTCCGGCCGACGAGTGGCCGCAGCACTCCCCGCTCGAGCGCGAAGCCGAGCACGACCATGCTGCCCAGGAGGACGGGCACGGCGACCGCGAGGGGCAGGTGGTAGAGGCTCACCATGGCGGCGGCGATGTAGCCGCCGAACATCACCAGCTCGCCCTGGGCGAAGTTGATGACGCTGGTGGCCTTGTAGATCAGCACGAACCCCATGGCCACCAGCGCGTACATGGACCCGATCATCAGGCCGTTGACCAGCAGGTCGAAGAAGAAGGCCATCGCTGCCTCCGTTCAGACGGCGACCGGCGCTCGGACGCCGCCCACGGTCCGGATCGACAGCTCGGCCTGGAGCGTCGCCTGCCGCCCGTCCTGATAGGTGATGACCGTGGTGACCGGCACCGAGGGGCACTCGGCGAAGAGCGCCTCGATGATATCCGCGTACTTCTTGGCCACGAAGCCCCGGCGCACCTTCCGGGTCCTGGTGACCTCCTCGTCGTCGGGGTCCAGCTCCTTGTGCAGCAGCACGTACTTCCGGATCCGGGTGGTCTCGGGCAGGTCCCGGTTCACCCGTTCGACCTCCTGGCCGATCACGTCGTAGACCTGGGGCTTCTGGGCGAGGTCCATGTACGTGGTGTAGGCGATCTGCCGGCGCTCGGCCCACTTGCCCACGTTCTCCATGTCGATGTTGATCATGGCCGCCACCCAGGGGCGGTCCTGTCCCACCGCCACCGCTTCCTTGATGTAGGGGCTGAACTTCAGCTTGTTCTCGATGTACTGCGGGGCGAACTTGGTGCCGTCGGCCAGGGCCGTCACGTCCTTGGCCCGGTCGATGACGATCAGGTGCCCATCCTGGTCGAGGATGGCCGCGTCACCCGAGTAGAGCCAGCCGTCACGGACGCTCTGCGCGGTGGCCTCGGGGTTCTTGTAGTAACCGAGGAACACGCTTGGGCTCCGCGAGATCACCTCGCCGGCCTCGGTGAGCCGGACCTCGGTGCCGGGAAACGGCTTGCCCACCGTGCCCAACTTGATGTCGCCATCGCGCTGGACGCAGGACACCCCCGTGATCTCCGTCTGGCCGTACACCTGCTTGAGGTTGATCCCGATGGCGCGGAAGAACAGGAACACCTCCGGACCCAGCGGGGCACCGCCGGTGTAGGCGTAGCGCGTGCGCCGGAATCCCAGATGGTCGCGGAGCGGGGCGAACACCACCGCCTCGCCCAGGGCCCGCAGCAGTCGCAGTCGGAACGGAACGGGCTGCTTGTCCATCTCCCGGCGGGCGGCGTCCTCACCCGCCGGCATCAGCCACCGGTAGAGGCGGCGCTTGAGCCAGGAGGCGTCCTCCAGCCGGACCTGGACCATCGAGACCAGGTTCTCCCAGATGCGGGGCGGGGCTACCAGGACGTGGGGGCCGACTTCCTTCAGGTTTTCCAGAACGGTCTCCGGCCGCTCCGGGCAGTTGACGGCGAAACCGACGACGAGTGAGGCGGCCAGCGACCAGAACGTGTCGCCGATCCAGGCCGCCGGGAGGTAGGCCAGGACTTCGTCGCGTCGCTCGTAGCGCTCGAGCTCGAGGATTCCCCGAATGGCCTGCACCAGGTTGTCGTGAGACATCATGGCGCCCTTCGGCTGACCCGTCGTGCCTGAGGTGTAGGAGATCAACGCCACGTCGCGCCCGGTGCCCGCCCCCACCAGCTCCTCGAAGAGTCCCGGACGCTCAGCGTCCAGCGCGCGTCCCCGTTCCTGCAGGCCCTCCAGGCTCAGGAGCAGCGGGTCACCATAGTGGCGCATCCCCTTCGGGTCGTCGTACACCACCGCCCGGACCTTGGCCAGGCTGGCCTTGAGGTCGAGGACCTTGTCGACCTGCTCCTGGTCCTCGGCGTAGACGATCGTGGCGTCGGCGTGATCGATGATGAACTGCAGCTCACGGGCGATGGAGTCCTGGTAGAGCGGCACCGGGATGCCGCCGGCGGCCTGGGCGGCCAACATGGTCGCGTAGAGCTGGGGACGGTTGTCGCTGAGCAGCGCCAGCGTGTCGCCCCGCCCGAACCCCAGACTCACCAACCCCAGCGTGATGGTCCGCACCTGGGCCGCGTACTCGGCCCATGTCCACTCCTGCCAGATACCCTTGTCCTTCTCGCGGAGCGCCGGCGCGCGAGGATGCTCGCGGGCGTTGCGGAGCAAGAACTGGGGAAGCGTCGCCTCCGACATGCTCCGTCTCCCTTCAGGCGGTGGCCTTCACGCCCAGATAGGCCTTGACCACGAGCGGGTTGACCCGCACCTCGGCCGGGGCCCCTTCGGCGATCTTGTGGCCGAGGTCGAGCACCACCACCCGCCGGGAGATGTCCATCACCACCCCCATGTCGTGCTCGATCAGGATGATGGTGGTCCCCCACTCGTCGTTGACGTCGAGGATGAAGCGGGCCATGTCCTCCTTCTCCTCCACGTTCATCCCGGTCATCGGCTCGTCGAGGAGCAGCACCTTGGGGTGCAGAGCGAGGGCCCGGCCCAGCTCCACCCGCTTCTGCAGCCCGTAGGGCAGCGAGCCGGCCGCCCGCTTGCGGATGGCCTCGATCTCGAGGAAGTCGATGATGTCTTCCACCACCTGCCGGTGGGCGACCTCCTCGCGCTGGCCGGGCCCCCAGTAGAGCACGGAGCGCAGCACGCCGTTCTTCATGTGGACGTGCCGGCCCAGCATGAGGTTGTCCACCACGGTCATGCCCCGGAACAGCGCGATGTTCTGGAAGGTCCGGGCCACCCCCCGGGCCGCGATCCGCTGGGGGGGGAAGCGCGTGATCTCGGTCCCCTCCAGCACAATGCGCCCTTCGTCGGGGTGGAAGACGCCGCTGATGCAGTTGAGGAGGGTGGTCTTGCCGGCGCCGTTGGGGCCGATGATGGACAGGATCTCGCCCGCCCGGACCTCCACGCTGACCCGGTCCACCGCGCGGACGCCACCGAAGGACTTGGAGACCTCGCGGATCTCGAGCTGTGAGCTCACGAGAGCCAGCGTTTCCGCCGGTGGTAGTGCTTGACGTCGCGGTAGCTCTTGCGCTGGCCCACCACGGTCAGACCCAGGTAGAACTCCTTGATGTCCTCGTTCTCGCTGATCGTCCGGGTGTCGCCGTCCAGCACGATCCGCCCGTTCTCCATGACGTAGGCGTATTGGGCGAAACGCAGGGCCATGGCCACGTTCTGCTCGGCGAGCAGGACGGTCAGGCGCTCCTCCCGGTTCAGGCGGCTCACGATCTCGAAGATCTCCTGGACGAGCATGGGGGCCAGACCCATGGAGGGCTCGTCGAGGAGCATGAGCGTGGGCCGGGCCATGAGGGCCCGGCCGATGGCCAGCATCTGCTGCTCGCCGCCCGAGATGTAGCCGGCCCGGACCTGGCGCCGCTGGGTCAGGCGGGGGAAGTACCGGTAGACCCGGTCCAGGTCGTCGCGAATAGAGTGCCCGTTGCGGCGACTGTAGGCGCCGGTCAGGAGGTTCTCCTCCACCGTGAGGTGCTCGAAGACGTGCCGACCCTCCATGACCTGGACGATGCCACGCCGTACCACCTCGGCCGGGTCCTTGCGCTGGATGGGCTGGCCCTGGAACTCGACGGCGCCCTTGGTCACCTCCCCCCGCTCTGTCCGGAGCAGGCCCGAGATGGCCTTGAGCGTGGTGCTCTTGCCGGCGCCGTTGGCCCCGAGGAGGGCGACGACGCCCCTCTCGGGGACCCGGAGCGACACGCCCTTCAACACGAGGATCACGTGATCGTAGATCACCTCGATGTTGTTGACCGACAGCAACGGGCGGGCCGCCCCGCTCCCAGCGCTCACCGTCCCTACTTCTCCTTGCTGCAGTCACGCATGGTGTAGCCGAGCTTCTTGGCCTCCTCGACGGCGGCGGCCTCCAGCTTCGGCCGCACGACGTCGCGCATGGGCTCCATCCAGTCGGAGACGATCTTCCAGTTCTTGCCGTCCCACTGCTGGACCAGGGCCAGGCCGTTGCCCTCGTGGTTCTCGCAGGTCACTTTGAGCGGGCGCATGAGGCCCTTCATGCCCAGCTCCTCCAGGCGCTTCTCGGTGATGTCGAGGTTCTCCATGCCCCACCGGACCTGCTCGCCGGTCAGCGGCTTGTTGCCGTGCTTCTTCATGGCCGTGCGGATGGCCTCGACGTTGAGCATCGCGTTGATGATGGTCCGGTTGTAGAGCACCTCGCCCACTTTGGCCCGATCGCCGCCGTAGGCGCCTTTCCCTTTGTCGTAGACGTGCTTGAGGATGTCCTGGTGGACCTTGAAGTCGTGACCAGGGGCGTGGAAGGTCATGGACTTGTAGCCCCTGGCCGCATCCCCGGCGGGAACGACGTCGGTCTCCGTCCCCGTCCACCAGTTCCCGACGACGTGGTCCATCTTCATGCCGTGGGCGGCGGCTTCCTTGACCGCGACCTGATTCATGACGCCCCAGCCCGAGATGTAGATCCAGTCGGGGTTGATGCGCCGCACCTGCAGCCAGGTGGCCTTCTGCTCCTGGCCCGGGCTGTCCACCGCCAGCAGCGTCAGCTCGAAGCCGTGGCGCTTGGCCAGCTCTTCCAGGGTGGGGTTGGCCTCCTTGCCGTAGGGGCTGTTGTGGAAGATGTGGACGATCTTCTTGCCCTTGAGCTTGTCCAGCCCGCCTTCCTGCTGGCCCAGGTACTTGATGAAGGCCGAGGCCTGGCTCCAGTAGGTCATCGGGAAATTGAAGACCCAGGGAAACCACCGCCCGTCGGCGGAGGCCGTCATGCCGTACCCGGCGGAGTGGATCACGACCTTGTCGCCGGGGGCCTTGGGAATGAGCTGGTAGGTGATGCCGGTGGAGAACGGGTTCACCAGCACGGCGCCGCCCTGCCGGGTCTTGAGCCGCTCGTAGCATTCCACGCCGAGATCCGTCTTGTACTGGGTCTCGCATTCCTCCCACGCGAGCTTGACGCCGTTGATGCCGCCGTCGCGCTCGTTGATGAGGTTGAAGAAGTCGTTGAAGCCGTTGGCCGACGGAATGCCGTTGGGGGCGAAGGGCCCGGTCCGGTAGACCAGGAGCGGGATGAACATCGTCTTGTCCTGCGCGAGCACCGCGCCGGCCATCGGCCAGGTGAGCATGGCCGCCGTCGCGAGCCCGATGACGAGAGTCCTGAGCAGCATGATGGCCTCCTTGTCGCTTAGTGAGGGAACGGCCACAACCGGAGCTTCTCCTTGGTGATCTGCCACAGCCGCGCCAGCCCGTGCGGCTCCACGATGAGAAAGAAGATGATGAGCCCGCCGAAGATCATCAGCTCGATCTGCTTCTGCAGCGCCGTGGACATCGCGACTCCCAGCATGTGGGGCGCGTTGGCCAGGAAGATCGGCACCACCATGATGAAGGCGGCCCCCAGGAACGAGCCGAGGATCGAGCCCAGGCCGCCGATGATGACCATGAACAGCACGAGGAACGAGAGCGCGATGTCGAACGCGAAGGTCTCGGCGCTTCCGTAGTAGAGGAACACCAGCTCGGCCCCGGCCACCCCACAGTAGAACGAGCTGATCCCGAAGGCCAGCAGCTTGGTGCGGAGCGGCCGGATGCCGATGATCTCGGCGGCGATGTCGCGGTCGCGAATGGCCATCCACGAGCGGCCGATGCGGCCCCGCACCAGGTTCTTGGCCAGCACGGCGAAGAGGACGACGAACCCCAGGGCCATCAGGTAGCGGGCCCCGGCCGAGGCATCGGGCCCGGTCACCATCACACCGAACACGGTCCGCGGCGGCGCGGTGATGGTGCCGGAGGGCGCGTAGTTGGAGAACCACGCCACCCGGTTGAACAGCCAGATCAGGAAGAACTGGGCGGCCAGCGTGGCCACGGCCAGGTAGAACCCCTTGATGCGCAGGCTGGGGATGCCGAAGACGAGCCCCACCGCGGCGGCCACGATCCCGGCCAGCAGGAAGACGACGAGGATGTTCACCGCGGGGAACGCCGTGGTGATCTTGAACGCGGCGTACGCCCCCACCGCCATGAACCCACCGGTCCCCAGGGAGAGCTGGCCGGCGTAGCCGGTCAGGAGATTGAGCCCGATGGCGGCCAACGAGTAGATCAGCAACGGGATGAGGACGGCCTGCAACCAGTACTCAGTGGCCACCAGCGGCACGGCCACCGCCGCGGCCACGACCGCCGCCACCACCACCCAGCGGTCCTGGACGACCGGGAAGATGGCCTGGTCGGCGGCGTAGGTCGTCTTGAACTGTCCGGCCTCGCGGTAGATCACCGCTCACACCCGCTCAATGATCTTCTCCCCGAACAGCCCCTGCGGCCGGAACAGCAGGAATACCAGAGCCAGCACGTAGGCGAACCAGTTCTCGATGGCCCCGCCCACCAGCGGCCCCCAGTACACCTCGCCCATCTTCTCGCCGACGCCGATGATGAGGCCGCCCACGATGGCGCCGGGGACGGATTCGAAGCCACCCAGGATGAGCACCGGCAGGGCCTTGAGCGCGATGAGGGAGAGGCTGAACTGCACGCCGCTGTTGGCGCCCCACATGATGCCGGCCACCAGGGCCACGATGCCGGAAACGGCCCACACGATCACCCAGATCGTCTTCAACGGGATGCCGATGGACAGGGCCGCCTCGTGATCGTCGGCCACGGCGCGCAGCGCCCGCCCGATGCGGGTGCCGTGGAAGAAGACGGCCAGCACCGTCACCAGCACGGCCGCCGTCAGGGCGGCCGTCAGCTCGAGTTGGTTGACCAGGATCTCGCCCAGCTTGAACGAGCCCTGGGGGATGCCGACGTCGAGCTTCTTGACGTTGGCGCCCCACAGCATCTCACCGAACCCTTCCAGGAAGAAATTGAGCCCGATGGTGGCCATGAACAGGATGATGTGCTCCTGGTTTACCAGCGGGCGCAGGACCACCCGCTCGATGGCCAGCGCGAGGACGACCATTACCCCGGCCGTCAGCCCGAGGGCGACGATCGTCGGCACGCCGCGCTCCATCAGCCCCACCAGCGTCAGCGCCGCGAAGAGTACCAGGGCGCCCTGGGCGAAGTTGAACACCCCCGAGGCCTTGAAGATCAGCACGAAGCCGAGGGCCACCAGGGAGTACATGAGCCCGGAGGCCACCCCGCCGATCAGCACCTCGGCCAGGAATCCCGGCGCTCCCACCATGTCCTTGAAAGGCGCCACCAGGATCGCGTGCAGCACGTCGAGAATCATCGGCGTTCGAGCGGCGGCTTTGCCGCCGCAACCCCCTGGGGGAGGTTCCGGAGGGGGCCGTCGAGGCCCCCTCCGGTGGAATCATGGGCGACTCCGAGGTAGGCGTCGATGACGGCCTGGTCCTTGCGCACCGCGGCCGGCGGCCCGTCGGCGATCTTGCGCCCGTAGTCCAGGGCCACCACCCGATCCGAGATGTCCATCACCACGCTCATGTCGTGTTCGATGAGGGCGATGGTGGTACCGAACTCGGCGTTCACGTCGAGGACGAAGCGGCACATGTCCTCTTTTTCCTCGACGTTCATGCCGGCCATCGGCTCGTCGAGCAGCAGGAGCGTGGGCTCGGCGGCCAGCGCCCGCGCCAACTCCACCCGCTTCTGCAGGCCGTACGGCAGCCGGCCCGCCGGCGTCTTGCGGATGGCCTGGATCTCCAGGAAGTCGATGATCCGCTCGACGAAGGCCCGGTGCTCGATCTCCTGCCGCTTGGCCGGTCCCCAGTAGAGGACGTCCTGGAGGAAGCTGCCCCCCATCTTCAGCACCCGGCCGGTCATGACGTTGTCCAGCACGGTCATTCCCTTGAACAGCGCCACGTTCTGAAAGGTGCGGGCGATGCCCAGGGCGGCGACGTCGTACGGCCTGAGCCAGGTGCGGTCCTTGCCCTCGTAGAGAATGCGGCCTTCGTACGGGTGGTAGAAGCCGCTGACGACGTTGAGCAGCGTGGTCTTGCCCGCGCCGTTGGGGCCGATGATGGCCAGGACCTCTCCCCGCCGGATCTCCAGGCTCACCCGGTTCAGCGCCACCAGGGCCCCGAAGCGGACGCTGACGCCGTCCACCGCCAGCAGAGGCCCTGAGGCCTGGCTCATGGGCCTCCCGGAGCCGCGGCCTCGACCGGCCGGATGCGGACGTCGGCGCGCACGGTGCCGGTGCGGCCGTCCTCGTAGGTCACCTGGGCCTCGACCTGGATGCGGTCCCGATCCGAATAGAGGGCCTCGATGAGCGAGGCGTACTTCTCGGCGATGAACCGCCGCCGGACCTTGCGGGTGCGGGTGATCTCCTCGTCGTCGGGATCGAGCTCCTTGTGCAGGATGAGGAAGCGCCGGATCTGCGCGCCCCGCAGCACCGCGTCGTCCCGGAGGCTCCGGTTCACCCGCGCCACTTCCTGGTGGATCAACTCGTACACCTCGGGCTTCTGGCTCAGATCGGTGTAGCTCGTATAGGCAATCCCCCGGCGCTCGGCCCAGTTCCCGACGGCGGCCAGGTCGATGTTGATGAGCGCCGCCACCCAGGGGCGGTCCTGACCGATGCAGACGGCTTCCCGGATGTACGGGGAGAACTTCAGCTTGTTCTCGAGGTACTTCGGGGCGAACAGGGTGCCGTCGGCCAGCCGGCCCACGTCCCGGGCCCGGTCGATGATCTTGAGGTGCCCCTCCTGGTCGATGAAGCCGGCGTCGCCGGAGTGCACCCAGCCGTTCTCCATGGTCTGAGCGGTGGCTTCCGGGTTCTTGTAGTAACCCAGGAAGACGCCGGGGCTCCGGTAGAGCACCTCGCCCTGTTCCGAGATTCTCAGCTCCACGCCGGGGATCGGCGTCCCCACGGTGTCGACGCGGACAGCGCGGTCCTTCTGGATCGTGATGAAGACGCTGGCCTCGGTCATCCCGTAGAGCTGCTTGACGTTGATGCCGAGCGCCCGGAAGAAGACGAAGATCTCGGGACCGATGGCCTCGCCCGCCGTGTAGGCCCGGCGCACGCGGCGCAGGCCCAGGTTGTCGCGGAGCGGTCCGTACACGAGCAGCCTGCCGAGCGGGTAGAGCAGCCGCTGCCAGAGCGGGACCGGCTGGCCGCCGAGGTGCCGGCGCTCCATGGCCTGGGCGACGTCGAGGAAGAACCGCACCATCCGGCGCTTCGGCCAGGCGCAGTCCTCGATCCGCACCATGACGTTCGTCAGAATCCGTTCCCAGATCTGGGGCGGCGCGAAGAAGTACGTGGGGCCGATTTCCTTCAGGTCTTGAAGAACGGTGGCCGCGCTCTCCGGGCAGTTGACGGTGAAGCCGGTCAGGATGGACTGGGCATAGGAGAAGATGTGGTCGCCCACCCAGGCCATCGGCAGATACGACAGGATGTCCTCGTCCGCCTCCAGGCGCTCGACCGCCGCCGCGTTGCCGGCCGTCACGATCAAATTGCGGTGGGAGAGCATGGTGCCCTTGGGCGTGCCCGTGGTGCCCGAGGTGTAGCAGATGATGGCGAGGTCGTCGGCCCCGCCCCGGGCCACCTCCTCGTCGAAGTGGGTGGGGTTCTCCCGCTCGAACTTGCGCCCCAACTCCTGGAGCTGGGCCAGGCTGGTGAGATACGGTTCGCGATAGCTCCGCAGTCCCCGCGGATCTTCGTAGACGACGTGCTCGAGCCGGGGGCAGTGGGCCTTGATCCGGAGGAGCTTGTCCACCTGCTCCTGGTCCTCGACCACGGCGAAACGAACTTCGGCGTGGTCGACGATGTACTGCAGTTCCTTCTCGGCGGCGTCCGGGTAGAGCGGCACCGGGACGCCGCCCAGCGCCTGCGTGGCCATGACCGCCCAGTAGAGCTCGGGACGGTTGTCACCGATGATGGCCGTCTTGTCGCCGCGGGCGAAGCCCAGGGAGGCCAGGCCAAGCGCGATGAGCCGGGCCTGCTCGTAGTACTCGCGCCAGGTGAAGGACTGCCAGATGCCGTAGTCCTTCTCGCGGATGGCGATCTTGCCGGGGAAGCGCTCGGCGTTGGCGCGCACGAGCTTGGGAAACGTGTCGCGAGCGCGGTCCAACGTCTCGCGCACTTCTCCTCTTCCCGTCGCGAGCACGTCCAATTCACCTCCGCGGTTGCCGCCGCCGTGCGGGTCGCTGAGTCCGGGTTAGAAGGGCCGGCCTCGGGTTGCGAGAGTCTACCGGAGGGCTCCACCCCTGTCAAGGCAATTGGGACGGAAAGACGGGTACTTACAGCGTCAGCGAAGCGCTTGCTCGACGAGAGGGAGCGCGAAATAGAGCACGAAGGCGGCGGAGGCGAGATAGACCATCCAGTGGACCTGCCGCCCCTTGCCGTTGAGCAGCTTGATGGCCGCATAGGTGATGAAGCCACTGCCGATGCCGTTGGTGATCGACCACGTGAACGGCATGGCCAGCATCGTCACGAAGGCGGGCACCGCCTCCTCGTAGTCATCCCAGGGAATGTCCCGGGCGATGGTCATCATGTAAAAGCCCACCAGGATCAGCGCCGGCGCCGTGGGCTGAGCCGGGATGACCGCGGCCAGCGGTGAGAAGAACATCGCCAGCAGGAACAGGCCCCCCACCACGACCGAGGCGATGCCCGTGCGCGCGCCTTCGGCGACACCGGCGGCGCTCTCGATGTAGGTGGTGTTGCTGCTGGCGTTCGCGAGGCCGCCGAACATCGCCCCCACCGAGTCGACCAGCAAGACCCGGTTGGCGCGCGGCAGCCGGCCGTCCCGGTCGAGGAAGCCGCCCTTGCCGCCCACCCCGATGATCGTCCCCATCGTGTCGAAGAAATCGCTGAGCATGATGGAGAAGATCGCCAGCACCGCGGTGATCACGCCGAGCCGGGCGAAGAGGCCGAAGTCCAGCCGCCCGAAGGTCGAGAAGTCGGGCGCCTGCACGATGGCCCGGGGGAGCTGGGCGGCCCCCGGCGTGGCGAACCCCTGCCAGCCCGCGATCAGGCCGTTGAGCACGATGGCCAACACGGTGGTGCCGAGGATGCCGAGGAGCAGCGCGCCCCGCACGCGGCGGGCGAGCAGCCAGGCGGTCAGGATGAACCCCAGCACGAACACGGCGACGGGCAACCCGGTGAGCGATCCGAGCCCCACCGGCAGCGGTCCCGACGCCGGTTTCACGACGAAGCCCGACGTGAAGAACCCGATGAAGGCGATGAACAGGCCGATGCCCACGCTGATGGCGCGCTTGAGGCCCAGGGGCACGGCGTCCATCACCGCCTCGCGGAAGCGGGTGAGCACGAGGACCGTGATGGCCAGGCCCTCCAGGAAGACGACGGTCATGGCCTGGGGCCAGGTGAGCCCACGACCGGCCACCAGCTCGAAGGCCACCACCGCGTTGAGGCCCATGCCGGGGGCCAGCGCGAATGGGTAGCGGGTCACCAGTCCCATGGCGATGGACAGCAGCCCGGCGGTCAGGCAGGTCACGGTCAGCGTCGCCGCAAAGGGCAGCCCCTGGCCCTCGAGCCCCGGCACCCCGGCGTAGCCCAGGATCAGCGGGTTCACGAAGATGATGTACGCCATGACCATGAAGGTCGTGGCGCCGGCGCGGACCTCGGTTCCGAGGGCCGGGGAGCGGGCGGGGACGTCGGGCATGCCGGGCCGCACTCTACACGCAGCCGGGCTCCACGGGAATGGCTGACCGCCTGCTACTTGCGAAACTTTCTGAAGTCGACGGGGCGCTTCTCCACGAAGGCGTCGCGGCCCTCCATGGCCTCCGGCGTCTGGTAGTAGAGGGTGAGCGCGGTGGAGGCGAATTCGGCGACGCCGGCCCGCGGCTCGGAGTCGATGTTGAACGACTGCTTGGCCAGGCGCAGTGCCGTCGGGCTCTTGTCGAGCAGCTCCCGGCACCACTGTTCCACCTCGGCTCTCAGATCCCGCAGCGGGACCACCTTGTTCACGAGCCCCATGGCCAGCGCCTCCGGGGCCGTGTACTGTCGGCAGAGATACCAGATCTCCCGCGCCCGCTTCTCGCCCACGACGCGGGCGAGATAGCCGGTGCCGTAGCCGGCGTCCACACTGCCCACCCGCGGCCCGGTCTGGCCGAAGATGGCGGAGTCGGCCGCGATGGTGAGATCGCAGAGGACGTGCAGCACGTGCCCGCCGCCGATGGCAAAGCCGTTGACCATCGCGATCACCGGCTTGGGGCAGTGCCGGATGGCGGTGTGCAGAGCGTCGACGTTCATCGGGCGCTGGCCGTCGGCGGAGTAGCCGCCGGTGCCGCGCTCCTTCTGGTCGCCGCCCGAGCAGAAGGCCTTGTCCCCGGCGCCGGTGAGCACGACCACGCCCACGGCGGGATCGAAGCGCGCGTCGAGGAACGCGTCGGTCAGCTCGTGCACGGTCCGGGTGCGGAAGGCGTTGCGGACCTCGGGCCGGTTGATGGTGATCCAGGCCACGCCGTCCTTCTTGTCGTGCAGGATGTCGGTGTAGGTCATCGCTCCTCCCGGCGGCGCCGTGCCGGCGGTGGGTGGAAGACAGGGTCCCGCTTCTCCTGCCAGGCGCGGTTGGCCTCCTCGATCTCCCACGAGGCCATGCAGTCGTGCTGGGCCGTGACCATCTCCTCGATCATCGCCCGCGGATCCCGGTGGAACGACGCGTGGAGCAGACGCTTGGTGTGAGCGGCCGCCGTGGGCGCGGCCTCACGCGTCTTGCCGACCAGCGTGGCCAGCGTGGCCTCCAGCTCGGCCGCTCGACATACCCAGTTGACGAGGCCGATGGTCCGCGCCTCGGTGGGGCACACGGTGTCGTTGAGCAGCGCCAATTCCTTGGCCCGGCCCAGCCCCACCACGCGGGCCAGCCGCAACACGGCGCCGTCGGGGATGAGCCCGTGGCGCGTGGCCCCCAACCCGATGATGGCGTCGTCGGTGGCCACGCGGAGGTCGCAGGCCAGCGCGAGCTGCAGGCCGCCGCCGATGGCGTAGCCGTGGAGCACCGCCACGGTGATCTTGGGCATGTCCTCCAGAAGGTTGAGCGCGCGAACCCAGTGGCGGTAGAACGCCTCGCCGATGGTGCCGGCGGCCAGCGCCGTGCGGTCCATGCCCGAGCAGAACGCGCGACCGGCGCCGCGCACGATGGCGACGGTCACGCCGGGATCGTTCGCCGCCGACTCCGTATGCTCGGCCAGCGCGGCAGCCAGTGCGGTGTCGAGCGCGTTGAGAACGGCCGGACGGTCGAGCGTGATCCAGGCCACGCCGTCCCTGGTCTCGTAGGTCACGGGGCTGGCCGTCATGCGCCCCTATCAGGTACGATGCCCGAGGTACACTGTCAAGCGACGCCACCCGGGAGGGCTTCCGATGACGACACTTTCGCGCCGTGCGTTCCTCCGCTCCACCGCCCTCGCCGCCACCGCCCTCGCCGCGCCCCGCCGGGCGGCCGGCCAGACGAGCGTCAAAGTGGGCACCGCCGTCCTCGGCGACTACGCGCTGGCCGGTCCGTTCGTCGTCGCGCTCGACAAGGGCTTCTTCACCTCGGAGGGTCTGGCCGCCGAGTTCGTCCCCTTCCGCGGCGGTCCCGACCTCGTCAAGGCGGTGATCGCCGGCGAGATTCTCCTCGGCGCCGCCGGCAGCACCGACATCCTCGTCTTCCGCGAGGCCGGCATGCCGCTCAAGATGATCGCCACCCAGACGGAAGGAAACCACTTCACCCTCAACGTCGCCCCCGACATCAAGGACCTGGGCGAGCTCAAGGGCAAGGCCATCGGCGTCACCCGCGTGGGCGCGACCACCTGGGTCTTCGCCCGCATGGTGGCCAAGGAGCAAGGCTGGGACGCCGACCGCGACGTGAAGATCGTCGGCCTGGGCGGGCTCGACGCTCAGCTGGCCGCGCTGGCCCGCAAGGAGATCCACGCCTTCGTGTGGGGCGACGGCGGCGCCGTCACCGCGCTGGCCGGCAAGTCCCGGGTGTTGACGCGGCTCGACAAGGTCACCCCGCGGTGGATCAGCCAGATCCAGTACGCCTCCGAGGACGGCATCAAGCGGCGCGGCGACCAGATCCGTCAGGCGATGAAGGCCATCTTCCGCGCCCAGAACTTCATGCGGGCCAACCCCCAGGACGCCGCGGAGATCGCGGCCAAGAAGCTGGGCTGGAGCCCGGAGGCGATCCTGGCCGCCCACAAGATCTCGGGCCCGCTGATGAGCGCCGACGGCACCATGAGCGTCGAGGCGCTCAAGACCATGCAGGACACCCTCCTCGAGCACGGCGTGATCAAGAAGCGCCTGCCGCTCGAAGAGCATTACGTCAAAGAGTTCACGCCGGTGCGCGTCTGAGCCGGAGCCGCCCGGCATGGCGGTGATCCGGGCGCTCCTGCTCGCCGCAGTGCTCGTGGCCGGCGCGCCCGCGGCCGCCGCGGCCCAGGTGTTCCTCGCCGCGCGTCCCAACCCGCCGTTCACGATCGGCCCTCTGTTCGTTCGCGCCACCGTCACGCCCGAGCTGGGTGATGTGGCCGTCGACGTCCTCTTCAGCCTGGTCGTCCCCTCCGGTGTGAGCGGGGCCGGCCTCGCCCAGGACATCTTCCTGCTGTGGCCCGGTGCGGTGGCCGCCGATCCCGCGGCGGGGGCTCCCGACCCGGCGCTCGCCGGGGAGGCGCAGCGGATGGGCTTCGCCGTCGTCGACGAGGGGCGGCTCAGCCTCAGCGCCCGGAATCTCTACGAGCGGGGTCCCGACGGCCGGAGGCGTCGCGAGCCCATCGCCGGCGGCGCGCCGTTCGTCACCGTCGTGCGCGAAGGCGGTGGGCTCGAGTTGAGCGCGCCGGCCACGTGGATCCGGATCCCCTGGGACCCGCGGAGCGTGAACCGCGCCTACCTCGTCGGCGTGCGGCTCCCCACGAAGCATCTGATCAAGCCCAAGCCGGCGACCTGGTTCGAGCGCACGTTCTGGGGCGAGCGCTACCGGCTGGCCCTCAGCTTCGGCGACGTGCAGCAGCGCGCGATGTTCCCGCTCTACTTCTGGAACCGCGACCGCCTCATCAAGCTGAGCCAGGATCCGTCGCAGCTCACCGTGAACTTCACCCACGCCGATCAGCTCAAGATCGACGAGCTGGACCCGCAGGCGGCGCGGCGGCAACGGAGCGAAACGCTGGAGAACACCGAGACGGTCTCCGTCTTCCTCGGCGGCGGTGAGGGGCTCCGGGCCCAGACGTTGAGTCTGCAGTTCGGCTACTTCTCCGGCCTGCAGGGGTGGGCACCGGTGCTCATCCCCGTGCTGTTCTTCGTCCTCGGTAACCTCGCCGGCGTACTCGTTCGTGGCGTGGCCGAGCGCCTGGCCCGAGACTTCTCCGGGCGTTTTCATTTCGGACGCAGCGCACCCAGCCCGGCTGGACGCGACACCGGGGTCGTGGTGCCGCGCGAGACGCTGGCCCGCATCGTTCCCGGCGAGACGCGTCAGGCGGACGTTCTCCGGCTCATCGGCCCGGACCCGGAGGAGCACGAGCGCCTCGCTGCGCCGGAGCAGCGGACGCTGATCTACCGTGGCCGGCGGATCGTTCCCCGCCCCAAGCGGGCCTTCGGCTGGTTTGCCACCGTCGACCGCTGGGACGTCGAGCACCACGAGCTGGAGATCTCGCTCGAGCGCGGCGTGGTCACCGACATCCAGGCGCGCGTGCGCCGGGCCCACCTGCCTCGGCCGGACGCGTGACCGGCTGCGAGACAGTTCCCTTCGCAGACGCGCTCTTAAGATTGGCCGTCCGCCAGCTCGGGCCAGCCGATCCTCCGCCGCGATGCCGTCGCTTCATCGCAGCTACGATAACTTCACCAGGTTCGCTGATGCCCCCTCAAGCGGCTCGCCGGGCAGGTTGAATGGTTGAATCCCGCGCTTTTTCGCTTGACAGCCTTCGCGGGGGGAGTCGATCAGCCGGTGACAGCCTTCAGCAAGTGCCGGCCCAGCGGCTCGCACAGGCACACCGTCACGCCGTCGGGCGGCGCCGGATCAAAAACCCATTGCTCGTCCCGAGATCGCCCGTCCTGGACGCTCTCCGGCATCGCGGAAACCACGGTGTAGAGTCGCTCCCGTAGAGGGAGGGCTCGCCATGCAGATCCACTCGCCCGCTGTGCGTGCCACGGAGAACGCCACTGCAGACATGGACCGGCTCGGCGACGAGATTGCCGAGCTGTCCGCGCACCTCGACGCCGCCACCGCGCGCCTCCTGGACTTGATCCGCGAGTTCGACGCACGCGGAGGCTGGAATACGGGCTTCCGCTCCTGCGCCGCCTGGCTGAGCTGGCGGGTCGGGCTCGACCTGGGCGCGGCCCGTGAGCGGGTCCGGGTGGCGCGCGCCCTCGGCACGCTGCCCCTCTTCGCCGAGGCCCTGGCCCGCGGCGAGCTGTCCTACGCCAAGATCCGTGCTCTCACCCGCGTGGCCACGCCGGAGACCGAGGCCCCGCTGCTGGCGGTGGGGCGCGCGGGCACGGCCGCCCACGTCGAGCGCATCGTGCGCGGCTGGCGGCAGGTGGACCGGCAGGCCGAGGCTCGGGAGGCCGCGCGGCGCCATGCGAGCCGGGCGCTGCACGTGTATCAGGACGAGGACGGCATGGTGATCCTACGCGGTCGGCTGGAGCCGGAGGTTGGAGCGCTCCTCATGCAGGCGTTGGCGGCGGCGCGGGAGACGCTCTACCAGCGGGCCCGCGCCGATGACGCAGGCACCGGGGCGGCGGACGTTTCTGCGGAAACGCCGACCATGGCCCAGCAGCAGGCCGATGCGCTGGCCCTGCTCGCGGAGACGGCCCTGCATCACGGGCTCGATCCCGGCGCCCCGGGCGAGCGCTACCAGATCGTGGTCCACGTCGACGCCCCGGCGCTGGCCGATCCGGATCAGGCGGGCCAGTCCGTCCTCGAGGACGGCGCGCGCGTTTCTGCGGAAACGTCCCGGCGTCTGGCATGCGATGCCAGCCGGGTGGTGATGCGCCACGACGAGGACGGGCGCCTGCTGGAAATCGGGGCCCGGACGCGGACGATTCCACCCGCTCTGCGGCGCGCGCTCCACCATCGGGACCGGGGCTGCCGCTTCCCGGGCTGCGGCGTGCGCTTCGGTCAGGGCCATCACCTGCGCCACTGGGCGCAAGGAGGACCCACCACGCTCTCGAACCTGGCCCTGCTCTGTCGCCGGCACCACCGCGGGGTGCACGAGGAGGGTTATGAGGTCGCGCGCGGGCCTGATGGGGCCCTCCAGTTCCGGCGGCCGGATGGCCGCCTGCTGCCCGAGGTGCCGCCATCTCCCGTGGTGGTCAGTGATCCCGTCACGGTTCTCCGGGCGCATCACGACTCCCAGGGCCTTCGTCTCAACGCGCGGACGGCGTGCGCCGGCTGGCTGGGGGAGCGCCTGAATGTCAGTTGGGCGATCGACGTCTTGCACCCCGCGGCCACCGGCGAGAGCCGGTAGTAGAGGGCGAGGGTGTTGCGGGCGGGGGTGGGAAGCCTGGCTACATCGGGGGCCGGCGGCGGCTGAAGCGGCTGGTGAGATCTCACACGTCAGGATGGTGCCCGCTCTTCCTCGTAGAACCGCAGCGGCCCGGCGAGATGGTCCAGCAACTCGGCGGGGATGGAATCTCTACTCAACACGCCCGTCGTGATGGCGAAAGCCACGGCCATTTCCAGATAGCCGGTGTTATAGCGGCCCCACAGATCTCTCGCCGGACCCTGGTGGAATCTGTGGATGATCTCGCTCAACTCGCCACTATCCAGTTCTTTGCGCTCCCAGCACTTAAACGCCTCGGCAACGGGAAGCAATGCCCTCCGAAGCTCCTCTTCGTGTGCGGCCGCCGCGTACTCACGGAGTAGGCGTTGGATTCGCTTGGGCGTCTCAGTCATACGCCGTCTCTCTAAGGCTTACTGTTAACCGCCCGTTACGTCCAATTGACCCGAGCACTGGAGACCGCCATCACCCTCGCCAAGTCATCGCTTCACTGACCAGATGAAAGCATTCGCCCGCTTCGAAGGGAACGCCTTCAGTGTCTCGATGACGAGAAGGTTCAGCACGGATGTTTTCCCGACGTACAGTTTGCCCATCTGAATCATCTCGTGACCGGAGGCAGTCTTTCGTCCAACGTAGGTTCCTACAAGGCGTCGTGAATATCGTGTTCGACACGCTTTGGGATGCTCGGGAGGTCGGCGAAGCCATAACGGCCGACGTAGTCGAGACAGAATAAGAGGTGGGCCTGAACCCACCGGAAAAGAGTCCAGGCAGGGCCGAGGAAGGAAGCGTTGGGGAACCCCTCAAGCCCAAGGCTCCGATAGACCGTTCGGACTACCTGGGTGTCGGCGCAAGCCTGTCGTTTGAGATCTTCGCATGCTGCTTTCAGCCCATGACCGGAGGCGGTCTTGAGTGATGGACACCAGTCCGAGACACCGGTCGCCGCCTCATGAAAGGTTGCGACCTCGCGGTCTACCTCCTGCCGCCACTCGTCGAGAGCCGCCTGTTCGTCAGGTGAATGATGGAACGATCGGCTGGTCAGGCGCGGATTGAAGCGAAACGTTACCGCTATGCGGTGGTCAACGACCGGTGACGCAGCTCGTAGATTCTCGATCTCGTGTCGGAAGAGCGGGCCCGTTCTTGGAATCAAGGAAACGGGGTTGTCCCTGGCGGGAAGTTTTGCGAAGCATGCGTCTCGCACGGGCTCAGGCGCCGTGAGCAGCTCGTAGAACAGGGTCTCGGTGAACAGAACGGTATGCTCGTCGCAGAGGCGTCGAATTGCCTCCGTGGATGCGCCCTGTAGGTCGCTCGTCGATCACGACATCCATGGGTTCCTCGGCCTCTGGGGGACGGCCGTGTTGTTCGTCCAGCCACCGCGGATCTCGTCCCCGCTCACCCGCGGAGTTCCCTTCAGGCTGCCGAACTTTCAGGCTTTTATCCGTCGTGCGTCGCGCATGGCGGATAAAACCAGTTGGACTGAACCCCTCGCGGACATGTGTACGGGGATTCTATCGTGGGGACGGCGGGGCTAGAAGCGGGAACGGGAGGTGGTGCAGACGGTCCGCCGGGCGAGCGACGACCGTTCGGTGCGGCGAGCGTGTACAGGGATGGAGCCCAGGAGGACGTGCGCGACGCCTCCTCGTGGCAAAGGTCGGCGAAGACACGGGGGTGAGGTGCAAATAGCGCGCGGTGGTGGAGAGGTGGCGGTGACCGAGCAGGTCCTGGACCGTCGGCAGATTGCGCCGGCTTCGAGCAGGCGGGTGGCGAAGGCGTGGCGCAGGGCGTGGATGCCGCCCTGCTTGGCGATGCCGGCGTGGAGTTTGCGCGCGGTGTCACAACCCGCCCCCTCCAAACCTCCCCATTCGCGCGGGGCGCGACCACCCTCGCGGGCGGAGACCGCGCTCGAACCGCGGGCCGCTCGGGGAATGTCACGGTGACAGGTCGCCGTCAGCGGGACGACGGTCGAGCCGGGCGCCCTGGCGCGGCCGTGACGCAACTCATCGTGTCCAGGCGCTTCTCTCCACGCCCTCGCGTTGGCATCCGATTGGCACTCAGAGATAACCGCCTCGATGTGGGGATGTCTTCGCACTCAGGTCGTTGGCGCTCGCCCTCTCTTGAGCAACGTGTGGGGCGCGGTTCTCCTCCTCGGTCTCGCGCTGCTCGGGAGTTGTGAGTCCGTGTCGCCTCCGCCCCCCGACCCCCGGGCCAAGCTCATCGCGCGGGGACAGGCGATCTTCTTCAACGAGACGTTCAACGGCAACGGGCGCACGTGCGGGACCTGCCATCCCACCGAGAATAACTTCGTCCTCGACCCGGCCATCATTGCGACGCTGCCGAGCACGGACCCGCTCTTCGTGGCCGAATTCAATCCCGATCTGAAGGAGAATTTCGAAAACCCGAGGCTGATGCGGGAGTTCGGGCTGATCTTAGAAAATCTGGACGGCTTCGATGACCTGGCGAACACGTTCGTCATGCGCGGCGTCCCTCACGTCCTCGCCCTCACGACCTCCGTCAACAGCCCTCAGGGTCCGCGGACCGGGTGGTCGGGCGACGGCGCGCCGGGCGACGGCGCGCTTCGGTCGTTCGCCGTCGGCGCCGTGATCCAGCACTTCACCAAGACCTTGAACCGAATCCCGGGCGTCGATTTTCGCCTCCCGACCGAGCCGGAGCTCGATGCGCTGGAGGCCTTCATGCTGTCCCTGGGCCGGCAGCAGGACCTCAGCCTGCCGCTGACGCTCAAGGGCACGGTCCCGCAACGGGGGCAGGAGATCTTCCTGGACAATCGCCTGGGCAAGTGCAATCTGTGCCACGTGAATGCCGGCGCCACCGCGAACTTCGGCGGTGGCAGCCTGGGCAACGCCAACTTCAACACGGGGGTCGAGAACCTGCCCGACCAGCCGGCGGACCTCAGCCGGCAACGGGTGCCGCCGGACGACGGCTTCGGCATCCCGGGAAACGGCACGTTCAACACGCCGCCCCTCGTCGAGGCGGCGGATACCGGTCCCTTCTTCCACAACAACGCCGTCGAGACGATCGAGGGGGCGGTGGCCTTCTACGACGGCGAGGCGTTCAACAACTCGCCGTCGGGGCGCGCGTTGGCCGGCACCGATCCGAACGGCGTCGGCATCCGCCTGGACGCCACCCAGGTGGTGGCGGTGGCCGCGTTCCTGCGGGTCCTCAACGCCCTGGAGAACATCCGCCAGGCCATCGACCTGCTCGAGGCCAGCCTGGCCGGCGATTCCGGCCGGCTGAAGGCTCTCCTGCGGCGCGCGGTGCGGGAGACGGAGGATAGCGTCCAGGTGCTCGAAGGTGGGGGGCTTCACCCCGAGGCCGTGGCGCACCTGCGCCAGGCGAGCCGGCTCACAGACAAGGCGGCGAGGAGCTGGTTGTTCAAGCGCAAGCTCACCCGAGACGCGATCCGCGAGCAAGAAAAGGCCAGAGCGTTCCTCGTCGGGTCCTCGCCGGCGGCACCGCGTACGGCTACGGGAGGGAGATCGTGACGCTCAGGCTCATGACCATCGTCGTCGGCATGGCCGGTGTGTTGTGGAGCACCACACCCTTCGCCCACGGACAGAAGGCGACCGAGGTCTTCATTCCGATCGGCCAGTCACCGGGGGTGTCGTACAAGCTGACGATCGTGGGGACCATCGAGCGAATCGACCCGCAGACGAGGACGATCGCCGGCGCGGCACCGGCGGGGCCGTGGAGCGCCAACGTCACCCCGCGCACGAAGATCTGGTTGGACCGGAGCAAGCTGCGGCTGACGAATCAGAAAGGGGCGTTCGCGGACCTCAGAACCGGGCTCCTGGTGGAGGTCAAGTACGAGGATCCCGCGGGGCGGGTCCAGGGAAAGGGGCCCGCCGAATGGGTGAAGGTTGAAGTCCCCGGGTCCGGTCGCGCCGGCTACCGCGAGACGGTCAGCGGGCGCTCGCGGCCGTAGTGGTGCTCGTCGCGCCAGGGCCGGCCCTCGGCGAAGCGCGTCGAGCGGAAGGGCGTGAGGTCGGCCGTACGCGGCTTGCCCTCCACGATCCATTCGGCCAGACAGCGGCCGATGGCCGGCGCCGTCTTGAAGGACGTGCCCGAGTCTCCCAGCATGGCGTAGAGGCCCTCGATCGAGGGGATCTGGTCGATGATGGGGCGGCCGTCCGGGCTCATCATGATCATGCCGGCCCAGCCGCCCCGCATGGTGGCGTCGGCAAAAACGGGCAGGCGCGCCGCCAGCGTCTGCCGGCAGCGGTCCACGTACTCGGGATCGACGGCTTCGTCGAATCCGTCCGGGTCGGCGTGGTCTACACCGAGCTCCACACCGATCAGCGTGCCGGCGTCGCCCTCGGGCCGGAACCACGACCGGTGCTGGGCGTCGATCACGGCGGGGTGACGGTGCCGAAAGCCGGCCGGCCAGCGAAAGACCGAAATCTGCACGCGGTGGGGCGCGAGACCGTAGTCGAGCCCGAGCGGGGCCAGCAGCGCGTTCGCCCACGCGCCGGCGACGAGGACGACCACCGGAGCGCTGATCCGGCCCTCCGCCGTCTCCACGCCGGTGACCCGGCCGTGCTCAACGACGATGCGCCGGACCTCGCAGTGAGGGCGAATCGCGACGCCGCGGCGGCGCGCCCCCTCGGCAAAGGCGTAGGTGGTGGCGTTCGGATCGGCGAACCCCGAGCCCGGCTCCCAGGCGGCCACGCCCACGTCGTCCACGTGGCAGCCAGGCAGCAACCGGGCCAGCTCGTCGCGGGGCATCACGCGCGTGTCGATGCCGAGCGCTCGCTGGACCTCCACGTTGTGGGCGAGCGCGCGCTCGTAGCCCCGGCCCACGATCTGCACGAAGCCCACGGCGTCGAAGCCACAGTCGTCGCCGACGATCGCCGAAAAGTCCCGGAAGATCTTGAGGCTCTCCCAGGCCAGCCGCGACTCCGCCTCGTTGGTGTAGTGCATGCGGACCAGCGCGCCGGACTTGCCGCTGGCCCCGGCGCCGAGCTGGCGGCGCTCGAGCAGCACGACGTTGGTGAGCCCGAGAGTGGCTAGATGGAAGGCCGTGCTGGCGCCATTGGCGCCTCCGCCGATCACGATGACGTCAGGCCTGGCCACGCGCCGATTGTGACACGGCCGGGGCGCCCTTGACAGGCCCCCCACTCCGGCCCCAAATAGGGCGGCGCACCCGACAAGGAGGGCCCTCATGGCTCAGCTCACCCGTCGCCAGCTCCTCACGACCGCGGCCGCCGCCGGCGCCGTCGCCACGCTGCCCGCGGCCCTGGCTCGCGCCCAGACGACCCCCAAACGCGAGCTGGTCGTCGCCCAGGGCGGCGACATCTCGAAGTTCGACCCGCACTTCAGCACGTCCTCCAACGACATCCGCATCTCTTTCAACATCTTCGACAACCTGGTCAGCCGGCATCCCGACGGGAAGCTGCACCCCTCGCTGGCCATGGACTGGAAGCTCACTGCGCCTACGGCGTGGACCTTCCGCGTCCGCCAGGGCGTGCGCTGGCACAACGGCGATCCCTTCAGCGCCGCCGACGCCAAGTTCAGCCTGGAACGGACCTACGATCCCGCGGTCAAGACGCGCGTGAGCACCGTGTTCACCACGATCGACCGTATCGAGGCGCCCGACCCCGCCACGCTGGTCATCCATACCAAGAAGCCCGACCCGTTGCTGCCGGCGCGGCTGGCCTTCTACGGAGGCCAGATCGTGCCCAAGAAGTACGTGGAGTCGGTGGGCAACGACACCTTCAACGCCAAGCCGGTCGGCACCGGCCCCGTGCGATTCGTCTCCTGGACCAAGGACGACAAGATGGTCCTGGAGGCCAGCCCCGACTACTGGGGCGGCAAGCCGGACTTCGACCGGATGATCGTCCGGGCCATCCCCGAGACGGCGCCCCGCATCGCCTCGCTGCTCAAGGGCGAAGTTGACATCATCACCCAGCTGCCGCCCGACCACGGCGACCGGGTGAACGCCAACCCGACCACCCGCGTGGCCGGCGCCCTCTACGCCGGGCTCTACGTCCTGGCCGTGAACAGCAAGGTCCCACCCCTCGACAATCCCCTGGTCAAGCAGGCGTTGTCGCTGGGCATCGACCGCGAGGTGATCGTCAAGGAGCTCTGGCGCGGGCGCGGCATCGTCCCCAGCGGCCCCATTGCCAAGGGCGACAACCACTTCGATGCTGCACTGCCGGCGCTGGCCTACGATCCTCGCGAGGCCCGCGAGCGCCTGCGCAAGGGCGGTTACAAGGGCGAGGAAGTCTTCATCGAGACGACCTCCGGCTACACCGCCAACGACAAGCCTATGTCCGAGGCGATCCAGGCCATGTGGCGCGACATCGGGGTCAACGCGAAGGTCGAGGTCGTCGAGTTCTCGGTGCGCGCCCAGAAGAACCGCGACAAGTCGTTCAAGGGCATGTGGTGGTCCGACCCGACGTCCACCCTGGGTGACCCCGACGGGATGATGTGGCGCCTGCTCTCCCCGGGCGGCCCCCAGGACTACTGGCGCCACCCGCGGTTCGACGAGCTGGGCGAGGCGGCGCGCTTCTCGGTGGACGAAAAGGCCCGCGGCCAGGCTTACCGTGAGATGACCAAGGTCTTCCTCGAGCACTTCCCCTGGATCCCCGTGATCCAGCCCTACGAGGACTACGGCCTGCAGAAGCACGTGGAGTGGACGCCGAACCCCAACCAGCAATTCGAGATCCGACGCTTCAACTTCCGCTTCCGCCGCGCGTGAGACGGGGGTAGAGATCACCGGAGCGGGGCGCCCGGCCCCGCTCCGTTCGCGCCATGCGGGGCACCGTCTTATTCGCCGGGCAGCGGCTGGTTCGAGCGCTCATCGCGCTCTGGCTGGTCTCCACCGTGGTGTTCGTGGTGATGCGGCTCAGCGGCGATCCGGTACCGCTGCTGCTCCCGCCCGACGCCCCTCGCAGCGAGATTTTCAGGGTCCGGACCGAGCTGGGCCTGGACCGCCCGCTGCCCGTGCAGTACGCCACCTTCCTGGGCAACATCCTCAGAGGCGACTTCGGGCGCTCGATCCACTTCCGCGAGCCCGCCTTTCGCGTGGTGCTCGGCTACCTGCCGGCGACGGTCGAGCTGGGCCTCACCGCGTTCGTGCTGGCCACGCTGGCCGCCGTGCCCGTCGGCGTGCTCTCGGCCGTGCGGCGCAACTCGCCCCTCGACCACGCGGCGATGGGGATGGCGCTGGTCGGCCAGTCGGCGCCCACGTTCTTCCTCGGCATCCTCTTTATCTTGATCGTCTCGCTCAAAGCCGGCCTGCTGCCCACCGGCGGCCGCGGCGACTGGCGCCACCTGGTCCTGCCCGCCCTCACGCTGGGCATCTTCGCCATGGCCTCGATCGCCCGGCTCACACGCTCGGCGGTCCTCGAGGTCCTGAGGGCCGACTACGTCCGCACGGCCCGGGCCAAGGGCCTCTCCGAGGCCCTGGTCGTGGCCAAGCACACGTTGAAGAACGCGGCGATCCCCATCGTCACCATCATCGGGCTGCAGTTCGGCAGTCTCCTGGGCGGGGCCGTCGTCACCGAGACGGTGTTCGCCTGGCCGGGCATGGGCCGGCTGGCCATCCAGTCGATCTACAACCGCGACTATCCCGTCGTGCAGTGCGTGGTATTCCTGGCCGCCGTGCTCTTCATCGTCATCAACCTGGTGATCGACCTCGTGTATGGCCTCCTCGATCCCCGCGTCCGTTCTCGCTGACGCCGTCGCCGGCACGACCGCGGCCACGACGCCGCGGACACGAGGACGCCGGACGGCCCGGCTGGTCGGCGTGGGCGCCGCCTTCGTGCTCGTGCTCGCCGCCGTGGCCGTGGCGGCGCCATGGATTTCGCCCCAGGATCCCACCCGCCAATCGCTGCGGGCGCGGCTGGCCGGGCCGACGCTGGCCGCCGCCGATGGCAAGGCGCACCTCCTGGGCACCGATCATCTGGGGCGCGATGTGCTCTCGCGCCTGCTCTGGGGCGCGCGCGTCTCGCTCGTGGTCGGCTTCGCCGCCGTCGTGGCCGGCGGCCTCGTGGGCGCGGCGCTCGGCCTGCTGGCCGGCTTCCGCGGCGGCTGGATCGACACCGTGGTCATGACGGTGGCCGACGCCCAGCTCGCCTTCCCGTTCATCCTGCTGGCCATCGGGATCATCGCGGTGCTGGGGCCGAGCTTCCCCACGCTCATCGTGGTGATCGGGCTCTCGGGCTGGGTGGCCTACGCGCGCGTGCTCCGAGCCCAGGTGCTGGCGCTCCGGGGACGGGAGTTCGTGGACGCGATCCACGCGCTGGGCGGCTCCACGGCGCGCATCGTGCTGCGTCACGTGCTGCCCAATGTCGTCTCGTCGCTCGTGGTGATCGCCACGCTCGAGCTGGCCCGGGCCATCGTGCTGGAGGCGACGCTCTCGTTCCTGGGCCTGGGCGTCCAGCCGCCGACGCCGTCCTGGGGCGGAATGATCCACGAGGGACGCGAGTACCTCGATTCGGCGTGGTGGATCTCGACGTTCCCGGGCCTCGTGCTGATGGCGACGTCCCTGGTGGTGAGCCGCACCGGCGACTGGCTCCGAGACCTGCTCGATCCGACGTTGCGGGGGGAGTGACGCCTCTGGTCTACTTGGGCGGATGACGGCGGACCAGCCCCACCAGGCGCTCGAGCCCGCCCGGCTGCTGGAGCTCTACCGGACGATGCTGCGCATCCGTCTGTTCGAGGAGCGCGTGCGCGAGTTGTACGCCGCCGGGCGCCTGCCCGGCTTCATCCACCTCTCGGTGGGCCAGGAGGCCGTCGCCGCCGGCGTGGCCACCGCGCTGCGCGACGACGACTACGTGCTCTCGACTCACCGGGGGCACGGCCACTTCATCGCCAAGGGCGGCTCGCCGGGCGGGCTCATGGCCGAGCTCTACGGAAAGGCCACCGGAGTCTGTCGCGGCAAGGGCGGCTCCATGCACATCGCCGATCTCTCCGTCGGCTACCTCGGGGCCAACGGCGTCCTGGCCTCGGGCTGCGTCATGGCACCGGGCGTGGGGCTGTCGATCCGACACCGCGGCTCCGACCAGGTGGTGGTCACCTTCTTCGGCGATGGCGCCGCCAACCGCGGCCCGTTCCACGAGGGCGTCAACCTGGCCGCGCTCTGGACGCTGCCGGTCGTCTTTGTCTGCGAGAACAACCGCTGGGCGTCCAGCACCGCCCATGAGCTCTCGACGGCGGGCGGGAGCATCGCCGTCCGCGCCTTCGGCTACGGCATCCCCAGCGAGGCCATCGACGGCAACGACGCGCTGGTCGTCTATGACGCCACGTGCCGGGCCGTCGAGCGCGCGCGACGGGGCGAGGGGCCGTCGCTCATCGAGGCCCACACGATCCGCTGGGTCGGTCACTTCGAGGGCGACGCTCAGGCCTACCGGACCAAGGCGGAGGTGGAAGAGGGCCGCCGGACGGACCCGATTGCCCGGTTGCGCACATACCTGGCCGGTCGCGGCCTGCTCGACCGCGCTCACGCTGGACGCATCGGTATGGCCGTCGCCGCCGAGATCGAGGATGCCGTGGCCTTTGCCGAGGCCAGCCCGCTGCCCGAGCCCGGCGAGGCCCTGAGCGATCTCTTCGCCCACTACCCGTGGAGGGACTGAGGTGCCGGAGCTGGAGTACGCCGAGGCGCTGAACCTCGCCCTCCGTGAGGAGATGCAGCGCGACCCGACCGTCTACCTGATCGGCGAGGACCTCGTGCTGGGGCTGCCCTTCGGCGTCACTCGCGGCCTGGCGAACGAGTTTGGTGCCCAGCGCGTGCTCAACGCCCCCATCTCGGAGGCGGCCATCGTGGGCTCGGCGCTGGGCGCGGCCATGACCGGGATGCGGCCCGTGGTCGACATGCACTTCGCCGACTTCGTCACCTGCGCGATGGACGAGGTCGCCAACCAGATCGCCAAGTCCCGCTACATGTTCGGCGGCCAGGTGGATTGCCCGCTGACGCTCCGGATGCCGTACGGCATCGGCCGCTCGGCCGGCGGCCATCACTCCAACTCGGTCGAGGGCTGGTTCATCAACATCCCGGGACTCAAGGTCTGCATCCCCTCGACGCCGGCCGATGCTCGCGGGCTGCTCAAGACCGCCATCCGCGACCCCGATCCGGTGCTCGTCTTCGAGCACCGCGGCCTCTACCGTGTGCGCGGCGAGGTCCCCGTGGCCGAGACGCTGGTGCCGCTCGGCGCGGCCGACGTCAAGCGCCCGGGCCGCGACGTGACGGTGGTGGCCACGGCGCGCATGGTCCACGAGAGCCTGGAGGCCGCGCGGCGGCTGGCCGAGGAGGGCGCCGAGGTCGAGGTGCTCGACCCCCGCAGCCTCGTGCCGCTCGACCGCGAAGCGCTGGCCGCCTCGGTGCGGCGGACGCATCGGGTGGTGATCGCCGAGGAGGGGCCCATGCGCGGCAGCGTCGGGGCCTGGCTCGCCTGGGTGGTGATGGAGGATTGCTTCGACGACCTCGATGCGCCCATCGCCCGCGTGGCCGGCCCCAACGTCCCCATTCCCTTCAGCCCCCCGCTGGAGGCCGCCGTCACCCCCGGCGCCGACGACGTCATCGCCGCCGTCCGCCAGGTGCTGAAATAGAGGAGCCCCATATGACGACCGCCGCTGAGAAGGACGCCCTGATGCCGAAGCTCGACCAGGTGGTGAAAGACGTGCTCGCGTATTTCGCTGGGCCGGGGCGGGCCACCAAGGCCCGGGTGGACCACTGGGGTGCGCGCGACGTCCTGATGCACTTCATCTACTTCCATCAGGCGACGGCGTGGGGCATCCAGTCTGTGGCTCTCGGCGGGCCGGTGTGGCTGGTGTCAGCGGAGACCGATCACGTGAACGAAGTCTGTCGCCGCCTGCACGAGCACGAGAGCTTCGATGATCTTCTGGCCCAGGTGCGCCTGGCCCACGCTCAGCTCCAGCACGCCGTCGGCAACGCGCCCGACCTCGACCGCCCGTGCTTCAAGCGCGCCAACGGCGACGTGATGACCGGGCGCCAGCGGCTGGAGGCGCTGACTCGCCACTGGGGCGAGCACGTGCGGGAGTTCCAGGCCGCCGCGTCGGCCTGAGCCGATCCACTCCGCCCGAGCACGAATCGGCTCTCCATCCTCGAGAGACGCGCGTGTTGTTGACAGGTTAAGACTGCTGTAAAGTACCCGCCATCGCCGAGGCGATATCCGGTCCGATCCGCCCGGTCGAGAACGAGGGAGGGAAAGCATAATGCCTGACCGACGCCTGCTGCCCAGCCTGCTCGTCATCGTCGCACTCCTGACCATCCCCGCGGTGCCCGCTGCCGACGCGCAGGCCCCGAAACGCGGCGGCACGCTTCGGGTCTCCTATGGCAACGAGATCGCCCACCTCGATTTCCACACCGCGCCGGGCTACGAAATGATGTGGGTCGCCATGAACGTGGGCTGCGGCCTCGTCAACATCACGCCTGACGGCAAGTTCGTGGGCGACGCCGCCGAGTCGTGGCAAAGTTCGCCCGACGGCCTGCTCCACACGTTCAAGCTCAGGAAGAACGTCCTCTTCCACGATGGCACCACGGTCGATGCGGCGGCGGTCAAGTTCAGCATCGATCGCCTCATAGATCCGGCCACCAAGTCCGGCATGCGGAGCTTCTACGACTCCGTGCACAGCGTCGAGGCGCTCGATCCGGTCACCGTGCAGATCCGCCTGAAACAACCGTACGCCTTCCTCTTCCATATGCTGGCGGCGTATCGGACGGGGCTGGTCCTCTATTCGCCGACGGCCACGCAGAAGTACACGCTTGAGGATCGGAAGCAGGGCAAGCCGGAGGCGGTGGTCGGATGCGGGCCGTTCCGGCTGGTCGAGTGGGTGAAGGGCAGCCATCTGGTCATGGACCGCTTCGACAAGTACTTCCAGCCCGGCCTGCCCTACCTGGACCGCGTCCAGATCCGGGTCATCAAGGACCCGATCACGGAGGTGGCCGCCTTCAAGGCGGGGGAGGTCGACTTCATCGCGTCGTTCTCGCCCGAGCACGTCGACTCCCTGCGGGCCCAGGTCCCGAAGGCGCAGATCATGACCGGGAAGGAAACCACGCCGATGATGGCAACCATGAAGGTCACCATCCCCAAGGACGGCAAGCCGCTGTCCAAGGATCGCGTGGCGCACCCGATCTTCGGCGACCTCCGGGTGCGGAAGGCGGTGGGTTGCTATGGCATCGACCGGAAGGAGATCGTGAAGATCGCGTTCAAAGGCCAGGCGACGCCGTGGGTCGGGATGATTCCGCCCGGCACCCCGGACACCGCGGACATCAACCACCTATGTCCTTACGACCAGGCCAGGGCGAAGGCGCTGCTGGCCGAGGCGGGGTATGGTCCGCAGAAGCCCCTCACGTTCGAACTGATGACCAACACCGAGAAGTCGGTGTTCAACGTCATCGCCACCCTCATCAAGGAACAGATGGGGCGAATCGGCGTGACCGCGAACATCCGCCTGGTCGACAAGGTCACCTGGATGAACACGACCCTCCAGGATGCCCCGTGGGACATGTACGTCGAGGACCTCCTGTCGCTGATCACCCTGGACAGTAACGCCTACCTGACGACGACCCCATCGTCGTGGAACACCTCGCGCCACACCGACGCCAAGGTGGACGAGTTCTATGTCCGATACGCCCGGGAGCTGGACCCGGCCAAGCGCAAGGCCATCGCCAGGGAGTTGGCGGAGTACATGGCCGACAAGCAGTATTGGAACGTCGTGTCGGGGTCGCCCTTCTACATGGTGGCCCAGCCGTGGATGAAGGGCTACGTCTACAACGCCGAGTTCGAGGTGCACTACCACAAGGTCTGGCTGGACAAGTAAACACACGGCGGCGCGGAGCGGCGCTCCGGGAGGGCGCCGCGCCCGCGCGGAGCGATCGATGCGGGTCTACGTGCTGCGGCGACTGCTTCAGGTCATTCCGACCGTCCTCATGATCACCTTCGTGGTGTTCGTGATGATGCGGTCGATCCCCGGTGATCCCGTGGTCGCCCTCCTCGGGGACGCCTACACCGAGGAGGACGCGATCAAGACGCGCGAGGCGTACGGACTGAACAAGCCGATCCTGGTCCAATACCTGATCTGGCTCGGCCGACTGCTGCAGGGAGACTGGGGGGCGTCCATCCTCAGTGGGCGCCCCGTCCTTCAGGACGTGCTGATCCGCCTACCGGTGACGCTCGAGCTGATCGTCCTGTCAATGGTCATTGCGCTGGCCATTGCCATCCCCGCCGCGATCATCGGCGCCCTGCGCCAGAATACCTGGGCCGACTACACGGCGACGTCGGCGGCAATGATCGGGGTCTCCATTCCCGAGTTCTTCATCGGAGTCTTGCTACTTCTCGTCTTTTCCATCGGTCTGGGCGGTATCCTGCCCAGTTCGGGCTGGGTGTACCTGCCGGGGACCTGCCCGACGATGGTGTGCGGGGTAAGTCTCTGGGGCAACATGCAGCACGTCCTGATGCCGGCGATCGCGCTCGGGGTGGGGCGGGCCGCCATCCTGACGCGGCTCCTCCGCGCCAGCATGCTGGAGGTCATCCGCACCGAGTACGTCACCACCGCCCGCGCCAAGGGCCTGAGCGAGCGACCAGTGATATTCAAGCACGCGCTGAAGAACGCCCTGATCCCGACGGTCACCGTGATGGGGCTGCAGGTCGGCTTCCTCATCGGGGGCGCCATCGTGGTGGAGACGCTCTTCGCCATGCCGGGGCTCGGCACCTACGGCATCGACGCCATCATCGCCCGCGACTACCAGCAGGTGCAGGGCTTCGCGCTCATTACGGCGTTCGCGTTCGTCGTGATCAACCTGATAGTCGATCTGACCTACACCTTCCTGGATCCGCGGATCCGGTACGCCTGAGGCGACGGTGGCTGACGGCGGCGAGTCGCTCCGGATGAAGCCCGCGGTGATCAGCGGAGGAAGCGTCCGCGAGGCCGAGTTCCCGGTCGTCGGGGGCGTCGCCTGGCCGGCGCGCGCCGAGCGCTCGGAGTCGCCGCTCGCGCAGGCCTTGCGCCGGCTCCGGCGCAGCGCGACGGCCCTCGTCGGCGTGGCCGTGGTCGCCCTGCTGATCGTCGTCGCCATCTTCGCCGACCTACTGGCGCCGCGGAGCCCGATCACCAGCGATCAGACCCATACCTTCGAGCGGCCGAGCTGGGACTATCCGCTGGGGACGGACCAGCTCGGGCGCGACATGCTGAGCCGCGTCATCCACGGCACCCGGATCTCGCTGGCCGTGGGGGTGTCGTCCGTGCTGTTGGCCCTCTTCGTCGGCGTGCCGCTGGGGATGATCGCCGGGTTCTACGGAGGCCGCGTCGACACCGGCGTGATGCGTGCCATGGATCTGATCCTGGCCTTCCCCATCTACTTGCTGGCCATCATCCTGATGGTCATCTTCACGCCGACCGCGGGGCTCATCGGCACCATGAAGGTGACCGGCGCCATCGCCATCGTAAGGATTCCGATCTACGCGCGCCTGGTGCGGGGCAGCGTGCTCTCGATCAAGGAGAAGGAGTACATCGAAGCCTGCCGCGCCCTCGGCGTGCGCGATCCCTGGATCCTCTTCCGCCACGTCCTGCCCAACTGCCTGGCGCCCATCATCGTGACCACCACGCTCGGCATCGCCACCTCCATTATCGTGGAGGCCACGCTCTCGTTCCTCGGGCTGGGCACCCAGCCCCCCACACCGAGCTGGGGCTGGGACCTGAAGGCCAACGTGGCCTTCATCCAGTCGAATCCCTGGATTTCGCTGTTCCCCGGGCTCGCCATCTTCGTCACCGTCCTCGGCTTCAATCTCTTCGGCGACGGCCTCCGCGACGCGCTTGACCCCCGCCTGAAGTAGCGGCCTCGGCTGACCTCCCGCACTGAAGGAGGTCACGATCGGCTAACCCCGCCAGTGCGAGAGGCGTTCGTTCAGGTGGTCGAGACCGAGCACGATGGCGATGGAAGCGCAGGAGACCAGCGCGGTGGCGGCGAGGAGATGGGCGGCCTGAAAGCCGTTGGCGAAGGCGCCCAGCACGTGGCCCATGCCGCGCACGCCGGCGAACATTTCGACGATGAGCACGCCGAGCAGGCAGAAAACGATCCCCAGACGGAGGCTGGCCAGCACCGTGGGCACGCTGGCGGGCAGGATCACCTTGCCGTAGATCTGCCAGGGCCGGGCCCCGAAGGAGCGGGCCACGGTGACGAGGGTCCGGTCCACGTCGCGCACGCCGCCGACGACCATGACGAGGATGGGAAACAGTCCGTGGATCGCGCCATAGGCGACCGCGGGGGCCGTGCCGAATCCCAGCAGCAGCACGATCCAGGGCAGAATCAGGATCTTGGGAATGCCATAGAGCGCGACGACGAATGGGTGGGCCACGTCGTGCAGGGCGCGGACCGAGCCGACGGCCAGCCCGGCGGGCACGCCGATTCCCACGGCGATGGCGTAGGCCAGCGCGGTCTTGCCGAGGGTGTCGGCCAGCGCCGCCAGCGCGGCGGGCGCGATGGCGACGAGAGCCCAGGCCACCGCGCTGGGCGGCGCCACGAACAGCGGATCCACCCAGCCGGCCCGGGCTACCGCCTCCCAGGCCGTCAGCAACACGAGCACGCTCGCGACCTGAAGGAGTCGGACACGCAGGGTTTCGGCGCGCGCCGCGTTCGCCCCCCGGGGCCGGGGTGTCTCGGAGCGAGTGCTCACGTCGTCCACCGCCGGGCTCGCCGCTCGATGCTGCTGGCCAACACGTCGGAGAGCACGATCAGCACGAGGGTGACGAGCACGAGCGCGACGTAGTCAGCCGTGCGGGCCAGCCCGTAGGCATGGTTGATGAGCGAGCCGACTCCCGCCTTGGAGCCGAGAATCTCCCCGACGATGACGCCGATCACCGCGAGGGCCAGGCCCGTGCGCAGGCCACCCACCAGGGTGAAGAGCATCCCGGGCAGGAGCACTTTCACGAACACGCTGAGCCGCGAGGCGCCGAAGCTGCGCGCCACGGTGATGAGCTGCGGGTTCACCTGACGGATGCCGGCCAGCACGGCGAGCGTGATCGGAAAGAAGCCCAGCAAGAACCCGAAGGCGATCTTGGAGGCGGCGTCGAGCCCGAAGAACAGCATGAGCGAGGGGTACCACACCACCGCCGGCACCGCGTAGAGCGCCGCGAGGATCGGCGCCCAGGCGCGGCCCAGCACACGCTGGCCGCCCAGGACGAACCCCACGCCCACACCGCCGGCCACGGCGAGCGCGTAGGCAGCGGCGATCTCACGAGCGGTGAGCCAGAGATGCTCCAGCAGGTCGGGGTACGAGCGGAGCGCGAGGACGTCGCGGAGCGCCGGGAGCGCGGCCGAGGGCGGGACGTACAGCAGCGGGTTGCCCAGCCGCGCCGCCACCTCCCAGAGCGCGAGGGCGACCATGAGGATGGCCAGACGGGCGGTGACTACCGCTCCAGGCCGGCGGGTCGTCACGACTCGCTCATCGCGCGCAGCGACTCGTCGCGGATCTCGCTCCAGAGCTTGGCGCGCAGGGTCACCAGGTCGGGCGACTCCATGGCCCGCGGGTACGGCATGGGCAGCTCCAGCACGCTCTTGATGCGGCCCGGCCGCGCCGTCATGACCACGACCCGGGAGGACAGGGCCAGCGCCTCGCCCAGGCTGTGGGTGACGAAGATGACGGTCTTACCCATCCGGCGCCAGATGTCGAGCAGCCACTCCCCCATCAGCGTGCGGGTCTGCTCGTCGAGCGCCCCGAAGGGTTCGTCCATGAGGAGGATCCGGGCATCGATGGCCAGCGCGCGGCCGATCGCCACCCGCTGCCGCATGCCACCCGACAGCTCACGTGGGTATTTCTCGGCGAAACCGCGCAGGCCGAGCGGGCCGAGGAGGTCGCTCGCCACCTGGCGGCGCCGGGCGCGCGGCACGCCTTGAAGCTCGAGACCGAAGGCCACGTTCTCCAGCGCCGTGCGCCAGGGGAAGAGCCCGGGGTCCTGAAAGACGGTGGCCACCCGCCGCGGGTCGGGGCCGCTGACGGGGGCGCCGCCGATCACCACACGCCCGGCGTCGGGGCTGACCAGCCCGCCCACCATGCCGAGCAGGGTGGATTTGCCGCAGCCCGAGGGTCCGATGATCGTGCAGAACTCGCCCTCGCGCACGGTCAGCGAGACGTCGCGCAGGGCCTCCACGGCGCCGGAGGCGGTCTCGAAGCGCTTGGCGACGCCTTCGATGCGGATGAGCGCGGCCGCGCTCACGAGAGCTGCAAGATCTCGCGCGCGATGACCAGCCGCTGGATCTCCGACGTGCCCTCGCCGATCTCGGTGAGCTTGGCGTCGCGGAAGATGCGCTCGACCGGGAACTCCGTGATGTAGCCGGCGCCGCCGTGGATCTGCACGGCCTTGGTGGCCGCCTTCATGGCCGCTTCCGAGGCGAAGAGCTTGGCCATGGCGGCGGCGTGCATGGCCGGCTGGCCCTGGTCCTTGAGGTAGGCCGCCCGCAGCGTGAGCAGGCGCGCCACCTCGACCTCGGTGGCCATGTCGGCCACCATGCCCCTGAGCCCGTTGAAGGCGGCCAGCGGCTGGCCGAAGGCCGTGCGGTGCTTCATGTACTTCACCGCCTGGTCGAGCGCCGCCTGGGCGATGCCCACCGCCATCGCCGCCATGGCGATGCGGCCGCCCTCCAGCACCTTCATGGCTTGCACGAAGCCCTGACCGCGCTCGCCGAGGAGGTTGTCGGCCGGCACCCGCGCGTCCGCGAAGATCAGCTCGGCGGTGTCCGAGGCGTGCAACCCGAGCTTGCGGTACGGCCGGCCGGCGCTGAAGCCCGGCATCCCCTTTTCCAGAATGAAGGCCGAGATTCCCTTGGACTTCTTCGCCGGGTCGGTGCGGGCCATCACCACCGCCGTGCCGCCCACGCTGGCGTTGGTGATGAATGCCTTGCTGCCGTTCAGCACCCACCCGGCGTCCCCCAGCTCGGCGCGCGTGCTCAACGCGGCGGCGTCGGAGCCCGAGCCGGGCTCGGTGAGGCCCCAGGCCCCGAGGACCTCGCCGCGCGCGAGCGGCGGCAGGTACTTCGCCTTCTGGGCCGGCGAGGCGAAGCTCAGGATGTGGTTGGCGCAGAGCGAGTTGTGAGCCCACATCGTGATGCCCACCGAGGCGTCGCCGCGATTCAGCTCCTCGACGATGAGGGCGTAGGAGACGTAGTCCAGCCCGGCCCCGCCGTATTCCTCGGGCACCAGCACGCCCAGGAAGCCGAGCGGGCCCAGCGAGCGCACGATCTCCCCGGGGAACTCGTGGCGCTCATCGTAGGGGGCGATCTTCTCGCCCAGCTCGGCCTCGGCGAAGTCGCGGGCGACCTGACGGATCTGCTTCTGGTCGTCGGTCAGCTCGAAATCCACGACATGCCCCTAGACCGCGGTCCGGACGTTCTCCCGAACGAAGCGGACGATGTCCTGCGTCGAGGTGCCGGGGCCGAACAGCTCCTTGACGCCCAGCGCCTTGAGCGCCGCCACGTCCTCGGGCGGGATGATGCCGCCCCCGAAGACGACGACGTCCTCAGCTCCCTTTTCCTTGAGCAGCTCCAGCACGCGCTTGAAAAGATGGTTGTGGGCGCCGGAGAGCACGCTGAGCCCGATGGCGTCGGCGTCTTCCTGGACGGCGGTGGCCACCACCTGCTCGGGCGTTTGGTGCAGCCCGGTGTAGATGACCTCGAAGCCGGCGTCGCGCAACGCCCGGGCCACCACCTTGGCGCCGCGATCGTGCCCGTCGAGGCCTGGTTTGGCGACGACCACACGGATCTTCCGCTCACTCATGGGTTGGCCACCGTTCGAGCGCGGGCTTCGCCCGCGCAACCCTCTCCGGGGGGAGGCCCGGAAGGGGGGCGCAGCCCCCCTCCGGGGAAGACCACGCGGATCTTCCGCTCGCTCATGGCTAATCGTGGTCCTGGCCGGCCAGGACGGCGCGAAGCCTCTCGCCGACCTTCACGATCTGGCCGCGGTCGCCGGGCACGAGCTTCCAGTCGAAACCCTTCCCGTCGTTGGCCCAGCGGGGGATGAGGTGCAGGTGGAAATGCGGCACCGACTGGAACGCCGCCGCGCCGTTGGCCTGGAGCACGTTGAGCCCGTCGGGCTTGACCGCCCGGAGGAGCGCCAGCGCCACGCGCTTGGCCGTGGTCATGGCCGCCTTCAGATCTTCCTCGTCGGCCTCGAAGATGGTCGGGGCGTGCTTCTTGACCACCACGAGGCAGTGGCCCGAGGTGAGCGGGTTGATGTCCATGAACACCAGCGTCCGCTCGTCTTCCCAGACCTTCATGGAGGGAAGCTCGCCATCACGGATCTTGCAGAAGACGCAGTCGGACATGGCCTCCTCGCTCGCTAGACCTCGACCGTCCAGCCGTGGGTGTCGGGAGCGGTGGCGTACTGGATGCCCACGATCGTGTCGTAGAGCCGTTGCGTCAGCTCGCCGATCTTTCCTCCATTGATGACGATGCGCTCGCCCTGATAGGCCAGCTCGCCCACCGGGGAGATGACGGCGGCGGTACCCGTCCCCCACACCTCGCGGAGCTGGCCCTGACCAGCCGCCTGGCGCACCTCGTCGATGGACACCTGCCGCTCGGAGACCCGCAGCCCCCACTCACGCATGAGGGTGAGCGCGGAGTCGCGGGTGACGCCGGGCAGGATGGTGCCCGAGGTCAGTGGCGGCGTCACGACCTCGTCGCCGATCCGCAGCATGATGTTCATGGTACCGACCTCATCGAGATACTTGCGCTCGCGCCCGTCCAGCCACAGCACCTGGGTGAAGCCGAGGTGCTTGGCCTCCTCGGCCGCGTACAGGCTGGCCGCGTAGTTCACGCCGGTCTTGGCCGCGCCGACGCCACCCTCGACCGCCCGGACGTACTTGTCCACGACGAGGATCTTCACCGGGTTCAGGCCTTCGGGATAGTAGGCGCCGACCGGGGAGAGGATCACGTAATAGATGTAGGACTTGGCCGGCCGCACCCCCAGGAAGGGCTCGCTGGCGATGATGGTCGGCCGCACGTAGAGCGCGGTGCCCACCGTCGCCGGCACCCACTCCTTCTCCAGGCCCACCAGCGTCACCAGCGACCTGAGGGCCATCTCGGGGTCCAGCGGCGGGATGCAGACCCGCTGGGCCGAGGCGATCATGCGCTCGACGTGCTTCTGGGGGCGGAAGAGGCGGACCCGACCGTCCCCACCGCGGAAAGCCTTGAGGCCGTCGAAGACAGCCTGCGCGTAGTGGAGCACGCACGCCGCCGGATCCAGGCTGAGCGGCCCGTAGGGCTCGATGCGCGGGTCGTACCAGCCCTTCTCCTCCTGGAAGTCCATGACGAACATGTGATCGGTGAAGACGGTGCCGAAGGTCAGCTCGCTGTCCCGGGGCTTCGGCTTCTTCGTCGTCGCCCTGGTGATCCGGATCGGCTCGCTCATGGCTCTCCTCGCCTCTCCTTCTAGAAGATAATGGGCTCGCGGTAGAGGCCAAAGACCTGCCGGTACACGTCGGAGATCTCCCCCAGGCTCGCGTAATCCTTCACGGCGTCGATGAGCACCGGCATCACGTTGCCGCCGGTGCGGCAGGTCTCGGCCAGCTGCTGGAGTCGCCGCTCGACCCCGCTCATGTCCCGCGCCGCCTTGAAGCGCTGAACCCGCTCGATCTGCTCCCGCTCCACCTGCTCCTCGATGCGCAGGTAGTTGATGGGCTTCTCCTCGCGCATCGCGTACTTGTTGACGCCGACGGTGATCTTCTCGCTGCGGTCGTCCATGAGCTGGTAGCGGTAGGCGGCGTCGGCGATCTCCTTCTGGGGATAGCCGGTGTCGATGGCGCGGATCATCCCGCCCATCTGGTCGATCTTTCTGATGTACTCCAGCGCCGCCGCCTCCATCTGGTCGGTGAGGGACTCCAGATAGTACGAGCCCCCGAGCGGATCGATGGTGAGGGGCACGCCGGTCTCCTCGGCGATGACCTGCTGGGTGCGCAGGGCGACGGTCACCGCGTCCTCGGTGGGCAGGGCCCACGTCTCGTCGTAGGAGTTGGTGTGGAGCGACTGGGCGCCGCCCAGCACCGCGGCCAGCGCCTGCAGCGCCACCCGGGCGATGTTGTTCAGCGGCTGCTGCGCGGTGGCCGATACCCCGGCCGTCTGCGTGTGGGTGCGCAGGCGCATCGACTCGGGCTTCCGGGCCCCGTAGCGCTCCTTGAGGAAGCGCGCCCACATTCGCCGGGCCGCGCGCAGCTTGGCCACTTCCTCGAAGAAGTCGTTGTGGATGTCGAAGAAGAAGGACAGACGGGGCGCGAAGGCGTCCACGTCCAGCCCCCGGGCCAGGGCCGCCTCCACGTAGGCCAGGCCGTCGGCCAGGGTGAAGGCCAGCTCCTGCACCGCCGTGGATCCCGCCTCCCGGATGTGGTAACCGGAGATCGACACCGGATTGAAGCGGGGCACGTGCCGGGCCGTGAACTCGATCATGTCGGTGACGATGCGCACGGCCGGCTCCGGCGGACAGATCCATTCCTTCTGGGCAATGAACTCCTTGAGCATGTCGTTCTGCATGGTGCCGCCGACCCGGGGCCAGCCCACGCCCTGCTTGTCGGCCACCGCCAGGTACATGGCCAGCGCGACCGACGCCGTGCAGTTGATGGTCATCGAGGTCGTCACCTCGCCCAGCGGGATGCCGTCGAAGAGACGCTCGAAGTCGTCCAGGGTGGAGATCGACACGCCTTCCTTGCCCACCTCGCCGCGGGCGCGCGGGTGGTCGGCGTCGTAGCCCATGAGGGCTGGCATGTCGAAGGCGGTGGAGAGGCCGGTCTGGCCTTCGGCCAGCAGGTACTTGAAGCGGGCGTTGGTGTCCTCGGGCCGGCCGAAGCCGGCAAACATCCGCATCGTCCACAGCCGGCCCCGGTACATCGTCGGGTACACGCCCCGGGTGAACGGGTACTCGCCGGGATGGCCCAATTTCTCGGCGTACGACCAGTCCTTCAGGTCGTCGGGAGTGTAGAGCGGGCGCACCGGGATCCCCGACAGCGTCTCGAACCGCCCGGGACGCTCGGGCGCCCGGCGCTTGGCCTCGTCGGACGTCTTCCTCCGCCGGCGCTGCTCCTCGCTCATGCGTCGCCTCCAAGGATGGCGCGAGCGATCACCAGCTTCTGGATCTGCGAGGTTCCCTCGTAAATCTGGGTGATCTTCGCGTCGCGGAAGTAGCGCTCCACCTGGTACTCGCGGATGTAGCCGTAGCCGCCGTGCACCTGGATGGCGTCGGTGGTGACCTTCATGGCCATCTCGGCCGCGAAGAGCTTGGCCATCGACGCGGCCAGGCCGTAGGGTTGGCCCCGATCCTTGAGCGCAGCCGCCTGCAGCACGAGCAGGCGGGCCCCCTCGATGGCGGTGGCCATGTCGGCCAGCATCCACTGCACCATCTGGTGCTGGCCGATGGGCACGCCGAACGCCTTGCGCTCGCGCGCGTAGGCCAGGGAGCGCTGCCCGGCGCCCTCGGCAATGCCCAGGGCCTGGGCGGCGATCCCGATGCGGCCGCCGTCGAGCGCGCCCATGGCGATCTTGAAGCCCATGCCTTCGGCGCCCAGGCGGTTGGCCACCGGCACCCGGCAGTCCTCGAAGACGAACTCCGCGGTGTCGGAGGCGCGCAGGCCAAGCTTGTCCTCCGTCTTGGGCGCGAGGAACCCCGGCGTGCCCTTCTCGACCAGGAACGCCGAGATCCCGTGGTGGGCCGTGGCGCGGTCGGTCTGGCAGAACACCAGCGCCGCCGCCGCCTCCCGTCCATTGGTCACGAATGCCTTGCGGCCGTTCAGCACGTAGTGGTCCCCGCCACGGACGGCCAGCGTGTGCTGGTTCCGGGCGTCGGAGCCGGCCTGGGGCTCGGTCAGCGCGAAGCAGCCGATGTGGTGACCCTGGGCGAACGGCGTGAGGAAGCGCGCGCGCTGGGCGTCGGTCCCGTACTTGAGCACGGGGTCGCAGTAGAGCGAGTTGTTCACCGACATCACGACGGCGTGGGAGGCGCACTGCTTGGCGATCTCTACCAGAGCCACCACGTACGCCACAGTGTCGCTGCCGCTGCCGCCCCAGGTCTCGGGCACGGCGATGCCGAGCAGCCCCAGCTCGCCCATGCGCTTGACCGTCTCGTGGGGGAAGCGGCTCTCGCGGTCGATCTCCTCCGCGATGGGCTTGATCTCGGCCTCGGCAAACTCCCGCGCCGTGGCCTGGATCATCTGCTGCTCGTCCGTCAGGTCCAGCCTCATCGCGGTTCTCCGTTACTTGTCCAGCAGCCGCTTGAACTCTTGCGTCAGTTGCGGCACGACTTCGAACAGGTCGGCCACGATCCCGTAGTCGGCGATCTTGAAAATAGGAGCCTCAGGATCCTTATTCACAGCAACGATAACCTTGGAAGTGCGCATACCCGCGAGATGCTGGATGGCGCCCGATACTCCAAAGCCCATGTAGAGCTTGGGCGAGATCGTGCGCCCGGTCTGGCCGATCTGAAAGCGATGCGGACGCCAGCCGGCGTCCACCGCGGCGCGGGAGGCGCCGACCGCGGCGCCGATGACCGCGCCCATCTGCTCCAGGATCACGTAGTTTTCCGGGCCCTTCATCCCGCGTCCGCCCGAGATCACGATCTCGGCCTCGGTCAGCTCGGGCAGGCCCGTGGAGACCTCTTCCCGGCGCTCGACGAACTTCATCTGGGCAGTGGGGGCCGACACCGCGGGCCGCTCCACCGGCGCCGTCCGGCCGGCCTGAGCGTCGGCGGGCCGGAAGACGTTGGGGCGCAGCGTGGCAACGCACGGGCGCTTGGCCCACGTCACCTTGCTGAGGAGCTTGCCGGCGTAGACCGGACGGGTGGCCACGAGCTTGTCGCCGTCGAGCGCGAAGCCCACGGCGTCGGCCGCGATGCCCACGCCCAGGCGGGCGGCCAGACGGGCCAGCAGCTCGCGCTGGCGACTGGTCACCGGTCCGAAGATCGCCTTCGGCGATTCCTTCTGGGCCAGGTCCCCGAGCGCGCCCGCCCACACCTCGCTCCGGTAGGGCGCGAACGCAGCGTTCTCCAGCAGCCAGATCTTGCCGGCGCCCCACTCGCCGAGCTGCGTGAGCCCCTCGTCGGTGGCCTGGTCGGTGAGCCACACGGCCTCGGTCGGCCCGCCGAGGCGCGTCGCCTCGCCCAGCACCTCGGCCATGACCTTCTTCGGGCGGCCGCTGCGATCGTCTTCGACCACGCACCAGAATGCGTTCATGGCTAGATCGCCTTCGCTTCTTCGCGCAGCGCGCGCACCAATTCTTTGACCGCCGTCGCCACGTCGCCCTGGATGACGCGCCCGGGCGGGCGGGGCGGCAGAGCCTCGAGGTTGACGACGCTCAGCTGGCGCTCGACGGCGCCCAGACCGAGGTCGCCGGCCTTCACGTCCTTGATCTCCTTCTTCTTGGCGCCCATGATCCCCTTCAGTGTCGGATAGCGGGGCTCGTTGAGCCCCTTCTGGCAGGTGAGCACGGCCGGCAGTGGCAGCTCGAAGACCTCCAAACCGCCTTCCACCTGACGCGCCACCCGGATCGACTTGCCGCCGGCGTCCACGGCTTCCTCCATGATCCAGTAGGCGCTCGGCCACCCCAGGATCTCGGCGAGCTGCGCCGGCACCGCGCCCATATCGTCGTCGATGGCCTGGCGGCCGCAGAGGACGAGCGGCGGCGCCTCCTGCTTGATCACGGCGGCCAGCGCCCGCGCCGCGGTGAGCGTGTCGGCATCGGCCAGAGCCGGATCGTTCACGTGGATGGCGCGGTCGCAGCCCATGGCCAGGCACGAGCGCAGCGTCTCCTTGGCGCGCTCGGGGCCGAGGGTAACTGCGACGACCTCGCCCTGCCCGCGCTTCTCCTTGATCCGGAGCGCTTCCTCGACGGCGAACTCGTCGTAGGGCGACACGATCCAGGTGATCCCGGCGGTGTCGATGGCTTTGGAATCGGCCCCGATCTTCACCTGCGTGGCGGTGTCGGGCACCTGCTTCACGGCCACGAGAATCTTCATGCGGTGACTCCTTCGTAGTGCAGCTCCCGGGTGATGCGGAAGCGGTCGCCGGGAATGAAGACGCGATCGAAGACGACGGACCGGCCGTCGGTGGCGTAGGACACGCGCTCGGACTGGAAGGCCGGAGCGCCGGCCCGACAGCCGAGCTCCCGCGCCTCGTGCCGTCCGAGTCGGACGGCGAACACGCTCTCGCGCGCCCGCTCGATGGTCAGGCCCAGCTTGAACTCGAGGGTCTGGCGGAGCGGCGTGGCGGCGAGGTCGGCCTTCATCACCTCGTCGCCAAGTGGACCGGGCAGGAACGAGCGCTGCAGGCTCATGGGATGGCCGTCGACCAGGCGTAGCCGCTCGATCTGGAGCACGCGGGCCCGGGGCCCCAGGTCGAGCGCCGCCGCCGCGCGGCGGTCGGCGATCAGGAAGCGGGCGGAGAGCAGCCGAGTGCTCACCGGCTCACCCTGGGCCAGGAGATCCCCGGCGAAGCGGCGGAGCTGGAGGATGTCGTAGTCGATGGAGGGCCCGGCCACAAACGTGCCCAGCCCGTGCTGCCGCCGGATCAGCTGGTCCCGCTCCAGTAGCTCGAGAGCCTGGCGCAGCGTCATGAGGGTGACGCCGAACTCGCGCGCCAGCCGTCGCTGGTTGGGCAGTCGCTCGCCCGGCGTGAGCTCACCGTGCTGGATGCGCTCGCGCAGCGCTTCGGCGATCCGATGGTACCGGGGAACGCGACCGTTCAATCCGCCCTCCGCGGTGTTCTAGAACACTCACGAGCCACGCATCTCGCGAGGCGACAGCGGGATCGTGAGACTGCGGCGATGGGAAGTAACAGCGCGCCGCGGACGGTCATATTGTAGGCGCCCCCGGAGGATGGGCGCAAGTTTGCGTCAGCGTGGGGGGCGGGCGGGGCCGTGGCGACGCCGGCGCCAGAGGCGAATGGCCACGGTGGTCGCCGTTCCGAGGAGCACGAGGCCAACGGTCGCCACGATGACCGGTCCCATTCCCACGCGCTCGACGACAGCACGCCAGCGATCACCGAGCACGTACCCGAGAGCGACGAAGGTGCTGGCCCACAGGATTGCCCCCAGGACGTCGAAGGCGAGATAGCGCGGGTAGGAAATGACGCCCGTCCCCGCCAGGGGCGAGGCGAAGATGCGGACGCCGGCCACGAAGCGTCCGATCACGATGGTGAGGGGTCCAAACCGCTCGAAGTGTTCCCGCGTGCGGCTCAGGCAGCGCCCGGAGCCCAGCGAGAGGCGACAGTAGGCGCGGAGCAGCCGGTGCCCGCCCACCCGCCCGGCGGCGTACCAGAGGTGGTCCCCGGCGAGCGCGCCGACCGCGCCGGCCGCGGCCAGGGTCGCGGCCCTCACGGGATCGCCGGCGCTGGCGCCGGCGGCCACCAGCAGCAGTCGCCCCGGGATGGGCAGACCGGTGGCGTCGATGAGGGTGGCTACGCCGACGAGGACGTGCAGCAGGACCCCGTGACCGGCGGCCGGGAGCCAGCCAACGAGCAACGCCTCCATGTCTCTAGTATGGGCATGGTCGGCAACCGACTCACAGCAGGCTGATCGCCGCGTGGCTGCCACTAGTACGCGGGCAGCTTGCCCTCCGCCGGCCGGGCCCGGCGTACCGCACCCACCTCCTCAGCCGCCCTGGCGGCCACGAAGCGGCTGTCGCTGGCCAGCGTGACGAACTGGTAGCCGGCCGCGATCATCTTCAGCGCGTAGGCCGCCGTGGCGTTGTGGATGCCGGCCACCACACCGTGCTTGCGGCACGCTTCCAGGATCCGCTGCTGGGCCTCCACCACCGGGGGATCGCTCTGATCGAGGCGCGGCTTGCAGCCGAAGGCCAGGGACAGGTCCGACGGCCCCACGTAGGCAGCGTCGATGCCGGGCACGCTCAGGATCTCGTCGAGGTTCTTGAGCGCCTCGGCGGTCTCGATCATAGGCATGACGATGATCTCGTCGTTGGCGTGGTCGCCGTAGTCGGAACCCGCGTAGAGCGAGGCCCGCACCGGCCCCCAGCTCCGGTAGCCCCGCGGCGGGTACCGGCAGGCCGCGACCAGCGCCTCCGCCTGCGCGCGGGTGCTGATCATGGGGCAGATCACCCCGTAGGCGCCGGCGTCGAGGATCTTCATGACCGGCGCGGGATCGTTCCAGGGCACCCGGGCCAGCGGGATGACGGGGGTGGTGGCGATGGCCTGGAGCATCGTCACGGCCACCTGGTAGTCCACCACGCCGTGCTGCATGTCCACCGTGAGCGAATCGAACCCCTGGTGGGCCATCACCTCGGCCGAGAAGGCGCTGGGGATGCTGAGCCACCCGTTGACCACGGCCTCACCGCGTTGCCATATCCGACGGATCGTGTTCGGTCGCATGGCCGGTTCAGGAGGGATCGCTGGCCAGGCGGCCGTTGACGCCCCAGTCGGACCGCTCCACGTCCTGAAAGACAACGTGCACCTGGTCCGGTGTGGTCTTGCCGATCTTCACCATGGCTTCCGTGATGGCGGCGACGATCTGCCGCTTCTGCTCGGGCGTGCGCCCCGCGTACCACTGGATCGTGATGTTGGGCATCCCCTGACTCCTTCCCCTCGTGTGTTCGGGCGCCCACCGGGGGCAACCGGGGGCGCCCCCGGACTATAGCCGCAGAACTTCGTTGGCGCGACGGTCATGTGCTAGCGTGGTTTTTGATGGCGATGCATCATCTCGCCGCACTTCGGTGACCGAGTTCATCGCGGACGCTACTGTCGTCGCTCGCTCGTACTGCCCTGGGTGCGAGCCTCAGGCCGATCCTACGCGCGAGGTCCTCGACGTGCGCTGGTGCGACGCGCATTCCCCTGGCCGCGACGGTACTGATGACGCCGCGGTGACGTCCGAAGCCTTCCTCTCCGGAAGCGCCGAGGCCGGGGGTGACGCCAACCGGCGCTGGTGCGAGATGCTGCACGGCGGATGGAAGGCGCGGCGCGACGGCGCCGCGCGTGTCGCTGCCGCCCGGCGCCGGCCTCAGTAGGACGCAGGCCGCAGTTCGACGACGAGTCGTCCCCTACCCGTACTTCGTCTCGGTCACGGACATGCCGGTTGCTCTCCGTTCCGGGTTGGCGCGGGGGGCGCCCCGCTGGAAGATTCGACAAACTACACATAGGGGACGCGTATCCGCCCGGCCGAGGAGATGGGCGAGGCGGTGCTCGGCGCCCCCCGCTCGGCCGAGGGCGCGTGGGCATATCGAGGAGCGCCACGACTTCCGCCGCGGCGCTCCGAGCGTTGGGGGTATGGGGGGCCATGTCGGGGCCCCCCATCTCGCTAGATCGCGGCGATGACGGAGATCTCGACCAGGTACTTCGTCGCCGCCAGCCGGGCCTCGACAGTCGCCCGGGCCGGGGTGTTCCGGGCATCGACCCATCCATCCCAGACGGCGTTCATCTCGTCGTACGACGCCATGTTCGCCAGATACACCGTCGCCGACAGCAGCTTGGACTTGTGGCTGCCGGCGGTCGCCAGCAAGTCGTCGATCTTCCTCAGAATCTCCTCCGTCTGACCCTTGACGGTTGGCGCGCCGGCCGCAACCTGGCCGGCGAGGTAAATCGTCTTGTCGTGGACAACGGCCTGGCTCAAGCGTGGTCCTACCTGGTGGCGCGCGATGCTCATGGTTGGCTTGTCCTCCTGGTCTGTTTTCGACCGCGTGGATTGTATCCTCCCCCCGCCCAACACGAGGGTCGATGGTGGCGGGCGTCATCACCTCCCTGCACCGGCCTACCCTAGTCGTGTAAGTTCGTCCGTCGCGGGGGCCCACACACCGCCGCACGGCCAGCGAGATGCGCCTGGCATCCCCTTTGCTCCAAGCCTCTTTGGGGGAGGTGATGGACGGCAATGACCCGGTTGGCCGTGGCCCTGGCTGCTGCGGTCGTATTAGGGGGTTGCAGCCTGCCCGTCATCCAGAAGCGGTCCTACGACTTCAAGTCCACCGCTCTCTTCAAGCAACCCTGCGACGAACAACTGCCGCCGGGGGAGTATGAAATCTCCCTCAACCAGTGCAACAGCCTGCGCCTGCTGAGGATGATCGAGAGGTTCGCGGGGATCGAGGAAGCCGATGAGCGGCAGGCCAAGATTGGCGACACCATCGCGGAGGTTCGGAGCAAGGGCTTCTCCATTTACGTGAATGAGGAGAAGCGCATCCGACGGCCCAACACCCGCGTGCTCTACGGCAACGACGCTCTCGCGGCGGCCGGGATGCCGGTCAGTCCGCCCCCGCTGGCGACGCCGCAGGACGTGAAGGCCTACGCTGAGTTCATGAGCCAGCACTACGCCGAGGAGTACGTCGAACGCGACATGGCCCACATGACGGATCGCTTCTGCATCAACAACCGGGAATCCCTGGAGCTCGGCGAGGACCGGACCTTCACGATCCTCTGGCGAGACGGGCGCGTCTACAAGCGCATCATCAAGGGCGGCCCGGTGAACAACCCGAAGCAGGAGCGTGCGCTGCTGGTCTGCCCCGGCGGGTTCATCGTCGACCTGCTCACCGGCCAGCTCAGCAACGCGGCGAAAGCCATCAGCCCCGTGAAGTGACCGGCGCGCTTGACCCGGGGCGCGGCCGCGGGCTACGCTCGCCGCCCATATGGGACTCCTCGACGGCAAGGTAGCGATCATCACCGGAGCGAGCAAGGGCATCGGCCGCGTCATGAGCCAGCGCTTCGCGGCCGAGCGGGCGCGGGTCGTGTGCGCGGCCCGGTCGGCGGCGCTGGTCGAAGAGACGGCGCGGCTCGTCCAGAAGGCCGGTGGCCAGGCGGTGGCCGTGGTTGCCGACGTCGCCACCGAAGAGGGCGCGCGGCGCGCGGTGCAGGCCGGGACCGGCGCCTTTGGCCGGATCGATCTGCTCATCAACAACGCTGGCGACGGAGGCCCCACCAAGCCGGTGCAGGACTACCTGACCGACGATTGGTTCTATACGCTCAACTCCTGCCTGACGTCCTCGTACATGATGACCCGCTTCACCGTGCCCGAGATGATCAAGAGCGGCGGCGGTGTCATCCTCAACATCTCATCGCTGGCTGGGCGGCGGGGGCTGGCCTACCGCGTCGGGTACTGCTCGGCCAAGGCCGGCCAGGTGGGGATGACGTACGGCCTGGCGCTGGAGCTGGCACCCCACAACATCCGGGTCAATGCCGTCGCGCCGGGCGCCGTGGAGGGTGACCGCATCGACCGCGTCATCGCCGGCCAGGCCGAGGTGCGCGGCGTGCCGGTCGAGCAGATGCGCAAGGTTCTGGTCGAGCGCGCACCCCTCAAGCGCATGACGACCCCCGAGGACATCGCGGCGCTGGCCGCCTTCCTCTGCAGCGACCACGCCCGGAACATCTCGGGCCAGTGCGTCGCCGTCACCGCTGGCGAGCCGACCTAATACATGGGGGGCCCCGATATGGCCCCCCATACCCCCCAACGCTCGGACCGCCCCGGCGAAGCCGCGGCGCTCCTCGATATCCCGATAGGGCTCCTAGCACATGGGGGGCCCCGATATGGCCCCCCATACCCCCAAACGCTCGGACCGCCCCGGCGAAGCCGCGGCGCTCCTCGATATCCCGATAGGGCTCCTAGCACATGGGGGGCCCCGATATGGCCCCCCATACCCCCCAACGCTCGGACCGCCCCGGCGAAGCCGCGGCGCTCCTCGATAGGCCGACAGGCTCCGTCCGTAAGGTTCGGAAGGTGACGGAGTAGCGGATGCCGGCCACCGGTGGGATCCGGTGCTGCCACTGCCAGCGGGCGGTGCCGGTCAGTACGTAGGCTGACCGCGGCGCCAGCGCAAACGTCGCCAGAGGCGTCTTCGGCGCGCGGCGCAACTGAAGCCGGCACGGAGTCAGCAGGGAGACCGCCACGACGACTCCGAATGCCGGCGCGTCACGATGCCAGCCGATGCCCGCCCCCGGGGGATACTCGGTAATCAATGCCTCGGCCAGGTCCTCGACCGTCGCCTCGGCCAGCGCCGCCGCGCGCGCCCGGAGCGCTGCCAGGAACTCCGGCAACTCCGGTCCTGGCTCGATCTTCCCGGTCGTGTAGCCGTAGCGCCAGCCGAAGTGGACGACGCGCCGGCGCGCGACCTGACCGCGCATCTCCACCGGGGAAAACTCGAGCCGGCGGATGGCCTCCACCAGCGCCGCCTCTTCGTCGCCCGAGACGAGGGCGGGGCGGTAGACGAAGCCGGCCGGCGCCGACGCGCTCACGATCCCAGAAGGCCGACGCGCACTCCCCCGCCAGCGTCGGGGAGCACCGGAGCCGGCGGCGTAACGGCGAGCTTCTTGAGTTGCGGCATCACCTCGCGGGCGAACAGCCGGAGGTTGCGCTCGGCTTCCTCGTAGGGCATGCCGGCGTACGAGAAGACGCCCACGAAATGGCTGTTGCCGGTGCGGGCGTGGATGTCGAGGATCTTCTCGTAACACTGCGCGGGGGTGCCCCACACCTGCAGGTTCATGAAGTAGTCGATGACCTTGTCGGTGCCGTACTGGGCGATCTTCTCCGACATCTTGCCGTAGTACTCGTAGCCTTTCGTCTTGGCCAGGTGGTCGCCGGCGAACTGGTAGTGGTCCAGGACGGTCTGGTAGTAACCCCCGATCCAGCGCCGCGCCTCGGCTTCGGCCCGTGCGGGATCGGGGTCGCAGAAGGTCCAGCCGGCCGAGATCGGCGGCGGCGCCTCCGTCCGGTTGACCTCCCGGTAGATGGTTCGATAGGCGTCCAGCTCCTTGGCTACCTCCGACCACGGCTTCTGCGGAATGATGAGGATCCCCACGCCAAGGTCGGCCATGATCCGCGAGGACTCCGGCGAGACGGCGGCGGCGTAGGTGCGGCCACGGAACGACTTGAAGGGCGCGGGACGGATGGCCGCCCGCGGCTGCTTGACGAAGGCGCCGTCGTACTCGCAGTAGCCGCTCTCCAGACCGCGCAGCAGCATCTCGGCCGACTCGACGAAGCGCTGGCGCGACTCGTCCATGGAGAGCCGGAACCCGTCGAACTCCACCCGGCCGGCGCCCCGGCCCAGGCCCAGGATCAGGCGGCCGCCCGACATGGCGTCGAGCATCGAGAGCTGCTCGGCCACGCGCAGCGGGTCGTGCCAGGGCAGCACGACGACCATCGAGCCCACCTGCGCGCGCGTGGTGCGACCGGCCACCCAGGTGAGGAACTGGAGCACGTCGGGACACATGGTGTAGTCGGTGAAGTGGTGCTCGACCCCCCAGACCGATTCGAAGCCGAGCGGCTCGGCCAGGTCCGTCAGCCGCAGCTCGTGCCGGTAGACGTCGTGGTCGCGGAGGGTCTTGTGCGGGTTCTGAAAAACGGTCGCCATTCCGACGTGCATCGTAGGCTCCTCGGCGCCGGCGTCAGCCGCCGCCTGTCTCGCGCGTGGACACGTCGCCCTCAGCCCTGGCCGTAGTCGCGGCGCCAGAGCTCGATGTACTCACGGGCGTTGCGGGCGATGTCGTCCAGCTCCTCCTGGTCCATCTTCCGCACGGGCTTGGCCGGCACGCCCATGACGAGCCACCCCGACTGCACCACCTTGCCCGGCGGCACCAGGGCGCCGGCGCCCACTTGCGCCCACTCCTCTACCACCGCGCCGTTCAGCACCAGGGCCCCGATGCCGATCCGGACGTTGTCCTTCACGGTGCAGGCATGGACGACACAGCGATGACCGATGGTGACGTTGTCGCCGACGAGGCATGGATACTGGGGCGTGACGTGGAGCACCGAGCAGTCCTGGACGTTGGTGTTGCGACCGATGCGGATGTAGTTGTCCTGGTCGCCGCGCACGATCGTCCCCGGCCAGATGCTGGAGGCCTCACCGATCTCCACGTCGCCGATGACCTGGGCCGCCGGATCCACCCACGCGCCGGGATGGATCCGCGGCGTACGGCCGGGGACGGACCGGATCACCGTCAGGCGACCTCGAAGAGGCCCGCCGCTCCCATGCCTCCACCGACGCACATGGTGACCACGACGAACCGGGCCCCACGCCGCTTGCCCTCGATGAGCGCGTGGCCGGCCAGCCGGGCGCCGCTCATGCCGTAGGGATGCCCGATAGCGATGGCGCCGCCGTCGACATTCAGCCGCTCCATGGGGATGCCGAGGCGATCGCGGCAGTAGACGACCTGGACGGCAAACGCCTCGTTGAGCTCCCAGAGATCGATCTGGTCCATGGTCATGCCGACGCGCTCGAGGAGCCGCGGCACCGCGAAGACGGGGCCGATGCCCATCTCGTCAGGCTCGCAGGCGGCCACGGTGAAGCCGCGGAAGATCCCGAGCGGCGGCAGCCCCCGTCGCTCGGCCAGTCGCGCGTCCATGACCACACAGGCCGACGCGCCATCGGAGAGTTGGCTGGCGTTTCCCGCGGTGATGCAGCCCTTCTCGCCGGTCACCGGCTTGAGCGCGGCCAGACCCTCCAGCGTGGTGTCGGGCCGGTTGCCCTCGTCCCTGGCCAACGTGACCTCCTCCTCGCGCATCTCGCCCGTGGCCTTGTCCTGGACGAGCTTGACCGTCGGCAGGGGCACGAGCTCGGCGGCCAAGCGGCCTTCGTGCTGAGCGGCGGCCGTGCGCTGCTGGCTGGCCAGGGCGTACTCGTCCTGCCGCTCGCGGGTGATGTAGTAGCGCTTGGACACCACCTCGGCCGTCTCGATCATCGACATGTAGATCGAGGGCCGGTACTCCTCGAGCCAGGCCTCGCGGAAGCGGTGCAGGTTCATGTGCTCGGTCTGCACGAGGCTGATCGACTCCAGCCCGCCCGCCACCAGGACGGGGACGCGGTCCACGATCACACGGTGGGCCGCCATAGCGATGGCCTGCAGGCCCGAGGAGCAGAAGCGGTTGACCGTCACGCCGGCGGTGGTCACGGGCAGGCCGGCGCGGATGGCCGCCTGGCGCGCGATGTTGTGGCCGGTTGCACCCTCGGGCATGGCGCAGCCCAGGATGACGTCCTCGACCTCGCCCGGCTCCAGGCGGGCGCGCTCCACGGCGTGCTTGATGACGTGGCCGCCGAGCACGGCGCCGTGGGTGTTGTTGAAGGCTCCGCGATACGCCCTACCGATCGGGGTGCGCGCGGTGGAGACGACGACGGCGTCCGGCATGGTGGGCTCCTTTGCCCGGATGATACACCGGCAGCGGCGGCACGGACCGGCCTTCCCGCCGGGTCAACGGCCCTCTCGGCCACGGTATACAGCCTGGCCGCTGCGGCAGCGGCACGCTATAGTCGAGCCCGTCCGGAACGAAAGGGGCGGCGCCGACGTGACGCGCCGTCGCCGATGCGGAGCCTCAGGCTGCGTAGCCCAGTCCCGGGAGGAACAGACGTGAGGGAGCGTTGGGCGATCCTCGGTCTTCCCTATCGGCTGATGCGCGACCGGGATGACCGTCTCGCTGATGGCTCGAAGGGCCGACAAGGCGCGCTGGAAGGTGGCCAAACATGATTCAGGCACGCAAGCTCGGGCATGTCGTGTTGAAAGTCCGTGACGCTGTCAAGTCGAAGGACTTCTACACCCGGACCTTGGGGCTGAAGGTGGCCCACGAGGACACGGAGCGGGGAACGGTGTTCCTCAGCTTCGGCAAGGAGCACCACGAGCTGGCTCTGTTCCAACTGGCTACCGGCGAAACGCCTCATGCTGCCCAGCCGGGTCTGCACCATATGGCGTGGCAGCTCGGAAGCTTTGAGGAACTCCAGGCCGCCTACCGAGAACTGAAGGCGATGGGGGTGCCGGTCGAGGCCACCATCGAGCACAACGTGACGCGGAGCGTGTATTTCCCTGACCCCGACGGGAACCGAGTGGAGTTGTACTGCGACATGGTCGAAGACGGCTTCGAGACCATGCGCACCTTAGGCCCCAGGCGCGACCGCCTGGATCTCGAGTAACCGGGACTGTCCGCCCTCTGCAGGGGTGGCGCCGTCCGGCCTTCTCCGCTACCCTGCCGCGCGTGCGCATGCGCCAGAAGGTCGCGCTGGTGACGGGCGCGGGGTCGGGCATCGGCCGGGCGACGGCCATCCGGCTGGCCGCGGAAGGCGCCCGCGTGGCCTGCGCCGATCTCGCCCTCGACGCCGCCGGGGCCACGGCGCGGACGATCGAGGCGGCCGGCGGCGAGACCATTGCCCTCCAGGCTGACGTCTCCGACGAGGCCGCCTGCGCACGGATGGTCGCCGACACCATGGATCGCTGGCGCCGGCTGACGACGCTGGTGAACTCGGCCGGCGTTCGCCCGGTCGGACGCGACGCCGCCCCGCCGCCGGCCGAGTGGCAGCGCGTCGTCCACGTCAACCTCACCGGGACGTACTTTGCCTCACGGGCGGCGCTGCCGGCGCTCGCCGACAGCGGCAGCGGCGCCATCACCAACCTGGCCTCGATCTACGGGCTGGTCGGCGGCTCGCTCTCGCCCGCCTACGCCGCCTCCAAGGGGGGTGTCGCGAACCTCACCCGTCAGATGGCGCTCCAGTGGGCGCCGCGAGTGCGCGTGAACTGCGTGTGCCCGGGCGTGATCGAGACGCCGATGACGGCGCCCCTGCTCCAGGACCCGGCGTGGCGCGAGACGACGCTCGGCCGCTACCCCCTTCGGCGCTTCGGTGTCCCGGACGACGTCGCGGCGGCCATCCTCTACCTGTCGAGTGACGAGGCGGCCTTCGTCACCGGCGTGGCTCTGCCAGTGGACGGGGGGTACACCGCGGCCTAGAATGGGCGGCGCCCGGGAGGGCAGCGCGATGGCGGTCTTGTCGCCCGTTCATCTCAAGCGGTGGATCGAGGAGCACCGGGACGCCTTTCGCCCGCCGGTGGCGAACAAGGAGGTGTTCCCGGAGAGCGAGTTCATCTACCAGATCATCCGGGGGCCGAACGCGCGCAACGACTTCCACATCGACCCCGGCGACGAAATCTTCTACCAGCTGACGGGCGACATCACCGTCGTCTGCATCGACACTGACAGCCGCCGGCGCGAGGTCCGCCTGCGCGAAGGTGAGGCCATGCTGTGTCCGGCGGGAACACCGCATTGCCCGGTCCGCCCGCCCGATACCTGGGGGCTCGTCATCGAGCGCAAGCGCCGCCCGGACGAGCTGGACCGCCTGGCCTGGTTCTGTGAGCGCTGCGGAACGCAGCTCCACGAGGCGAGCTTCTCCTGCGCCAACATCGAGGTGGAGCTGCGCGACATCATCCAGGGCTTCAACGCCAGCGAGGCGCTGCGCACGTGCCGGACGTGCGGCGCGGTGCTCCCCGTCCCCGCCGGGGCCTGAGGCCCCTGACGAATCTCAGCGGACAGCGCGCGGCCGGCGGAACGCCTCGAGGCGCGGAAGGAGATCGCGGAGGAGAAGCCGGCGCTTGAATGGCAAGACGGTCGCCGGGAGCTTCCCGGCGCGTACCGCCAGACGACGGGGGACGGCCACGACAAGATTCACACTGCGCACGGCCGTGAGCTTGCGCAGCTTGTCGGCCAGGTACTCGGGCGTCCAGTAGCCGACGATCTCCAGCAGGACCTCGGTGCCGTCCTCGTGGCGGAACACGAAGTCGGGAATCAGGATGCTGGCGCCCATCTCGAGCACCACGCCCTCCCGCACGAGACGCCACCCGTCTCGCTCACGGCCGAACTTGCGGGCCACGGCCTCTTCGAGGCTGGAGTCGAACTCGGCCGGCGGGGTCGCGCCAACGCCCAGGCCGTCCGCCGAGCTGAGCGCGAAGGTGAAGGGGCGCCAGCCCGGGCGCAGCTCGATCTCGGCCCGAAGCCGCCAGTCGCCGAGACGCACCAGCGCGGCCAGGAAGCGCGCGAAGTCCACCCCGTAGGCGCGCGTCCGGCGCAGCACCGAGTTCGGGCCGTCCAGCACGAAGCGATAGCCGTCGCCGTCGGCCGTCCCCACGGGTCGCGCGACGCGGCTCCGGCGGCGCCGCCCCGGCCGCCGGCCCGGCTGCCCTTCGAGCCGCTCGATCCGGTGGAGCAGGCGGGCCAGGCGCGCGTAGCGGAGGATGTGCTTGAAGTCCCGCCCCGCCTCCACCGTCATGCGCGTGGCCGAATAGAGCAGCGCCTGGGCCTGGGCCAGGTCGTAGTCGGCGCGCAGCGCTTCGGTCGTGTAGTCGGACGGAAAGGCGGCCAGGCGGTGATACTCGGGGTAGTCGGCGTAGAGCAGCGCGACGGCTTCAGCGTTGCCTGCGGGTGGCGGCGCGCCCGCGGTGGCCAGCAGCGCTTCGGCGGCGCCGACGTCGAGCAGCGGGTGGCTCGCCGCCGCCCTCTCGAACACCTCGAGGCGCCGCTCGGCGCAGCGGGCCGCTGACGGCCACTCGTAGGTGGCCACGTCGTCGAGGAGCTTCACCACCGGCTCCACGCGATCGGGCCGGAGCCCCTTCAGCGCCGGCCGCGCGGCATTCCGGACTTGCCCGCGAGTCTGCCCGACCCTGGCGCGATAGACGGCGAGCGCCGGCTGGAGCGCGGGAAGCGCCTCGTCTTCCAGCCGGTCAGAACAGATCGAGCTGGTTCGCCTGTCCCAGTGATAGACGCGGAGCGCGGCGGTAAGCATCCGTCTGTCCCCGGCGCCGCGCTCGGGCGACCTCCGGGGTCTCCTGGACAACGACCTCGTACAGCCGAGCCGTGCGGTCGCCGGACTTCCGCAGGAGCCGGCCCAGGCGCTGCACGGCCTCGCGAACTCCCTTCTCGCCGCCCAGCACGACGCCCACCTTCACGGCCGGCGCGTCCCAGCCCTCGTTGAGGACCTCGCAGGCGGCCAGCGCTTTGATCCGGCCGCTGGCAAAGCCGTCCAGCACGCGGTTGCGCTCGTGCTTGTCGGAGTGGGCGGTGATGGCGGGGATGAGGAACCGCGCCGAGACGTCGAGGGCCATGCGGTTCGAGGCGGTGAAGACGACGCAGGGCTCGTCGGGGTGCAATCGGAAGACGTCCTCGAGCACGCGCAGCTTCTCGGCCGAGCGATGGACGATGGCCAGCTTGCGCCGCCAGCGCCGGAGGACCTCGCGGGCCTGGGAGTCGATACGCGAGCGCCGCGCCATCTCTTTCCAGTCGAAGGCGCCCTCCTCGCGCCGGCGCGCGGCGACGTAGTGGCGGATGCTCCGGGACAACTTGTCGAACTCCGCCTGCTCCTCTTCGGTGAGGTAGATCGGCACCCGGACGATCACGTAGTCGGCCACCGTCCGGCCGCGGACCTGGGCGAGATCTTCCTCGTAGACAACGGGGCCGACCAGCTCCGCCAGCATGGCGTCGCGCCCGTCGGACCGCCACGGGGTGGCGCTGAGACCGAGCCGGAGCGGCGCCAGACAGTCGAGCGCGCTCTCGTGCTGGACGGGGCCAGGCAAATGGTGGACCTCGTCGTAGACGATCAGGCGGTAGCGGTTGCCGATGTCCTTCATGTGGATCCAGGCGCTGTCGTACGTGGTGACCGTGATGGGCCAGACCTCCTGCCGGCCGTCGCCCAGCACGCCCGCCTCGAACCCGAGCCCCTTCCGGATGCGACGCTGCCACTGGTACATGAGATCGCGGAGCGGCGCGACGACGAGCGCCGGCGCCTGGTGGCGGGCCATGATGGCCAGCGCGATCTCGGTCTTGCCGGTGCCGGTGGGCTTGACGACCACACCGCGGCCGCCCGCCCGCTCCCACGCCTCGACCGCCGCGTGCTGGTCGGGCCGGAGCGGGGGCAACGCCGGCCTGAGCGTCGGGATCGGGAAGAAGCGCGCGGCCTCGTCGGCGAAGGTGAGCCGGTAGGCCGCCGCGTCTTCGCGCACCCGAAAGTGGTTGATGGCGGCGGTGCGCCAGGCGGAGACGCGCGCGTCCCAGACGAAGTAGGACGGCACCCGCGCCGTCACCGGCGCCTCCAGGCGCAAAGAGCCCCGGTCGAAGCTCAGCGCGTGCCCACTCGCCACGGGTGTATCTCTATCGGAGCGCCTGCGTGGATGCAAGCGGGTTGCGCTGGTCTCTGGCCAGGTCTGGCGGGTCTCGGGTTGGATACACCGACGCCAGCCTTGTCGGCGTCGGGCACGTCCGCTATAGTGCTGATCGCGCGCGAAAGGGGCGGCGGCAACGACCCTTCTGCGATCGAGCACTCTGGTGATCTACCCGGCCGAAGCAGGCTCTGGGCGCTCCCCTACCGTGCGCGAGGCCGGCGCCCCCGACGCCGTCGAGCCGCGGTTGCGGGGTCACGTCCGCGCCGGGCGCCCGCTCCACGAATCCGGCCCTGCCGACCCGCCGAAGCCGCGCCTCCTCGATCGAGTACGCGCGGCCGTCCGTTCACGCCACTACAGCCGCCGCACCGAGAAGGCATATGTCCATTGGATCAAGCGGTACATCTTCTTCCACGGCAAGCGCCACCCGGCGGAGATGGGCGCCGCGGAGGCTACCCAGTTCCTGACCTCCCTCGCGGTCCAGGCCAGGGTCGCGGCCTTCACCCAGAACCAGGCGCTGAGCGCCCTGTTGTTCCTCTATCGCGAGGTGCTCGGGGCCGAGCTGCCGTGGCTCGACGACGTCGTCCGGGCCAAGCGGCCGCAGTATCTGCCGGTCGTGCTGACACGGGAAGAGGTTCGTGCCGTCCTCCAGCGGCTGGACGGCGTACCACGGCTGATGGCGCTCCTCCTGTACGGCGCGGGACTTCGCCTGCTCGAATGCTGCCGCCTGCGAGTCAAGGACGTCGACTTCGCGGCGAACCAGATCGTGATCCGCGACGGCAAGGGCCGCAAGGACCGGGTGACGATGCTGCCGGGTGCCGTCAAGGCCGCTCTGGCCGCCCACCTCGAGCGCATCCGCCAGCAACACCAGGCCGACCTTCGGCGGGGCGCCGGCTTGGTCGAGTTGCCCGGGGCCCTGGCCCGCAAGTACCCGAACGCCGGCCGGGACTGGGGCTGGCAGTGGGTCTTCCCTGCCACCCGTTTCTACGTGGACCGCCTCACCGGGCAGTGCCGGCGCCACCACCTCCACGAATCCGTGCTCCAGCGGGCCGTAAAGGACGCCGTCCGTGGCGCCGGCATCGCCAAGCCGGCCACTTGCCACACCTTCCGTCACTCGTTTGCCACCCACCTACTGGAGGAGAGCCACGACATCCGCACCGTCCAGGAACTGCTCGGCCACCAGGACGTCAGCACCACGATGATTTACACGCACGTCCTCAACCGAGGACCGGCCGGCGTGCGGAGCCCGGCTGACCGGATGTTCCTGTCATGACCTGCCAGTTGGAAACATCGCGCTGGCCGCGGCGGCTCAGGTGATACCCTGCAGCGCCTCGCGGTGTATCTCGGCAAGCGAGCGAGAACGTCTTTCGCAACCTCGCGGAAACGCAGGCACCTTCGGATTCCGGCTGGGCCCGCGTGTCGTGTTATACGGAACTACGCAGCCGAATAACGCCGTTCAAGAGAGATCGCGTTCGGCGCACGGCGATCGAGTCTTGTCGCGCGAGGGCAGCAGCGGTTCAGGAGCAGAGAAGACATCGAGCAACGGGCGGTGCGCAGGTGAGGCAAATCGACGATCCGGGAAGCACGGCTT
>Ga0187892_10000615_pt1 | contig 91402 bp, 72 predicted proteins | sample MA1701073metaG_FD_139345 | JGI IMG/M metagenome (GOLD analysis project Ga0187892, IMG submission 139345) | Bio-ooze microbial communities from a basaltic lava cave in the Kipuka Kanohina Cave System on the Island of Hawaii, USA - MA170107-3 metaG ... | reverse complement strand
TTCGTAGTCTTGCCCCCTTGTGGGGCATTGTTGCAACCGCGAATGTATTGGCTTCGACAGCGGCCCACAAGGCTACGCCCGTTGGGGGCCGGGACTACAAAAACTATGGTAACAGCGTACTAGAGAAATGAATTTAAGAAATAGCGTAACGATTCAGCACTCTCGTGCCTGTCATTCTGGAAGAATCCTTTTCGTTTTAGCACTGTGCTCGAAATGAAAAAAGGTTCCTCCGGAATGACAGCCTATCTTTTATATGAATCGGTACGAAATAGTCTCGCTGGATTTACCCTCACTTCGGTGGGATTTCCTATTCCGAGGGCATAGGAAACGCATGAACTAAAATTTGGTATGACGATGAAATCTCTTCAGCATAAAAAAAACCTCCCGTATGCCGTGATCGCGGGTTTGGATGATTACCCCGGTTTTCAAGCGGCGCATATTCTGGCGAAACGAGGCATCCCCGTCATGGCGGTCGCCAGGCACCGGCACCTGTTTTTTTGCCGCACCAACGTTTGCGAAAAAATATTGTATCTGGACACCGAGCGCGACGAGTTCATCGAAGGCCTGGTGAAACTGGGAAAAGAGTTTGAGCAAAAAGCGGTTTTGGTTCCAAGCACGGATATCTGTGTGTTGCGCATTTCCCGGCATCGCGAAGCGCTGGCGCCTTATTACCATATTGCGTTGCCGCAAGCCGAGGTCGTGGAAAAGCTGATGAACAAACTCAGTTTTCTGGAATATGCTCTGCAGGAAAAATTGCCCATTCCCAAAACGTTTTTGCTGCGCAACCGCGCCGAGGCCGCGCAAGCGGCGGCAGAATTGAATTTTCCCTGCATTTTGAAGCCGCCGATGAAAACGGCGGTTTGGGAAAAAAATACCACGATCAAAGCCTATAAACTCGCCAGCGCCGAGGAGTTTTTGCGCATGTACGATCAATGCTGCGGCTGGGCCGATATTTTAATCGCGCAAGAATGGATTCCCGGTCCGGATTCCAATTTGTATTCCTGCAATTGCTATTTTGATGCGAACGCCGAGCCGCTGGTGACGTTCACGGCGCGCAAGCTGCGGCAATGGCCGCCGGAAACCGGCAGCACCAGCCTGGGCGAAGAATGCCGCAACGACGTGGTGTTGAATGCCGCGCGGCAGCTCTTCAAAAAAGAAAATTGGCACGGGTTGGGTTATTTGGAAATGAAACGCGACGCCCGCGACGGCGCGCAGTACATTATCGAGCCGAACATCGGGCGGCCGACGGGAAGATCGGCGCTTGCCGAGGCCTGCGGCGTCGAATTGTTGTTGACGATGTATTGCGATCAGGCCGGTTTGCCGCTGCCGGAAAACCGGACGCAGAAATATATCGGCGTCAAGTGGATCAGTTTGCTCGATGATTTGCGCTCGGCGCGCATTTATTGGGAGCGCGGCGATCTGACGTTCAAGCAATGGTGGCACTCGGTGCGCGGCCCAAAAACGTATGCGATTTTTTCCTGGTCTGATCCCATGCCGTTTTTGGCCGATGTCAAGCGAAGAGTCACGTTTAAGCTTCAAACGATTTGGGATGGCCTGTTTTCGCGCAAAGCCGCGCCAAACTTTTCATCACCACAAAACATCAACGCGGCGCCGGTGATGGTTCCGCGGCATGGGTGAATCAATTAAAATTTATATCAAGACATAGGGCGCGGAGTAGCGTGATTTATTCCGCGTCCTATGTTTATTTCTTTCTCTTTCCCGCCCTTTCTGCTTTTATCTCTCGCCTTGCCAGCACGCCATTTCAAAATACTAAAATCTATTTCGCCTCGCCCGCGGGTAATATGCGGAGACAATGCAATATAAAAAATTATTTTGATGACAGCGTTTCATTTTATTGCGATTGCAATATGCGCAACCCAAAAACTGAAATGAAACGTTACAACTTTTTGGCGATGAATTTTTTTATGTCTCAATGCCATGCCTCGTCGCGCTGCAATTTACGAATAGACAAGATTGGATGAAAACAAGAAGAGCATTAAAAGCCCCGTGGCATCACTCTTGCTCTAATGCACTAAAGCCGTCAACAAGTACGATTTCAGTTGTAGTGTCTTTAATTTTTTACAGGAGAAGTTTCAATGAAAAAAGGATTTTATTGGACAAGGCCGGCAATCGCTTTGGCCTTTGCAGTTTTCGTTTGCCTGGCCGAAACGGTTTCGGCGCAAACGACGAAATGGGTCGATCAAATTAACGGCAGTGACAGCAACAGCGGCCACACGGAAGCGACGGCGTATGCTTCGCTGCAAACCGCGCTGAATAATTCTCAAAGCGGGACCGCAGCAACGCGCTCGATCATTTACGTGAAGAACGGCGATTATGCCACTGCCGGAGTGGCGAACCCCGGCGGCAGCAATACCGCGATTTTGGCGCAGAATCTCGATTATCTGACGATTCAAGCCGTTGCCGGTCACGCGCCCAAAGTGAAACCGCTCAGCGCCGGGACGGTTTCTGTTTCCATTGTGAATTGCCAGCATATGATCGTCGATGGCATCGCTTCCGATCAGATGATCGCCCTGGCCGACAACTGGCAGGTTTTTAGCGCCAACAATTTGACGGTGCGAAACTGTGCGTTCAACGGCGGCCAGCGCGGCATCAAATTCAACTCGAGTTTGAACACTGTTTTGGCGGAAAAGAATTCTTTCATCAATATCAACCTAATTAACACCAGCGACGCGCTCGAATTTTTGCAAGCATCTTATTCGAATGTGATCATTCAGGATAACATGTTTCAGAACAACACGCGCCACGTTCGGCTGCACGAGCAGACCGGCAATACCATCAGCGGCTTCACGATTCGCCGCAATTCGATGGTTGGCACGAACGGCGAAGAGAGCCTGCGTTTGATCGGCGCGGAGAACGTTGTGATCGAAAACAATGTCGTGCTCTACTCCGGGCAGCAAGGCATTTATATCGATGCCGGCTGCAGCAACATCACGATACGCCACAATACGTTTTATAAAAATAATTTTGAAACCATTCGCACGCGCGTCACCTCGCCGGATATTGTGATCAAAAACAACATTTTTTACGGCAACGGCACTCACGCGGCGTTGGCGGCGGCGATTTCGCCTTTGCCGGGCGAAGATTACAACCTCATCTTCAACACCGGCAACAGCACGGAAACGACTTCGCAGCCGGCGGTGACGTCGTTCGGCGTCAATACGATGACCAACCGCGATCCGCTTTTTGTGAAAACTACTGCCGGCAGCGAGAATTTGCAATTACAAAACGCCAGCCCGGCGATTGGCGCCGGCGTCGATTTGGCGGTCGCCGATGACGTCACCAAAGTTGCGCGGCCGCAGCCGGCCTCTTCGCGTCCGGATTTGGGCGCGTATGAGCATTCGCGCGCGACGCCGGACAATGGCAGCGCAGCCAATCCGGTGAAGATCATGCCTCTCGGCGATTCGATCACGCAAATGTACGCCGATCATGACAGCTATCGCCGGCCGTTGTGGCATTTGCTGCAAAGCGGCGGTTTTGCCGTCGATTTCGTCGGCAGCCAGAATCTCAACAAAAACGGGCCGCCGCCTCATCCGGATTTCGACATGGATCACGAAGGCCACTCCGGCTGGCGTACGGATGAGATTCTTTCGCAAATTGAAAACTGGGCAACAACCTTTCAGCCGGACATCGTGCTGATTCATTTGGGGAGCAATGATATTTTTCAATATCAAAGCAACAGCGGCACGATCTTCGAGCTGGGCCAGATCATCGACAAATTGCGCCTGGTGAATCCGAACGTCAAGATTTTGCTGGCGCAAATCATTCCTTCGATCTATGAAGCGAATGCGATTATTGATTTCAATCAACGCCTGCCAGGGCTGGCGGCTTCAAAAAATACGTCACAGTCGCCGGTCGTCGTCGTCGATCTGTGGACGGGTTTCAGCCTGAGCCTGGATATGTATGACGGCGTTCATCCGAATGACGCCGGCGATCAAAAAATGGCGGAACGCTGGCATGCCGCGTTGGTTAATTTTCTCAACAACGCGCCGCCGCCAACGACGAAGTGGGTTGATCAAATCGGCGGCAGCGATGGCAACGACGGCAACACCGAAGCTACGGCGTTTGCGAGCTTGCAGATGGCGATCAACAATTCGCGCAGCGGCAATCCTCTCACGCGTTCGATCATCAATGTCAAGTCGGGCGAGTATGGCGCGGCCGGCCTGGTTAATCCTGGCGGCGCGAACACGGCGGTTTTAATTCAAGACCTCGATTACTTGACGATTCAAGCGGTTCCCGGACACAACCCTAAAGCCAAGCCGCTGGCCGCCGGTACAGTTTCGATTTCGATTGTGAATAGCAAGCATTTAATCATGGACGGCATGGCTTCCGACCAAACCGTGGCGCAAGCTGATAACTGGCAGGTTTTCGGCTCGAACAACTTGACGGTGCGAAACTGCGCGTTTGACGGCGGGCAGCGCGGCATCAATTTCAGCTCGACGATGTACACGGTTTTGGTGGAAAAAAGCTTGTTTAAGAATATCAATTTGCTGGCCACCAGCGACGCGCTGGAATTTCTCAACGCCTCGTATGCTGAGGTGATCATTCAGGACAATACTTTTCTGAACAACAAGCGCCACATTCGCCTGCACGAGCAGGTTGGCAACACGATCGGCAACTTTACGATTCGCCGCAATGTGATGAACGGCAGCATCGGCGAAGAAAGCTTGCGTCTGATCGGCGCCTCGGACGTCGTGATCGAAAACAATGTCATCATGAACAGCGGACAGCAGGGATTGTACGTTGATTTGGGGTGCAGCAATATTACTGTTCGCCACAATACGTTTTTCAAGAGCAACTTTGAAATGATCCGCACGCGCGTCACCTCGACGGACGTTGCGATCCAGAACAACATTTTTTATGGCAACGGCACGCACGCGGCGCTGGCGGCTGCGGTTTCGCCCTTGCCGGGTGAAGATTGCAATCTCATTTTCAATGTTGGCAGCGCGACGGAAACGACTTTGCAGCCGGCGGTAACTTCGTTCGGCGCGAAGACGAAGACCGGGCAGGATCCGCTTTTTGTGAGCATCGCTGCCGGCAGCGAGAATTTGCGTTTGCAGAACGGCAGCCCGGCGATTGCAGCCGGCATAAATTTGGGCATGACAGATGATGCCGACCGCGGCGCGCGACCGCAGCCCGCTTCGACGCAGCCGGATTTGGGCGCGTATGAAAGCGCGTTGCCGATTATCGCCGCGCCCGACATCGCGGTGAATCCCGCCTCGCATAATTTTGGCGAAACAACTGTCGGCGCCGGCAAAACCCAAACGATCGTGGTAAGCAACGTTGGCACGGCTAATCTGCAAGTGACGGCATCAACTTTGAGCGGCGTGAATGCCGCCGAGTTTACGGTCGCAAGCGGCGGCGCGCCATTTACACTCGCGCCTGGCGCAACGCGCAATGTCGTGGTGAGCTTCAAGCCGGCTTCCGTTGGCGCGAAAAACGCCAGCTTGGCTTTCGCCAGCAACGACGCTGATGCAAATCCGCTGATTGTCGCATTGACAGGCAACGGCGCAACGGCAACAACGCCGGATATCGCGGTGAATCCTCTCGCGCATAGTTTTGGCGAAGTGGCCACCGGCGCCAGGTCGCTGCAAACGATTGAAGTGAGCAATAGCGGCACCGCCGTTCTGGAAGTGACGGCGGCAACTTTGGCCGGCGCAAACGCCGCCGAGTTTTCCATTCAAAGCGGCGGCGCGCCATTCATCCTGGCTTCCGGCGCCAGCCGGGAACTGGTGGTGGGCTTTCGTCCGGCCTCGGCGGGCGCGAAGAGCGCAACGCTGACTCTCTCCTGCAACGATCCGGATGAAAATCCCGTGCAGGTGAGGTTATCGGGAAGCGGACGCGCCAGCTCGTCATCGATCAGTTACGTGCTTTTAGCCGCGAACAAGATTGAACTCAAGGGACAGAAAAAATCCGAAGGCATTATGCATTCCAACAACGAAATATCTTTCAACGACGGGTATGGGAGCAGTCATACCGGCAATCTGACGGCGGCGGGAAAAATGATGATCAAGAACGGCAACACGATTAACGGCGATATCAAGGCTGGTAGCGAGCTTAAAATTGAAAGCAACGCCACCATTAATGGCACGGCCGCCGGTTATGCTTCCGTTGCGCAAGTGACGTTGCCTGCGCTCTCGTTCTCCGCCGGAGGCGCGAATGTAACGGTTAACACTTATGGCAGGAGAAGTTTAGAGCCAGGTTCTTACGGTGAAATCAAAGTGGGGAATGGCGCCGTGCTATTTTTACGACACAACGGCGCCAACGGCAAATACTTTTTCAAGAAATTGGAATTGAAAGAAAAGGCCGTGCTGGCCATCGATGTCGCTAATGGCCCGGTGACGATTCATGCTGTTGATAGATTATCTTTCGACAGGAACGCCGCCGTCAAGCTCACACCGTCCGGCAACGATGGCAGCGCCCGGGTAACGTTCAACAGCCTGCGTGACGTCGTCATCGAGGAAGGCGCGAAAGTCTTGGGATCGCTGGTGGCGCCGAAAAATAAAGTCGAGCTGAGGAAAAAAATCCTGTTCAAAGGCGCCATCACCGCGAGGGATATTTTGGTAGGAGAATACACCACGGTCCTGTCGCATCAATCTACTGCTTCTTTAACCAAGGAAAGTTTTTCGGAGGCGCCCGAGGCCGAGCCCGCGGCTGCGATCACCTCGTTCGAGTTGGCGCAGAATTATCCCAACCCGTTTAATCCGAGCACGGCCATTTCGTTTGTGATTCCCCAAGCGGCTCAGGTGACGCTGCAGATTTATGACGTGCGGGGGCAATTGGTGAAAACTTTGGTTGACGGGATGCTTGTGAGCGGCCGGCATCAAGTGATTTGGCATGGCGACAATGCGAGCGGGCAGCAGGTTGCCAGCGGCGTCTATTTTTATCGGATGCAAGCCGGCAGCTTTTCACAATCGAAGACGATGCTGCTCGTGCGGTAAGATTTTCTCCTCGCTTAGATCACCTCACCTATGGCTGCCCTTGTTCTGCGAACGGGATAAGGGCAGCCTGGTTTTTTCGATTGAGCGCAGTTTTTAAGTAGACTATAAAAAGTCCCTTGACATAAGTAGCGAAAAAAGCCAATAAAAATGGGGATTTTGTATAGCAATCTGTCAATGAATCATTTATATTCTACTTAGTTCTTTGCAAAATCCATAAGCTCAATAGATAATCAAGCCATATTCAGAGTGTTGCGAATGGCATCGTGCAGCTTCAGCATATACGCATGATCCAATTTTCCCATTCGTTGAATCAGGCGCATTTTGTCTATCGCGCGAATCTGCTCGGTCAATGCCTTTGACAAGGAAATCAATCCGCCTTGGCCTGCGGGAATGAGCACATGGCTGGGCGCCACTTTTTGAGTAGAAGTCGTAACCGGAACAACCACAACCAGCCGGCTAAATTCGTTGATCCATTCATTTGATACAATAATGACTGGCCGCTTTTTTTTGATTTCAACACCGATGGTCGGATCCATGTTAGCCCAGAAGACGTCTCCCTCATGAGCTTCCATTTGTCTCCTCCGCCTCGATAAAAGCGTTCACTTCAGCTTCCAGTGAGGCAAAATCGGTTAACATTTGCTTTTCTTCTGCTCGATCATCGTCTGTAAGCGTTTGATAGTATTCTCGGTATTGTTTAGCCAAGAGTTTTTGTTTTTGATACCGCAGATATTTTTCAAGAAGCATCAAGGCGAGAGCTCCGAGGTCTGCTCGCGGGAATAGCGAATCCGCTTCCTTGACGATTTGAGACGGCAACGTCAAGACGATGCTCTGAGTACGTGTTTCAGGCAATGAATTCATTTTCGTACTCCTTTTCACTTTTAAAAATAAGCTGATTTTAAGCTCTTTGATCGGTTTGTTCCGATTGCTTTCAATATCCTTAAAATAACAAATGCAACTTGAAATTGCAAAGGGAAAATTACGGGTGGACTGACCGGTCACTCTCAATGACCGGTCAGTCCTTTGCACCAAAGACTGAGACATTACAAACACCTCAGTTCTCCTTGATCGTCACGCCATTCGGCGGTGCCGGAGGGACGGTATCTTTTGCTGTTAAGATCGTTCCCACCAGCGTCGTGATCGAAATCGGAGGAATGGTCAAGCGAAAATTCTGATTCACGGCGCGATAGCCGGCAATGGCAATATGTTTTTCGCTTGCCGAAGTGCGATAAGCTTCGAGAGTTTGCAGATTTAAATTTTTTAAATTGACGTTCACCTCCAAATTTGCGGGGGAACGATTGATGAAGACGAGTTGGGCGCTTTGCTTGCCGGCGTGTTTGAACGCGCTCGCCAAAAGATCGCGATGATTCGAATTCGCCGCGAGGCGCACCGCGCCGGCGGGGATGTGATGAAAATATTGTTCCAGCGCATAAAAAATCGGATTGCGGCTGGCGTCGGCGTTCACGACGTAATCCCGTCCCAGCAGCGCCCATTGAAAACCCGCGCTGGCGTTGCCGTGCGTGAGAATGTTGTGCCACATTTGCATGCAATCGAAAGCCCAGGCCCATTCGGTGTTGGGAATGTGCCACGGCGTCGTGCCGACTTCAGTATAATAAACCGGCAATTTTTTCTCGGCGGCCAGCTCGGCGATTTTGGCGAATTGCGTATTCCATTGATCCGGCCCGCCGTCGACGTAGTAGGTGTGATAAGAAATCGCGCTGAGATAAGAAGCCGCGATCGAGTCCGCCAGCAGCGTCGTCACCCATTGCTCCGGTGCAAAATAAGGCGAAGCCAGATCGGGCGCGACAATTTTCGTCGTGATGCCCTCGCGTTTGAATTTTGCGCCGACGGTTTTGATCAAATCGCGCAGCTCTGTTGGCGAATATTCCAGATACGTTCCGTCCGGCTCATTGGCCAGAACGATTTCGGGAACGTCAATGCCGCGCTGATTTTTCGCCCACAACAAATAAGCCGCCACCGATTCGGCAAATTCGGCATGTTTGTCGTAAGGCAAATCGCGATGGTCTTTCTGCGCGGGGTCGCGGACCATCCAATTCGGCACATTCCAAATGCCGATCATCAACTTTTTTTTGAACGTGTTGATGACCTTGTTCATCATGTTGAAATCGCTTTGCACCAGCAGGCCTTTGGTGTCGGATTGCTGAAAGCGCGACTGAAAGTACGCCCAATTGAAATGATCGGGATCGCCGTCGTCGTTCTCCGGCTCCCAGCATTCGAATTCCGTCACCATGCGCAGATGCGTCGTTCCCAGCTCGTTGAACGCGATCTCGAAAACGCGCTCATCTTCCCAGCCGTTCCAGCCGTGATCGAGCCAGCCGTAGGTATTGCCGCCCCAGCCTTGAATCGTTTGAAAGGTGACGCCGCCGTCGATCGTCACGGCCGCTTGGCCATACGCCAAAGCCGTTAAGCCAAATCCCAGCCCCATGATCTTGAAAAAAAATTTCGTTATCATCATCGTATCCATTTTTGTATAAAAGTTTTTAAATGAGTTTTACCATTCTTATTTGTGAATTGCGTAAAGAGGGGATTTTATCATTCATGTCGAGCCAAATAAACTTTCAAGCACCGCGGACGTTCCGATTTGTCACGCTTCATTTCACCGCAATCAAATGTTGTGGAATGAAATGTTACGTTATGCAAGCTGTTTTTTTTCTGCGCCGCCGCTCGCGCTTGAAATCCAGCGGTTACAGGCTTACATGTGCCGGACAGTCGCAAAAAATTTTTTGGCATTGCCCTTGCTTAATGTTATCGCAGTTGTAAAACAGTAACAGGGAAATGTTATGATTCGAATTGCTTATATCGTCAGCCGCTTTCCAAAATTATCCGAGACCTTTGTATTTCGCGAGGTCAATGAATTGCGCCGGCAAGGCGCGGAAGTGCTTTGCTTCTCGATTCATCGACCGATGCAAGAGCCACTGCCGCCGGATGCGGAACATTTTTTAAAAGAGACCACCTATTTATGGCCACCGCATCCGGCGCAGTTTTTCGCCGGCATGTTGAAATTTGCCGCCACGCGCCCGGCCGAGTTCTTTGGCACGCTCAAATTGTTTTGGCAACATGCGCCATCGCTGCGCGACAAAAAACGTTTCGTGCTGCATTTTCTCGAAGGCGTTTATCTGGCGCATCTCTGCAAGCAGCGCGGCGTCGAATACATTCACGCGCATTTTGCCAACGGCCCGTCCAGCGTGGCGATGGCCGCCAGCGCCGTGAGCGGAATTCCCTTCGGATTCACCAGCCACGCGCAGGATATTTATTCCGACCCGCTGATGCTCGATCTGAAAATTGCCGCGGCAAAATTGCCGCTGACGATTTCGTCCTATAATCGGGATTATATCATTGAAAATTTTCCCGTGGAAAATGCGGCGAGATTGCGCGTGCAGCGCGTCGCCGTGGATTTGGCGCATTTTCGCCCGCGCCGCTCGACCGAAACGCACGAAGAATCACCGCTGATTCTGGCGATTGGCCGCCTGGTGCCGAAAAAAGGCTTTATTCATCTCATTCGCGCCTGCGAGATTCTCGCGCAGCGCGGCATCAATTTTCGCTGCTGGATTGTCGGCGAAGGCCCGGAACGCCCGGCGCTGCAAGCCGCGATCGCGGCGGGCAAGCTGCAAGACAAAGTCAATTTGCTCGGGGCGCAAACCGAGGTGAAAAAATTTTTGGAGCGCGCCGACGTCTTCGTGATGCCGTGCGTGCTCGATGCCGGCGGCGACCGCGACGGCATTCCGACGACGCTGATGGAAGCCATGGCCATGCAAGTGCCGGTGATTTCCACCAACGTCTCCGGAATTCCCGAATTGGTTCAACACGAGCAGACCGGGCTGTTGATTCCCCCGGCGAATCATGAAGCCCTGGCGCAAGCCGTCTGCCGGTTGATCGTAGACGAAAAGCTGCGCCAAGAATTGGCGGCGGAAGGCCGGCGGCACATTGAAATTTATCACGACCTCGCTGCCAACACCGAAAAATTGCTGCAAAATATTCTGCGGCAGGTTTCCGGAAATGATGCCGGCCGCAACTCTAACGAACCCGATTCATTCGACTCGGCTTCACTAAGCGGGCGTGTTTCTGCGTGGCGGAGAAAAGTTTTTGCAGGAACGCTGACGCTGCAATTTGCGTAACGCCCGCTGCGCCCTCCGGTTGAATTTGACGCTTGATGAAAAATCCGGCAGAGGCGATTTTCGCAATCGCGCCTGCCGGCCAAGGATGGATTCCCGGAGCTATAAAACAAGACGTTTTGTTTCAAAGATCGAAGGAGAAAACATGTTAGGCACATATTCAATCATCTCGCCGGTGCGCAACGAAGCGGAATATTTGTCGCGCACGATTGCTTCAGTGGTGAAGCAGGAGCACCGGCCGGTGGAATGGGTTATCGTTGACGACGGCTCGACCGACGAGACGGCTCAAATTGCCGAGGCTGCCGCCGCCCAACATTGGTGGATCAAAGTCATTCGCCGACAGAATCGCGGTTTTCGCCAGCCGGGACAGGGCGTGGTTGAAGCTTTCTACGCGGGCTATGAACGGCTCACGTATAAAACGCCCGACTTCATTTGCAAAATGGACGGCGATCTGGAATTCAAGGCCGATTATTTTTTGACGCTGTTGCGGGAGTTTGCGCGGCGGCCGCGCTTAGGCATGGCGAGCGGTGCAACGTATTTGCAAAAGGCCGACGGCAAGCTCGTGCAAGAAAAAGTCGCGCGCAATTTCGTGGTCGGCCCGATCAAATTGTATCGCCGGGCTTGCCTCGAAGACATCGGCGGTTTGGAGCCGCATCTCGGTTGGGATACGATCGATGTTTATCGCAGCCGCATGCGCGGCTGGGAAACGGAAAATTACCCCGAGTTGAAAGTGGTTCACTTGCGCCAAATGGGCGCGGCGAAGGGCATTGTCTGGGGCAAAATGAAAACCGGCATGGGTGAATATTATTACGGATCGCATCCGCTTTTCGTCGTCGCGCGCTGCCTGTATCGCATGACCGAAAAGCCGTACGGCCTGATCGGCTTGTCAATCGGACTGGGCTATCTGTTGGCGCTCGTCCGCCGCGAGCCGCGAATCAACGACCCGCAGTTCGTCAAGTTTTTGCGCGCCGATCAACTGGCGCGATTGAAGCGGATGTTCATGCCGTGGAAACGGTGGTTTGCGATAGAGGCGAAAACGTTCGGCGATGTCATCGCTTTGGCCAATGCCTCTCGCGTGTGAAAATTGTCAAATTGATAACGAGCAACAGTTTTTTAGCAGAGCGGAGTGTGGGATCATGCAAGTCAATATTCTTGGTGTGAAAGTGGATCGCCTCAGTTTGGCGGATACGGTGGCAGCAGTGGAAAAATTCATTGCGGGCCGCAAGCCGCGTCTGGTGATCACGCCCAACGTCGATCATCTGATCAAAACGCGCAAGGACAAGGAGTTCAAGCGCATTTACGAACAGGCGGATTTGTCGGTGCCGGACGGCGTGCCGTTGTTGTGGGCCGCAAAATTTTTGGGCACGCCGTTAGTCGAGCGCGTCAACGGCACCGATCTCTTTGAAGCGTTGTGCGCCCGTGCGGCGCAACGTGGGTATCGCGTCTTTTTTCTCGGCGCGGCGCCCGGGGTTGCCGCCGCCGCGGCCAAAACATTGAAACAGCGCCATCCGGCATTGCAAGTCGCCGGCACCTATTCGCCGCCTTTCGATTTTTTCAACTCTTTTATGGAGAATAAAAAAATCGAAGCGATGATTCGCGAAGCGCGGCCCGACATTCTTTTCGTCGGCTTGGGCGCGCCCAAGCAGGAGAAATGGATTCATCGCCACATGCACAAACTGCACGTGCCGGTGAGCATCGGCATCGGCGCGTCGTTTGAATACGTGGCGGGCCTTACCGCGCGCGCGCCGCGCTGGATGCAGCGCGGCGGCTTGGAATGGCTGTATCGTATCGTTGAAAATCCGGGCCGTTATTGGAAACGTTACATCGTCGAGGATGCGGTTTTCTTTCCGCTGGTTTTTGCGCAATGGCTCAAAACCAGAATGCAAAAACCCGCGCCGCGTCCGGCTTATTAAGTGTGTGGAGAGGCAGCGAAGCAGAGTTAAATCGAACCAGGTGTGGGATGAAAGGAAATTTTTTGATGCAAAAAGCTCTTCCTCTCCCACACACAGCCAGACCGGGATTCTCGGAGAGAGTCCCGGTCTCAATTTTTTCAATTAGGAAGTTTTAGAACAGGACAAACAATGGAGAGAAGTCTATGCCTCGCACACTGGTGACCGGCGGCGCCGGTTTTCTCGGCTCGCATCTTTGCGACTATCTTTTGAAGAAAGGCCATGAAGTTATCGCCATGGATAATTTGTTGACCGGAAACATTGCCAACATCGAACCGCTGCAGGGAGAACGCTTCAAGTTCATCAAACACGATGTGACGGACTACATTTACGTGGCCGGAAAAATCGATTACGTGTTGCACTTTGCCTCGCCGGCCAGTCCGGTGGATTATTTGCGCTGGCCGATTCACAGCCTGAAGGTCGGCGCGATGGGAACGCACAAGGCGCTCGGCTTGGCGAAAGAAAAAGGCGCCACATTTTTGCTGGCGTCGACTTCGGAAGTGTACGGCGATCCCCTGGTGCATCCGCAAAAAGAGGATTATTGGGGCAATGTCAATCCCATCGGCCCGCGCAGTGTTTATGACGAAGCCAAGCGCTATGCCGAAGCGTTGACCATGGCGTATCACCGCACCTACGGCGTGAACACCAAAATCGTGCGGATTTTTAACACCTACGGCCCGCGCATGCGGCCAAACGACGGCCGCGCGATTCCGGCTTTTGTGCCGCAAGCCCTGCGGCGCGAGCCGGTGACGATTTTCGGCGACGGCTCGCAAACGCGCAGCTTTTGCTATGTCGACGATTTGATCGAAGGCATTTATCGTTTGCTGAGGTCGGAGGCTCACGAGCCGGTCAACATCGGCAATCCGCGCGAGATCACTATCCGCGAGCTGGCGGAAAAAATCATTCAGTTGACCGGCAGCACCAGCCAGATTATCGAGAAGCCGCTGCCGGTTGACGATCCGAAAATCCGGCGGCCGGATATTTCGCGAGCGCGAGCGCTGCTCAATTGGGAGCCGCGCGTTCGGTTGGAAGACGGCCTGGCGAAAACCATCGCCTGGTTTATGAGTCAAGAAAAACCGCCGGCTCGTCTCGTCAAAGAATCGTCTCTTCCGGCTTGGAGACCGGCGCCGAAAATGCCCGCCGGGCATCGAATCTATACGCCTTTGCGTATCGCGGCGTAAGCTTTGGCCCAACCAATCATTGACCGGCCGCTGAGAGTTTTCACTTTTAGCGACCGGTCAATGAGTTTCTTTAAAACTGACAGGTCACTGAAGCGCATAAAATTTAAAATGTTTTGCTTCCGTGCGAGTTAAAGAATCCCACTGATAAAATTCTTATCTGTGGGGTTCTTCAATCTGTGGGGGGAATTTGGAGATGTCATCCATTTGTAAAACCTGTCTGGTTGCGGCTCGTCCGCTCAATACGGCGGCTCAGCCGGGCCGTCATAGCCACACATTCCCAGCCGGGGTGAATTCACCAGCGGTATCGGCTCGCCGTAATTGTCATGCGGATGTTTTTTCGCGTGTTTATCGCACAACACACCCCATAGACCTTCTTCAATGATACACTCCATGCACAAATACGTCGCGGTTTTTTCACATTCTGCGCATATCGTTTCCGGCATCAGATTGCGCGCCATGAGGGCGATCGGACGAGCGGTGGTGGGTTTGCCTTCTCGCGCCTCCATGACTTTGATCAGGGTTTCAGAAGAAGTCCCAAAATCATAAATATGTGTCAGCTCAATTCCAGGCGAGAAAACCTCCTCGGCTTTTCGCCGCATGGCAATATCTTCCCCTTGCCATCCGCCGATTGAAAACCGGCTCAAATGCCCGCAGCACTCCAGCCAAATGCCGCGTAAATAAGAATCGAGGTCTTTCAAAGTTTTGGCGCCGCGCATTTCCAAATCCAGCCAGAAGTCACCACTCGACGCGTCCTGCACGCGGAGATGGTACAACGTTTCGCTGGCGACTTTCTTGCGCTCGGCTTGTTGAATAATCGCTTGGCGTTTGGAGCAAGCCGATAGGTGCTTGCTCACGCCGTTCTTGGCGATCTCTGCGCCGCAATAGGCGCATTTTCCTTTTGATTGCTTGCGGCGAGGCATGGTGGCTCCTTTCAGATTTTTGAAAAATAAATTCTAATTTTTTTTGTTTTCATTCGGCATTGTGGCGAAGCTGACCGCGCCTGTTGCTTTCATTTTTTCAGCATCCGAAGCCGGCAAGCGCCAATTGTGATCAAAGCGGCCCTCGACGATCGTGTTGTCCGCCGAATCTTTGAAGAGAAGATAATCTTTAAAATCCATCAACATCCCGGGCGGCCCGTACAAAGGCCGAAAGCCGCGGCGAGGCGGGAATTGATTGGCGCCGGAAGCGGCGCCGCCAACCGACCACCAGGGCAAGCCGGAATTGACAAGCCAATAATGTTTTCCGACGGGAAAAACGTAGACCAACCCATAACCGTTCGCGCCGGCGTTGAAATGCATCGGCAATTGATCGCTGTGTTGCGCGATCAGAGTGTTGGTCTCTTTCGTCCCAAACAAAACGATATTCGAACTCTCCAGATCGCTCGGCCTTACCTCTTTGTCCGCCAACACGCGCGGGAACACCATCACCCGGCGGAGGAAGGGGCCGCGATCCACCGACCAGTTGGCCGCATGCTCCGCCTGCTCGCGCCGGGCCCGCAATTCATCGGGCGAGGGATTGTCTGCCGTGCCGTAAACATAGAGGTGACGGCTGGCAATGACTGCGCTGATCGGACCCTCCGCGCCCGGCCGCTTTGCATTCGCGGGCGCTTCATATTTCACCGCCGCCCATTTGCCCTGGCGTTTTGAGAATGCGAGCGACTCCATCGCCTTCGCCGTAAGCTTCTTGCCGTCAATGATCGCTTCCACCGGACGAGTCGCGGTGAATTTCGGATGCCCGGCGAGATGCAGCGTGAAGGCGCCAAGCTCGGAAGTCGAAATCTCGAGGCGATTCATAGCGGTGAACTTCGCGTCGATATTCGCCAACGTTCCAGGCGTGAGCTGGTCGAGGTGAACCCAATAGGCTCGATTGTATTTGTACCAACTTGTTGCGAAGCGAACCCGATCGGGATGGCGATTTCGCTGAAACTGCGCAAACCAGGTGAAAACGAATTCATCCTGGTAAGCATTCTCCCAACTGTTATGCCCGACGCCGGGATACTCCGTATATTCGACTTTGGTCTCCAGCTCTTCGAGCCGCTTGACCAACTCACGAACTCCAGCGGGAGCGACGACCGGATCCGCGACGCCGTGAAAGAAATGCAACGGATAGTTGAGCGCGTTCGGCGCCAGTTCCGACGTGCCATCGGGTGGAGCCGGGCACACCGGAGCGAGCGCAGCCCACACGTCGGGTCGGCTCAAGCCCAGCCACAACGTGCCGCCGCCGCCCATCGACAAGCCGGTGAGATACACGCGATCTTCGTCGATTGGGAAACGCCGCTTGACGTCGGCAAGCATATCGTACACGTCTTTTTCAGCAACGCCCTGATAACCCATGGTGCCGCGAGCATAAGGCGAAGCGACGATGTATTCCACCTCTTTCCAGTCGGGAAAATATAGTGTCGCTTCCACATCGGTTTCGCCCGGGATGTTGCTCTTGCCGAAGACGCGGCGCAAGGCCAAACGGTGATTCGAGCCGGCGCCGTGCAGCATGATGACGAGAGGATAATTCCGGTCCGGATTGAAATTTTGGGGCAAATACAACCCGTACGGTTGTTCCGTGTCATCGACGTCCGAAAAGAACGTCAGCACCTGCGGCCCGGGCTTGAAGGTTTGGGTAAACGAGACGCTCCTGATCGCCAGTAGAAATAGAAAAATGATCGCGAGGTGAATAGTTTTACGTAAATGAGTCATGCGTACATTCCTTAATATACATTTTCGTCTTGGTAAAATAGACAGATAGTGAAGGTGGCTTCTTTTACATGTTTAAACTTTCTTCGGCACCACAAACGGCTTGCGATATTTGCGCCGGGTTAAAAACTTATTGGCTTCGGCAGAGAAATTTCCAACAAACTTTTCTTTTTCTGGATCGAGTGTTAGCCAAGGGCCCCACGTCGTCGGCTCTTTTTTGAGATCGACGCCGTTCTGCAGCAAATGCTCACAATAACGCTCAAGCGTCTCCTTCGCTTGTTGATGCGGATAAATCGCTTCGCGCATTTGCTCGGGCGAGGCCGCTTTGCCGAGGCGATATGAGATGTTCGCGACATGGCAAAGCAGCGAAGAAATATGCCCTTCGAGAATTTCCGCGCGCAGATCGCCCGGCTTGCGGCTGCGGACGGCCTCGATGAAATTCGCTTGATGCGTGCCGCCGCCGTCGCCGGGAAACTGTTTGATTTTATTGCCGGCGTTGTCATAAACCCAGCCGCCGCCTCGGCCGCCGGCGAAATAGCCGTGCTCGCATTGAATAATGTTGCCGACGCGAACGCCGCGCAGATGATCCATAACACGCTGTCCCGTGGCTTGCGGCAAATTGCGAATCTCGATAATGACCGGCGCCGGTTGATAATCTAAAATGGCGATGTGTGTATTGGGCGTCTCGGCGTTGTCGTCAAAAACAAAACGTCCGCCGAAACTCATCACTCGGCTCGGCAATCCGATCAGGTTCATCGCAAAGCGACAGTCATCAATTTGATGCGGCCCCCAGTTGCCCATCTCGCCGTTGCCGGTTTTCCAAAACCAATGCCAGTCGTTCGGAGCGGTTTTGCGTGCCGGCTTGCACGATGCGACGGTATTTCCGCGCCGCCTCCACCAGCTTGCGGCCCTCCCAAATGTTATGCGACACCGGCTTTTCCACATAAACATCCTTGCCGGCTTGACAGGCCCAAATGCCGATGAGCGCGTGCCAGTGATTGGGCGTGGCGATCACCACGGCGTCGATATTTTTGTCATCGAGCAATTGGCGAACGTCTCGATACGCGCTGATTGCTTCATTGCGATCTTTGAACTTCTGCGCTTCCCGATCCAAAATATCCTGATCAACCTCGCAGACCGCCACGACACGCACGCCGGGCAGATTGCGGAAAACCTCGATGTGATCCGAACCTTTGATCCTTGCGCCCACGATTGCAACGCGAACATCATTGTTCGCGCCGAGAATGCGCTTATATGACGAAGCGCTGAAACCTGTGAGTCCCGCACCCAGCGAAACACCGGCGTAGAGTGACTGCTGCAGAAATTCGCGGCGGGTCAAGGATTGCATCTTATCTCCAGGTTGCAAAATGATTTTCTTTCAAAGTTTTTGCAGCGAGGTCACGGAGCTATAAATAGCGAACACAGCCATAAGCATTGTTGCAATCCACAACAGCAACGTGATGATTCCGGATGGCGCGATTCTAACGTCGAGATGGCGATAGCGCAAATAAAGCGTGGAAGCCGCCAGAATCGGAAGCAGGCAGGTTTGCAAAGCGCCGCCGATGAGAACCATCGTGACCGGAACTTCGAGCAGCAGATACCACAAAACATAGACCGAGACCAGGCCCAGCGTCAAAATATTCAGCCATTTTTTCCGCTGCCGTTCATCGTCGCCGATTTGCAAAACGCCGAGCAGCTCGAGCAGATCGATCAACAGGCGCGGAAAGGAGGCGGCGTGGACGAACAGCGTGGAATACAAAACCGCGAAAGCGCCGGCCAGAAACAACGCCAACGCTCCGGGCCCGAGCGTGACGGTGTAAATTTGTGAAAGCGTCCGCACCATTTCGCTGTCACTCGGAACGGCGCCGTGTTGATAAAGAATGGCTGCGCCGAGAAAATAAAACGCCACGGTAACTGCGGTGTAGACAACCATCGACAGCAGAACATCGAGCTTCAAAACACGCAACCAGCCTTGAGCGCGATCCGTCCACGCCGCCGACTCGCGATGCTCGCCGACGAAACGCGCATAGCCTTTTTCGAGGCACCAATACGGATATATCACCAGCTCGCCGGCGCTGATGCCGGTGAGGCCGAAAACGCCGAACGCGACCTGCCAGCCCTGCGCCGGCATTTTCAGTTTCAGACCTTCGATCACGTCCGCAAGCTGCAGCGGATAAGGCGTCCATTGCAGCAAAATGGCGCAAACCAACGTGATCACAGTAAAACCGAAAACCATCACCGTCGAAGCCGTTTCGATAAATCCAAACTGGCCTTTGGTCGCCAAGACGGCGACGGTGAGCGCGGCCATGATCAACATCCAAACATTCGCCGAGAGCTGGGGGAAGGCGAGATGCAAAACCTGCCCGACGCCGCCGGCAATGCCGCCGCTCAGCATGGTGATCCCGATAAACACCAAAACCCAGCACCAGACGACCCACGAAAGCGGCCCGATTCGCCGAGGCACGCGATTGAGGGCGCGAAAAGTGGTTTCGCCGGACGAAATCGTGTAGCGTCCCAATTCTTCCAGCACGACGACTTTGATGACGCAACTGAAGAGAATCAGCCACAGCGCGACGAAACCGACTTTGGCGCCCAACGCGGTGGTGGCGATCAACTCGCCGGAGCCGACGATGGCGCCGCTGATAATCAAACCCGGGCCGAGATACTTCAACCGGCTCCGGAAATTTTTTGGCGGCTGCCGGCCGTCGGTTTGCAGCAAATCTGATTGGGTCACGCGCGCCCTCTCTTCAAATAGAGCGGCAACATGGATATTGCATGATGAACGTGGCGCAACATTCATGTTGCCCTTTCGATTTTCATCTACTGCCGGAGTTAAATTACGCTTTTTGCTCGGCGGCCGTATTTTTGAACGTCAACGCGAAGAACAAGGAAATCACCGCCGCGAATGCGGCAGGCACCCACCAGATTTGGCCCCAATGTTTTACGCCCTCGGAAGTAAACATATCGACAATGTTGCCGGAGAGAATCGAGCCTAAGCCAATGCCGACGCCGTAGGTGATCAGCGCGATAAAACCTTGGGCGCTGGCGCGAACGTCCTTCGGCGCTTTTTGGTCAACGTAAATTTGGCCGGTGACGAAGAAGAAATCGTAGCAGACGCCATGCAGCAGAATGCCGAGATAGAGCATCCAAACCAAGGCGCCGGTGTCGCCGGTGGCGAAGAGCGCATAACGCACCACCCACGCCAACATGCCGACCAGCAGCATTTTTTTCACGCCGAGCCGGACGAAAAACCACGGCATGAGAACCATAAAAATCACTTCCGACATTTGCCCCATGCTTTGTTTCGCCGCCACACCGGTCATGCCCAGCTCGTTCAAAAACAAGTTGGTGAAATTGTAATAGAATGCCAGCGGAATCGAGATGAGCAGCGAGCAGAGAACGAAGATCAGAAAGTTGCGTTCTTTGAGCAGGCGCAGCGCTTTGAGGCCGAGAATCTCACCGATGGTCACGCCTTTGCCGACGTTCTGCGGCGGCGTGTTCGGCAGCGTGAAGGAGTACAATCCCATCAAGACCGAAGCAATGGCCGCCATTTTCATCGGCACCGCGCTTTTTTCAACGTCTGCAAAAGAATTGGCCAGAACAAAAGTGATGACCAAACCGGCCACGATCCAGCCGATGGTGCCCCACACGCGCACTTTGGGGAATTGCTTGTCCGGACTTTCCATCTGGTAAAATGAAACCGCATTGACCAACGCCAGCGTCGGCATGTAGGTGAGATTGTAAAGCAGCAAGCCGCCGATCAACGCGCCGACGGTTGCGATGTCGGACGATACATACATGATGAAGCCGCCGAGCAAGTGCAAAACGCCCATGACTTTTTGCGAGGCGAAGAACCGGTCGGCGATCATGCCGACGAAGAACGGCGACACGATCGCCGCGATGTTGTTCATCAAATAGGTGTAGCCGATTTGGCTGCCGGTAAATCCGATGTGCCCCAGATGCGTGCCCAACGTGACGAACCAGGCGCCCCAAATAAAAAATTGCAGAAACATCATCACACTGAGCTGCGCGTAGGTTTTGGTGTTCATCATGCTCCTTCCTCCTTGGTTTGAGTTTAGAAAGATTTGCCCACTGAACTCGATATCCCACAGAAACAATTCAGTGGGCTACGCCCGTAGGGATTTTTATTTCTGTGGGCGTAAAATTTTTCCGGTTTTAAATCATCATTTTGCCTTCCCGTTTTCCGTTTTTTCCTCCGGCCATTCGGCCTTCAACCACGAGCTATAAATTTTCTTTTGCAGGGCGCTCGGCTCTTTGACGCGCTGAACTTGATACTCCGGCGCCGGCGCTTGCAGCGTCACCTCGAAATGCCGCAATTGGTCGTCGCGAAAAACCGTGAGCGTCACGTTGTCTCCCGGCTTGTAATCTTTCAGGCGTTCGTTCAAATCGCTGCTGCGCACGCGGTTGCCATTCAACGCCAAAAGCTCGTCGTTATAATCGAGGCCGGCAGCGTACGCGGCGGAGCCGGCGATCACGCGCCGCACGATTGTGCGCTCGCCGGTTTGCGCCGTGACGAGGCCCAAATCCGGCGCGGCGTCGTCACGCTTTTTTTCGGTCACTTCCAAGCCGGCATTAGCGAGAAATTTCGCAAAGTCGATTTCCTTTTTTCCATAAAGATAATCGGCAAAAAGTTCTTTGAAGGAACTGCCGGTCATTTCTTCCGCGATTTTCTGCACGTCGGCGTTGGTGTAGCCCTGCGGGCGTAGCCCTTTTTTGCCGAGCGGAAATCTTTTGTACAGCGCGCGCATGGCGTCGTCGAGCGAGGCGCGGTTTTCGGAGCGCTGCCGGATTTCGAGATCGAGCAGCAGGCTGAACTCCGCGCCCTTGCCGTAATAATCGACCTCGGCGTTGAAGGCATTCGGCGAGCCTTTCCAAAGCTTGATCCAGGCGTCGAAACTGGATTCGGCCAACGACTGCACATGGCGTCCCGGGCGCGCATAAGCGCTGCGAATCATCGTCGCCAGGGCCTCGTGCGTTCGCTCAACCGAATTGAAATCCGCCCGCCGCGTCAAGATCATCGTGTAGTAATCGGTGCCGCCTTCGGCCAGCCACAACTCTTCGGTGTAATTTTCTTTGGTGAAGTCATACGGATGAATGCCGGCAGGCCGCAGTTGCTTGACGTTCCAGGTGTGAAAAAACTCGTGCATCGACAGGCCGATGAAACCGCGATAGCTCGCCGGCTCGCGGAAAATATAAGGCCGCGTGCCCATGATCGTTGAATTGAGATGCTCGGTGCCGCCGCCTCCCGCCGGTGTGCAATGCAGCATGAACGTGTAATGCTGATACGGCAATTCGCCCCAAAATTCTTTGCAGGTTTTGACGATTTTTTGAAGATCTTCGATCAGCTTCGGCGCCTCCCAATTGCCCTCGCCGAAAATCATCAAGCGATGCGGCTTGCCCTCGGCTTCGAAATCAAAATCCTGGTGCGTGCCGATCTCCAACGGGCAATCAGCGAGATAATCATAATTCGGCGCGCGAAAGAGATGCGGCTGTCCGTCCGCCGCGTCGAGGCCGGTGGTCACGTGCCAATCGCCGAACGGAACAACTTGCAGCGTCAACGGCAGCCGGCGGAATTTTTCGACGTACATGAAAACCGCGCTGCCGTCGACGAAGCCGTGGCGATCATCGAGGCCGCGCGTGCGCAGCTCAAACTCGTTGGCAAAAACTTTGTAGCGCACGGCCACTTTCGCGCTGCCGCTATTTTCCACGCGCCAGGTTGATTTGTCGATTTTGCGCCATTGCAACGCCGCGCCATTGGCCTCGGCGGAAAATTCCTGCACGCCGCCGGCAAAATCGAAAATCACGTAACGGCCCGAGCGCCACACCGGCATGATGAAATCAATAGATTTTTCATTTTTGTTCAAGCCTTCGATGGTGATTTCGACTTCGAACAAATGCGTATGCGGCTGGCTCATGCCGAGCTGGTAATGCACGGTTGGGTTCTGCGCTTGGGCTGCGGATAAAACTGTGGCTGCGATGATCATGCAATTCCAAAGTTGATGTTTCATTCGTTTCCTTTCAAAATCAAAATCTCCACCTTCCGAAACTCAATCGGATGGCTCTCGGCTTGCAGGGCGATGTAGCCTTCGCGCAGTCTCTTTTCGCCTGCGATGATCAGCTTCTGCGCATCGGGATCGCCGTCGTCGAGTTGTGGCTTCTCGTATTCCAATACGACTTTGCCGTTGACGAGATGTTTAATCGTCGAGTCGCCACGCACTTCGATTTCCATCGTCACCCATTGATCGCCGTGAAAAGTTTCTGAGCGCGAGTTGATGCAGTGCTGAGTAATCAAGTTGCCACTCATCACCACGTGCGTGCCGGGCGTGCAGAGATTGCCGGTCGGGCGTTCATCCTTGCCGTTGCCGCCGAGAAATTGCGCCTCGATGGAAACCGGAAAACTCTGCGTCTTCGTCATGCTCTCCGGCGGCTGGCAGTGCAGCATCACGCCGCTGTTGCGAAACGCCCAATTCGGGCCGCCGGGAACCTGCGCGCCGGTAAAGCGATATTCCACGCGCAAGCGATAATGCGAAAATTTGTCTTTATATAAAAGATGGCCAAATTCGCCGTTGAAGTTTTTGTACCGATCATAAGAAACTTTCAAAACGCCGTTCTCCACGCGGAAGGTGTTGTTGTAGTTGTCATTCAATTCATGTCCGGCGATTTTGGCTTTCCAGCCTTCGAGGTTCTTGCCATTAAAAAGGCTGATCCAGCGGTTGTCCGATTTCACGCTGGGAGACGCGCTCACCAGCGCGCCGAGGATGCGGTCGATGGGAACGCGGCCTCCAAGCCGGGGTTTATCTGGAAAAATGTTCCACCCGGTGAATACCATCACGATATCGTGCTCCGGCAAGACAACCGGCCGTTGGCCGCCGAAACCCAATCCAGCCCACGCCAGGCGTGAATTGTTATCGCCGTAAGGAACGAGCCACCATTTGAAGCCATATTTCACGCCGTCGCGCGACGCTGTGATGCTGGGCGCAACCGAGGCTTTTACCCAATCGGCTTGCACAATCTGCTTGCCGTCCCAAACGCCGTTTTTGAGAAAGAGATAACCGATCTTCGCGAGATCGTGCGGCTTCAGGTACAGGCCGCCCTCGGTATCCACAAGCCCGGAGGGCGAACGTTTCCAATAATATTGCGCAATGCCGAGCGGGGCAAAAAGATGTTGCGCCGCGTATTCTTCGATATCTTTTCCGGTGGCGATTCTGAAAATGTATGAGAGCAACTGCGTGGCGCCGCTGTTATATTGGAAGACGGTCCCCGGTTCATGCGCCATCGGCTTGTCAATGGTGAACTGCACCCAATCGAAGCTGGCCTCCATCAAATTCACCGTGTTGTTCGGGTCGTGGTACGGCAGGTCTTCGTTCCACTCCAGCCCGGCGGTCATCGTGAGCAGATGGCGGATGGTGAGGCGGCGTTTGCGAGCATCACTATTCGCCACTTTTGTTGTATCGAAGAATTGCAAAACGGGCGTGTCCAGGGCGGGAAATTCTTTGCGCGCCGTTGCGACGCCGATGACGACTGACGTGACGGTCTTCGTCACCGATTGCATCGTGTGCAAATCGCCGCGGCGATAGAAGGGATGCCACCAGGAGTTGAAATAATTGTACGGCCCGGTCGGATCGTGGGCATTCATAGGCCCGGTCTTTTTCGCCTCTTCGCCGTAGATGCGATCGTAGTCGTGTTGATACGAGCGGTCATACACCACCTTCCCATGCCGGATGATGAGCATGTTGTCGATATAACCATACTTGCCGCCGGCAAGCTCAGCATCAAACTCGGCAAGCTTGTTGGGATCGAGTCCGACAGCGCTCGGCGTCGCGGTGGGCCAACCTTTCGTCGGCCATTGGCTTTGGGCAGTCGCGTGGTGAGCCACGAGAATTGCCACAAAGAATATTAAAACAGAATATCGAATGCGCATGACATCTCCGAGTAATAAGAGTGATGAACGAATCGCATAAAAGCAAAAGCGTTGAACGCGGATGACGCGGATCAAACGGATTTTCGATCAGTGAAAATCCGCGTAATCCGTGTTCAAGGAATTTAGAATTTTTTAAGTTTCGGTCATCAATGGCCTAAAATTATCCGACATGCAGCACTTCCGCGCCTCTGCCTTGTTGAATCAGCGGCACGTAAGTCTCAAGCTCTTTTTGCACCGCCGGATCAGTGAGATCGATGGTCTCCTTTCGTTCCGCCGCCATGTAACCGGCCATGCACAGCTTGGTGATTTCGAGGCCGTAGCTCAGCGGCAAGAAGCCATCGCGTCCGGCGAGAAAAGCATTGGCGGCCTCTTCGTTTTCATCGGTGTAGCCGTACAAATCCGGCTCGTTGTATTGCACCGCCAGCAAGCCGCGCGAGGCCATCGATTTTTCCAAAGCCGTTTCCGCATCGGCAACTGCTTCGGCGGCGGCATCACCGATAAAAATTTGCAGCGACGAGTTGAGCGTGTTCACTTCAAACGCATAACCCGGGCCCATGCCGTCCATAAACAAACGCAAGCCTTGTTTCTCGAACATCCACGAGTTGGTGAATTGCGATTTGACGAGCTGGCCGGTCTCCGGATTTTTGTAGGTGATCATGCCGGTGGCAAAATCTTCCGCCGGTGTTTTGCTGTAATCGATGCCCATTTTTTGCAGGAGCTTCTCGCGCCAGTGTTTTTGCCCCCACTTGAGTAGCGAGCAATCCGCGGAAATCGAAACCGGCTGCAAAAATGTGAGCGGCTTGCCGAGCGGCGTGAGGCAATACCAGCCCACTGCGATGCTGTGGCAACCCATGTCCGACAGCACGCCGCCGCCCTGTTGCGTCGGATCCCAAAACCACGGCTCGTGCGGGCCGCCATGTTCCTCCGCCGAACGCGTGAGCACGAGCGGGCCCATGGTTTTTTGCTGCGGCGCCAGTTGCTGCAATTGCGTACGGATGGGCTTCATGAAAATTTGATTTTCAAAATATGCGGTTCTGAGTTTCGCTTCATTCGCCAGATCGACGATGCGCCGGCCTTCTTTCATATTGCGCGCCAGCGGCTTCTCGCAAATCAACCCTTTCAATGCCGCGCCTTTCTTGACGGCATCAACGATTTTCTCAACAATCTCGACGCGGGTGAAATTCGGCGAATAAACCGCAATGGCATCAACATGTTTTGCCATTTCCGCAACGTCGGCATAAACCGTTCCTGCTCCGATGCCGTTATCTTTGACTATTTTTGAAAATGCCTGCGCCGAGGCCGCGGTGCGCGAAACCACGCCGGCAATCTCGACGTTGCGAATTTGCATGATGGCGCGGGCTTGAAACTTCGCGATGAATCCCGCGCCGACGATGCCGAGTTTGAGGATTTGGGGCATGTTTTTTTCCTTAATCTTTCTGATGAATTTTGCAATTAAAAAATCACCAATGCAAGCTTTTTCTAATCTAATCCCATCTTCTTCAACAGCATCTGAAATCACGGTTCCGAGCGCAGAGCGTCAAAGATGGGATCAAATTGGTAGGGGCGGACCGCCGTCCACCCCTACTCGCCATCATAGTAAGCCATGCAAATAAAAATCCGCCCGTCTTCGGTTTCGTCGATCTCGTGGATGACGCAAATATTGGGATGATCCAGCGCCGAAGCCGCTCGCGCCTCGTGAATGAAACGTTCTTTGGCGTCATCATCCCGCATTAAATCCGGCGGCAGAAACTTGAGGGCGACGAGGCGTTTGAGCTTGGCTGCGCCCGTAGGGTGTCTTCGGCTTTATAAACGACGCCCATGCCACCGCCGCCGAGCTTTTCGATGATTTTGTAATGTGATATGGTTTGGCCGATCATAATCTTAACTTATCGTTTTACAAATGCACGTCAACTTCAAGGCTTTTATGCCCAATCCCGTAGGGATGAAATGTTTATAGTATTAGGGATGAAATGTTTATAGTATGAGGTCAAGAAAACGATCTGAACTCCGTAGGAGTGACATATTGTTCTACCCTAGTAAGCCACTTTTTTCATCAATCCATTTGAAAAGATATTTTTATCATACTCACTGCAATAAATTATATATCACTCCTACGGAGTTTTTGTGGTTAGATAGGAGCTTATTCTATAAACATGGCACTCCTAACGGAGTTATAAACAGAAGGTTCATGACGCTAAAATTCCATCAATCGCTTTCAATTCATCTTCCGTGAATTTGAGATTATCCAGCGCCGCCACGATCTCCTCGATTTGGCTCACGCGGCTGGCGCCGATCAGCGCCGATGTCATATTCGGGTGCCGCAAGACCCAGGCAATCGCCATCTGCGCCAAAGATTGATGGCGTTGCTGCGCGATTTTATTCAGTCGGCGGGCCTTTTTCACTTTGTCTTCGGTTATGTCATCACGATCGAGGTAGCCCCAGGGTTTGCCGGCGCGCGAGTCCGGCGGAATGCCCTCCAGATATTTGTTCGTGAGCAATCCCTGCGCCAGCGGCGAGAACGCGATGCAGCCGATGCCTTCTTCTTGCAGCACGTCGAGCAACCCGTCTTCGATCCAGCGAACAAACATACTGTACATGGGTTGATGAATCAGGCAGGGCGTGCCGAGATCACGCAGGATTTGAGCGGCTTGCTTGGTTTGTTGGGCATCATACTGCGAAATGCCCGCATACAACGCCTTGCCGCTGCGAACGAGGTGATTGAGCGCGCCCATTGTTTCTTCCAGCGGCGTTTCCGGATCGGGGCGATGATGATAGAAGATGTCGACGTAATCCAACCCCATGCGCTTGAGGCTCTGATCCAGACTGGCGATGAGATATTTGCGCGAACCCCAATTGCCATACGGCCCCGGCCACATGTCCCACCCGGCTTTTGAGGAAATGATCAGTTCGTCGCGATAGCCGGCAAAATCCTGCCGGAAAATTCTGCCAAAGTTTTCTTCCGCCGAGCCATAAGGCGGGCCATAATTATTCGCCAAATCGAAATGCGTGATGCCGAGATCGAACGCGCGGCGGAGCAAGGCTCGGCCGTTCTCCAGCGTATCGACGCCGCCGAAGTTGTGCCACAGGCCGAAGGAAATCGCCGGCAGCTTCAGGCCACTGCGCCCGCAGCGGTTGTAGCGCATGGTGTCGTAACGGGAGGGGGATGGCAAGTAAGTCACAGCACACTCCGTAGTTAAAAAATTTTCCCAACGAATTGAAACAACGCAACTGATAAAAAAGCTGTTTTCATCCGTTGCGTTGTTTCTATCGGTTGCGCATTTTGCTTCATGATGTTAATCCGCTAGCGCTTGATAAACCATCGCAGTGAATTTATCCATCACATCCGCTGCGGCATAAGGATACAACTGCGTGAAAACAAGCGTCACCATTTGCTCGCGAGGATCGATGAGAAAGCGTGTATTCCAAAAGCCGCTCCAGCCGTAGGCGCCAATTGAGCCAAGCTCGCCGCCTTCGCTGAGCGATCTTCTGATTCCGAAACCCAGCCCAAAACCCATGAAAGGATTTAGGCCGGCCGCAAAATCCGCCGTCATCAGCTCGACGGATTTTCGGCTCAATATCCGCGCGCCTTCCAGTTCGCCGCCGTTCAACAGCATTTGCGCAAAGCGGGCGTAGTCCGAAATCGTGGCGCACAGCCCTCCGCCGCCGGAATAAAATTTTTTCGGCCCGCTGAAGGGATAAGCCGGCGAAAACTCCAAGCTTCCTTCCGTATTCGCCACGGGTAGCGTAGACAATCCCTTTTCCGCAGAATATTGATAAGCCGTGGCCAGGCGTGAGACTTTGTTTTCGGGAAGAAAAAAATGTGTGTCGTCCATTTTTAACGGCGTGAAAATCCGTTCTTTGAGAAAATCATTGAACGATTTTTCGGACACCACTTCCACGAGATAACCCAGCACGTCGATGGAAAGGCCGTATTCCCATTTGTCTCCCGGATGAAACAACAGCGGCTGTTTGGCGAGCTTCTTCATGTTCTCGGCGAGCGTCTCGTTGTGCAGTCCGAGACCGTGCGCAATGCCGGCTTTTTTGTAGGCTTCGCCTAACTTATCATTCCAATGATACGTCAACCCCGACGTGTGCGTGAGCAGATGGCGGATCGTGATCGGCCGCTTCGCCGGCACGAGTGAATCAGCCTGCGCCTGGCCGTTCGTCGCCCGGTCGGGATTGAGCACCATCATGTCTTTAAATTCGGGCAGGTATTTGGAAACCGGATCGTTGAGCATGAACCGGCCCTCTTCATAAAGGATCATGACGGCAACACTCGTCACCGGTTTGGTCATGGAAGCAATGCGGAAAATCGCATTGTTCTGCATTGGCTTCCTGGTTTCGATATCCTGCATGCCGACGCTTTTGAGATAAGCCGCCTTGCCTTTGCGCACCACCAACGCGACAGCGCCGGCGATTTGCTTTTTCTCGATATATTGATTGAGAACGGCGTCCAATCGCTTCAACCGATTACCGGAAAGCCCGACCGTTTCAGGCGAAGCCACCGGCAGGCCTTGCGCGAAGACGATCGTGATGATGCAGAATTGAACGATCAACACCCGAAGAAAAGATTTCATATTGTGCTCCATTTGGTTTTTAATTAAAATGTTTTGTTGCGAGGCTCAAATAATCAGAAAATTTTCCCAGCGGATAGACTGCGTCCGCAGGAAACAACACAACGGATGGGAATTGCTTTTTTTATCAGTTGCGTTGTTTCCTGCGGACGCAGTCTGTCGGTTGGGCTTCTTTCATTTTATTGCTACCCAACAATTTTCCCTCGCGCTTTCAAATAACGCCTCAATGACTTTCATATTCGCCAGCGAATCTTCGAGCGGCACCGCCGCCGGCGTGTCGTTGATGATCGCCAAGCTGAAGGCCTCGCCTTGAATGGTAAATTGATTGCAGGCCTCGATGAGAATTTCTTCCGTTTCACTGTCGCGCCGGAGAAAAATTTTCGCGGGCCGATCTAACGGCGGATTCAATGGAATCTCCAGATCAATCCGGCCTTCCGTGCCGAAGATTGTCACGCTTTGATGCCGCGCCAATTGTGTCGAACAGGTAAAGTCCGAGGTCTGAAGTCCGAAGTCGAGGATGCCGGAGATCGTGCGGTCAATTTTGAAGTCCGGATCGATATCCATGTGAGCGCAAACGCGTTTAGGCTCGGCGCCAAAAATGAAACGAGGGATGGAAACCGAATAACAGCCGATGTCGAACAACGCGCCGCCGCCCATACCGGGATTGTTGCGAACGTTGTTGGGATCATTGTTAAAAAAAGAAATGAAGGAATGCAGCGCGCGCGCGTCGCCGATTTTTCCGCTGTGCGCCAGCTCGCGCACCTTGAGCCACTGCGGATGCCGGCGATACATGAACGCTTCCATCACTTTGATCTGCGGATGCGCGTTCGCCGCGCCGATGAGTTTTTCTAATTCGCTCACGCTCGTCGCCAGCGGTTTCTCGCAGAGAACATGCTTGCCGGCCTCGATGGCTTTGATCGACCACGGCACGTGCAGATGATTCGGCAGGGGGTTGTAGATCGCTTCAACGTCCGGATCGTGCAGCAACTCTTCGTAAGCGCCGTGAACTTTCGGAATGCCAAGCGGCGCGGCAGCTTTTTGCGCCGCGGCGAGATTGCGCGAAGCGATGGCGATGATTTCACAATGCTCGGCCTGCTGCATCGCCGGAATCACTTTTTGCAGGCCGATTCTCGCGGTGCTGAGAACGCCCCAGCGGATTTTGCGCATACGGATACCATTTTTTATAAAAGTTTCCCAGCGGATTGAAACAACGCAGCGGATTAAAGCTTTTATCAGTTGCGTTGTTTCAATCCGTTGAGTGAATTTACCCTTTCATCACTTCGGCAAAATCCTCAAGCCTCTCACACCCTTCAAATCCAACCTGAAAAGGCCGCCACGTGTGGTCTTTTCCTCGCCTAAGGCGCCGGTGATATAAAGTTGATCCATCTTCGCGCCGCCAAAGGCCACGTTGCTCGTGGTGAGGTTGCCGCCCGGATAACGGCGCAAGAGCTTGCCCTCGGGACTCAGAACTTGCACTTGGTGCATGCCGTAATGCGCCACGTAAAGATTGCCGTCCTGATCGAGACACATCCCGTCGGGCTGATTGTCGATCTGATCGCCGGTTTTGGTGGGCAAATTAGCGAAAAGTTTTCTTTCTCCGACTTTGCCCGGCGCGAGCACGGTGTAGACGAAAATGCGATTGTGATTGCTCTCCGCCACCAGCAGCGACTTGCCGTCTGGACGCAACACGATGCCGTTGGGAAAGGCCAAGCCTTGCGCAACGAGATGGGTCTTGCCCTTGGCGTCGACATAGTGAACCGTGCCGATGGGATTGTCGGCATTGGAGCCGCCCGGATCCGTGAAGTAGAAGCCGCCATTCTTCGAATCCAGCGACAAATCGTTTGGCGCGCGCAGCGGTTTGCCATCGCATTCCGAAGAAACTTTTCCGAGAGTTTTGCCATCCTTGTCAAGACGCAAAATCGCGCGCTGGCTGCCGTCGCAGACGAGATGCGTGCCGTCGGCCAAAATCTTGTGGCCGTTGGGCGCGCCGGTTTTGGCCCAAATTTTCGCCTGGCCGTTGGCCGTGACTTGATAGATCTCGCCATTCTGCGTGTCCGAGATGTAGGCGTTGCCGCTGTCGTCGAAGACAACGCCCTCGCAATAGCCGGGCACTTCAACGATCTTGGTGAGCGTGACGCTGCTCTCTTTGGGGAGATCGATTGCCATGAAAACGGCAATGACGGGAAGCAAAACGAATAAGGAATTTTTCATTACGCGGATTCTCCTTCGGATTTAGTTTGAGTTGCGCTATAAAAGTTGCGTTAAGAACTAAGCCAGTTTTCAGACAAGCTGAAAACTGGAGCCCAGCGGGCAGAAGAAATTCAAAAGACTTTTAAAACACAGAGCAACGGAGTTCACGGAGAAAAGCTTTTAGAAAGTAGTTATTGTTCTCCGTGCTTTCTCTGTTTGCTCCGTGGCTCGGTGTTTACAGCGTTTTTCGATTGCGTGAGTAGGTTGTCATTCCGAGCGCCAGCGAGGAATCTGTTTACAGGCAGATTCCTCGTCGCTACGCTCCTCGGAATGACATATTCACCCATTTTAAAAACGCTATAAATGGATTTTGAATTAAGAAAACTTCCAGAAATTTTTTTCTGAGTTTTACTGCACAAAGGCTTAAAATGACAAACGAACGCCAAGACTGACGCTTCTGGGGTTGAGAAACGCCTGATTGTTTTTATCCGGCATGTCGATATAAGCCTTGTCTTTCAAAACCTGTTGCACGAACGCCGCCTCCGCCGATTGCCATGACCCGTTTTTAAATTGGAAATAAGTTGCCGTGTTGTGGACGTAATACAGCGCATTCTCATTCCGAGGCCGGGCCGGCAGCCGCTGCTGGCTTCGAACGATTTCAATCGGAACGAACGCCACGCCGGCCTTGCGAACGTCGCCTGGACGGTCGTTGCCAGAAATGAACAGATACGGGACTTCATCGTCATCGAGATTTTTAAAGGTGTCTTCAGGCAAATGCAATGACGCCATATAAGCATTATAATCCACAAACGGATTGCCCGCGAGCATGGCGAAGGGCCGCTCGAAATACAAAAACTTCAGATTCAACAGATTGTTGACGTCGACGAACAACTGCATCGAACCGAACCGCGTTTCGATGATCTTGCTCAAGCGCAAATCGAGACGGTAGAAGTCGCGCGTCCGCAAGTTGTTGCGCAAGAGAGGATGCGGGCTGTACTGAATGCCGAAGGCGTTGATATCGTTGTCGATGATCGGCCCGCTCCAAGTAACGACTTTGCCGGCGCGCCATTCTCCCAACAGATTCACCCGCCAGTTCGCCAGCGGTTTCGCGCCGAACCATTGCGGCCCAAACTGCGGTGAGGCGAGCCATTCCAAGCTAAAATGTGCGTAAGGTTGCGCGACGGCTTTATTCCGAATCTGGTCTTGCGTGAGCCGGTCGTACTCCCTCTGGCTTAAAGGATTCTGGAACACGGCCGTCGAACCAAAGTTGCCGGATTTGAAGGACATGTACGTGAAGTTGACAAAACCCCGCAGCCAATCGCCCTTGATCTTGCTGAACGTCAGCTCCAATCCGCTGACGTCGTTATAATTAAAAGGCAGCGCTTTCGTATAATAAACATCGTCGCTGAGATAAATGCGAAAGCTGGTCTGTTTGTCGATGTCTCTTAAGTAAGCTGCGGCGCTGATTAAATAGCGGTCGAAAAGGCTCTGTTCATAACCGAATTCGTAGGCCACCGTTCGCGGCATGGGAATATCCGCATTGCCGATGCCGGTGATGCCGCTGCGATCGGCAAAAAAGATTTTTTCCTGCAGGGAATATAAATGCTGCGCCTGCGGCATTTGGCGAAAGTGGCCGTAGTTGAAATAAAGCTTGGTGCTTGGCGTGATGGGAAAAGCGACGCCGAAACGCGGGCTCAACGCGAGCTGGCGCTTGGCTTGGGCAGTTGACAGAGCATTGGCGCGGATTTGGGGATCGGTCTGGCTGAGAAACTGGTCGAAGTCGTCGAAGAGCAGACGGCTGCCGCGTGAATGAAAATAATCCAGGCGAACGCCGGCGTTGATGAGCATTTCGTTCACTTTGATTTTGCTCTGTAAATAAGCCGCTCCCTGATGCGGCGCGGCGCGCCAGGATTCATAAATCCGATGAGCCGATTCATAATCGACGCGATCGAAACAGAGCAAAGCCGCGGCGTTTCCCAGCGCATAGACGCGCGTCGAGCAGGCGTCATTCAATTCCGAAGCGATGTCATAATCGCTCACGAGGTACTCGACGCCCGCCTTAAATTGCATGCGGCTGTTGAGCTGGCTGGTGAGATCGAATTTGCCGGACCAAAGCACGACGCTCGAGGTGTCGCGATCGATGAGCCGTTGCTGCGGCCCGGGCCGCAAAAAATAATCGGATTCCAAACGGTGCGCTTTTAGCTCGACAATGGTGTTGGCGCTCAGCGTGTGCAACAACGTCGCGGCGGCGAGTTTATGCTCGATATCCGAAAGCCCGATGTTGTCGGTTTTGAAGAGGCCGGCGCTTTTAAAAAAGTCGTTTTCAAAACCCCAAGGATAAGAAGGAACGCCGGACGGCATCATCGAGCTGACCGAATCCGCCACGCCTTCCACTTTTCCATATAAGCCCATCAAGGTCAATTTCAAATTGGGCTTGAGATCGGAAATGAGCTTGAGCTGTGCGGTTCGATCTCTTCGCGCTTGACGGTCGTAAGCATCCAAATAGGGTTCCGACTTTTGGCGAAAGGAAGCCAAAAAACGCAAATTGCCCAATGACTGATGAGAAGCAGGAATGAGCGGACCGCCAATGGTCATATCCAAATCATAGCCGGAATCATCGATGATTTGATTGCCTCGCGTTAGAGAACCTCCCGGCGTTGGCGCTTCGCCGTTCGCAAAACTCAGCCGTTGCGAGGGGCGGTAACGGACGAGGAAATCCGCGATGTAGCGATCGGCCGGCGGATTTTTGGTGACGAGCTGCACGAGACCTGAGCGCACATTTCCGTACTCGGCATTGAAGCCGCCGGTCTGTACCTGCATTTGCTCAAGCGCGGTAAAGCTCAGCCCGGTGATTGGCGCGTGCGTGCGGCCTTCGCGCAGATTAAGCCCATCGACCAAAAACGAGACGGTGTTGAGATTGCCGCCGCGTATCGTCAAATCCGGTTCGACGCCGGGTTGCAGGCGAATGGCATCTTCGATGGTGGTGATCGGCAGGCTTTTCAAATCTTCGGCATCCACGTCGGCCAGGCTTGCCGAAACTTCGGGGTTTAGGGTCTGGCGGCCAGCAACAACCGTCACGGCTTCGCCCTGCAAGGTTTCTTGTTTCAATTTGAAATTAATCGTCGTGGTGAGGTTGAGCCGCACTCTCACGTCTTCGACGGTGGTTCGGATATAGCCAACAAAAGTCGCTCGCACTTGATAGCTGCCCGCCGGCACATTGGCGATGAGATAAAATCCGTTTGCATCCGTGGTCGCGCCGAGATTCGATCCGACCAGAACGATATTGGCGCCGGAAAGTGGCTCGCCTTTATCCGCTATTTGCACTCGTCCGGCAATAGCGCCGGTTTGCGCTGCGGCGGTCGTTGCAGCGCCAAAAAGGCTCACGAAGCAGAACGCTTTAAAGAGTTTCATGTAATTGTTGGCTTATGTTTTCTTTTCTTTGATCACAATCGGATCGTTGCACCATTTGTAAATCAAGTCCCAATCCGTTTCTCGGATTGGCTTCAATCTCAGCTTGTCGTCGCCAAGGACAACGTCGTGCCAGCTTGAATCATTCATTTTGAAATCCTTTCAACGTTGCATGTTTGCGGCCTATCGCGGCCACAGCCATCCAAACGTGCCGGCGGTCACGAGCGCGTAGATCAAGCCGTCCACCGTGATTTTGAGCGTCGTGCTCCAAGCGCGGCGGTACCAGATCGACATCTGCCAGAGCGCCACGGCATATCCGATGAAGGCCGTGGTTCCAACAAACCGGAAGACCTCAAGATACGCCGCGCCGGCGGGCAATGTGCGCCCGGCGACGTACGCCGCGAAGAACCCGACAACAGCAGAATAGAGAAACCAGAGGGCGAGATTCTTCCCATTGTTGTAGGGCCGTTCGGCCAAACCGTGAGCATCATCACCGGGCCTTTTTTCAGTTTTTCGATAAATTCCGGCGATTGCATCTCCTTGGTGCTGGAGACGCGAGGGAGCATGTAATCGCCCGGCGGAATGGCGAACGGGCGGAGCGCGTCCATCACTTTGTCTTCGTTCGGAACTTTGGAATAATCATTTTTGTGCCAGGGCAGCGCCATGTGGATGACGGAGCTGACGACGAAAACGATCACGGACGACAGCAAGATTGGGAGCCACAGCGTGTCTAGTGTGATCATGATGATTCTCCTCAGATAGTTTGTGAATGGGGCATTGCGGGCAACTCACTTCAACGCGAAATTTAACAGCTTTTTTTATATCGCCTTTTATCTTGGCTACTTCTTTTTCGTCTTGTGAGCTTTTAATTTCATTTTCCGTGTTTGCTCTCATTGAATTGCAGCGCGAATAGCGCGGCCCGGCCAAACGCCGCTTTGTAGCCGGCCGTCTTTTACGACCACGCGTCCGTTGACCAGAACGTGTCTTATGCCTTCCGAATACTTCGCCGGTTCCTCAAAGCTCGAACGGTCGATGACGCGCTCGGGATCGAATATCGTCAGATCGGCGTCAGCGCCAATGCGAATGCGGCCTTTGTTCTTCATCATCGGCGCGCGCCTTTCCAAACGTTGCGCCGGCATCAGCGTCATCTTGCGCAGCGCCTCCATGAGTGTCATCGCTTTTGCCTCGCGAACGAAACGGCCCAAAACGCGCGCGTAAGTGCCCGAAGCGCGCGGATGGCCTTTCCCGTTTTGCAAAATGCCGTCGCTCGCGATCATGGTGAGAGGATGCGATACCGTCGTTTTCGCCACTTCTTCCGGAATGCTGAAGACCGCGACCATTCCGCCGATCTTTCGATATCGCGCAAAGCTTTCGGCGGTAAGCCGCTCGCCGGTTGTGGCCCACAGCAAATCTTTGAAATCGATTCCCATGCGCTCCTGCCAGCCTTCATCGAAGATCGCGGATTCGAGGCTCGTCATTCCCGCCGTGTAGGGATAACATTCGGTTGTCACGTCCATGTCGCGGTCCCGCGCTTCGCTGATCATTTGCAAAAGTTTCGGCGTGTCGCGCAGACCTACGCTGGAGATATGAACCACGTGCAGCGGCGCGCCGGTAAGCGCCGCCGCGGCGATGGCCTCTTCGAGGCCGTGAATGCCGTTCATCGGCTCTTTGATGCCGCCGTAGCGCAAATGAACGTGACACGAAGCGCCGAATTTCGCGGCCACGCGAAACATTTCAAGAATCTCCCAGTGCGAAGCCGCAGCCGTGTAATTGATGCCAAAGCCGGCAGCAATCGCGCCGCGCTGCAACCCGTGCTCGAGGCGCTGCTGGAGTTCATCAATCTCTTTTTCGGAAGCGGCTCGGTGCGCCGCATCGCCGCTGGGCACAAACGCGCCGGGGTCGCGCATCACGCTCATACGCATCGGAACGTGGCCGATGCTCACGCCATAATGGAGCAGCATTTTTCCTTCGCGCTCGGCATACCACTGATCGACGTCTGCCGTTCCGATTTCAAGGTCCAGCGCCGTGGTCACGCCATCCATGATTTGGCTGCGATGGTGCTCTTCATTCATGTCGTGCACGTGCAGATCGATAAAGCCCGGCGCGACGATCAAGCCCTTCGCGTCAATCGTCGTGCGGCCACGCAAGGCTTCGCTGCTGATCGCTTGAATCGCGCCGCTCGCGATGCCGAGGTGGCGCACTGCCTCCAGTTGCGATTCCGGATCCATGGCTTTTCCATTCGCGATGACCACGTCATATTCCTGAGCGGAAGCGAGCGCGGAATGCTGAGGACTCATCCGCGTTATGCAAGCGCCAAGGATGAGAACGATTTGCCAAAGTCGTTGCATAGCTCGATTTTATAAATTCAATGTGCGCAAAAAAGCAAAGATTTTTTATCTGTTTGATTGTGGCTCGTCTACGTTGCGGCTTTGCATCAACAACGCCACGAATTCGCCTTCGAATTGGGCGACTCTTTCCTCTTTGCAATGGAGCACGGCAATCACGGAAATCCGCGCGCGCTGTTTTCGCCTCAACGTGTTCATGAATTTCAGCCAAGTTGTTTCGTCGGGAATAGCGGACGAGGACGTAAAGGCTTCGGTGATAGGCCGTTCGTAATCCATCGCGCTTCGGTGAATGACGAGACGGCTGTTCAAATTTTCTTCCTGAAGCCGGAGATGAAGCAGCGACCACGCCGAAAGAATCGCCAGGGCCGCGGCGCTGCCGCCAAAAACCGTCTCGCGATGGTTGATGTTCGGAGCAAGCGGCGCCGAGAGTGTAACGCCTTCCACAGTCGCCGCAAGCGCTTCGACGCACATTGCTTGCGACAACGGAATGTGTTCGTGCAAGTACTGCTGTAGTTCGCGCGTATCCACGACTTTTCTTTTAAGGTTGAACGATCCGATAACTCACAAACGCAAACTGCTTGCTATCCGGCGACCACGAGGGGACGTTGATCGTGCCTTGTCCGCCGAAGAGTTTCGCCAGCACTTGAATCTCGCCGCCGGTAGACGGCATCATGCGGAGCATCACATCTTTGTTGGCCGGATGCCCTTCCACGTCTTTTTCATACGAGAGAAAAACGATCCACTTGCCGTCGGGCGAAGGATGCGGGAACCAATCGTTGTACTCGTCAAAGGTGATTTGTGTCTGCTCGCTGCCGTCGGTTTTCATGCGCCAGATTTGCATCAAACCCGTGCGCACCGAGTTGAAATAAATATATTGACCGTCGGGCGAATAATCCGGGCCGTCGTCAAGTCCCTCAGCGGTGGTGAGCCGGGTCTCAGCGCCGCCATCAACTGAGATCGAGTAAACATCGTAGTTGCCGTTGCGCTCGGCGCAGTAAGCCAGTGTCTTGCCGTCCGGCGACCAGCCGTGCCAGTAAGACGGGCCAAGCTCGGTCACGAGGCGCGGCGTTCCGCCGCTGCTCGGCAAAATATAAATGAGCGATTGGTTGTCTCGTTGCGATTGATCGCTGATCACGAGCTGCGAGCCGTCGGGCGAGAAACCGTGATCGTTGTTGCAGCGCGTCGCGAAACCGGTGTCGAGCAACTTCGGCTCACCGCCGGCGACGGGCAATTGGTAGAGCCGCCCGGCCTGATTGAACAGCAAAGACTTTCCATCACGCGACCAATTCGGCGCTTCAAAATGCGCCCGGGCGCAATGGATGACGCGCCGATCCTTTGAAGCAATGGTAATGATTTCCAGCGTGCTTTCCAGCGCCGGCTCCCCGGCAGTTTGGGGTTTTGCGCTGGTGATTTCGACGTTTGAGAAAATCGCCTTCTCCAACGCATTCTTGTCGTGCGCGCAAACGCCTAGCCCGAGGTAAAACGGCTCGGTGAATTTGAGGCGAAACGAGCCGCCGGCAGCCTGAAGCGCTTCCTTCTCGCGGGCAATCGACATGAAGACATAATCGCCTTCTTTCTCGATGCGGATTCTTTTCGGCGCCGTGACGTTGGATTGAATCTCGCGCGTCGGTCCGCCTTTCTCTTCGCGATATTGCAGCGACGCCAATCCGTCACCGTGCAGAGCGGCATCGGCGTAGGGCGAATCGGGATCGAGACTTTGGCGGATGATCAAGCAAGCCTTGCGATGCGGATTGTTGCTCGCGCCGAGCAATTTGACATCCGCCGCGAGCGAGATATCGCCCGAGGCTTTTTTCCAGACAAAATGAAAGGTGTCTTTATCAAACCACATGTTCTCTCCGCCGCCGGCAACGAGGTAACTTTTCTTTTTGGCGTCGTATTCAACCGCGCCGGGCTTGATAACTTCGCCAATGTCGCCGTGCTGCTCAAAAAGTCCAAGCGCTGAATTTTGGGAAGTAACAGGCTCATGTTGCAGAAAAATGCCCAGGCACATCATGGCCAGTAATTTACGGATTAAAGAATTCATCATCAGCCTCCAGGTCGGAAAGTTATTTTGTCTGGTTTAGGCAAATTTCATTTGTTCCCCTGCGGCGGCTTGGCTGGAAGCGCCAGGCCTTTGTTGTTCCATTTCCACACGACAAAAGTAAGCGGCGTCGCGCCGGTATTTTTGATGCCGTGCACGTCCCATGGCGCCGCGTACAAAATGTCGCCCTTCTGCGCCGCGAAAGTTTTGCCGTTGAGATGCCACGTGCCTTGCCCCTCCGTCACCATCAAATACTCTTCTTCGGCGTGCTGATGCGGAGGATGAATCTCCAGTCCCGGCTTGATGACGGCAACGCCGGTGAGCACGTCCTTGGTGCCGTAGGTTTCGCCTTCGTAGTAGGTATAAAAAGTTCCCCAGTCAAACTTTTCATGCTTGGCCTGTTGTTGGGTCTTCACAGCGGAAGGGATGGCATTGGCAAGCTGCCTGGCAAGAGTGGCGCCCGCGATAATGACAAAAATAAAACCTGCTAAAACGATAAACAATCGGATTGATCTATCTCCGGTTTTCGGCATGGCATGACTCCTTAATTGATTCCGTGTGCTGTTCCATTTCCGTGAGCTTTAAAGTCTCCTGTTTCAAAACTACGGACTGTATTCATAAGGCAGCATATCCGCCAAGCGTTCCCATGCCCAGTAGCCGTATTTCGCAATCGCCAGCTCATTGGCGTAACGGCCTTGGTGATCGATTTTCACGTCGCGGCCTTCCAGCGTGATCCAGGATTCCTGCACGCCGGCGTCGCGCGTCAAGTGATGATAATATAGAAAAGGCCTTTCTTCGCGTTCGTGAATATATCGCACGCCCAGGTAGTCGTGAAAATCCAAATACAACTCGGGTGATTTAGGGTTGCGCCGAAAAAGACGATCCATGCTCAGCGGATCCGCCAAGCGTTGCGTCTCGCGCTCCCAGAGAAATTTGAAGGTGAAAATCTCGAAGCCTTCCTGCTTGAGTCGCATGACCGGGCCCATCGTCGTGTCGCTCAGCGCCGCCAGAAAATGCCGCAGCGAGCCTTGATAGGTGCGCAGCCGATTTTTCCGCCATTCTTCCGCTTGCTTATCGGAGGAGGGCGAAAGCTCATCGAACTTGATTGAGCCTTTGTAGGCCAGCTTTTGCGACGAAGCGACAAATTCCACCAAAACCAAATTCAATTTATAACCCAACGCCTGATTTTCGATGACGAGCGGCTCTGAGGCGGTGGCGGTCAAGCCATCGTTTTCTTCGCGAAAATCAAGCACCTCGGGGTTGAGAATATTGGTTTTCTTCGCGTTGCTCGTCGTGCTGAGCAGCAGGTCGTTGAAACGCTCCAGCTGCGCCTTCCATTTTTTCGGCACCGACGCTGTCACTTCCACGTCTTCGCCGGTAAGAATTAGTGATCGCAATTTAAACGCTGGTGTGACCTCCAAATCACCGGCAACCTGGATTTCGCGTCTCGCCACTTCATAACCGAGGCGCGACACCACGAGATCAAATGTTCCCGCCGGCACATCTGGAATGACGAACCGGCCGTTGGAGTCGGTGACACCGCCCTTCATCGTGTTGGCTAAAAATACATTGGCATTCGGCAAGGGTTGGCCGGTGTCGGCATCAAGCACGACGCCGGAAACCTGGAATTGCGGTTGTGCTTGCGCAAATAGGCGGCAGCTATAAATCACCAACGACAGCAGGCCGATAAGGCATTGATGCTGGAAATAATTTTTTTTGAAACACATGATATTGAAAAACTTTCCTGGAGCAGTGGGTAAATCTTTGTGTTGCCCACGAAATACGCAAAAGAAACGAATTGCTTCGCGCCGTTTCGTGTATTTCGTGGGATTTTTTAGCCAATCGGATCCGGCTGGTGAAACCCGTACGATTACAAACTCCACCCCTGCCGATATTCACGCTTGACGTATTTGTTTGCTTCGGGGATGTTTGTCACTTCCATCTTCTCGCCGTCCCAGAGCAGGCGTTGGCCGCGCAGGCCTTTGTCTTGAAATGCGGCGTTCGCGCGCACGGCAAGGTTGCCCATCAGCACGATTTCGCTGAGCGGGCCGGAGACGTCGAAATTCGAGCACGCCGGCTCGCCGGTTTTGATCGCGTTGATGAAATCCGCATAAATGCCGGCCAAGCCGTTCGGCACGCGTTTGAGGCGCTTCGGCGGTTGTTTGTAGGCTTTCATTTTCGTTTCGGGAACGAGGCGCGGCTGCTCCGCATACGTGTTGCACATGATCATGCCTTTCGTGCCGATAAACAGCATACCGCTGCCATCGCCGACGCGCCGGCCCGCTTCGATCTCGACCGGCCGCGGCGGCGTCAATCCACCCTCGTACCACATCAACTTCACCGGCGGCATTTTGCCGCGCGCCGGAAATTCAAACGTCACCACCGAAGAAATGGGGCCGCTGTCTTCGGTAAACGGCGAGGAGCTCGCTTGCACGGCAATCGGATGGCCGAGCTTGAGCGCCCACACCGGCGTGTCCAAAATGTGGCAGCCCATGTCGCCCAACGCGCTGGTGCCGAAATCCCACCAACCACGCCAAAAGAACGGCAGATAACCCGGATGATACGGCCGCATCGGCGCCGGCCCGATCCAACGATCCCAATCAATCGTGCTCGGCGTGCTCGCCGGAACGTAATCCGGACGCGAGACGCCCTGCGGCCAATAACCCGCGGGTCGATCCGTCCACGCGTGCATTTCAACGACGTCGCCGATCGCGCCGTCTTCGATCCATTCCACCATCAAGCGATTGCCCTCGCCGGCGCGGCCTTGGTTGCCCATCTGTGTCATCACTTTATGCTCGCGCGCCGCAAGCGTGAGCTGGCGCGCTTCCCACACATCGTGCGTCAGCGGCTTTTGGCAATACACGTGTTTTTTCTTGCGCATCGCCGCCATCGCGCCAAACGCATGCAAGCTATCGGTGGTCGAAACGCAAACCGCATCGATGCCGGTTTCTTTTTCGAGCATGTCGTAGAAATCGACGTAAGCGTTGCAGCCTTTGTACGTGCCGTTGCCGGTTTGCTTGGTGTAGGTGTCGTTGACCAATTGCTTGGCCGGCTCGCGGCCCTTGACGCCGCCAAAATAAACTTTGCTGTAATCCATTTCCTGAACGGGATCGGCCACCGCGATCACTTGCACTTCGGGCAGTTGCATGAACTGCGTCATATCATACGTGCCTTGGCCGCCGACGCCGATCATCGCGAGATTAATTTTGTCGCTTGGCGCAATATGGCCAGGCCCGCCCAACACGCGGCGCGGCACAATTGTAAACGCAGCGGCTGCGCCTGCCGTGCCCAGGAATTGCCGGCGGGTGAGGCCCGGCCGTTTCGTTTCGTGTTGATCTTTCATGTTGAGTCCTTTCCTAAATTAAGGGATGAGTATTTAATGATACGATTTTTGAAAATTGACAACGAGTAAAAATCGTCTCGCAAAACTGCGGAGACGGCGAGATTTCGCCGCGGTTATGTCTGGCCGGCGCGGTAAATCTGCTGAAATCCCCCAAAGGAAAACGCTTTCCGAAACTGACGCATAAGATAATCTAAATTTTCCTGCTTGTCAAATACTTTTTCATGCCGCACGGCTCCAGCGTTTGCCGCATTGCAGCACGCGGTAGGCTTGATTCTGCGCTTCCGCTTCGTTCACAAACTCGGCCGGATCGGCGGTGTTGAAGGTGAACATATCATAGTGGCAGGGAATCACCAATCGCGCGTTGATTTGCTTCGCGAGCCTAACCGCCTCTTTCGCATTGAGATTTCCCGCGACTTTGCGTTCCACCGCACGGCCGTTAATCGGCAGCAGCGCCACGTCGATGGAGAAGCGCTGCAACTGCGCCACAATCTCATCGTGCCACATCGTATCGCCGCTGTGATAAAGACTCCAGCCGCCGAACTGAATCACATAGCCCATGAACTTGCAGCGGCCAAGCTCGTCGCGCTCGATGTTCTCATGCGCCGCCGGCACGCCGTTAAAGAGAAACCCGTTAATGTTGACGCTTTCGCCGTCATTCAATCCGAGGGGGATAGCCGCCGCGATGCTCAGCCGTTCGGCGACAAGGTTGCGGTTGGCTTCCGGAATGATCATTTTCAGGTTGGGATTGGCTTTTAACAACGGTATCAGCGTTTCCGCGTCAAGGTGGTCGGTGTGATTGTGGCTCGAGGTGACAACATCGATAAAATTCAATCGCGCCGGATCGACGACGAGTTCGGTCATGCGAATATGCGGGATTTCGGTGTTCGCGTATTTTTTGGTGAGAGAATCGGAGAGATAGGGGTCGATGAGAAGATGTTGGTTTTGCCATTGCAAGAGAAAACCGCTTTGCCCGAGCCACCAGAGGTGGAAGGATGAATGATCCAAATTCGCATCTCGGATATTACTGAGCAAAGCATTATCTTTCGAGTTAGGAATTATCATAAAATTTCTCAACGGATTGAAACAACGCAACGGATGAAAGGTTTTAGGATGAAAAGTTTACGCACGGATGCCTCGGATTTCAAGGGCATTTTTGCCGAAATTGGCGATGATGCCGATTTTCTAGCCTAATGTTCGCAAATAGGATTGGATTTTAGCGATATCGTAAAAGTCAATTTTTTCATGGAGGGCTTTAATGTCGCAAATCACGCGGTTCTCAATGAGAAGCGGCTTCATTTTGAAGACGCCAATCGATTCGCCCTCATAGCTGAGTTTGATTGGCATGCGATTTTGGTATTTGATCTGCTGGAAATCAAGCTCCTTCTCAAGGATTTTTCGGCAAGTTATGTCGCTATAGCCCAAGCCATGAACTTCAAAGACATAAAGAATCGCCTCACGCAATCTGGCAAGAAGGTCTCTGTCGTGTTCATTCATGCAATCTTTGATATAATCATAGTTTTCGCTAACCTTTCGCTCTTTCTCTGTAAATGGAATGCGCTCGAACTCGACTTTTTGTAAACCGAAATTTACCAGCAACCCCAAGCTCATTTGCCAGAGTTTTAACTCCGAGATGATCTGTATATAATTTCGTTTGATAAAACCGGACTGCAACGTTTTCAGTTCTAATATGATCTTGCCAAACGTGATCAGATCGGCTTCAAACTCCCGCACGTGACGCCCACGATGAAGCAACTCCTTTCGCTCTTTTGACCGATGTACAACGCCTTTTTTGCGAAAGCGGCGCACGAGGGCCTCGTGATAACCACGTTCATCGTATCCGACTCCAAGCGAGTTATGCACATCAAAGAAACATCCAATCAATTCACGCGTCAAATCTTCATAAATCAGCTCCATGTCCTTTCCCTCCGTTCTTGTTTTAATTTTTGCCTTTTATCCGTTGCGTTGTTTCTATTCGCTGGGGAATTTTGCTACAAGAGTTTTCTTACCTTTCTCGCCCCCTCAACCATATTCACCAACTTCTGCTTCGCCGCCCATCGCGCCGTCTGGCTCAATCCGCAATCCGGCGCCACGGCAAGTTTTTCCGCCGGCGCATATTTCAAACACAGCTTGAGGCGTTCGACAATATCATCAACCGACTCGAGGTAATAACTTTTCACATCAACGATGCCGACGGCCACGTCCATCTTTTTTGCAATTTCGGCGATCATCTCGATCTCTGCAAATTCGCGATTGGCCATTTCCACGTGCATCTCGTTCACGTTGAAATCGAGAAAATCCGGAAACATCGGCGCAAGACGGCGATAGCCGACGGGATGGCCTTTGTAATTGCCGAAGCAGAGGTGCACGGAAAGGCGGCATTTGCCGGCAACCGGCTCAACGGTGCGATTGAAAATATCGACAAACCTTTTGGTGTTCTCGCGGTACGCGTAACAACTCATCGACGGCTCGTCAACGGACAATTCCGTGCAGCCGGCTCGCGCCAAATCTTCCAACTCTTGGCGCACGATCGGCAAAAGCGCTTCGGTGATGGCGTAACGATCTTTGTAGCGCGCATTCGGAAGCAAGCGCCCGCTCAACGTATACGGCCCCGGCACGCTGGCTTTGAGCGTCGGCCCGGATGGCGCGAGACGTTTCAAACGTTCAAACTCGGCGACTGCGCCCAAGCCTCGGGAGGCGCGCAGCTCGCCGATGATTTCATGCTTGCCGCGTTGATCATGCGCCGGCGGGCCCCATTTGCGCGGGGAATCCGATTCCTGTTTAATGCCTTCAAGATAGCCGTAAAACGAGAGATTGAAATCAAAGCGCGTCTGCTCGCCGTCGGTGATCACCTCCAGCCCGGCGGCCATTTGATCGTGAATCGCAGCGATGACGGCGTCATCTTGCATTTCGGCAATATCCGCCGCGCCAAATTGATCGAGATGTGCCATCGCCAATTCGAGCCAACTCGGAAAGGGATAGCTGCCGATGACGGTGGTCCTGATAGGGTGATCGATCATATCATGTTTAGCGTTTGAGTTCTGTTGTGAATATAAATTTCAAAACCAAAAAATTATAAAAATTCCCAATGGATTGAAACAACGCAACTGATAAAAATTTTTCTCATCCGTTGTGTTGTTTCTACCAGTTGGGGAAATTTTTTCTTTTGAACGAACCAGAATAGCGATTCTTAGTTGCCACTTTCACCAAAACCTTCATACAGCCCGCTCAACCGATGCGCATGCTCATCATACGCCGATTCAAACAAGAAGGCAGATTTCTCCGCGCCCACGACAGAAGCGGCTGTGAGAACTTTCGGCGGTTTGCCCGCGGCGGTGAGGCGATGCGCGACCTCGGCTTTGAGGGCATTCACCAACAAGCACCCGCCCACAGTCGAGCCTGGCGCCACCGGCGTTGCGAGATTTTCAATCTTCACCATCGCATCGCCTGCCGGCGCGCCGGTGTCGAGAATCAAATCCGCATAATCCGTGAGCTTCTTGCCCGAAGGATGCTTGCTGGCGCTGGCTTCGGCATGTTTGGCGGTGATCAGCGCAACGACTTTGATGCTGCGCGCTTGAAAGCCCATCGCCATTTCAATCGGAACGATGTTGCAACCGCTCGAGGAGATCACCAGCGCCGTGTCCTGAGGCGAAAGCACAAAATTCCGCAAAATGCGCTCGGCCAATCCACTGACATTCTCAATGAACATCGCCTGTCGCTGGCCGTTTGGCCCGACCACCGGATTGTGAAACGTCATGGACAGCTCGACGATGGGATTGAAACCCGGAAACGAACCATAGCGCGGCCACATTTCCTCGACGAGGATGCGGCTGTGCCCGGCGCCGAACAAGTGCACCATGCGCCCGGCCAGAATCGTCTCCGCAAACCAATCGGCGGCCAGGTTGATTTTGTCAAGCTGATTCTCAACGATATCAATCAATTCGCGACATTTGCTGAGATAATTAAAAGAAGGAAGCCGATTTGAATTCATAATTTTTGTGTAAAAAAATTGCCAACGGATTGAAACAACGCAACGGATTTATTTATTATTTGCTTTGCTGAACGTTAATCGCCATGCATAATCGCGAAACGCGCCGCGCCGAATGCGCCGGCCCAATCGCCAAGTTGTGCCGGAATGATCTTGACGCGATGCCCGCCCGGCCGCCATTCCACTTCATCCATAAATTTTTCCAGCGGCTCGAAAAGCGCTTTTCCAGCGCTGCTGATGCCGCCGCCGATGATCACGGCTTCCGGATCGAGAATATTGCTGAGTGAAACGATAGCGCAACTGAGCGCATAAACCGACTGCATCCAAATCATCGTCGCGGTTTGATCGCCGGCGAGATGCGCCTCGACAAGCTGTTTTGTCGCGTCAAACACGCCCTGGCTGCGCTCGCGAACCGTGTAATCGCCGATCAGCATTTCGATGCTGCCCGGCGTGTTGACGATGTCTTTCAGCGCGTTGGTGTCCAAACAAATATGCCCGAAATGCCCGGCGCGTCCAATCGTTCCGGTCATGAGTTCGCCGCGGGAAAGAATCGCGCCGCCGACGCCGGTGCCTAGGGTGAGCAGGATGGCATTTTCAAAACCCGCGGCCGCGCCAAGCCAATGTTCGCCAAGCAGCGCCGCGTGCGCATCATTCAACACGGTTACCGGATCCGAGCGATTCAAAAAACGAGTCCAATCGAGGCCTTCGAGGCCGTGCAAGCGTTCCGGCATGAACGCGATGGCGCGATGATCTCGCGCCGCCAGACCTGGCGCGGCCAAGCCGATCCATCTCGCGACTTCGCCACGGCTGGTTTCGACCGAGTCGATCATCGTTCTGATCTGTTCGGCCCATCGCTTCTCAATGTCGTCGTGCGTCGGCTCGGTGCGGCGTTCCAAAACCGTTCCGTCTTCTTTGGCGGCGACGAGTTTGATATTGGTCGCGCCGAGATCGATGCCGATGGCAACACCCATGATTATGCTCGGTTAAAGTAAACCGTCATTGCGAGCGTTTTCCAGCGAAGCAATCTTTTTAAAACCAACAGATTGCTTCGGCAAAAAAAACGCCTCGCAATGACTTTGTTTAATACTGTCCTTCGCTGATCATCCAGCCGCCGTCAATCGCCAGAACTTGTCCGGTGACGAAACGCGAGCCGTCGGACATGAAATATACCGCGGCTTCGTCCAAATCTTGCGGCGCGCCAATGCGGCCGCCGTCCAGCGGCTGTTTGGTTTTAATATATTGCATGATGGTCTCATCATCTTTTGCGCGTTGTGACATCGGGGTTTCGGTCAATCCCGGCGCGATGACATTGACGCGAATGTTATGAGGCGCGTAATACGCAGCAACGGCGCGAGTGAATCCGACAATCGCGGCTTTGGCGGCGGCGTAGGCGTGCGTGGCAAAATATTTCGGCGCCGGCGAAAACGCCGACACCGATCCCATATTCAAAATGCTGCCGCCGGTTTTTTGCTCCATAAAAGCTTTCACCGCGGCGCGATTGGAATAAACGATAGAATAAAAATTGTGGCGCATCGTGGCTTCCAGCCCGGCGTCGGTCATCTCATGCAGCGGGCCGTCGCCCATTTTCCGGCCGCTGCCGCCGGCGACGTGATACAGGCCGTGAAGTCCGCCGAAGCGTTGTTGCGCCTCTTGTATCGCGCGGGAAGCCGCCGCTGAGTTTGTTGCATCGGCGGCGAAAACAAATGCTGATTCGCCGAGCAAACCTCGCGTCTTTTCGAGATGCTCGTCGTCGCGCCCGATGGCGACCACTTTCGCGCCATGCGCCAGGAAAGCGCACGCGGCAGAAAGTCCCATGCCGCTGGTGCCGCCGATGATGGCGATGGTTTTTCCGTTTAATGCGAGGCTGTTCATTGAAATTTTTTTATTTCATGGAGGTGTTCACGACAACAAGTTTTGGCTTTCCCATCCGCCAAAATACAAAAATTTTTCCTGATCCGAATTTTCGTCTTGCGTCATGAGCAAGGCAAGCATTTCAAGGTGCTGCTTGCAATAGTCTTCAATCTCCTGCGGTGTCATGATCATAAACGCCGTGGAGACGGCATCCGTCGTCGCGGCGTCCGGCGCAATGGCCCAGGCCGCGCGATTGCCGGAGAGCGGCTCGCCGGTGCGGGGATTGATGATGTGCTGCCCCTTGCGCAATCCCGAGCCGCTTACGGCTTGATCGCGCAAATGCAGATGAACGAGAATGTGCTCGGGATGCATCGGGTTGCTGATGGTAAGCGGCCAGCCGGTTTTTTCCGGCGGTGAGCCAAGCGCGAACACCGAGCTGCGGCCGCCGTGAATCAAGGCGATTTCAATATCCCATTCGCGCAACAAATTGGCCATGACGTCGACGGCGTAGCCTTTGCCAACCGCGCCGAGATCGACGTGCACCGGACTCGATTGCAACGTGACCGTGTGCTGCAATTCATCCAGCTCGAGAAGCTGCATCCCGATGTTTTGCCGCGCTTCAGCAAGCTCTTCGGCAGAGGGCGAGCGCAATGTTTTATCCGGATTGAGCCAGCATTTCAGCAGCGGGCCAATCGTCACATCAAACGCGCCGTTGGTTTCTTCAAAGACGCGCTTCGAGAGCTTGAGGCATTCAAACGCGTCGAGGCCAAGCGGCAACGGCTGGTTGGCGGCGAGATGGTTGAGGCGCGCAATGTCACTGTTAGGCAGAAATCGGCTCAGCTCCTGCTCGAGGCGATCCAGCTCATTGAAAGCTTCCAACGCCGCCTGATGCGCGTAATTGGCATCGTCGTTCACGATAAAAATTTCGTAAATCGTCGCCATCGCCTTGTGCGCGAAGCGATGCAAGCCGGGAATTGCGCCTGCAGTCAAGTCGATATTTTGTGAAGTTGAAGTCATCGATTTACGAATTACGATTTACGGATTACTGGCTTCGTACCGATCCCATAAATCTTTCCTCACATAACCACGCCATTCGATCTGCGGCCGCATTTCCACATAATCATCGAAGAGAGGAACATAGAGCGGCCTTTGCCCCGGCGGCGGCAGCTCGTAAAGTTTTTGCATGATCGCCGGCTCGGCTTTCGACGAGGCGAGAATCATCGGCGCGGACGGCGAGCTCTCATCGACCTCTTGCCACCAGCCGATGTTCGTAAAGGCCCGCAAATACCACGGCAACGGCCAGTAGTCGTTAACCGGGCTGATTACTTGTATGTACAGGTTGTTGCCATCCGGATGCGCGCGCGCAATTTCTTCCACCCGCTTGACCATCGTGAATACATCATGAACCGGATGCGCGTAAACGTAGGGATTGATGGGATTTTCGTCATATTTGTAATTGGCGAGATAGGCTTGCCAAGTCAAATGCGCGCCACCGGCCAATATCAGCGCGATGACAGCAGCGCGGGCAAACTTTTTTGCTGTGAGCATCTGCGTCATGGTAGCCACGCCAACGCCGGCCAACAGAATCATGCCGTGCAAAAAACTGATGAGATTCCACGGCGTTTTGTATGGAATCGCTGAATAAACGATGGTCATAAAAAGCGTGTAAAAGGCGAGGAAACGCAGCAGATTCGAATCGGCACTTCTCTTTTTCTTGAAAGCAAAAATAAAACCGGCTGCCGCGAGAACGAGAATCAGCGCCTCGCTCCAAAACGGATTTTCACCTAGGCGAAAGTATGCGAGTAGTTTGAGATAATAATGCCACGGATGAATGTGCACCGGATCGTGGCCGGCGCGGCTGAGATAAGTTTTGTAAGCCAAAATCGAATCCGCCACGCCCTGAGGATGAGTTAAGAAAGAAGAATAAAACAGCGCCGAGACGGCGCCGGCTGCAACCAGCGCGGCGATGACATGCCGCGGCTTGAGTGCTTTCAAATTGGTGATGAAATGAGAACTGCCCTCATCCCGCCGCGCCAGCAGAAAAGTGAAAAACAGCGCTAACGCCATCGCACCCCAGGCGATGGCGCACGTCTCTTTCGTTGCGTGCATCAAACCGAGAAAAATTCCCGTGGCGACCGCCCAACCGAAATTTTTGTTTTGCGTGTAACGATAGCCGCAACCGATGACGCCGAACGTAAAACACACGAGCAGCATTTCCTGAATGTAGTAGCGGCTGTAATACGCCATCGCCGGCGAAATTGCGGTGAGCAAGGCCGCGATCACGACGGCTGATTTGCCTAATCCTTCCACGAGCAGCAGCGGCATGAAAACCAGCAACATTCCAAAAAAAGCCGGCACGAGGCGCAACGGAAATTCCGTGATCTCGGTGAGTTTCTTTGCCGAGCTGAGCCAGGCGGGAATCAACGTCGCGTAATTCAGCGTCGGGCCGTGATATTCAAAGCTGTCGTAACGATAAAATCCTTTTTCCAAAAGCGCGCCGAATTTGATGGCGTGAACCGCCTCGTCGCCGTGCATCGGGCGCTGTTCCAATTTCGGCAGGCGCAGTGCCAAGGCGGCAAGCGTTGCGGCGAAAATGAAGACAAAAGCGAATCTGTTTAATTTTGTCATGATCAAGCCGTCACGCCTCTGATCACGCGATCCCACTCAAACGCCGGGCCGATGTCGAATTTGTCGGTGCGAAAATTGACGTGACTAACGATGCCGCGAAAATTGTGAATGTCGTTGCGGGTTTCGTAGCGCGAAGCGAGCGGGAGAAAGCGGCGCGGAATGTTGAAGCGCGCGGTCAGATAACGCAGCAGCGTGATCAAGTTGTTGTATTGCGTCTCGGTGAAGCTGGCGTAGTAGTTGAAGCCGCGATACGAAGCTCGACGATAATAGATCGATTCGTTGAGATGGCAATACACATCTTGGGAAGTGGTGGTCGTGAGGGATTGCCCTTTGGGCACGAGCGGCCCGATGTTCGAAATTTCGACGCCGACCGAGCTCCGGCTCATTTGCGTGTTGCCGCCGACCGCGGTCGGGCCGAGATGATATGCCCACGAGCGCGAGTTGAACAAATTATAAATGTTGCCGTCGCGAGCCAGAATGAATGCCACGGAAACGCGCGTCGCCGGATCAGGCTTCGGTTTCGTCAGCATCCAAACATCGCCGCGAATGTAGCCCGTGGTAAAATGCAAAACCACGCGTTCTTTGGGAAAAGCCTCGGTGTTGTAATACGTTTCGTTGCCATCTGCCGGCTGCAAACGCACGACGTTGAGATGGCGATTCTCCCCGGGTATTGGCACGCTCAACGGCGTCAACGTATGCCGCCGGCCGGAAGAATCCAAACCGTCGGCGCGAAACGCCGCCTCGAACGTCGGAATATCTCGCGCGAACATGGGCACTCCTTTGCTTTTTGTGGAACCTGGTTTGTTCACTCTAAGATAATCCGGCCGGGAGACATTTGCAAGCCTTCTGAAAAATTTCCTGGCAAAATGATGCCGGCGATTCCAGCGTCACTGATTGCGCGTTCCGTCTAATTCGTGATGATCAACTCGACCTCTTGGCCGGGCCGCACGCTGATTTCCTGGCTGATCGGCGTTTGGTTGCCGCCGATGGGATCAGCGAGAAAACGTATCAAACCCGCATTGACCACGAGGTATTGCGGAATCACCAGCACCTCGGTGCTGTTGCCGGTGACGGTGCCGATTCGAATGCGCTCGGCGCCGCGCAGGATATAAATCTTCATATCGAGAAAGTTCCGGTTTTCCACGCGCACCAAGGTCTTAGGCTCCACCTGATCTCCAGCGCGCCGGGCTGTCGTGCATGCTGAAAGGGAAATCAAGATGATGAGAAGAGAGGTTGCGATACGCATAAAAATTCTCCCAGACTATTTTGTCTTTTGAGCTTTTTGTGAATTGAACAACGCTTCAACTTTCAAGGCTCGGAAGGCCGCGACCGTATCGTTATTGCGAGCGGCCATGATCAGTGTTTCACCGGATAGCGCTTGCCGCAATGACTTGATTTGGCGGATTTCTCCGGTGACGGCGAAACCACTTTTTTGCAAACTGACCGGCGTGAATGTTCCTTTGCTATCGCCAAAAAATAAACAACCATAACTGGCGTCATATCTTCCCTGCTCCGGCGGCGCGCCGTAAAAATTGCCGCCCAACAGCATGTCTTGATGGCCGTCCTGGTTAAAATCTTCAATCAAAATCGCGTAAATCGGCGAGAACTGGGCTTCGTCTGGGAGTTGAGTGACTTTGAATGTTTCATCGCCGTTGTTCATCAGTAGAAGAGAAGCGAATTGTGTCGCCATGCGCACGGTGGCCGCCTTCAACTGCTCGCGGGAGAAAATATCCTGAACCGATTTGCCGGCGTAGGCCGCAATCGTCGGATATTTCGCCTGCAAAGAAGGGATATTCGCCAGCATCTGCTCTGCCGAGGCCAAAGGATAAGATTTGTTCCCATGAAAATAAGTGAGAATCTGATCCGGTTTTCCATCTCCTGAGAAGTCATTGACGAAAAGTTGCACCGGCTTCTCCGGGCTGGCTTTGAGAAGTGAATTCAAACCAAGATTTCCGGCAACCAAGTCAACGAAACCATCTTGATTAAAATCCGCTGCGGCGACGGTATTCCACCAGCCGTGCGTGTTTTCGAGTCCGTATTTGCGGGTGACGTCAACGAATTTGCCGGCTTGATTTTGAAACACCGTCACCGGCATCCATTCACCCACAACTACGAGATCATCATCGCCGTCCTTGTTCAAATCCGCCCACACCGCGTCGGTCACCATTCCAACTTCGGACAAGCTGGGCGCACGCTTGGCGGTCTCATCGGTGAATTTTCCGTGGCCGTCGTTGATCAGCAAATAACTTTCTGGAATGAGGCCGTACAGCCACGGTCGAGAACGGCTGCCGACAAATAAATCCACGTCACCGTCATGATCAACGTCGGCAGGCTTCACGCAGGCGCCGTTTGCATAAATTTCCGGGAGCGCGTCCGCCGCTTTGCGAAACCGGCCGCCTCCGGCATTCAGATAAAGCCGATCGCGCAGGGCTTCGGCGCGCCCGAAAAATTCATTGCCGCCGCTCACGACGTAAAGGTCGGGAAACCCATCTCCATCGGCATCGAAAAAGGCGGCGTCCACATCTTCACACAGGCCGTCTTTGATAAAAGCGGAATCAACAACCGCCGCAAATTTTCCTTGCCGGTTTTGCAGAAAGATGCGGCCCGGCTGATGTTTGCCGCCGCCGAGAAACAAATCCTCCAAGCCGTCGCCGTTGACATCCGCCACGGCAAAGGCCGGGCCTTCCGTCGATAAAAAATGCGGGATAAACGGCTCCCGATTGTATTCGATGAAGGTATTTTCCTGATGCGAATAGTCGAGCTGGATTTCTTCGGTGATATTCTGAAATACCGGCTGATCATTTTTTCGAGATCGATAGATGTAAGTGGTTGTGGTATCGGTTTGTTTCACTGCAATCGTTTGGTTGATCGGGAGATTTTTCAACACCTGATATTCACCGGCCGGCCAGATGACTTCCAAAGAGTCGAGCCGGTTGATTTTTCCCAGTCCAAAATTTAACACCGGTTCCACGGAAGATTGAAATCCCCTCGTCGGCATAAGTTCCTGGAAGAAAATTTTGTCTTGATCATGCAGAATGACTTTGGCGCCGATTCCGAACGTGTTTTGATCTCGGCCGGCTAATTTCACTTTGAGATAGCTGGCAACATTCAGGGAATTTTTATAGAGAAGATTTTTGTAAATTGCAGCCGGAGCATTCACATTGTTCACCACCAAATCCAGGCCGCCGTCATTATCGAAATCCGCATACGCTGCTCCGCTCGAAAAGCCGGGATCGCCCAGCCCCCATTCCGCGGCGCGATTGACGAAGGTGAGATCGCCGCGGGAATGAAAAGCGTAATTGGCTTCGGGAACGCTGGGCATGCGACTGACGAATGCGTCCAGCGTGTCCTTTTGTATGGGCGTAACCGCCCGATGACCGGCGCGCCCGCCCGTCTGCAGCTTCGATTCATTTTGTTTGATATAATTGAGATAATCCAGATCATTGGGCCGGCGAAAAATGCCGTTGGTAATGAACAAATCTTTGTAACCGTCGTTATCGAGATCGGCAAACAAAGCTGCCCAGCTCCAGTCGGTGGCATGAACGCCGGCCAGTTGCCCGATTTCACTGAACAGGTAAACGGGCGCCTTCGAGGCCGGCTCGTCGATGACAGCCGGGCCGCGATTCAATTGCAGCGTATTCCTGCGGAGCTGGTGATAATATCCGAAGCTCAACTTCACGTCATAAATATCATGAGGATCAGCATTGACGGACGATTTGCGAATTTCCTCTTTTTCGGGCAGCATGTCCAACACCACGACATCCAGAAGGCCGTCGTTGTTGAAATCAGCCAGATCGTTTCCCATCGAAGCGCTGCTGACGTGGCCCATGGACTGCCGCATCGCTTCGGTGAATGTGCCGTTGCCGTTGTTGTAATAAAGATAGTCATCCTCGTGAAAATCATTTGAGATATAAATATCCGGCCAGCCATCCCAATTGATGTCGCCAATTGCCACGCCTAGTCCGTAACCCAGCGCGCTTCCATAAATTCCCGCGTCCGCCGAGACGTCGACAAAGCGTCCATTTTCATTTTTGTATAATTTATCGCCAGCTTCATCGTCACGAGTATACCGCAGCTTATCGGCAGCGCGATAGGTGCCTTTTATGTGCACCGAGTGATTCAACAAGTACATATCGAGATCACCGTCGCGATCGTAATCGAAGAAGGCGGCCTGTCGTGATAGCCCGAGGTGATTAAGACCATATTCCGCCGCCCGTTCGGTAAAGGTTAAATCACCGTTGTTGATGAACAGTTGATTGGCGCCTTTTTTGTCCAGGTAATTCGACCGGCACACGTAGATATCGAGAAGGCCATCGCCGTTGACATCAGCCATCGTCGCGCCGGTCGTCCAGTCTCCCGTTTCCCCAGCCACGCCAGACTTCTCCGTAATATCTTCGAATTTGAAATTCCCTTTGTTGAGATACAGGTGATTGGCATGCATATTGGCGGTAAAATAAATATCCGCCAAGCCGTCGTTGTTGATGTCGCCGACAGCCACCCCGCCGCCGTCGTAGAAATAAAGATAATTGACGCTGTTGAACAACGGCTCTTCTTCAAGCGTGTTTTCAAAAGCGATATTGGTTTGCCGGGAAGACAGCTTCTCGAACAAGAGCCCGCTTGAATCTTTTCGCTGGCAGGAATAAAGAAACAAAATTGCCGCCGTGCAGATCAAGTGACAGAGATACTTCAACATGATTTCCTTGTTTTGAATGACAATCGTAACGACGCGCGCGTGACGCAACATTTATGTTGAGCAAACTTATCTGAACAACAACAGCTTACGGGTTTGAGTGAAATCGCCGGCATTTAGTCGATACAGATAAACCCCGGCGCTCACCGGCCGGCCAAGCTCGTCCGTGCCGTCCCAAGCCACTGATTTGAAACCGGCCTCTTCCACACCCCGAACCCAAGTCTTGACACGCTTGCCCAGCAGATCATAAATCACCAGCACAACCTCGGCTCGTTCAAGAAGCGCGTACTGCAATGTCGTTGTCTTATTGAAAGGATTGGGATGGTTTGGCGAAAGAAAGTAGCTTGCCGGAATTTCTTTAATCGCAGAACTATCCGACACTGATCTGGCATAGCCAATTTCTGCGCGTTGGCCGTCATTCGCAAATGGAAAGCTCGTGAACCAGAGATGATAGAAGCCATTAAACTCGAGCACGGCGCTGGTCAGATACGAGAAACCCCATTCAGGTCTCTCGCTGATGACCGGATTATCCGGCGATTTCTTCCATTCGATTCCATCTTGTGAGACGGCGTAACCGACCAATTGCGGTGGTGTTGTGTATCCCGCTCTCCCGGCGTACCACATTTCATATCCGGTGTTTGTCGCCAGCACCGCGGGACTCCATATTCTGAGCTGATCCCATTCCCCCGGCAAACCAACTTTCAACACCGGAACACTGCTTGAAAATGGCGCGGCGGTTGTCGAGGCGTTGTTGTATTTGACCCAACTGTTTCCATCATGAGAGACGGCCAAGCCGACTTGGATTTCCGATACCGGCCAATTTTCCCTGCCGCCCCAGAACCACAACTTGTACACTTCTTTCTCTTTTATGATGGTTCCTGGTCCCATGATGCTATCATCCCAGTCTCCAGGCGGCCCCGACTCAAGCACCGGATCAGGATGCTTGTTCCAATTTATGCCGTCAACCGAAGTGGCATAACCAATCATGCGCGGCGGGACGCCGTTTGCGCCATACCACATTTTGAAGGTCTTTCCGTCCTTGATGACGGCGGGACAGACAACAGTTCTTGCCTCCCAAAACAGCTCGGCTGAAAGCACCGGATTCCTGGCATAACGTATCCACGAAATGCCGTTCAGCGACCAGGCATATCCGATTTGGACGGTTCCAAGCCCCAAAATCTCGTCGCTTCCTGCATACCACATGCGCAGCGTATCGCCATCTTTAATCACCGCCGGCCAAAGAACCGCGCCGTCATCCCACTTGCCGGCAGCGCCAAAACTTAGAACCGGTCGGTTGATCACATGTTTCCAAATGGTCTGGGCTTGCAGGTCTATTGCAGAAAGAACTGCAACAATAATGGATACAATCAAAATGACTACATCCATTTTGAAGTGCAACTCAACCTTCATGCTGGCTCCACAAGCAATCGCAGCTTTCATTCATCACATCATAAATGATGCGTTACGTGTCATTATCGGCGCTTGATCTCATAAACCTGAAACCGGTCATCATTCTTTGCAACGATGATTACTTCTTGTTTATTTCGATATTTCAGAGAAACAATATCGCGAGCTTGTCCAGTCAAAGATAATCCACTGTTCCGCATCGGTACGACGGTAAAGCCTTTCATGCTATTTGAGTTTGAGTATGGCAACTTAAAAGTTGCGTTACGGCCCCCCCTTAACAGAACGCCGTGACTGGCATCATACCTTCCGAGCTGGGGAGTGAGGCCATGAAAATTTCCGGCCAGGAGCAGGTCTTTTGCGCCATCGGCATCGAAATCTTTGGCCATGATCGCATACACCGGCGAGAATTGCGCCTCGGTTGGCAGCGGATGCGGCAGAAATGTTCCATCCGCATTTCCATAAAATACCGTGGTGGCAAACGTATAGGCTTGTTTGACTACCGACTTGCTCAACTGCCTTTCAGTAAATATATCCGTGATTTGCTTGCCGGCGTAATCGGTATGTTTGGGGAATTTTTGATTTAAATAGGGCAGTTGAGAAATCACATCCGGCCTGAGCGGCAGGGGGTAGCTTTTTCCCATTTTGTAAAAGCACAGGATCGGATCGAGCAAACCATTGTTGTCGAGGTCGGCGGCGTAAATCGACGCCGGCTCCGATTCGGAGGCTTTGATTTTGGAATTTTTTCCGAGATTGCCGGCCACAAGATCCGCGTAGCCGTCTTGATTCAGATCATCAACGATCACGCAATTCCACCAGCCGTTAGTTTTCGCCAAGCCAACTTTTTCGGTGACGTTCATCAAGCCCTTGCCAGTGTTTTGAAAAAGGCTAACCGGCATCCATTCGCCAACGACGGCCAGATCCAATTTTTTATCTTTATTAAAATCGAGCCATTTCGCGTCGGTCACCATTCCGACATGAGCCAACTCGGGCGCATACTTCTCAGTGGCGATGGAAAATTTCCCTTTGCCGTTATTCTCCAGCAAATAGCTCGTGGGAGTCAGGCCATATTCCCAGGGAATGCTGCGGCTGCCGACAAATAAATCCATGTCGCCGTCGCCGTCAAAATCCGCCGGCGCAACGCAAGAGCCGCTGTCGTAAAATTTGGGCAGGGCATTGGCGAATGGCGTGAAATCGCCTCGACCGTTGTTGAGGTACAGCCGGTCAAGCAGCGCCGGCGCTTGCGGAGAATACTCGTTGCCCCCGCTGGCGACGTAAAGATCGAGGTCGCCGTCTCCATCCGCATCGAAGAAGGCGGCGCCGATATCTTCGGAGATTTTTGCCGCTTCGAGGATCTGCTCGCTGCTGCTCTTAAAATTTCCGGATGCGGTTTGGATAAACAATTTCCCGGCGGATTCTTTCGCGCCACCGATATATAAATCTTCCAAGCCGTCGCCGTTGACATCGCCTTTGGCGATCTTGGGCCCCTCGGTGGATAATTTGTGCGGAATCAGCGGCTCTCTTTGAAAATCGTTGAATTCATTTTCAATATGACGATATGCGAGAGGGAACGTTTCCGTAATATCGCGGAAGAGGGGAGGCGTCTGAGACGTAAAACGTAATGCGTAATGCGTAATGCGTGAATCGGCATCTTTTTGATAGAGAGTCACCGTCTGATTCGTCGTGACATTCGTCATAATTCTCTGGCTTCCGTCCGGCCAATCGACGATCAAGGAATCGACAAGATTTTGCTTCCCCAATCCGAAGGTGAGGACGTAATCCACGGAGGACTGAAAGCCGCGCATCGGCATCTGCTCTTGAACGAGAATTTGGCTGTTCGCGCATTTGAGCGTCACCTTCGCGCCGATGGCAAAAGCATTCATTCCTTCTCCGGCGAGTTTCACTTTTAGAAAATGATTGCCGGTCAAAGAATCGGCCTCGTTGCGAAAAACAAAAGCCGGTTGGTTGACATTGTTGATGACGAGATCGTTGTCGCCGTCGCCGTCGAGATCGCCATAAGCGACGCCGTTCGAGAAGCTCAGCGTATCCAATCCCCATTCCTTTGCCTGATTCGTGAACGTCAAAGCCTGACCGGCCAGGTCGCCGTTGTTGCGAAAGGCATAATTGCGGAGCTTGGTGGAGGGAATCTTGCCGATCAAATCGGGAAAATCGATGCGCTCGCCTTGCAACATTTTGCGAATATTTTCCTCCTGCATCAAATACGCAATATAATCCTGATCCGTGACATCCCGAAAAATGCCGTTGGAGACGAAGACATCCTTCCAGCCGTCGTTGTTTAAGTCCGCAATGATTGCGCCCCAGCTCCAATCGGTTGCTGCGATGCCGGCGAAAAGCCCGATTTCGCTGAATGAGATGCGGCCCCGTGAATCGAAACCGCTGTTCAACTGGAGCACGTTCTGCGAGAACTGATGGTAATAGCCCCAGGCGATTTTCTTTTGATAAAAATCGAATGGCTCGAAGGTGAAGGTGGTTTTCAAGCGGTAATCATCCTCCGGCAACATATCGGTTCCGAAAATATCCATCAACCCGTCGTTATTGAGATCGGCAATATCCGCGCCCATCGATGAGAGGCTGGTGTGTCGAATCATCTCTTCGAGTTTTTCGGTGAACGTGCCATTGTGATTATTCATGTAAAGATAGTCGCGCTCGAAAAAATCGTTGGCGACATAAATATCGAGCCACCCGTCGTTGTCGATATCGCTCACCGATACGCCCAAGCCGAATGCAATCACGCTGCCGTAAATGCCGGCCTCGGCGCTGACATCGACAAATTTGCCGTTGTCGTTATGATAAAGCCGGTCACCGCCGCCGTCGGGGTCCCGCTCGCGGCGCAAATTTTTTGATAAATCAAAAGTGCTCAAGGCGCGAAAGGCGTTGTTGAGCACGTACAGATCCAAATCGCCGTCGCGGTCATAATCGAAGAAAGCAGCGTGAGTGGAAAACCCGCGATCATCGATGCCGTATTCCGCCGCGGCTTCTTTAAACGCCGGCACGCCGTTTTTATTATTTCCCTGGTTGACAAAAAGCTCGTTGGCGCGGTTATCGCCTTTGAGATTTCCGGAGTTGCAGACGTAAATATCCAGCCGGCCGTCGCCGTTGATATCGGCCATGCATGCGCCGGTGGACCAGTTATGGATTCCGGCCACGCCGGCCTCGTTCGTCACGTCGCGGAATTTGAAATTGCCTTGATTCAAAAACAGCTTGTTGTCGAGATGATTCGCGGTCAGATACACGTCCGGCAGGCCGTCGTTGTTGACGTCTCCGATCGCCACGCCGCCGCCGTTGTAATAATTGCGGTATTTGAAAACGTTGAAATTCGTTTCATCGACTGATTTGTTTTCAAATTTCAGATGGGTATACGATTCGGGCATAAGCGTAAACAGGCGATCGATCTGAATAACAGGAGGCTTTTCGGCGCATGAGAAGAGCAGAAGAAGGAAGATTGCAGGAAGATATGAGATAAATTTCACGGTGTTTTAAAATTCTCAAATGGCAAATTCCAAAAAATAAATTCCAATCTGCAATATCCAAATTCAAAACTTCCCAATGATTTTATTGGGCCATCGGTGATTGGAATTTGAAATTTATTGAGATTTGAATTTTGAAATTTGGTTATTGTGGCTTTGTACAAAACACATGAGCGGTCCTGACAGTCAGTGTCGCTCACAAGTCTCAAGGGGCAGTGAACTCTCTAACGCACGCCTTCTACTCCAGCGGGCGGACGCTGACTTCTTTGAAGTAAACAACGTCGCCGGGATCGTGCGTCTGCAGGCCGATATAGCCGGACGCCGGCCGTTTCGCTTCATACATCGGCTCGTACCATTTTCGCTCGCTGCGGGGATCGTTGCCGTCGGAATCGAATGTGGTGATGCGTTTGCCGTCTATATCCACCAACACGAGGTTTCCCTTGAGCGTGATGATCATGGTTTTCCAATCGGTGGCGGTTTGATTGGGAACGGGTGCAGCCTTGGCGAGCGAGTAAATCGCGCCGGTGCGGTGAGACTCATCGGCGTCGTCGCAAATCTGCACTTCGTAGCCGCGATGCACGGCATACCACGGGCCGATCAAGTTCTCCGAGGCGGCGTGCATGGCGGCAGAAGATTCCGGCGTCAACTCGCCCTTTTCGTTTCTTTGCGCGGGCGATTGCTTTTCATCTAAACGCGCGAGAATGCCGTCATCAATGCGAATGAACACGCCGGCGTTTGATTTGGCATCCTTGCTCCGGTAAACGATGCGAATCTGGCAATTGCCAAAGCGTTCTTTGGTGTATAAAAAGAGTCCCATGCCCCGCGCGTCGCATTCGGTGCGCAAGCTGTTGTTGTCCACGGCCATTCTGCCATATCCGATTTGGGCCCAGTCTTTATTCACTTTGCCGTCTTTGATGAGCGGCAGTGAGCGCCACTGGCGTTCGGTTTGGGCGACTTTACCGCCTGCCCCGCACGCGGGGATCCAAATTAAAGGAAGCCAAAGCAGCACAATCATTTTCTCAACGCGACGTAACATTTTATCTCCGGATTCACGGGTTTGTGATTTGCAATTTGTGTCATAATTCAGCGGCACGCATCCAGAAATTCCCGCTTGACTTTTTTCGGATTGTTGATGACCTCGTAGAAATCGTCGAAATAGCTGAGGGTGTTCTTGATCTGCTTTTGATCGAGGAATGCATTGTTTTGGTACAGCGCGTAAATGGCCTCTCGCTGCTGATTGAACCGCGCCAGGATGGACATCATATCCGCTTCCGGGCGGCAGAATCCACGGTAAGCACGCTGCCGCACGGTTGTGAGGTTTGTTTGGGCCGCCGGTATCGCATAATGCGCATTGACGACGCCGGCAAAATCAAAGTCATACGGCACGGCGATGGGATCGAACATTCCTTTCACCTGGATCAGCGCGATATTGTGAAGCCCCGGCAGCGACCAATCCGTATTGCCGATCATATATTGAAAAACCGCCACCAAAACCATGTGCTCTGCATCTATCGACCGCTGCTGGGCCATTCTGCCCTGCGTGTCCACGACACGCCCGTTGTTCCGCTTCGCCATGGCCTCCTCGTCTTCAATCAGAAAGGCGAACTCAGTGAAAGGGCTGCGCTTCCCCGTCGAGTCTTCATAAGTCATGCGCGCCAACCGCACCCGCAAGCTTCTCTCCGTCAGCAGGTTGTAGACTCGATAAGCCAGATATTCTTGCAGCAGATATTGCTGGTACGACTTCTGTTTGTTCCGGCAGTGCGTGACGAGTTTCAATTTGTCTTGTTTCTCGAAGATGGTATTCTCAACCTGCTTTTTCTTAAAATTCAGCATAAGCGGTGGAACGTCGCAGTCGCCGAATTTTCGCCGGTAGATGCCCCGAGTTTTGGCTTTGATGTCCAATATCACGGCTGCGCTGTCTTCGGCGAAATAGGTGAGAGCGCCGGAATGATAGGAGCGCTCATCTCCTCTATCTCTCAGAAGCGCTTTAATATCTGTTTTCAAAGTCAGTTCAAGAACCTCATCCGTTTCGAATAGCCCACGGCTTTCGTGATCGCGGCTTCGCGCGCTCTCACTGGAAACTTGCGCCTCTTGCGATGCCTGTGGCGCGCGCGCTAAAGCCGTCACGTTCAAAGCGCAAAAGCAAATCGCCAGCAGATAATTATGAGCGTTTTTCATGGCGTCACCTCGCAGCAAAATTTTGTGGGAAGGAATTCATCCGAAAAATAGTTCTCCTCAACAGCCCGGTTCGGGCTTATAGCTCGCTGACCTTGCCGGAAAGGTCGTGCTTAAGCCGCTTGTGTCTTTTCACCAGCAGCAGCATTTCGGTTGGGGCATTTTGCAAATTGGTTGCGATGAGCTTGCCGTTGTAAAATGTTTTGATGGTTTCGACCGGGGTGTGGGCAATCACGTGGAGTTGGGCGCCGTACCGTTTCAGAACGGCATCCAGGTGCTTCCCCAGCGTATCGCTTAGAACATAGCCCCTAAACCAGAATGGGCTGATCGGGCTGAAAAAGAAATCCAGCCGGTTTCTCTGCAAAGCGCGCGAGAAACGTGTGGTGTCAATCGGATCGTCGAGCAAGCGGGCAAAAACAGGCTCGTGCATGTAAGAAAAAAGAGAATCGTTAAAAGCTTGAATCGAATAGGAGGTGTAATTGGGAACGACCCCGCCGTGCGCAAAAAGAACATTGTTGATTTTTATGATGCCCGGTTTGGAAGCGAGCCACCGCCCCAAGAGCGATTCTCGAATGTCAAACATTTTGGCGTAGGCCGTCCGATGCAAAGCGGCAATCAAGCTTTCTTTTTCTGAAACGTAGCGCAGGTCGTTGACAAAAGTCATAATTTCATGATTGCCGAGCACGATATGAACGAACCCGCCTTGTTGGCGAGCCTGCGCCTCAAGGCCGTATAAAAACCAGAGCACTCTCGTCACATCCGGGCCGCGATCAAACAAATCTCCAAGCAGCACCAAATGCCCTCGCCCGCCGATCCAGCGCCGGCCTGAATCGATCAGATTTGCATTCCTGAGCAATTGCGTCAGCTCCTCGAATTTGCCGTGAACGTCGCCAACCACAAAAATCGAGTCAACCTGATTGAAAGTTGCCGGCGATCTTTTGCGTTTGCCGTTGAGATAAAGCGTCGTGGTATTTCGATCTTCGGAGTTCTCCCTCCCGCCGTATCTCAGCTCGCACTGCTTCAGGCCCTGGGGATCGAACCGAACCGAGTGCGACCGGGATTTATTCGTTGAATAATCGCCGAGCAGCGCGCCTTCGCCGAATATTTGCAGATAGCCTGAATCTTCTTTCTGGGTGATCCAGTTGACTTCAATTTCATTCTCATGCTGTTTGATATATAACCCATATTCGCCATAAAAATTAAATTCTTTTGAGAGCGCGCCGGTGACTGGCGAGGAACTTATGAAAAGGCGCGGGAATGAATGGAGCGCAGCAACGAGAGGGAAAACCGCGATAATGGCGAAAAAGAATGGTGTCAAGCTCTTTCTTGGCATGTTCGGTTAAATTAAGGTCAAATGTTATTGACCGGCCACCGCAATAAAATTACGAGGCGATAGCGTGCTGTAAAAGTGACCGGTCAATTGACCTGAACGTAAATCACGAGCCCCGAGCCTTGGTCGAATAAAATGGAGACGGAACGGTTATCCTTTGGGCTTGCCACGCACATTGTAATGCAACATTCATGTTGCGCCCGCATTTTTACCTCGAGCTGGCCAGCGGCAACATGAATGTTGCGTTACGTTTGCAAATCAATATCCCGGATTCTGCCGCAAGTTGGGATTGGCATCCAACTGCGCCTGCGGAACGGGGAAGAGTTTTCTGTGCGCGCCATCGCTGACCGACTTCAACGTCCAGGCCTCGAGCCAGTGATTGGTTCGGATCTGGTCTTGGCGGCGGAAATTTTCCCACAGGAACTCAAAGCCGCGCTCGTTCAAGATACGATCCCGCAGCGCCGCTTTGGCGTTGAAATTCGCCAACGCAATGGGCTTGTCCGGCTCGAAGCTGCGCGCCCGGACTTGGTTGATCAGATCGATGCTGGCCTGGCTGGGGCCATTCAGCTCGTTCAAGGCTTCCGCTTTGGCGAGTAGGACGTGTGAGTAACGGAAAATGGCAAAGTCATTGCCGGCATTCCCGCCGCTCTGAGCGGGGTCAACCTGCCACTTGAGGATGCGGACGCCATTTCCTTCCGTGGCGCCAACGATCGGCGAATTCACCGTAAAGACCAGTCGATTGCCCTGGCGATCCAATGCCGGCAGGCCGGCATTCGGGCCGCTTAAAACAAATTGTGGGCCGACGAGCATGTGCTTGAATCGGACATCGCTGGTGTCGAATTTATTATAGAAATCGGCCAGGACGGAGAATCCGTTCCACGGGTTCTGCGGCAGTTGGTTGTAATGCAAGGTCGCCATGAAGCGCAAAAATCCGACGCCGTCTTGAGGCTTATGGCCGACCACCCAGATACTCTCCGCATTATTGGGGCCTTCATTAGCCAGCTTGAAGAAATCCGAATAATTGGAAAGCAGTTTGTACGCTCCGGAGTTAATGACGGCGTCACAGGCGGCAATACATTCGCTCCATTTGGGCGAGCCGGTATAGACTTCGGCATTCAAGTAGACCGTAGCCAGCAGCGTTTGCGCAGCGCCGCGGGTGACTCGCCCATGATTGCCGGCGCCAAATGAAGTTTGAAGATTCGGCAGCGCGCCATTGATTTCGCTCACGATGAAAGTGAACACTTCTTGCCGGGTATTGGGCTTCGGGGGATTCTTCGGATCGATAATCGCGGCGGTGACAACGGGCACGCCGCCGTACAGATCCATCAGCCACCAATAATAAAACGCGCGCAGAACGCGCACTTCCGCCGTGAAGACGGGTTTCAGCGGCGATTGGCTGGGCGATTTTTCCAGGTTCTCCAGAACCGAGTTCGCTCGCGCAATGCCGGTATAGGCGGCCAACCAGGCGCCATTCACCATGCCGTGCGTGGGCGTCCATTTATGTTCCTGCAGCTCCCGCCAGATGCCGCCATCGCCCCAGTCGCCGCCGCGTTGCGGAATGAAGATTTCATCCGAGGCGACTTCCTGCAAGAACATATAGTCGCCCCAGGAATAATTGAGAAGATTCGCATAAACCGGAATCACCGCCGCGACCAATTCTTCTTCGGTGCGGTAAAAGTTCTCAGGCGTGACCGAACTGAGGGGCGTTTCATCCAGGTTTGTGCAAACCCAAAATGCCATTGGCATCAACAAAAGCAACGGCATGAGCAAACGAAGTTTGCGGTTTTTCATTGGATACCTCCTAAATTCTAATTTAAGGGTTTTTGAAAATTTTCCAGAAACTTGCTGACCGGTCACTCGTTCTAAGCGGAATATTGAAGCGTAAAAAATCTTAAGTGACCGGTCAGTTTCGTACAGTAATTAAAATCCAAGATTGACGCCGAAGCTAAAGGTGCGGGCGCGCGGGTAATTCGCATAGTCGATACCCTGCGCAAACACGCCGTTGAACACCGCGACGTTGTTGACTTCCGGATCGTAACCTTTGTAATCGGTGATCACGAACAGGTTGTCAGCACTGATGTAGCCGCGCAAGCTACGCAAGCTGGGGATCCAATTCGTCGGAAAGGTATAACCGAGCGTGACGTTCTGCAACCGGATGAACGATCCATCTTCGATAAAGCGATCCGAAAAGTGAACCGTCGCGTCCGGATTCAAGCCGGCTCTCACGTCGTCCAAGGCGTCTTGGAAGAAATTGATGCCGTTGCGGACATTGGAAGCGCGTTGGTATTCCAGCCGGGTGTTGTTCAAAATCTTGTTGCCCTGCACACCCTGGACAAAAACGCGAAGATCGAAACTCTTATAGTTGAGCGAGTTCGAGATGCCGAAAGTATAATCCGGCTGCGCATCGCCTAAAAATTGCCGACCATCTTTGAGGGGGCCTGTGGTGCGCTCCGGCCTTCCAGGATCGGTTGACAAGATTTCGTTCCCGGCGGCGTCATATCCCAGGAACTTAGGCCCGAAGAACGTACCGAGCGGCATCCCTTTTATAGCGATCTGCGCTTGCACGTCGCTCAAGCCGGCGCCGCTGACCCGGCCGTAAATAATCGAAGCCCGTCCGCCCAAATCCACCACTTCGTTTTTGTTGGTGGCAAAATTGAAGCTGGTTCTCCAGAAAAATCCGCCGGAGGCGATATTCACCGTGTTCAACGAGATCTCGAGGCCTTTGTTGGTGACTTCGCCGACATTATCGAGCCGGGTCGAAACCACGGCCGGCTGCGGCACGGTGAACTCCAGCAGCAAATCGTTGGTCTTTTTATTATACCAATCGATCGAGCCGGAAAACCGGTCATTCCATAAACCGAAGTCGACGCCGATATTGAGCTGGCTGGTCTCTTCCCATTTCAGATCGGGGTTGGCCAACTGCGTCGGCGCCACGCCGGTACGAATTTGATCGCCGATCACGGCGTTGGCCCCGGGGCCGAGAATCAGCAACGAGCGGAAATTTCCAATGTCCTGATTACCGGTGACGCCATAACTAACCCGCAATTTCAAGTCATCTATGGTGCTGGAATTTTTCAAGAACGATTCTTGCGAAAGGCGCCATCCCACCGAGGCGGAGGGGAACATGCCCCACTTGTTGTCGGCGCCAAAACGGGATGAGCCTTCACGGCGCAGGGCCGCGCTCAAGAGATATTTGTCTGAGATGTTGTAATTGACGCGTCCGAGGAAGGAGATCAATCGGTTCTTGGCCTGGAAGGAAAACGGCCGCACCGAGAAATCGGAGCCGCCGCCGAGGTTGTTGAACGACCAGGCGTCGGTCACAAAGCCCTGGGCCGTGGCGCCAAACGATTGATCTTCGAACTCCTGGAAAGTGTATCCAGCCCAGGCTTCGAGTTTCTGCGAAGCGGTGACATTCTTGCGGTAATTCAGCGTGCTCTCGAACAGAACGTTTTGGTTTTGGTTGCTTCTGTCATCGGCCCGCCCGCCGAAGGAGGCGGCATACGGCAAGCTTCGCGGCTGATAAGTGCTCCGCGTCGCATTGGTCCGGTCCAGTCCCAGATTGATCTTTCCGGTCAATGAGGAGAAAAGATCATATTCCGCCGTGGTGTTGAGAAAAAGCCGCATGGTCTCGGTCTCATCCTGAATGTTCTCAACCAGCGCGACCGGATTGCGAATGCCGGGGTTCGGATACTCAAAATAGGCGCCGCTGCTCAATTTCACCGGCTGGGTTGGAATCATCTTGTAGACTTGGGTGAACACCCCGCCTTCGAAGCCGCCTTCCTGTGGATACGGCGTGTTATGGCGCTTGATGAAGGTGGGGTTGAAACGCACGCCGAGGCGCATTTTATTCTCGAACATGGAATGGTCGAGATTCAAGCGCCCTGAAACGCGGGTGCGCTCCGAGCCGATGACAATACCTTCCTCATCCAGATAGTTCAACGAAACCAAGTATTGCGTTGCATCGGTGCCAGAGCTGAAGGCGAGATTGTGATTGTGAGAAATCGCGGTTCTGACAATCGCATCCTGCCAGTCCGTGCTGGCGTTGCCTTCGGCAGTCACGCCGAGCGTTCTGGCAAAATTCCGATATTCCTGGGCCGTCATCAGATTGAGCTTGTTCGACTGGCTGGCGGTGCTCGTATAGCCGTCGTAAGTCAACGAATAACCGCCAGGCCGCCCTTTTTTGGTGGTAATCAAAATCACGCCGTTGCCGCCGCGCGCGCCGTAAATGGCTGCCGACGAGGCGTCTTTCAAAACGTCAACGGAAGCGATATCGCTGGGATTCAAGGTGCTGAGCGGGGTATCGATGGGGTTGGTGCCGATCACATCGCCGTTGCCGGGTCCGCCGGGACTGGCGGAACCGCTGCTCACGGGAACGCCGTCAATCACGATCATCGGCTCGTTGCCGGCTGAGACCGAGGTTCCACCACGGATACGGATAATCGGTGCCGAGCCGACATCACCATTTACCTGCGTGACCACCACACCCGGGATGCGGGCTTGCAGCAGATTTTGCGGATCGGTCGTGACGCCCTGGTTGAACGCATAATCTTGCAACGACGAAACCGCGCTGGTAATATCCCGGCGTTGTTGCGTGCCGTATCCGATCACCACCACGGCTTCGCCGGAAAGCGCCTGCGGGGTCATCGTGACGCCGATGTTCTGGCGGTTGCCGACCGTCACTTCTTGTTTGATGAACCCGATGTAGGTCACGACCAAAACATCCGACGCCGTGACGCCTTCAAGAACGAACCTGCCGTCTTGATCCGTCGTCGTGCCGCGCGTGGTGTTTTTCACAAGAATGTTGGCGCCAAGCAACGGTGATTTGTCTTCCCCGGAAATGACTCGCCCGGTAATCTGCCCCATGGCTTGCCCGATGAAAAGCAGGCTCGCCATGACACCCAATAGAAAGATTTTAGCTTTCATCATACAACCTCCTCACTCCTTTGGTTATTGAATGAGCTTCAGGTTATTGGATTAGTTTCATATCGATGACCTGAAGTGATCACAGACGAAGATAGGATGGCTTCTAACGTAGCTGCGGGGCGAGAGATGCTCTTTTATGGAAGTCATCGTCAACAAGCACGTTCTTCGATACATTATATTTTTTAAAAAACAAATTAGCGCGCTTTCAGATCAATGTAGCCAGCCAGATGGGGAATGTTGTACGGCAATATAAACATTTAGCCGTATCTTGTCAAGGGTTTTTTTGCGGAATTTTGCTCATCGCTCTTTCCGCCAAGGCCATGATGGTCAGCGAAGGATTGACGCCCGGATTGGCGGAAATCATGGCGCCGTCGCAGACATACATGTTTTCGTAGCCAAAAACGCGATTGTCTTTATCGATCACGCCCTCCGAGTCGTCCCGGCCCATCACCGCGCCGCCCAAAATGTGCGCCGTCGTTGGAATGCCCAGCAGCGTCTCGGTTGACAGCGCCGTGGGTTTGCCGTTGACGATTTTGGCGTAGCGCTCGGCCAGGGTTTTGGCCTCCGGAATGAACGCCGTGGGCGCGGTTCCATTTTCCAAGTTCGATTTCATTCCAAAAAGTCCGCGCGAAAATCGCAGCGTGCTGTCAAGCGTTTGCATGAACAGCAAAATCTGCGATCGCTTCGACCAGTCATCGACAAAAAATGCCTTCAGATTCTGAACCGGATGCTCGATCATGTCGGCAAAAACTTTTGCGGCTCTCGTCAAAGCATTTTTGCCGTAGGCCAGCGGCGACATGAAAATTCTCCAAAAACCGGAGCCGGCGGAATAGCGCACCGGCTCGAGATGGCTGTGCTCATCGGTGTGGAGGATGGAGCCGATGGCAATGCCCTCCGAAAAAACTTTGTTTTTGTCAAACGCTGTTACGCCGATGAGGCTTTCCGAGTTGGTGCGAATGCCGGCTCCAACTTTGCCGGAGAGTCGGGGCAGAGAACTTTGCCGCAATTTGAGAAGAAGTTTCACCGTTCCGAGCACGCCGCCCGCAAAGACGACGCCGTGGCAGGAATATTCATTTCCTTTATAGGAGAGCGACGTCGATGATTTCCATTTGACGCGGTAACCTGCGGCGCCGTTGTTTTGATCAAGCGGCGCAACGTCGTAAACTTCGGCCTCGGCCCGAATTGTCGCGCCGTTTTGTTGGGCAAAATACAAATAGTTTTTGTCGAGCGTGTTTTTGGCGTTATGGCGGCACCCCAACATGCAACCGCCGCAGAAAATGCAGCCGGTGCGAGCCGGCCCCTTGCCGTTGAAATAAGGATCTGGCACGGTAACGCCCGGCTCGCCAAAGTAGACTCCGACCGTCGTCGCGTTGAAATGTTCTTCCTTGCCGATTTCTCGCGCTAATTGTTGCAGCGCCTGGTCGCCGATTTCCAGCCGCGGGCTGGGCGCCGCGCCGAGCATCTTGAGCGCGATTTGATAAAACGGCTGCAATTCCTTTTCCCAATCCGCCAGATGCGCCCAGGTCTCGGCTTGAAAAAATTTTGCTTTTGGCACCGGCAGGGTGTTGGCATAAACCAGCGAGCCGCCGCCGACGCCGACGCCGGACAAAATCGCCACGTGGCGAAAATACGTCAGCTTGAATAAGCCGAAAAATCGCAGCGCCGGCAGCCACAGCCATTTTTTCAAATTCCAATTGGTCGTGGGAAAATCCTTCACCGTCAGCCATTTGCCTTTCTCGATCACCAGAACTTTGTAGCCCTTTTCAGCCAGCCGCAGCGCCGCCACCGACCCGCCAAAACCGGAGCCGATGATGATGTAATCGTAGTCGAAATGGGCTGGGGAGAGCATGTTATCCATCCGTCCTTTCCAAAAACAAACATTGCTTTTTTCAATTTTTTTTTTAATTTACAAAAGAGAAGTCTAAGCCCGGTGTGCACAATGAAAACCGACTCATTTTTTTATCGCTTTTTCTCTGAATTTCCGCAAGCGTTCTTTGTCTTGATCGGCGAAGACGAGCAGAAATCACGGAATTACAAATTTACTTCCGTCGAAGTCAAAGAGCAAGCGTTTCGATTCGACGCCGTCTTTTTGCCCGCTATGAGCGCCGACCATCTTTATTTTGTCGAGGTCCAGTTCCGAAACGATCCCGAACTTTATTCCAAGATGTTCGCTGAAATCTATCTGTATCTCCGGCAATATAAACCGCCGAATGATTGGCGAACGGTGGTCGTTTTTCCAAACGAATCGTTTGATCCAGGCGTTCACCCACATTCCCGAGAGTTTTTTGAGAGCGGCAGGCTGAAACGTGTATACTTGAACCGATTGCCGCCGGCAGATCTTGAACGCTTTCCATAAAGCTTATTGCGAATCGTAACGGAATCGAATCAGGAATTGGCTACCGTCGTTGAAAAAATTGCCAAACAGTTGCCAAACGAAATTCCTGATCCGAAACAACAAGAAGAAATAGTCGATTTGCTTGTCAGCTTTTTGATGAGTCGATTAACCGGCCTTTCCAGAAAGGAGATAGAAAAAATGTTCGATGATTTACTTGCAAACCGTAAGCAGTCGCGGGCTTATCAGGAAATTGCTCAAGAAGTTGCCCTGGAAGTTACCCAGCAAGTAACCCAGGATGTCACGCAAGAACTGACTCAGCAGTTTATCAAAAAGGAAATCGAAAATAAACGCGCGATGGCCCTGGCGATGATCAAGGAGAAAATGAACCCCGCGCTTATTTCCAAGTTGACTGGCTTGTCTCAAAGAGAAGTTTTGGCGATTAGCAAAAGCCTGAGAAAGCCGGCAAAATCAAGGAATCACAAAGCTTCTTAAAAGTTTTGATAAAAAGAGTTTCATTGCTCCTCGACAAGCGCTTCTCGATTGAGCTGATCCAACAACGCCAAAATTTCGCTGTTGCGTGGAATGTCACTCATCGAGTGGCCGTAGTGTGCCAAACGCACGAAACCCTGCCGGTTAATGATAACCTGCGCCGGCATACGCCCGAGTTTGAATAAGCGGACTTCCTGGCCGTAGAGCTTGAGCACGTGATGCTTGGGATCGGGTAAACCGATAAACGGCAGCAGGTGATTCGCCCAATAATCCTCAAAAAGTTTTTTCTTCTCCGGCCCCACCACGAGAATGACAGTTTCCCGTTTGACAAATTCATCATAATCGCGGCGCAACTGCGCCATGTGCTCGGCGCAGAAGGGTCACAGAAAGCCGCGATTGAAAACCAACACCACGTTTTTCCTGCCGCGAAAATCAGCGAGCCGAACGGATTTATCGTTGACATCCGATAATGTGAAATCCGGCGCCGGGGCGTTGAATTGAACTTTCGGCATTTAGCGATTTCTCCCATACTGCTCGTGGCTCGACACCCAATCCGAAGAAGAAATCGCGGCGGCCAATGAGATTTCCCCCGCCAAAACTGCGCCCGCAATAATTTCCGCCAGTTTGTTGACCTTGCCTTTGCCGTGACAGCCCAACAACTCCAGACATTCGCGCTGTGTCGCCAGGCCGGTGCCGCCGCCATAAGTCGCCACGATCAAAGATGGAATCGTGATCGAGATGTACAAATCGCGCTCGGGTGTCAGTTCGGTGTAGATCAGGCCCGCCGAAGATTCCGCGACATTCGCCACGTCCTGGCCGGTCGCAATAAACATCGCGGTGATCGCGTTGGCCGAATGCAAGCCGTTGTTGTTCGCGCCGGAAAGAATCGCCCCGACGTTGGCGATGCCGTTGTGATAAGCCAAACTCTCCGGCTCCACCCGCATGTGCTGAATGAGCGCGTCGCGTTTGATCACCGCCTCGGCGGTGACGCGCTTGCCGCGCGTGCGCATGATATTGATCTGCGAAGCTTTTTTGTCGGTGGCAAAGTTGGATTCGAGGAAAAAATTTTTGATGCCCTGATAATGATCGATCATCCAACTGCACGCCGCAAACGTGGCGCGCCCGACCATGTTTTGTCCGGCGGCGTCGCCGGTGGTAAAATTAAAACGCAGAAAAACAAACTTGCTCGCCAGGTACGGATCGATGTATTGCAGCTTCGCCACACTCGAGGTCGCGTCCGCCTCTTCGCAGATTTTCGCCATGTTCGCCTCGACCCATTTCACAAACTCGCGGGCGGCGCGGGCATCGGCAAAAACAAAAACCGGCGCGCGCTGCATCGCATCGCCGACGACGCTGCATTTGACCCCGCCGCACAGATTCAAAAGTTTCATCCCGCGATTGTACGACGCCACCAGCGTGCCCTCCGAGGTCGCCAGCGGAATCAGAAACTCGCCCTGCGCATGCTCGCCGTTTATTTTCAGCGGCCCGGCCAAGCCCAGCGGCACTTGCGCCACGCCGGTGAAGTGCTCGCAGTTGCCCTTTACCACATGCGGGTCGAAGGAAAATTTCGTCACGTGCTCCAATTTCGCGCCGGTGAGCTGCTCGACAAATTTTTGCCGCTGGCGGATAATTTCCGGCGAATAATCGTCGTCGATCTGGCGCGGAATGCGTACCAGATTTTCTTGCGTCTCCGAAATAGCGTCGTCGGCCTTTAAAGTCAATTTGCCGAATTGTTTGGTTTCGAAGTCGATTTCGATATGATGCTTGCCTTCAGCCAACGCCTCGATCCGCGCCACAATATCGAGCGTTTTCCGCAGCGAAAAATCCAGCGGATTTTTTGAGGAGATTTGATCGAGCGTGAGAATTTTGTTGTTGCCCAGGTCTATTGACAAAGCCGGTTTCGGCGCTTCGCTGCCGTCGATTTTAATTCTGTAAATGCCGATCAAAGTCGCATCGCTAAGGCGATTTTTGAGCGAGAATTTAACGCCGCCTTCGACATTTTTCAGGCTGCCGAAGGTGTAAAGCTGTTTGAGCACGAGACTGGGGATCAACATGGCATTCCTCCTAACAAATTTACCGCCTCAGAAGATGATGTCATTTCGGAGGAATCTTTGTCATTTCGAGCACAATGCTTATACGAAAAAGGTCTTCCAGAATGACAAGTAAAAATGATGCAGAATAGTTACGATAGTTCTTCTATCCTCAATTCCGGCGCCAACGTCAATGTGATATTCAAATGCACCGCGTCGCGCGAGAGCGTGAACTGATGAAAACCCTCTTCGATATTGGGCAAAATGCGAAAAAGAAAATTTTGATTGCCGAGCGTCAAGGGAATCGGCGGCAGCGCGTTGATTTTGTCTTTCACCTCGTTCAGAACGTATTCCAAATCGAAGACGAGCGATTGCCGGAGATTCGGAATGAAGCTTTTGTTCATCACGTCGCGCAGGATGCGTTCCAAAAATTTGGGCGCGATGGGAAAGTCGACTTCTTTGATCTTCGCCTGCTGCAGCACCAATTTGCTGTCCACGATCACCGGCGTGCAAACCAAAATCAATTTCGTGCCGCCGAATTTGAATTCTCCGCCCGGCGTTAAAATGATCCGGCCGGCGAGCTGCATCGCAATTTGCAATTGATTGCCGCCTTCGTATTTCAACGCCAGCTTGACGGCGCTCACCGGGTCGGTTTCGTGCTGCGCGTATTTGATGCGCTTGAAAAATCTGATTTCACCCGGCTCGAGCTGAATGAGGATTTTAGGCGGCACCGGAATTTTTTTATAATCGAGTTTGAGCGCGAGCTGCACGGTGGCTTGGTGCATGCTTTATCTCCCTGGCGGGCGTAGCCTCAATCCCCGCCACAGAATGGGAATCCAGCCGATGATCGGCAGAAAAAAAGCAAAGTTGATCGGGCGTTTGAGAAAAGCCCGGAGGCCGGTTAGCAGATTTAATTTCCACGGCCTTTCATCTTTTTCATCAAAGCGCCGCTCGCATTCTGCAAACAATGAAGGCCAAAAAAGCGGCAAAAAATACGGGAATTTTTTGGGATTTTTCCGGCAGGTGGAAAAAAATTCCCGCGCGGCGTAGGGCTTTGCGCCGTACCGGCTCACCGCCTCGTGCAATTCTTCCTGCATTTGTTTTCTCACCCAATCGGTCACATAGCGCACGTCCTTTTCATTTATTTTAGTCACCGGCTTGTCAACCAGCTCATACGGCTTGATGCGCCTGCCCATAACATAAGTCAATTTCGCCGGAAAACCAAAATAAAATGTCCACGGCAGAAAGGGGATGAGCAGCGTCATGAAACCGACCGGCAGAAACGGAACGCCGATTTTATTCACCCAGTTGTTCAACCTCTCCGAGCTGTACGCCAGCGGGTTGATGTATTCGCCGTTGACCGTGGCAAACGGAATAATGTCGGTTTTGTATTTCAAGCTGATGCGGATGAATGAGGTGGCGAAACGCTGCAAACGGTAGCGCTTGTCGAAACCCTTGCCGATGCCGGGCACGCCTTCGGGATAAACCAGAATCTGCGAATCTTGATAACACATCATGGTTTCAAAATTCAGCGAGGTGGCGGGAATGCCGCCGGCGCGTTTCCAGAAATCTTTCACCAAAAACGGATTCATCAAATTGGTTTGCGACAGCATCGGCGAGGCGAGCGGACGCACGGCTTTCGTCATGTCGTAATCGCCGCGCTTGAAGAGTTGCGTCGCAAAAACGATGGCATCCCACGGGAAAGCCATGCCGGAATGATTGCTGGCAAAAATCAGCGGGCGCTCGGGATGATTGCGCTGCGGAAGCGGGTCGAACCCGACAAACTCTGAGCGGAAGTAGTATTCATTGATCGGATCGATGACATGTTTGATCAACGCGAGCACAAAGTCACGATCCATGAATTCGGTGTAAATTTTCTGGTTCTCTTTGATCTGCGGAGTCAGCTCGGGTTCGGTGAAGATGATCATAAAAGATGATACCCTTCTTTTTACACACCGCGTCAAAACTGCTTGACTTTTATGACGCATTGTGCTATCTTGGAAATCGAAAAAAGAAGAAAATGAACTTTAAGATAGGATAACATCCGCAAAAAATCAAGGAAAAATTGGGCTTACTTCGTATTTTTCCAAGGGTATTTTGCGCTGAAAATTTTTACGCAATGCGTCAAAAATATCTTGACTTCTATGACGCAGTGTGTTATATTGTAAGTGAGGTTGAATATGAGCCGGACGATCAAACGTTACGAAAACAGAAAACTCTACGACACGGAAGATCGGCGATATGTTTCGTTGGAAGACATCGCCATGCTGGTGCGCCGAGGCATTGACGTGCAAGTCGTGGACAACGCGACCGGCGATGACATCACCACGCAAACTTTGACGCAGGTGATTTTCGAGGAAGGCAAACGGGGACGCAATCCGTTGTCGAAAGACGTGCTGCACGAGGTGATTCGTTTCGGCAACACGCTGATCGACGGCAGCATTCAACAGGTGCGCCACGGGCTGAATTTGTTGATGCCCAATTCACTCAACAAACTTTTTAGCGCGACGAGCGCCGCTGACGCGGAAAATCTGAAACAGCTTAGAGAGAAAGTGGAATCTTTGGAAGCCATCATCAAAAGCCTGGTCAACGAGAAGTTTGCCGATGATTCCAAAACCAACGAGTAGGAAACCATTTCGCATGTATAAAGACAAAATAATGTATGACAAAATTATTTGTCTATTGCAATGCGAGCCAACAATTTAATTTTGGAAAGGAGTTTTACCATGACCACCGCAAAAGAAACCTTCAATCAAACCGCCGAAGAGAAAGGCGCGCTGGAAGTTTTGCAAGAAGGCATTACCAAAACCGCGCGCGAGATTTGGCTGGCAGGCTTGGGCGTTTTTGCCACGATAGATAAAGAAGGCACGAAGATGTTCAATAAATTTGTCGAGCGCGGCCGCGAGATCGCCGACGCCGACAAAACCGGAAAAAGCAACGGCGAGCCGGCGCCGACGTTCATCAGCGAGAAAAAAGATCAAGTCGCCCACGAAATTTATTCGAAGCTGGAAAGCGCGGCCGGTTACGTTCGCCGCAAGATCAACGAAATTTCCGAGCCGGCGCCCGAGGCGCCTCAGGATGAAATCAAGACGTTGACCGCGAAAGTCGATCAATTGACCGCGGCGGTTGCGGCGCTGGTGCAGAAAATGGACGACGGCGCGAAAGCCGGCAGCAAAAAAGCGGCGCTCTGAGTTGTGAATTTTGCAACAAAAAGAGAACTGCAACGAAAAAATATTTTTAGTCGCGGTTGTAACTATTTAGCCATCATCTCGCATGTCATTCTGGAAGAATCCTTTTCCGCACCAGCACGGCGCTCGAAATAAAAAAGATTCCTACGGAATGACAACCTCCTTATTATACCTGAATAGTTACTCGCGGTTTTAATTGTGGTAAATCACGGGTGAAGAAAAAGCTGCCGTTTGGCGGCAGCTTTTTCAATATTTCGAATCTGATACTTGCCCGCAGGATGCCGGGAAAATTTATGTTCAGGAGAAGCATTGTTTTAAATCCTAAGCTGAGCGATTCTGTTTTCAGAAAGTGGAACCAATTTAATATTTGTCATTTCGAGCGAAGCGAGAAATCTTTCACTCAACAGACTGCGTCCGTCGGATTCCTCGCTTCGCTCGAATGACAGAAATCGCTCGACTTAGGTAAATATAAAGCCAGTTTGGCCTAACGAAAGCGCTCAGGGATGATGGAAGCGGTCAAGCCCGCGCCAAATTTTAAAACGGAAGAGGCGATGCCATCTTCCGAACGGCAGCCTCAGACGAACAACAAAGACGCGAAGAAACCGCCGGAAGCGTTGTATCCGTCGCTGTTTCACCGGAGCGTTGTTTATCGCCTTTTCCTTTTATATAAACACGGCCTCGGTTTGCTCGTGGGGGCTTATCTTGCCTACGTTAATACGCTCATTTCCAGAAAACCAAGATTCTTTCGGTATGCCGGCGCGAGATCGCTGGCCTTTTTGCTGCGGCCGTTTGTCAAAAAGGAATTGCGCAACCAGCCGTTCGAGGTGCAGTTGCGGCGCCGGCTGGAAATGCTGGGGCCGACTTACGTGAAACTCGGCCAGATCATGGCGATTCGCGAAGATATTTTGCCGGAAAAAATCACCGACGAGCTGAAACGCCTGCTGGATCGCCTGCCGGAGGTGCCGTTTGAATGGATTCAACATATCATCGAGAAGAGCCTGCGCGCCCGCCTCGACGAGCTGTTTTTTGATATTCAAAAAACGCCCATCGGCACGGCTTCGATTGCGCAAACCCATTTGGCGACGACGAAAGCCGGCGAGAAGATCGTCATCAAAGTCATCAAGCCCGGCATTCGCGAGGCGATTCTTTCCGACATCAAGCTGCTGCAAATCTCGGCAGTGATTTTGGAGTGGCTGATCCCGCGTTATCAACCGAAGATGATCATCAACGAGTTTTGCGCCTACACTGAAAAAGAAGTTGATCTCACCTACGAGGCCGATCACGCCGAAATTTTTGCGGCCAATTTTGCCAATCAGCCCGACGTGGTTTTCCCGCGGATTTATCGCCACCTCAGCTCGCAAGATGTTTTGTGCATGGAATATTTCGACGGCTTGAAGCCCAGCGATCCCCAGGTTCTCAAGTCCAGTCCCGGCGACCTGCAAAAGATTATCGATCTGGGAAGCGGCGCGATCATCAAAATGTTGTATGCCGACGGTTTTTTTCATGCCGATCTGCACGCCGGAAATTTGATCGTGCTGCCGGGGCCGCAAGTTGGCTTCATCGACGTCGGCATGGTGGGTCGATTTGACGAAAAGCTCAAGTTCACGATGCTGTATTATTTTCACGCGCTGGTCAGCGGCGACATCGACAGCTCGGTGCAATATTTGATGGTCATGGCGCGAATCGGCAAGCGCGGCGATCCGGCGAATTTCAAGCGCGCGGTTTCTGATTTGTTCCGCCGCTATCTTTTGCGCGCCGCTGCCGCCGATGGCAGCGTGAGTTTGGCGCAGCTCATCTTGCGGTCCATCGCGCTGGGCGGAAAATACCGCGTTTTCTTTCCGGTTGAAATGACGCTGATGATCAAGGCGCTGGTGACGTTTGAAGGCGTCGGGCTGATGCTGAATCCGCATTTGGATATTCCCGCGCTTTCGCGCAAGCACATCAGCGCCATTTTTGCGGAGCATTACAATCCCAAGCTTTTATTCAAGCAATTCATGCGCGGCGTGCCGGAATTGGTCGACGTGATCGTGCGCTTGCCGGAATTCATTTCCGAAAGCTCGCGTTACTTGCAGCAGGTGTTCAATGCCCCGGCGCCGGAAAATCCGCTCAGCGGCCTGAGAAGCGCGTTGATGGCCGGCTCGTGCATCATTGGCGGCGTCATTGCTTTTGTTTATGGCGCCCATCCGCTTCTGTGGATCGGGCTGTTTGTTTCCAGCGTGATTTTCTTTTTCTTTGGCAAATGAAAATGTCAAATCGCCGAAATTACCCAATCATCCTCGCCCACGGCATTACCCGCCCGGACTATCTCATCGACTTCATCGTCCGCAAGCTGCGATGGTATGATTTCAGCCGTGTTTACGATAAATTCCATTACTTCAAAGGCATTGCCAGTTTTTTAAAGCAGCACGGCTTTGAAGTCTATCACACCAGCGTGAGCTTTGCCGCCGATGTCGAGACCCGCGCGCAAGATCTCGTCACGGCGATTCAAAAAATTTTCCACGACACCGGCCACGAAAAAGTGCATATCATCGGCCACAGCATGGGCGGCCTGGATGCGCGCCACATGATCGTGAATCACAACATGGCGGACAAAGTCGCTTCGTTGACGACGATCGGCACGCCGCATTTGGGCGCGAGCCTGGCGGATGAATTTATGCAAAGCGGCCCGCTGAACAAGATTATCACCACGCTGGGCAAGGTGATCAATCTGGAGGGCTTCAAAAGTTTGACCGCCGAGGCTTGCCGCGCTTTCAACGATTGTGCCCGCGAGGCCGAGGCGGCCAACCCGGTGGTTTATCAGGTTTATGCCAGCGCACAAAAACGCGAGCTGACTTTTTTGCCGTTTCAAAAAACCTGGCAGATTGTTTACGATCACGAAGGCGACAACGACGGCTTGGTCTCGGTCAAATCGCAGAAATGGGAGGGAAGCTTGCGCGCGAAAAACGGCGCGGCAAAAATCATCCGGCAGCATGATTTTCCGGTGCCGGCGGATCACGTCAATCAAATCGGCTGGGTGCATTGGACCGGCTTGTACAAGGCCAGCTTGTGGAATTGGAAAATCTGGAAGAAAAAACGGCAATACGAGAAGATCATCAAACAGATCTACTTAAAAATCGCGCGCGAAGTGAATGGGATTGGAAGCTTGATTCAAAATTGATACCAACTCTTACCTAAGTTGAGCGATTTCTGTCATTCCGAGCGCCAGCGATGAATCCGACGGATGCAGTCTGTTGAGTGAAAGATTTCTCGCTGCGCTCGAAATGACAAATATTAAATTTGTTCCACTTTCTGAAAACAGAATCGCTCAGTTTAGGTCTTACCATATATCATGGAACGGCGACGAAGAGAGAAACTCTCGTTTGCCGAACGGAATTTATCTTTACAAATTGACCAATGGCCGCGCGACGGTGGCGAAGCGGTTGATTGTGGCGAGGTAAGTGAGCCGGATTTCACTTAAATCATTTTAAGGAGTAGGTTGTCTGATACCAAAAGCATGTGCTTTTTTTGCCTTAAACTCAAACCATTCCCTGTACGCCGATTCCAACTCAGCAGTTGTTAGCTTCAAATTTGCATTACGTCTCGTTAGAATTCTTGAGCTTATGATAGCCAGAATAAAATACGTATCGATCAAGTAAACCATTGATATTCCGATATCGTTGCCACCTGCGTTTTCAATATCGAAAAGTCCCGTGTGCATTACTGGAATACCACCAGAATTTTCAAATCGCGTGTTCATCGCAGTCTGAACGAAGTTCACGTGACTTCCGCTATGTGAAAGCGCAAGCCATCGATCTATAATCTCTGTGCGCTCATCATTCTTGATAAATGATGAGTAATCGTGTCTGCCACGGTTGCGTTGCATAAACACTTCGTTGTAGGCGCTTTTTATCTGCGCCCAGTCTGCGTTACGTGGATTGCTATAGTTGTAGTTTTTCCAAACTTGCAGATGTTTTGCAATATCAGCCTCGATTATTGCCATCTCAATAATGGCATCAACTCCCACTCTCGCTATCGCCTCGCCAAAGAAAATATGCCCTTTCATTGTGTTCAGCATTGCGACAATAAACGCGTTGCCACAAATATGAATCAAATGACCATACTCTATGGGATCGGGAGCGTTTAATAACACATTTTCCGGAGATGCAAATTCTTTAACCCTTTCTGCCCATGTTAAGATATCTTCATACCTTTGTTTCGACGTCTCAAAATTTTTAAATTGGGATTCAAGGATATGCGAAAAACTTGAGGTTACCATATCAACCTCCTGTTTGAAATGTTGTTGAGTGAGTGATTGAGCTGGTTATTTCAAGCAATCTGAAACCTTGCCTAAAATCCTCTTTCTAACAATCTATCACTAAGCGATGGCGAACTCTTTCTATTTTCAATAAGGGGATCATCTATCTCCCTGCTTCTGTATCAAATGAATCAAGAAGGCAACACAACGCGAAACCCAATACCAGCGCTCTTCTCGTTTGGCTCACAGCACCAACGGCTGAAACAACGAACGGATTCCTCATCACTCCAATAATTGCCACCACGCACAACTCGTTTTGTACCATCTATTGGCCCAGTCGGATCTCTAAAGGATGCTTTTTCATAGTTACCATACCAATCTTGGCACCATTCATAAACATTTCCAGCCATATCATACAAACCTAGTTCATTTGGCGGATAACTGCCGACCGGTGTGGTGGAACCGATTATCTCATTGCAATTTACATTCTTTTGGTCAAATTTTTTACCCCAAGGATATATTATACTTTTGCCACAGGCTCGCGCTGTATATTCCCATTCGGCTTCTGTAGGCAAGCGACCTCCTAACCATTCGGCAAAAGTCTTAGCATCATCCCAAGTCACCCAAGCAACCGGATGATTTTTAAAACCTTTCTTAGGAACTAAGCGTAATTTTGAATATCCCTTATACTTAAACTCAATTTGAAGGGGCATAAAACCACTATATTCCTTATTGCTCAAATAGTTCAAAAAAGCACAATATTGTTGGTTAGTAATTTCATATTTCGAGATTCGAAAAGCCGATAATGACACCACCTGCTGAGGCTTTGCATTTTTATCATAAATTTCAAGCATATGACGTTGTATCCAATCACCCATTCTAAAAGTTCCAACTGGGATATTCACGAATTCGATGCCGAGTCGTCTCGCTCGAGAAGATATGCTTTGCAGCCTCTTAAAGTAAAAGTCGATAGTAAAGGACGAAGACTCCCATGGTACTTGCCTTCCATTTGTTTTTTTTATAACGGACACGCGCACACGTTTAAAAACGTCTTCTATTTTTAATCCACCAAAACAAATTTGCTTTATTAATTCTCTCGTGTATGGACTATTATCCCCCTCGCCATCTTCAGCAACTTGACCGGGAGCAGTAGCGTAAGCAATCAGAGTCCCGGCCGGTGCATCAATAGGAGCTAACCCACGATTTAACGATCGGAATTTTTTCAAAAATGGATTGTTCCGGCAGGCGTCCAAAATCATAATATTCGCATTGTTTTTCGCTTCCCCCATTTCTCCTAGGATACGGCCCAAAGGAACTGTTTCATCATCAATTTCATGTTCTTTTTGGATATTTGCACCTATTGGAATAAGATAATTCTGATCGTTGATTTGAATACCATGACCTGAAAAATAAAACAGCCCAATTTTCCCATTCTTTAATCGTTCTCCAAAATCTCGAATAAGTTCTATCATTTTTTTTCTTCCTATATCGAAATGTATATCAACTTTGAAGCCAACTGAAGTGAGAGCTTGGGCTATGCCGTGAGCATCCTTACCTGGATTCTTTAGAGGAATCTCGTCGTAAAGGGAATTGCCAATTATCAATGCAATTTTTATTTTAGTGTTCATGGGGAACTCCTTTAAAATCCTAACTTATTCGACGGCTGCGATTTGAAATCATCTTTCCTGCGAACGCCTCCAGCCATCGTATTGACGTTTTTGATTGATGAAAATTTTTAGCGTTTGGGTTGGTTTTTATTTCATCAAGTGCTAAAGCAAGTGTATGACAGTTAGCAATCTCTACGCCTACAAGATAAAAATCTTTACGGAAATAATCAATATGCCAGATGATATTTCATTGCATCCCACGAAAAAAACTGTATATTTGAATGTAATCACTATATAGATTCAAGAGCGCCAAACGCGACTGCCGGCTCGCGATTTGGTGGCGGCAGCGGCTTATTTGGCAACCACAGAAGGCGGCGAAATTTACCTGGGCGTCGAAAAAGACGGCGCGGTCACTGGCCTGCATCCTCTGCATCAAAATCTTGAGCAAACTAAGCGAACGAGGCATACTGCGAAAAACCGGTGATCGCAAGGGCACAATTTATGAGCGGGGGCCAAAAATATGAGCGCGCTCATAAATACGTGTAATAGCACAAGTACAGAAGATCAAGCAAGTCATAAACTCAATTCACTTTCTCCATTCGCCCTCACCACCACCAGCGTCATGTCGTCTCGCGGCGAGTCGTGATATGTCAAGCGCTGCATTTGTGAGACGATGCGCTCTCGCAAAGCCGCCGCCGAGGTCACGCCGTTTTGGCAAATGATTTTTTCCAGCCAGGCCGTTTCCAATTCATTCCCCTGCGCATCGCGCGCTTCGGTGAGGCCGTCGGTGTAGAATAAAAAAACATCGCCGGGAGCAAATTCTAATTCAATCTCTTCCAACTCGGTTTTGAAAAGCCGGCCGTTTTCCAAGCCGAGACCGAGGCCTTTGGGCAGGTGATGGCGACAGGCGCGGTCGCCGGCGGAGTAATGAAGCAGCGGCAGATGGCCGGCGCGCGCCAGGCTCAGTCTGCGCGAGGCCATGTCGAACACGCCGCACGTCAGCGTGATGAACGATTGCGCCGTGAGGCTTTGAAAAATCAGGGCATTGATTTCCACCAACAAATCTTTCAGCGAGCGATGATGTTTGGCGCCGGCTTGCAGCATGCCTTTGAGCTGCGACATGTACAGCGCGGCGGAGGCGCCTTTGCCGGAAACATCGCCGACCACCACGCCGAAACGGCCGTCGGCAAAATGGAGATAGTCATAATAATCCCCGCCGACTTCCAGCGCCGGAAGCGAAAAGCCGCTGATCTCGAGGCCGGGAATCTGCGGGTCGGCTTGCGGCAGCGAGCTGATCTGGATGCGCCGCGCCACTTCCAATTCTTTTTTCAAACGATCCTGCTCGCGGAGTTTTTCGGTCAACAGCGTGTTTTCCAGCGCGATGTTGATTTGATCGCTCAGCGTGGCGAGCAAATCCAAATCTTCTTTATAATAAGTTTCATCCTCTTGCTTCGCGCCGAGCGCCAGGATGCCCACCAGATTCTTTTTTGACAACAGCGGAAGAACCAGCTCGGCTTGCAGTTGCTTCCAGCGCCTTTTTTCTTCTTCGGGAATAAAACCTTCCTGCTCTTGCAGCGCCGAGAGATCGGCGAGTTGTTGGCTGTTTTGCAATTTTTTGATGACGTTGTCTCCCGCAGTAAATTTGGGAATTTCCGCCGATTCGATTCCGGCGACGGCGCGAACGATCAGGCTCTGTGCGCGCTCGTCGCGCATGAACAACGCCACCGGACGAATCTGCAGGGTTTCGGCAAAAAACGATTTCAATAAATTCACCAGCGTCTCGAAATCAACCACGTTCACAAGCTGATGGCTGAATTTCCGGATCGCTTCGCGAATGAGAAAACGCTGCGGATAAAAGCGCCGGTCCAAAAAGTTTTGCACGCGATTTTTGAGCGGATTGAACAAGGCGGCAATGAGCAGCGTGGCGATGATCGTCACGATTTGCCGGCGCGCGCCGGTTAAAAACAAAACGAGCTGCCCGACGCCGAGCACGACGAGAAAATAAGCGGCGATGACGATTCCCGACACGATGGCATAAGACACGCCGCGTTTCACGATCACGTCGATGTCCATGAAACGATGCTTGACGATGACGTAAGCTAGCGTGACGGGCCACAAAATCAGCAGCAGCAGAGAAAATTCCGCGAGCGGAAAAGATTTGCCGAAAAAAAGCCAGGGCAGAAAATATAGCGTCAAAGGAATGGACAGGCTCACGACCGTGCCGTTCGCCATGATTTGCGCCTGTTTTTTGATGTAAGCATTCGGCGCATGTTTGATCGCATGCCGGAGAACAAACATCGCGAGGTTGAAATTGGCGGTCAGCCAGATGCCCCAGCCGTAATTGAGAACTTTGTCGGCCCAGCCTAAATCATTGATGCGGGCGTACGCAAAGGGCAGGATTAAAATCAAAGGCAGGTAAATCAGAAGCAGGCAAAGCCGAGGATGTTTTTGAAAAGTTTGGTTCTCGGCCGGAAAGATCAAATAAAAATGCAGCAGCAAGCCTACCGCGAGCGGCCAGGATGGCAGCACGATCCAACCGGCCCAAGAAGGCAGAAGGCTAAAAAATGAGTCGCCCAAATCCAGCGAATAATGCATCGCCAGCGCCCAAAACAGCAGCATGAGATAGAAAATTTGCGCCGTGCGTTCCTGAATTTTTTTGAAAAAGACGAACGTTCCCAGCCAGGATAACGAGTAACAAAACAGAACGCCGGGCAGCAACTTTAGGAAAATCTCTTTGGTGTTGATGAGTCTCGCGCTTTGGTGGGTGACGGCCAAATAGACGTCGACCGCGGTGCTGGCCAGGACGTACAAAAAGGCCAAAAGCCCCACCAAGAGGAGCAGAGAGATTTTCCAAATTTTGAGCGTCTGGCTCATAGCCTGTTCAAGCGGATTGAACTGCTGGAATTGTTGCATTCACCCCCTTGGCATACTGTCCGAAGAGATGCGCCTGCACCATGTAGCCCCAAAAATTCGTGAACGGCGAAAAAATTCCGAGCCCGGCCAAAAACAGCATGGCGTTTAAAATCGAGGTGAAGATCACAATCGTCAAATAATTGGCGAAATCATTTTTCAGCAAGTTGAAAATTTCCCCGAGGCGAAACGCCGCGCCAAAATCGTTGGTGGCGGCGAAGCGAATGAGGCCGAGATTTCCGAAGGTCACGATGCCGAGGTAAATGCCGATGGCGGTGAACACGATGCCCAAAACCCTTTCATAGTCGGCGAGATCGTTGGCCAGAGCCAGATTGACGATGATGATCGCGCCGAGGCCGCCGATGACGACGAAGTAAACGAACAAGATGATCGCGCCCAGCAAGCCGTCGGAAAAAAATTTGTTCCACGCCGTCCATTCCGGCAAGGGTTTTTCTTCGCCGTTCAGGACGTGGCGCAGCACGCTGAGATAATATCCGATGCCAAAAATGGCAACGAAAAAAAGAATGCCGCTAAACACGGCGACAAACAGGCACAGACCGCCGATGCCGATTTTTTTCGCCCAATCTTGGTCTCGAAAGATGTAGGAGATGGCCTCGGAATAGTTCATTTTATGCTCCTTAATCGCTTGACAATGTTACGTTCGTCTCTGGCATTTCGAGCGCAGCGAGAAATCTGCTTCGAAAAGTTTCATTCCTTTTTGTGAGCAGTTTTGATTGCGGCCAAAGCCGCGCACGTAAAGTTGTACTGAAAAACTAACAAAATGTTTTAACTTTGCAAAGAAAATTTGTGGGAAATTTTCAAGCTCGAGCTAAACCTTGCCCGGAGTTTTCCGGTCTAAAAAAGTAAAATGTGAAGTTCGCCCAATCGCCCAACATCGGAAAAGCCACTGATTCACGAACTGGAAAACGAGCGCGAGATTATCCGCCGCTGTCAAGAGGGCGATCTGCGCGCTTATGAAATTCTTTACCGGCAGTTTGTGCCCGCGCTGCTCGGTTTGGGGCGGCGTATGCTCGGCCAGCAGCAAGACGCCGAAGACGCGGTGCAGACGGCTTTTCTCAAGCTGTATCGCGGCATCGGCCAATTTCAATTCGGCGCGAAATTCAGCACCTATTTTTTTCGGATTATGATGAACGTTTGTTTCGACATGATTCAGAAACGGCGCGGCGATCAAAAGCGGGATTGGGGAGAAAGGGACATTTCTCATTCCTCCGGCGTCGATCTGCGCCTCCAGCTCGAAGAGGCGATTGACGCGCTGCCGGAGCGGATGCGCGCCTGCTTCGTGCTGTTTGCGGTGGAGGAAATGAAGCAAGATCAGATTTGAAAAACAATTACGCCGCTGCCGAGGCGCGCGATTTCACCGGCGCGGTGACGATCCGCAACAGCAGCGGCGCGGTGACGGCGGTGAATATCGCCGGCAACGCGCGGATTGAAAACAGCTACAAGCCGGTGCGCTTCGAAAAAATCACCGGCAGCGTGACGATCAACGGGCAGAGCAGCGAGGTGAGCGGCGGCGGCGTGGGCGGCGATTGTTCCATCACGACATCTTACAAGCCGCTCAGCGTGGCGGGCGTCGGCGGCACGCTGACGATCAACGGCCAGAGCTGCAGCGTGACGGTTTCCGGCGCGCGGCAGGACGTGCTGATCGCGTCGAGCTATCAGCCGATTCGCGTCGACAGCGTCGGCGGCGCGCTCACGATCAACGGCCAATCGAGCGCCGTCACCGCGAATGTCGTGGCGAAAGACGCGACGATTCGTTCGTCGTATCAAAGCATCGCGGTGCAGCAGGTGGGCGGCAGGTTGAACATCGACGGCAGTTCCTGCGAGGTCACTGTGCGTGACGTGAAGCAAGACGCGAGCATTCTCTCGTCGTATAAAACCATTCGCGTCGATAACGTCGCCGGCAGTTTGAAGGTGGATGGCAGCTCGTGCAGCGTGCTGGTGGACGGCGCCGGCGGCGATGTGGACATCACCAACTCCTACAAATATGTCGTGCTCAAAAGAACCGCCGGTTCGATCAATGTGCGCGGGGACAGCAGCCCGATTGAAGTGTCGCAGATTGCCAAAGTGCCGGCCGGCGGCCGCGTCAACCTGATCACAACGTACAAGCCGGTGACACTAACGCTGCCGGCCTCCGCCGCGGTGCAAATTTCCGCGCGCACGCAGTACGGCAAGATCAGCTCGGATTTTCCGGTTTATCTCAATAACGATGACAACGGCAAAGCCGTGAAAATGGAAGTGGGCGCCGGCGGCGCCATCGTGCGCGTTGAAACCAGCGGGGATATTATTTTGCGGAAGGAGTGAAGAAGGGATATCGTTCTATTTTTATCTCTAGCGGCGCGATAGTTTTCGTTGTTTTTGATGGGCTAACGCTCAAAATCAGCGGCATTGTGGAGTGGGCAGTCGTTGTAAACAGCACAGCTTGGCTTCGCCTCACGGCTCTTTGAAACACCTCACCCACAACATCCGCTGATTTTTGTTGTTATCGTGCTTGGTTGTCTTTCACTACAAACTTCTGCCTTAAACCGCAACGTTCTGTTCTTGATCTTCGCGTTCCGGTTCTTGCTTCATTTCCATCCAAGCCGGTTTTAAGCCGTGATAAAGAACGTCCGGGTCAATGTCGGCGCGATTATCCCAAACAATCGTGCCCATGTGTTGATCAACTTTGACCGAGCGAAACATCATTGGATTATTTCGTATCGGCTCAAAAATCGGGCCGCGCAAGTAAGGCTCAAGATCAATATCACGTTGCGTGCCATCAGTAAATTCCAAACGGACCCCGAAATCTTTCAGCGCTTCAACGGATTTGATTCGGACAAATCGTTCTAATTTCATATCTCCGGCGCAGGCAGCTTGTCTACACGTTCTGCCAATTTTTTATGCCTCTACCATTTCAGCGTTGGCAGATACAAGTTTACGCTTTTGGGCAAACGAGACGACTTTTCTTCCGCCCTGTTTCTGTTGTTTCTGGTAATCCCTGGCGATTGCCAACAGATTGAAGTTAAACTTGGCGGCATGCTCCTTGCGGATCTTGTGAAGTTCTTCGACAATTGGATCAGTCCACATCATTTCATTCTTCGAGAAGTTCTTCCGGGGTGGTAATAAATGAATTTCCTTCTAACGGTTGAATTCTCTAAGCAATTGCAAACTCAGTCATGGAGCGAATTTCAGGCTCATAAAATGCCAAGACAATATCCTCATTGGGAACCCCAGCCTTTAATAGATCGGTGGCAATTCCGTCTTCCGTCCAATCTTGTTCAATCCAAATCTTGCCGTTGCGCAGCCGTACATGAAGGGTAACTCCATGAGTCCGATGTTGATTTGGCCAGCCTGTTTGCACCCAGAGATATTCATCACGTTCTTCGTCAAAGACCAGATGTGATTCTACGCCCAATCCCGGTTGCTTGGAAACCAATCCGGCATATTTGGTTAATATGCTTTTAATCAACTGGCGATATTTGGCGGTTTGGTCCATTACTTTATCTATATTAAAATATAGTACAAATTCTGTAGGATGCAATTACTGTTTAAATTTACCCGGCGGTCTGCTTTCGCGTGCATAGTTTGTTCGCCTCGTGCAAATGCGCCGATGAGGCCTAATTTCACCATGCGAAAATCAGATTTTAACGTTTGCCGCTGATTTCGCAAAAACTCGAGAATTTCATCTGTATGCAGCATCGGCGTTCCTTATGATCAACTTGCCCAACGTAAGAAATATTTGACTCGCGCGCAAGATCATTTTGAATGGCAAGTGTTCTTTTGATTTTGAGACGCATAACGTCAAAAATAAGGGCAGAAAAGCAGATGAGTAAGTTTCAGCGAAGGAAGAGCCTTGAAGTTACTACCTTAATTTTGCACGCTAAAACTATCTATTCGCATTTTCCCCGCGAATTTATTGGTTGAAATCGCCGTGCAAAAAATTTTTTGCATCACCAAATTGGTGGTTTGAGATAGCGATAAAATCCACGCCCAATGCGGGTTTGGTTAATTATGGTGCAAAATCAAGGTACTACATACTGAATTTATGCATCTGCCTTTCCACTTGCTTCACGCCGTTATCCGTTTAGTTCTGACTTACCATATATTTTTGTACTTACCGATTAACCAACTTTTGTAAAACCCCTCTTTGGCTCCTTCAACGAACTGCGCGAACATAACATTTTATATTGAAGCGGCCATAAGTACATCGTCCGGCATCAAAAGTGACTACCCACGCAGTATCAGCATTTGCTTTATCAACCGTCCAAATCCACCACTGGTTTGGGTCAAATATTGGATCAATATGCAAACCGTTAGTCTTTTCTCTTTCCATCAACGACATAGCTTCATCAAGCGTGGGTAATCGCCACTCATTAAAACCAACAACTACGAAACCTTGAGTTGTTTTTGTATTTAACTCAAGAATATATTTTTGGGCATCAGCAAAGGTTATTGGACCTGCTGAACCGCTTTGCTGCCACATTAAGCCTGTAGCATGATCAACAACGACTTTACCGTTATGCAGTAACTCAAAATTATTAATCAAGCCTTTCCCCTGTGGATTACACCATTCTTTACTCCAAACCGACAAAGCGCAATATAAATCATATTGTTTTAATACACTCTGAACTTCACCTCCCGTAAGATTATCTCGAGCGACTCTACGCATAGGGGTAATAGATTGTAACTTTCTCTCTGGAGCCTTGCTTACTGTATCTTGAAGCTCTTTCGGTTTAATATTGTTTCCTTCATTTTTATGAACCACTTCTGCTTTTGTCTTAGTTCCTATTACATCCCAATTTGTGTCTCTATGAGCAGGTGCCTTCTCTGCCTGATTAATCGCTTTCATTATCGCATTCCGAACAGTTGGTACATGGGGGAACATAAAGACGCTGATCGAACTTATTAAAAGTACAGATGCCGAAACTGATAAAATCCAATTGTGTTGAACCTGAGCAACTGAAGTCTTTCCTTGATCAACTTTTTTTTCCAATTCTTCTGAAGTTTTCTGTTCGGTAGCTATTTGTTTATCAACGCCAGAGGAAAGGGATGCAATCTTTTGGGCTAGTTGCCACACGACCACAGTTCCAACGAAAATTAAAATTAAAAACGAAAATAAACCAAGCGAATTAAAGCCGACTATATTGAATTTTAGAATTGAAGTCGCTACATACATTGCAGCACCTGAAATCGATAATGCAATTATAATTATCGTGCCACCTAATACCGCTTGGAAAAGAGCTTTATGACGGCACTCCCACAAAGCAGCTAACCATCGTCCATAAATATTTCACTGGACACCGCGCGTTCCGGGTTTGGTGACGATGGCCGGGCCGTCACAATCTTCCACATCGCCGTCAGGTCATCGAGGCGTTGCAACCCCAACCAT
>Ga0187892_10000614_pt1 | contig 91449 bp, 85 predicted proteins | sample MA1701073metaG_FD_139345 | JGI IMG/M metagenome (GOLD analysis project Ga0187892, IMG submission 139345) | Bio-ooze microbial communities from a basaltic lava cave in the Kipuka Kanohina Cave System on the Island of Hawaii, USA - MA170107-3 metaG ... | reverse complement strand
GGGGGGCAGGGGGAGGGGCGGGGGAAGCGGCGGGAGCGGGCGCGGGGGCCGGGGCGGACGCCATGACCGGCGCCGGCCGTTCGTCGGCGAGCGCGAACGGCTCGCCGTCCGGATGGAGCGGGTCCGGGCGGCGGCCCGAGACGCGCACCGTGCCGAGCTGGATGGGCGAGATGCCGCTCGAGATCTCGAGCGGTCCGGACCAGGTCCCCTCGATCCGGGCCTCGAGGAACGGCGCGCCGTCGAGGGAAGCGCGGAAGACGTCTCGGTCGCGCTCGATGACGAGCCGGTAGGTGCGCGCCCCGGCGACCCGCGGTCCGTCGGGCCCGGCGGCCTGCCAGCGCCCGCCGGCGTCCACGTGCGAGAAGCCGGTGCGGATCCGCTCGAACGCGCTCAACCGGAAGGCGGCGCGGCGGCCCTGGCCGTCGCCCATGGCCACGGCCAGGTACTGGTCCTTCGCCAGCCCAAGCGAGAACCCGCCCGGCGGCACCCACCGGTCGGCCTCGGGAAAGCCGACCTCGACCTCGACGCGGTCGACCCGGACGCCCGGGTCCTCCGTCGCGCGAAGGGTGAACCGCTTGATGAAGCCCTCCTGGTCGAGGACGTCGATGCGCTCCTCGTCGTGGAGGCGCCACGCCGCGGGGTCGAGCGGCGTGTGCCCGAAGCGGTAGTACTTGGCCGGCTTCGGCGACGACGCCGCCTCCACGCCGGGCGCGATGAGGATCGGCACCAGCAGGGCGAGCCAGAGCCGCACGTCACCCGGGGCCCCGGGAGGCGATCCCGCTACTTGTGCGGGACGGCGCAGCCGCCCTTGCCCTTGCAGGAGTTCTTGCCGGCGCAGCCGTTGTCGCCGGACTTGCAGCCGCCGAGGCCCTTGCAGGCGTTCATGCCCTTGCAGGCGTGACGGTCCCTGGGCTCCGGCTCCTTGCGACCCTTCGCGCGCCGCACCGCCGGCCGCGGCGCGGAGCAGCCGCCCTTGCCCTTGCAGGAGTTGCGCCCGGCGCACTGGTTGTCGCCCGCCCGGCAGCCGCCGAGGCCCTTGCAGGCGTTCTGCCCCTTGCACTCGTGCTTGACGGTCGCGCAGCCGCCGAGCGCGCGGCACTCGTTCTGGCCCTTGCAGGCGTTCAGGTCGGTCTTGCAGGCGCCCTGGCCCTTGCACTCGTTCAGCCCGCGACATGCGTGCTTCGCCGCGGGCGGCTCGTCATCGGCGAAGGCCGTCCCCGCGAGCGGGAACGCGAGCGTCCCCCCCGCCACGATCCCGCCGACCGCCGCCGCCACGAGCCGCGCGAACTCGCGCCTGTCCATGGTCCTCATCGTCCGCCTCCTCGCTCGCCGGACGGGCGGTCCGGCGGTTCCGCGCACCTTACCATCTCTTGCCTCCGCCGCGCTACGGACGTAAGCTCTCGGCCATGAGAACGCCCATCCTGTCGACCGTCGCGACCGTAGTGGCGCTCCTGGTCGCCGCCCAGGCCCAGGCCCAGGCCCCCGCGCAGGAGGGGCCGCCCGACCGAGGCCCCTACCGCCCGGCCGGGGCGCCGCCCGATCCCAGGGTCGAGGCGCGCTGGAACCGCTACCACGACCACGCCGAGGCGACCGCCCTCCTCCAGGCCCTGGCGCGCGCGCACCCGGAGCGGGCGCGGTTGACCTCGCTCGGGCGGTCCTACGGCGGGCGCGAGATGGGGCTCTTGACGGTCACGAGCTTCGGCCGGGGCAACGAGGCCGAGAAGCCCGCCTTCTGGATCGACGGCGGCATCCACGCGAACGAGCTCCAGGGGCCGGAGGTCGTGCTCTACACGGCCTGGTACCTCCTCGAGAGCTACGGCCGGAACCCGGAGATCACGCGGCTCGTCGACGACCGCGTCTTCTACCTCTACCCCATGCTGAGCCCGGACGGGCGCGACTGGCACATGCACGAGCCGGCGACGACGCACTCGCCGCGGAGCGGGCTCCGGCCGGTGGACGACGACCGGGACGGGCTCGTGGACGAGGACGGGCCGGACGACCTCGACGGCGACGGCAGCATCACCCAGATGCGCGTCCGCGACCCGCACGGACGCTGGAAGGCGCACCCGAAGTTCGCGAACCTGCTCGTCCGCTGCGAGCCCGACGAGCCGGGGGAGTTCTCGCTCATCGGCTCGGAGGGGATCGACAACGACGGCGACGGACGCGTCAACGAGGACGGCCCCGGGTACTACGACCCGAACCGCGACTGGCCCTGGATGTGGCAGCCGGACTACGTCCAGAACGGCGCGCACCGCTACCCGCTCTCGATCCTCGAGAACCGGGCCGTCGCCGACTTCGTCATGGCCCACCCGAACATCGCCGGGGCGCAGAGCTACCACAACTCGGGCGGCATGATCCTGCGCGGGCCGGGCGTCAAGGGCGACCGCTACGAGCGCGAGGACCTCGGGGTCTACGACGCGATCGGGCGCCGCGGGGAGCTCATGCTCCCCGGCTACCGCTACATGAACGTCGCCAACGACCTCTACGAGGTCTTCGGCGGCGAGCTCGACTGGTTCTACGGGATGCAGGGCGTGTTCACGTTCACGAACGAGCTGTTCACGTCCTTCAACTTCTTCCGGCGCGAGAGCAACGCGCCCGAGGACATCCACGCCTTCGACCGCTACCTCCTCTTCGGCCAGGGCTTCGCGCCCTGGCGCGAGCTCGACCATCCGACCTACGGCAAGGTCGAGGTCGGCGGGGCGACGAAGTCCTGGCAGCGCCAGCCGCCCTCCTTCCTGCTCGAGGAGGAGTGCCACCGGAACATGGCCTTCACCCTCTACCACGCCGACCAGATGCCGCTCGTGCGCGTCGAGTCGCTCGAGACGCGCGCGCTGCCGGGCGGCCTCGTCGAGGTGACGGCCTCGATCTCGAACCGCCGCCTCACCCCGACGCGCGCCGCCGTCGACGTGAAGAACGGGATCACGCCCCCCGACCGGATCTCGATCTCCGGTCCGGGGGTCGCCGTCCTCGCCGCCGTCACCTCCGAGAGCCGCTTCTTCACGAACCCGCAGGAGCAGAAGCGCCGCCCCGAGACCATCCGCGCTCCGACGATCCCCGGCATGGGCGTCCTCCACGTCCGCTGGATCGTGCGCGGCGCCGGCCCCTACACGGTGACGGTGCGCTCGACCAAGGGCGGGGTGCACGCGCTGACGGGGGGGTGAAGCGACCGGTGCCGGCGGCAGCCTCGACATGAGCCTCCTCGGGTCGCTGCGCCGCTGGCTGCTCGAGGCCCCCGACGAGGTCCCCTGGCGCGAGCGCAAGTGGTTCGTCGTCCGCAACGTCACCCTCGCGCTCGGGGCGATCGCGCACGTCGCGCTCTTCGTCCTGTTCGCCGCCGTGGGCGTCCCGTGGCTGGCGGCATACGCCGCCCTGGCCTTCGCGCTCATGGTGGGCCTGATCGTCGCCAACTGGCGCGGCTACCGGACGCTCACCGTCGTCATCGGCACGCTCGAGGCGAACATCCACAACGTCGCCTGCTCGCTCCTCCTCGGCTTCGACTCGGGTTTCTACTACTACGGCTTCACGCTCGCCGTCGTGCCCCTCGTCGCGTTCGAGACCGACCGCCGGGGGTTGAAGGCGCTCTTCGTCGCGATCGGCCTCGCGGGCTTCGCCGTCGAGCAGGCGGTCGCGCTCCCGCGGGAACGCCTGGTCATCCTGTCCCCGGCGGTCCTGAGCGTCGTCCACGCGACGAACGCGGCGATCGGGATCGGGATGACGGTCGGGATCGCCTACTACGTGGTCCGCGAGGCGCTGCGGGCCGAGGCCGAGGTCGAGAGCCTGCTCCACAACATCATGCCGGCGCCGGTCGCCGATCGCCTGCTGGCGGACGACCGGGCGATCGCCGAGGGCTTCGACGGCGTCACGGTGCTCTTCGCCGACCTCGCCGGCTTCACGACGTGGTCGGCGGGGCGGCCGCCGGCCGAGGTCGTGGACCTCCTGAACGACGTGTTCTCGCGCTTCGATGCCCTCACCGACCGCCACGGCGTCGAGAAGATCAAGACGATCGGCGATGCCTACATGGCGGCCTGCGGCCTCCCGGCGCGGTCGCCCGACCACGTGGCGAGGGTCGCGGACCTCGCCCTGGACATGCTCGCCGAGGCCGAGAAGGTGTGGGCGGCGCGCGGCCTCGACCTCGAGGTCCGGATCGGCATCCACACGGGCCCCGCGGTCGCGGGTGTGATCGGGACGCGCCGCTTCCTCTACGACCTCTGGGGCGACGTCGTCAACACGGCAAGCCGCATGGAGTCCCAGGGCCTCCCGGGCGCCATCCAGGTGACCGACGCCGTCCGCGCGGGCCTCGCCGGCCGCTTCCGCCTCGACGAGCGCGGCACGATCGACGTCAAGGGCAAGGGTCCGATGCGCACCTGGCTCCTGCGCGGGCGCGCCGGAAGCATGGCCCCTTGATCCCGGGCGCCCGCGGCTCTACGCTAGAGCGTCATCGCCCTGGAAACAGAAAGAGCCCGGTGGACCGGGCTCTTCTCGTGACACCTGTTCGGGACTGGTGGGCGTGAGGGGACTCGAACCTCTGACCTCCTGCGTGTCGAGCAGGCGCTCTAGCCAGCTGAGCTACACGCCCACGTCAGGAAGGCCCATTATAGGCGGCGGGCTCCCGAATGCAAGGGGGGGCGAGGCGTGAGCCTGCTCGGCGGGCGGCACGACGACAGGGCGCAGCTCTTCGACGAGCTGGCGACGATGCTCGACGCCGGGCTGCCGGTCTCGAAGGCGGTCGAGCACGCCGCCGAGCGGCGCGGCGGGCCTTACCGGGCGCTCGCCGACGTGGTCGCGGACGGGCGGCCGCTCTCGGAAGCCATGGCCGCCCAGGGCGCCATGTTCACGGCCTTCGAGCGCCGGCTCGTGACCGCGGGCGAGCGCTCGGGCGACCTGCCGCGCGTGCTCGCGCGGCTCGGCGCGCACCATGCGGGGCGCGGGAAGCTCCGGGCCGGGCTCCTCGGCGGGATCGCGTACCCCGTGATCCTGCTGCACCTCGCCGTCCTCCTCCCGAACTTCAAGGTCCTCTTCTTCGACGGGCTCTTCGCCTACGCCGGCGTCGTCGTCCCGCCGATCGCGATCGGCTGGGGCCTGGTCGCCCTGGTCGTCTTCGGGCTCCGCGGGCTCGGGGTCGGCCAGGCGACGCGGGTCGCGTTCCACCGGGCGATCCTGGCGGTCCCCGTGCTCGGCTCCCTGAACCAGAAGCTCGCGCTCGCCGACCTGGCCGACGCGCTCGGCCTCCTGTACGGGGCCGGGGTCCCGGTGCGCGAGGCCATGGCGGGCGCGGCCGACGCCTGCTCGAACGCCGCCATCGGCGACGCCGTGGCCCGCGCCGGCCGCGGGATCGACGAGGGGCTCGACCTCGCCGGCTCGCTCCGGCTCGCGCAGCCGCTCGTGCCGCGGCTGTTCATCGACCTCGTCGAGACCGGCGAGAAGACGGGCAAGGTCGACGAGATGCTGGCCAAGGCCGAGAGCGTCTACCGCGAGCAGGCCGAGCGCGCGAGCGGCCTCATCGTGAAGCTCGTGCCCGTGGCCGTGTTCCTGCTGGTCGCCGCGTACATCGGCTACATCGTGATCTCCTCGTACGTCCAGCTCTACTCGGGACTGCTCTGAGCCCCCCGTCTTGCGGCCGGGCGGCCGGCGTGTAATCTCATAAGACAATGCCGGCGGCCAAGAAGAGCCTGTGCTCGGTCTGTCGGGAGTCCTTCCCTCTTCCGCTCCTCGTCGACCTCGGCGGGCGGTACCTGTGCCGGAAGTGCGCGCGGCTCCAGCTCCCGCATGTCCCGCCCGGTCCGCCGGGGCCGGGCGCGCCTTCGGTCGCCGAGAAGGAGCCGCCCGCGGCGCGACCCTCGGACCCGCCGGCGCTCGCCAGGGCCGTGGCGAAGGCCGCGGCCACGGCCCGCGCCAGGGCCCCGGAGTCGGGTCCGCCGTCGGGCCCGGTGACCGCGGACCCCGCGAGCCCCGCCGGGCCCGCCCTGTCGGCGGAGGCAGCGCCCCTCCTCGGCGCGACCCCCGCCAGCTTGCGGGAGGCCGCCCGTTCCGGCCGGCTCTCCGGACGCGACCGGCGCGACGACCCGGTGCGCCCGCCCGCCGGCGAATCGGCGCTGCCCGCCGCCGCCGCCCCGACGGTCGCCGACGCCCCGATGGTCGCCGCCGCCCCGACGCCCGCGGCTCCGCCCGCGGAGGACCCGCCGTCCCCGGGACCCGAGACCCTGCGGTTCACGGACCCGGGTGATGTGCAGACCTTCGGCGCCCAGGTCTTCGCGGCCTTCTCGGAAGGGGACCGCGAGCGTCTCTGGTCCTTCTTCCTCACGGACGGCGAGTGTGCGGCGGTCTACGGGGCCGAGGGCGCGGCCGCACAGGCGAGCTACATCCGCTCCCGCTTCGAGCGGGACGTGAAGGCGAAGCGCGAGGCCTTCCTGAAGGAAGGCCCGCGCCAGTTCGTCCGCCTCCAGCTCGGCGACGTGGAGCAGCTGCGCCCGGGCGTGTTCCGGTTCCGGCGCGCCGTCCTGCAGTTCCAGGACGTGAGCGGCGACCGCCGGATGGCGCTGTCGCCGGTCTACAAGATCAAGAACCGCTACCGGCTCGAGGTCTTCGAGTAGGGGTCAGCCGACCCGCGGGTCCGGGCGCCCGACCGCGCGCTCGAGCTCGCGCATCTGAGCCGGCGTCCCGTAGCCGTGGCCGTCGCTGTCGATGGCCCGCTCGACCCGCGACCACGTGAGCTTGCCGCCGAAGCCGTACTTCGAGTCGATCGCGCGCATCGTGTCCTGCGCCTCGTCGAGCGTGTCGACGATGTAGGACACGTACTCGCCGGCGAAGATGGCGCCGCGGAGCTTGTCCTGGTCGTTGTAGCTCCCGTTGTTCTTGATCGAGAGGTGGCGGTTCACCTCGTAGGCCATCGCCGCTCCGAGCGTGTCGGCGTCCTGGTTCGCGTACTTGGCGTTGACCTTGACGTCGTAGTACGTCTCGCCGCCCACCTTGCGCTCGGAGACCCGGACGACGTCGTCCGTCCCCTGCCCGTCGAACCACCCGTCGGCGACGATCCGGTCCGCGGCGCCGGCCGGCAGGCGGCCGTCGGTCGCGTGGTCGTGGTGGTACGTGAGGAGGGTGTTGAGGAAGCTGACGCCGCGCATGATCTTGTCGCCGGCGAGGTCGCGCGGGTTCGTCGTCACGGGCTCGGGCCTGAGGTTGCGGCCCGTCTCGCCCGTCCGCGCGAGCCCGACGTTGTAGAGCGGGTCGATCCGGCCTGCGCCGGTCGTGGTCATGCCGTCCTTGTCCTCGTCGCGCACCTCGAGGTTCCGGCGGTCGTCCGGGAACATCAGCGCGCCGCGCTCCCACATGCCGTCGCGGGCGAGCTTGTCGCGCATGGCGCCGTAGCCCTCGCGGCGCGCGATCCCGGTGAACATGGCGTCGAGGAGCTCCTTCCCGTGCGCGTGCACGGGATCGGACGTCGTCATGTAGTGGGCGTCGGGGAAGCGGTTGTAGACGTCGGCCACGACCTGCTTGCCGCGGCACATCCAGTTGACCACCCACTTCGCCCCGTGCTGGAGCTCGGGACCGTCGGCGAGCGCGCCGAGGACGTTGCCGCCGAGGTTGCTGTGGCCGGAGTAGAACTCGATCTGCGTCCCCGGGTCGTCCATGCCCCGGAAGAGGTCCTTCTCCGTCTTGAAGGCCTCGACGGTCACGGGCATGGGGGGATTGCGGCCCGACGGGTCGGTGTAGGTCTTGGTGAAGACGACGCGGTCGGGCTTCACCTCCTTTTGGAAGCCGAGGCGCTCGAAGTCGGCCGTGTCCGACTCGAAGAACTCGGGATGCCCGAAGTAGCGCATCTTGAGGTCGGTGCGCCCGTTCTTGAACCACTCCTCGTAGGGCGGCTTCGTCGGAAGCGCCGCCTCGAGCGCGCCGGCCAGGTCCTTCTGCTGCGCGGGCGACAGCCCGAGCTCGCGCTTGGCGGCATCGACGTTGATCGCCATGGAGCCGCGCAGGCCGCGCTCCTTCTCGACCTTCATCTGGTCGATGGAGGCGGACACGAGCCGGCCCCTCAGCGGGTCGCCGGCCGGCAGGGACCGCGCGAGCGCGAGGCCGAGCGTCGCCGCCCCCGAGCGTGACTTCAGGTCCGAGACCGTCGGCTTCCCGGTCGCCTCGTTCCCCTGCTTGAGCGAGGCTTCGAGCGTCTCGACGAGCTTCGCCTTCGCCGGCCCGTCGAGGCGCGCGAGGAAGTCCGACCCGCCCGACGACACGAGCTGGGCGGCGGCGTAGAGCCCGTCCGCCGCGCTCCCGCGCCGGCGCCCGCCGGCGTCGATGACCGAGAACTTGCCCGTGCTCGGGCTGAAGGAGACGCGGCGATCGGTGCCGGCGACGCCGCCGACGTTGACCGTGCGCGCGCGGGCGGCGGCCCCCGGGATCCGGCTCGCGACCAGCGCGGCGTCGGCCGTGCGCCGCGCCGTCTCGGTCGCCGCCGTGCCGGCCGACGGCCGAGGCGCCGGAGTCGTCGGGGCGGCGGGAGCGGCGGGCGTCCCCGTCGCCGTCCCCGGAGCCGCCGGAGCCGCCGGGGCGGCCCCCCCCGTTCCCGTGGTCGCCGCCGCTCCCGGCCGAACGTTGCCTATCCCGCTCATGGCTGCCTCCTCACCGGTGCCGGCGGATGTCGAGCTTGGGCTCGCCCGCCCTGAAGGGCGTCAAGGATAGCGCCGGGAAAGGGGAAAGGAAAGGGGCGGGTCCGCGGACCCGCCCCTGTTCGACTTACGGCCTATGCCCGGGCGTCGAGCCGGGCGACCGGGCTAACGCGTGATGAAGACGTCGGCCCAGTCGCTCGCCCCGCTCGGGTGCGTGATCTCGACGCGGTAGTGCTGCCCGGAGCCGTGGCCGGCGGTGAACCAGCCGTCCGCGGTCATCGTGCCGCCGTCGAAGTGGTAGACGGCGTCGCCCGCGTGCACCGGCCGGTTGAACGGGTCGTACGCCTGGAAGGTGAACTGGACCCGCTGGCCGGGCCGGAGGACGACGACGCGCGGCGCGATGTGGATGAGTCGCACGGTCGCCCGGATCACGACCTCGATCGTGCAGCGGATGCGCGTGTTCCGCTCGGTCACCCAGACCTGGTACGTCCCGGGCGCGTCGCCCGCCGTGTACCAGCCGCCGCCGACCGAGCCGCCCGTGCAGCCCCAGTCCCAGACGCAGTTCTCGCTCACCTGGTTGCCGCGCGCGTCCCAGCCGTACGCGTTGACCTGGAGCCGCTCGCCGGGGCCGCACTCGATGCGGTCGGGCACGATCGAGCAGCGGACGACGACGGGCGCGCACTCGACGACGACCGTCAGCCGGACGCGGGTCCCGTAGGTGCCGTCGACCCCGTCGATGTAGAACGTCCCCGCCTGGTCGGGGGCGGTGTACCAGCCGTCGCTGACGTAGCCGCCGGTGGCCGACCAGTCCCAGGACATGTCGTCGCAGCCGCAGGTGTCGAGCTCGAGCTGATAGCGCTCGCTGCACTTGACCCGGTAGGAGTCGCGGCGGAACTTGGCGAAGTGGCGGTGCGCCGGCTCCGGCGGCCGGGCGTGGCCGACGACGACCTGGGCCGTGCCGAAGTTGCCCTCGCGCTCGGCGCGCGTCGTCGTCACCTGGATCGTGTACGTCCCCGGCCGGTGGGGCGCGACCCAGGTGTTCTGGTTCTGGAAGCTGCTCGTGCGCGGCCCGAAGACGAAGTGCCCCGCGTCGGCCTTCCACGTCCAGTGGTGGTCCGTGGTCTTGTACTCCCCCTTGCGGAAGAGCCTCGCCGTGAACTCGACCCGAGCCCCGCCCGGCACCTCGATGTAGTCGGGGCTCACGTGGACCTCGTACTTGTCCTGCGCGAGGGCCGGCCTCGCGGGCACCACGAGACACGCGGCCAGCGCGACGAGCCCGAGCCCCAGGGCCGGCGCGACCGCTCCGAGCGAGCGACGCATTCGTTTCGCCTCCTTCTGCCTCCGGCGCGCGCGGTGTCGCGGCGACGCCGGCTGGGTCCAATGTGCTCCGACGAACGGAAGAGAGGGATATTCTACGGCGCGCTAAGAACGCCGCAAGCGGCCCCGCAACCACCCTCCCAGTGCGTCGCAGAGCACGACCACGACGAAGATCGCCGCGAGGGCCGTCGTCGCCTTCGGGTAGTCGAACGAGCGCAGGTAGGCGTACAGGTAGAAGCCGATCCCGCCCGCGCCGACGACGCCGAGGATGGAGCCGTTGCGGATGTTGTACTCGAGCATGAAGACGACGTGGCTCAGGAGCTGGGGCATGGCCTCGGGGACGGCGGCGTGGCGCGCCACCTGGAGGCGGCTCGCGCCCGCGGCGTGGAGGACCTCCTGGGTCGCGCGCGGCAGCGACTCGAGCGACTCGTAGAAGAAGCGGCCGAGGTAGCCGGTGGCGTAGATGGCGAGCGCGACCGTCCCGGAGAGCGGCCCGAGCCCGAGCGTCGCGACCGCCAGCAGGCCGAAGACGAGCGCCGGCACGGTGCGGAGCCCGTTCAGGAGCAGCCGCGCCGGCACGCGCACGATCGCCGGCGAAAGGTTCGCGGCCGCGAGGAACGCGAGCGGCACGGAGGCGACGAGGCTCAACGTCGTCCCGAGGAGCGCCATGGCGAGCGTCTCGGCGAGCGACGTCGCGAGCGTCCCGGCGGCGCTCGGGTCGGGGGGGAAGAACCGCCCGACGACGTCGAAGGCGTTGGAGACGGCATACTCCCAGCGCGTTCCGGAGGCGCCGACGACGAAGCGCGCCGAGGCGTAGACCGCCGCGAGCGCCGCCAGCACGAGCGCCAGGCGCCCGGCCCGGCGCGCGGTCGAGGCGGGGGCGGGGCCGGGCCGGGCGTGGGGGCGGGGCGTGGGGTCGGGGTCGGGGTCGGGGGCGCGCGCCTCCGCCCGCCCCTCTCCCTCCGGCAGGGAGTCCGGGTGGGCGTGGCCCCGTTTCTCGAAGTACGCCCCCGTCGCCCCGTCGTAAGCGATCCGTCCCTCCTCGATCGCCACCAGGCGCGACGCCTGCTCGAGGGCGAGCCGCTCGTCGTGGAGGACGGTGACGAGGGCCGCGCCGGACTCGCGCGCCACGTCGCGCAGGAGCTCGAGGACGTCCCGGGCGCGCGCCCGGTCGAGGGCGGCGACCGGCTCGTCGGCGAGGATCACGGCCGGCTCCTGCATGAGCGCCCGGGCGATCGCCACGCGCTGGCGCTCGCCGCCGCTCAGATGGCGGACGGCCACGTCCGCGCGGTCCCCGAGCCCGAGGCGGGCGAGGCGGCCGCGCGCGGCGACGCGGACCGCGCGCGGGAATCCGGCGAGGCCGCCGAGCGCTCCCAGGCGCCCGAGGGCCCCGCAGAGCACGTTGTCGAGCGCGGTCCGCTCGAGGACGAGCCCGAGGTGCTGCGGGATCAGCGCGACCCGCGACCGCTCGACCCGCGAGGCGACGCGGTCGCCGACGGGGCGCCCGAGGACCTCGATCTCGCCCCGTGCGGACCGGCCGAGGCCGGCGATCGTCCGCAGGAGCGTCGTCTTCCCCGCGCCGCTCCGGCCCCAGAGGACGACCGAGTCGCCGGGCTCGAGATCGAGCGAGACATCGGCGAGGATCGTCGCGCCGTCCCGCAACGCGACCGTGAGGCCGCGGCACGAGACCGCTGGAGGGACGGCGCGGACGTGCACCGGAATCGGCGGCTCCTACTTCTTGAAGCGGGCCAGGTCCGCCGTCGCGCCGGTCGCCTCGAGCGCCTTCCGGAGGCCGGCTATGTGACTCGCGTCCACGGGGACGAGCTCCGTCGCGCCGTAGACGTCCTTCAGCACCGCCCTGTTCGCCTCGTCGTTCAGGGCGAGGAAGGCCCCTCGGATCTTCGCCTTCAGGTCCTCGGGGAGCGCCTTCCGGTAGGCGATGCAGTGCGACGGCACCGGGCCCTGGCGGGCGATCACGCGGATGTCGGCCTGCTGCTCGGGCGTGAGGTAGCGGCCGGGGGCGTAGTCCGAGGCGGCGGCCACGTCCACCTGCCCGGCCACGAGGGCCTTGAGCGCCTGCTCGTAGCCGCCCGCGAAGGTGACGTCGGCGAAGTAGCCCTTCGGGTCGCCCTTCGTCGGAAGCAGGCCCTCCTCGATGAGCTTCGCGTAGGGGAAGAGGAAGCCCGACGTGCTGAGCGGATCGGTGAACGCGGCCCGCTTGCCCTTGAGGTCCGCGAGCGACCGGTAGGGCGAGTCCTTCTTCACGTACCACTGCGACCAGTAGAAGGGCCCCTCGACGCGCTTCTCGGCGGCGAAGACCTCGACGCCGGCGAGCTCCTCGGCGAGCGCGAACGGCCAGGCGCTGAAGTAGGCGACATCGGCCTGCTTCCCGCGCAGGGCCTCGACCACGGCCGGGTAGTCCGTCGGGAGGAAGACCTTCGTCTCGATGCCGACCTTGCCCTTCACGTATTCCGCGAGCCTGTCCGCCTTGGGCTGGAGCTTCGCCACGTCCGACTGGGGCTGGAACGCGATGATGAGCGTCTTCGGCGCGCCGTTGGCGTTCGTGGCGTGCGTGTCCGGGCAGCCGGCGAGCCCGCCGGCGGCGAGGGCGAGGGCGATCGAGGCGGCGATGGTCCGGGTCATGGTTCTCTCCAGGTCCAAGAACGGATCAGGGACTCGATTCTAACCGTGCGCGCAAGGCGAGGCACGACTCGACGCCGCCGGCGTCTCCCGCCCGCGCCGCCTGCGCGAGGGCCCGGTCGAGGCCCAAGGCGGCGGCCGAACGATCGCCCGCCGCCGCCAGCGCCAGCGCCCGGGCGACGCCGAGGGGCGCGATGAGCTTCGGGTCGAGGACGGGGACGTTCAGCTTCTCCACGCGGTCGAGCGCCGCCTCCGCGGCGCCGAGGTCGCCCGTCCAGAGACGCGCGACCGCCAGGTTGATCCCGTGCCGCGCGAGCTCCGGCCCGGGCGCGGCCTCGACCAGCTCGATCGCGCGCGCGAACGCCTCGGCCGCCTCGCCGCCCCGGTCGAGGGCGAGGAGCGCCTCGCCGGCGAGGCCGAGGGAGCGGGCGCGGATGCCCGCGTCCTCCGTCCGCTCGCCGGCGGCGAGCGCGAGCTCGAGCGCGGCCTCGGGCTTCCCCGCCGCGAGCTGGGCGCGAGCGGCGAGGAGGTCGTCGCGGAGGCGCTCGGCCGCGGTACCCGCGAGGCGTCGCGCCGCCAGGGCCGCACGGAGCGCGACCAGCGGGTGCCCCTCGTCCAGGGCGAGCGCCGCCAGGCCGTGAAGCCACGCCCGCTCGTCCTCGACGGCGATGCGGCCGCCGGGCGGCGAGGTCGTCCGGCAAGCCTCGAGCGCGAGCGCGGCATCGAGGTCGCGGGCGGAGAGGACGGCCCTCGCCGCGACCGCGAAGCCCTCGGCGCGCGCGTGCGCCGCCGGATCGTAGGTCCGGGCGCGCTCGCTCGCCACGCCGGCGTCGGTCCCGAAGGCCGCCCGCCAGGCGCTCGCGATGAGCGGTCGCAGCGCCGGCTCGCGCGCGTGGAGCGCCAGCGCCAGCGCCCGGTGGTCGCGGACGAGCCCGCGCACGCACGCCTCGCGCCCGGCGGCCTCGTGCTTCTCGAGCCGCCCCGCGAAGGCGTCGAGGGCCGCGGCGGACGGGCCCGGCCCGGGCCCGAGGTCGGTCCGCGCCTCGGGCGTGACCTCGACCTTGACGACGACCGGCGGCTTCTCCTCGACGGGCGGCGGCTGCCGGTCGGCCGTGGCGGCGCAGCCGGCGAGGGCGACGCCGAAGCCGATGGCGGCGAGCCTCGCCCCGACCCTCACTCCGAGGGAGAGGGAGTCCCGCGGGGCGCCGCGCAGATCCCGGGCGGCGGGCGTCACTTGACCGGCTCCGGCACGGGCTTCAGGAACTCCCGGATCCAGTGATGGGCCTTGTCCGGTTCGGGGACGTCGTGCGGGTCGAAGGCGTCGTAGGCGGCGTCGCCGCGTCGCCCGTACGGGTGGATCGACAGCGCCCGCAGGCGCGCGCGCGACGCCGCCTGCCCCTCCGCGGGCGTCAGGAGCACGTGCGGCGTGATGAGGAGCACGAGCTCGCGCTTCTGTCGGCTGGTCATCGTGCTCCTGAAGAAGAAGCCGAGGAACGGGATGTCGCCGAGGAACGGGACCTTCTCCTCGCTCCGCACGATCTCCTGGCGGATGAGGCCGCCCACGGCCAGCGTGAGCCCGTCCTTCGCCACGATCGTCCCCTCGAGGCTCGCCGTGTCGACCGTGTCCACCGCGAACGACTGGACGCCGCTGGTCGTCGAGACGGGCAGCGTGGCCGCGCCCACGTTGACCATCGACGAGTCCTGGAGGATCGTGAGCGTCACCGTCCGGTCGGCGTTGATCCGCGGGATGATGCCGAGCGTCTGGCCGATGTTGCGGATCGTCACCACCGGGTCGATCCGCTCGACGACGACGCCCTGCACCGTCGTCGTGGTGTCGACCTCGATGTCCTCGACGATCGGCCGCTCCTCGCCCACGAAGATCGTCGCGATGTGGTTGTTGGCGCAGAGCACGAGGGGCGTGGCGAGGACGCTTATGCGGTTCTCGCGGTCGAGGAGCTGGACGCGCGCGCGCACTCGATCGTTCAGGAACTGGTAGACGAGCGTCCCCCCCTGGAGCGGGAAGTTGCCGATCCCGGCCAAGTTCTCGACCCCCGTGGCCGCGCCGGGCAGCAGCGGGTTCCTCGGCTGGGCGGTCGGCGGCCCCGACTCGGTCGAGGTGTTGGCGATGTCGACGTCGAAGATGGACTGGAAGTCGTCCCCGAGCGTGAGCGCCAGGATCTTCATCTCGAGCAGGACCTGGGGCGTCTGCCGGTCGACGTCCACGATCAGCCGCTCGATCTCCGAGAGCGCCTTCTCGTCGCTCGTGCGTACGAGGACGAGGTTGTGGTCGCGGTTCACCGTCACGTAGATGGGCGGCTCGATCCGCGCGATCCCCCGGACGGCCTCGGGCGCGAGCGTACCGCCCGGCTGCCCCTCCGCGCCGCCGAGGGCCCCGGACGCGGCGCGCCGTCGCTCGAGCTCGGCGATCTGGTCGGGCGTGAGCCGCTCCTCGATCCGATCCGTTCGCCCGAGGCGGTCCGCCGCGCCCGGGCGACCCGAGCCGAGGCCGCCGCCCCCGGCCCCGAAGATGTCGTCGCCGGTCGGGAGGACGGAGCGGGCGAACCGCCCCGTGCCCGTGCCGAACCCGCCCGCGCGTCCGGAGGCCCGGCGGCCGATCCCGCCGGCCCCGAAGCCGCCGCCGAACCCCCCGGTCCCGACCTCTCCCGCGCCGAACCCGCCTCCGAAGCCCCCGCCCCCGAACCCGCCCCGGCCGCCGAACCCGCCGCCCCCGAAGCCGCCGAGCCCGAAGAGGTCCTCCTCCCTCACCCCGAGCGAGAGGTACACGCGGTCCCCGTAGAGGTCCTCGATCGCCGTCGCCACGGCGACGGCGTTCGGATGGAGGAGCGTGAAGACCTTCGTCCGGTCCTCGCGGAAGATGACGATGTCGCGCTGGTACTCCTCGGTCGTGAGGATGCGGATCGCCCGGGACTCGGGCTCCTCCCGGAACCAGAGGCCGCTGACCTTGCACAGCATCCGGAGCGCCTCGCGCGCTCCGATCTCGCGCAGGTGCAGCGTCACCTTCTTCTGGCCCGCCGCCTCGGTCGCGACGACGTTCAGGTCCGAGAGCTCCGCGATGAGGCGGAGCGCGTCGACGACCTTCACCTCCTTCAGGTCGAGGCGGACGATGGCCGCGTCGGTCCGCGCCGGCTCCGGATCGCCGGCCCGCGCGACCCCGGGGAGCGCGGCCGCGAACGCCGCCAGCGCCAGCGCGAGCGCGAGGCGGGGGGGAGCGGCGGCGGCGGCGGGCGACACCTGCGTTTCCATGCTCGTTAGCCTATCATTCGGGTCAGACACAAGAGCCGACCTTTTTCCGAATATTTTTAACTCAACGCACCACAAGGAGTTGACCGAGCGACCCGACCGCGACGTGGACGCTCAGGTCGTCGATCCTCTCGACCCGGAGCACCGACGACCGGCCGGCGACCGGCACGCTGATGGTGTCGCCGGCGCGCACGAGGAAGACGCCGATGCCCTCGATCTCGACCAGGGCCGCCGGCGCCTTCCCGGCCACCTGGAGGAAGCCGCGGAGCGAGATCCGGGGCAGAGGGTCGCCCTCGCGGCCCGGCACGAAGCGCGGCCCGCCCTCCGCGCCGGCCTTCTCCGCCATGAGGGGCGATGTCTCGAAGGGGTCGCGCTCGCGCTCGTCGCCGGCCGGCGCCGCCCGCGGGGCCGGCGGGGTCGCGTCCTCCGCCCGCACCGCCCCGGCCGACCCGAGGAGCAAGCCGATCGCCATCGCCACGATCCGGAGACGCCGCACGCTCACCTCCCTCCCGCGAGCTGGAACACCGCCTGGAAGAACGCGAAGTAGACGAAGCCCACGAGCCCGCCGACGACGAGCACGACCAGAGGCTCGAAGAGGGCGCTCATCCGCTTGATGCGGACCTGAAGCTCGCGGTCGTAGTGCTCGCCCACCTCCTCGAGGACCTGGTCGAGCGTCCCGCTCCGCTCCCCCACGGCCACGACCTGCGCCACGAGCGGCGGGATGAGCGCCGGCTCGCGGATGCTCGAGGCCAGGTCGCGGCCCCGGAGCACGTCCTCCGCCGCCCGCTCCACGTGGGCGGTCAGGGCCGCGTTCGAGACCGTCCGCCCCACGATCCGGAGCGAGTCGAGGAGCGTGAGCCCGCTCTTCAGGAGGACGGCGAGCGTCCGCGCGAGCTGCGCCATGGCGGCCGTCCGGAGCAGGGCGCCGACGACCGGCACGAAGAGGACGCCGCGGTCGACCGCCTGCCTCCCGGCCGCCGTCGCCCGCACCGCCAGGACCAGCCCGGCCGCGGCCGCGCCCGCCACGAGGATCTTCGGCCCGTGGGCGCCGAGGAAGCTCGCGACGTCGAGCAGCATCCGCGTCGCCGGCGGCAGGGGGACCGCGCGCCGCTCGAAGTAGGCCGCGAACTTCGGGATCACCTTCGTCACGAGGAAGGCGACGACGCCGACCGACAGGGCGACGACGACGGTCGGGTAGATGAGGCTCGTGACCAGGCTCGTCCGGAGCTCGAGCCGCCGCTCCATCTGCGACGCGATCCGGTCGAGGATGAGGTCGAGCTCGCCGCTCGCCTCGGCCGTCTCGACGAGCCGCGTCGCGACGTCCGGGAAGAGGTCCGGCCGGCGGGCGAGCGCCCGCGAGAACGGCTGCCCGCCCCTTACCGAGGCCGCGATGTCCTCGACCGCCCGCTCGAGCCGGCGCTTCGTGCACTGCTCCCGCGCGACCTCGAGCGCCGACAGCAGCGTCAGCCCCGTCCGGAGCATGAGGGCGAGCTGGCGGAAGAAGAAGACGACGTCGCGCGTCCGCACCGGCAGGAGCGAGAGCAGGCCGCCCTGAAGCCCCGGCGCCGTCCGCCTCGTCGAGGCGGCCGCGCCGCCCGTCCCCGTCCCGCCTCGCTCCGCTCCGGCGGCGACGGCCGGGGCGCCCGCCGCTCCCGCCGGCTCGCCCCCGTCCGCCGGCACGAGGTCGACGACGAAGAGGAGCCGGCGCCGGAGCGCCGCCGCCGCCGCCGGCGGGTCGTCGGCCTCGATCACGCCGGCGACCTCGCGGCCGCCCGTGTCCAGCGCGTTGTAGGCGTAGAGCCCCATCCCTATTCCACCGTCGCCTGGGCGACCTCGTCGACCGACGTCACGCCGGCCAGCGCCTTCCGCGCCCCGTCCGCCCGCAGCCGGGCGATCCCGCGCCCGGCGGCCGCCGCCTCGAGCGCCTCCTCGTCCGCCCCGCGGGCGACGAGGCGGGAGAGGTCGCGGTCGAACGGCACGACCTCGAAGAGGGCGATGCGCCCGCGGTAGCCCGTCCCGAGGCAGCCCGCGCAGCCCGCCGGCTCGTAGACGGTCGGCCGGGCCGCGCCCTCGGGGACGCCGAGGCGGCACGCCTCCTCCGCCCGCGCCTCGCGCGCCCGCCGGCACCGCGGGCACAGCCGCCGCACGAGCCGCTGCGCGACCGCGAGCGCGAGCGTCGCCCCGACGAGGTACGGCTCGCAGCCGAGGTCCACGAGCCTCGTGACGGCGCCCACGGCCGTGCTCGTGTGCAGGGTCGAGAGGACGAGGTGGCCCGTCATGGCGGCCTTGAGCGCCACGTCGGCCGTCTCGTGGTCGCGGATCTCGCCCACCATCATGACGTCCGGGTCGTGGCGCAGGAGCGCGCGCAGGGCCCGCGCGAACGTGACCTTCCCGGCCGCGTCGACCTGGAGCTGCGAGATGCCCGGGAGCGCGTACTCGACGGGGTCCTCGACCGTCACGATGTTGAGGTCCGGCCGCGCGATCTCGCGGAGGGCCGCGTAGAGCGTGGTCGTCTTCCCGCTCCCCGTCGGGCCCGTCAGGAGCACGATCCCGTGCGGGCGCCGGATCGCGGTCCGGAAGGCGGCGAGCGCCGGCCCGTCGAGGCCGAGCGTGTCGAGCGAGAGCGCCTCCGTCTCGAGCCCGAGCAGCCGGAGCGTCGCCCGCTCGCCGTTCACGGTCGGGGCCGAGGCCACGCGGATGTCGGCGGTCGCGCCGGCCGCGCCCGGGATCGGGGCGCGGAAGCCGCCGTCCTGCGGGGCGCGCCGCTCGGCGATGTCGAGGCCGGCGAGGACCTTCACGCGCGAGACCAGCGCTTGCCCGAGGTCCGGGGCGACGGGCGTCCCCACGTCCTGGAGGTGCCCGTCGACGCGCATGCGCACCCGGACGCCGGATGGCGCCGCCGGCTCGAGGTGGATGTCGGAAGCGCGGCGCAGGAACGCCTCCTTCAGCAGCTCGTCGAGGAGCGCCGTCGCGTCCGGCGGCGCCGCGTCGAGCCCGGGCGCGATCCCGGCCGGCGCCGCCGCGCCCGCGCCGCCCGCCCCGCGCGCGAGCGCGCGGTCGATCGCGGCCGCGAGCGCCCCCGGCTCGGCGATCGCGATGCGCGGCGGCTTCCCGAGGAAGCGGCCGATGGCCTCGAGCGCGGCGGCGTCGTCCGGGTCGGCCATGGCCACGGCGACGGCCGCGCCCTCGTCGGCGTACGGGAGGACGAGGCGGCGGCGGAGCAGCGTCTCCGGCACGCGTCCGGCGAGGCCGGGCGCGGGGACGAGCGTCAAGGCGTCGACGAACCGGAGCCCGCGGGCCTCGGCCAGGGCCCGGTAGAGCGCCGAGGCCGGGCAGCGGGCGGCGCGCGTGATCGCGTCGACGGGATCGGCGCCGCGCCGGAGCCGCGCCTCCGTCTGGAGCCGCGCCGCCGCCGGCGGCTCGATGAGGCCGCCCTTCAGGGCGGCGTCGACGAGGGTGTCGAGCGCGAGCGGCACGTCAGGCCCCCCCGCGCGCGAGCGCCCGCGCGGACGGCGCCGCCGCCGGACCGGCGGCCGCGACCTCGCGCTCGAGCCTCAGCCGCTCGTCGAAGGTCCGCGCGTCGCGGGCGAGCCGGCGCGCGACCTCGACCCGGACGAGGCCCTGGGCGGCGAGGCGCGCGAGGCTCTGCTCGAGCGTCCGCATGCCCGCCTCCGCGCCCGTCTCCATGGCCGAGTAGACCTGCTGCGGCTTGCCCGAGCGGACGAGGTGGGCGACGGCCGGGGTGACGACGAGCAGCTCGACGGCCGGCGCGCGCCCGCGCCCGTCCGCGCGCGGCAGCAGCCGCTGGGCGACCACCGCCCGGAGCGTCATCGAGAGCTGCTGGCGGACGCTCGCCTGCTCCTCGCTCGGGAAGACGCCCACCATGCGGTCGATCGCCCCGACGGCGTCCCCGCTGTGGAGCGTCGAGAAGACGAGGTGCCCCGTCTCGGCGGCGACGATCGCCGCCCGCATCGTCTCGAGGTCCCGCATCTCGCCGACGAGCAGGACGTCCGGGTCCTCGCGGAGCGACGAGCGGACGGCGTCGTGGAAGCTCGGCACGTCCGTGTGCAGCTCGCGCTGGCGGACGAGCGAGCGCGCGTTCGCGTGCAGGTACTCGACGGGGTCCTCGATCGTCAGGATGTGGCAGGCGCGCGACTGGTTGATCCGGTGGACGAGGGTCGCGAGCGTCGTCGTCTTGCCGCTCCCGACCGGCCCCGTCACGAGCACGAGCCCGTCGCGGAGGTCGGCGAGCGCCCCCAGGTCCTCGGGGAGGCCGAGCTCGGCGAGCGTCCGGAAGCGGTCGTCCAGGCGCCGGATCGCGAGGGCCGTGCGGCCGCGCTCGCGGAAGACGTTCACGCGGAACCGCTCGCCCGAGCGGAGCGAGACCGCGAGGTCGACGGCCCGGTCGCGCTCGAAGGCCGCCCGCTGCCCGGCGTTGAGGGTCGCGGCGGCGAGACCGTCGACCGTCGCCTCGTCGAGCTTCGCCGGGCCGTCGAGCGGGGCGAGCTGGCCGTGGAGCCGCATCGTCGGCGGGGCGCCGGCCGACAGGTGGAGGTCCGAGGCGCCGACGGCGACCACCCGCCCGAGCAGGTCCTCGAGCGAGGGCGTCACAGGGCGAGCACGAGCGTCGCCACGAGCGGCGGCCCGGCCTCGACCTCGATGCGGACGACCGTCGCCCGGTAGCGCAGGCCCGCGAGCCCGGCGACGAACGCGCGCAGGCCGGCGAACGACGTCTTGACGACGAGGCGGCGGACCGGCCGGGCGTACGGGTCGCCGGCTCGCCCCTCGCCCGGCGCGCTCTCGCGGATCTCGACGCCCGCGTCCCGCGCGAGCGCGGCGAGGTCGGCGGCGAGCGAGTCGTCCGGCGCGAACCGCGCCTCGACGGCCGCGAGCGCCCGGCGCTCCGCCTCGAGGGCCGCCGCCATCTCGGCGTGGGCCCGGTCGAGCGGGCGCCCGCCCCCGACCGCCGCCGCTCGGTTCCGCACCATCGCCGCCTGCGCATCCACGGCCTCCGCCGACTCGGCGAGCGCCGCCGCCTCCGCCCGGGCGGGCTTCCACCGCAGGCGGAGGTAGCCGAGGCCGAGGAACACGAGCCCCGCGAGCCCGAGGAGGGCGACCTCGCGCGGCGTCGGCGGGCGGAGCTTCGGGCGCGCGGGCGTCACGGTTTCCTCGGGGCGGGGACGGCGCCGGGGAAGGCGACCACCGGCCCGGCGGGCCCGGCCGGCCCGACCGGGACGATGCGGAGCTCGAACCCGCGGCCCTCGAGCCCGAGGCGGCCGCGCTTCTCGAAGACGCGGAGCCCCTCGACCCGGCAGCCGAGCGGCTTCACGCCGGCCTCGAGGTCCCGGGCGAACCGCTGCGCGTCGTGGAAGGCGAGCGCGAAGCCCTCGACGCCGAAGCCGCCGCGGTCGTCCTCGCGGACCCGGTCCACGGCGACCTCGGCCGAGCCGGCGGCGGCGAGGGCGTCGAGGAGACCCGGGACCAGGGCCTCGCGGCGGGCGAGGTCCCGCTCGATGTACGCGCGCCGCGCCCGGACCCGCTCGAGCTCGCGTCCGAGCCCCTCGATCTCGGCCACGCCCCGCGTCTCCGCCCGGGCGGCGGCCGCCGCGGCCGTCGCCCGCGCGTGCGCGTCGCGGGCGCGCCCGAGCGTCGAGCGCACCGAGCCCTCGATGGCCGCGAGCGCGAGGCCGGCGACCGCCACCGCCGCGAGCGCGCGCGCCCGCGGGCGGGCGAGGAGCGGCGTCGCGGCGTCGCGGCCCGGGACGGCGCACGCGCGCCCGGAGCCGCCGAGGCCGAGGAAGTGGCGCGCGGCGCCGAGGATCGCGCCGTCGCGGGCGACCTCGACCTCGACCTCGACCGTGTGGCAGCGCTCGCAGGGGCAGACGCGGATCGCCTCGGCGATCTCGTCGACCGATGCCGGCGAGCCCGAAAGCCAGACGCGGCCGGCGCCGGCCAGGTCGAGGCAGCGGTCGGCGGTGAGCGGCTCGCCGCCCAGGTCGTGGACGGCGACGGACTCGACCGCGCCGCCCGAGAGGCGGGCGCAGCCGACGACGCGGCCCCCGACCTCGAGGACCGCGCACGGGCGGGCGGCGGCCTCGCCGTCGAGGGCCGCGGCGGCCGTGCCGGCGAGCGGGTAGAGGGCCGCGAGGCCGATGCCCGAGCGCCGGAAGGCCTGCACCCAGACGTCGCGGACCGGGCGGGCGACGCCGCACGCGAGCCAGCGGTGCCGGCCGTCGCCGGCCGGCGGGCCCCCGAGGGGGGCGTAACCGCAGACGCTCTCGGCGAGCGCGACGGCCGCGGCCCCGGGGGCGGCGGCGGACGAGCCGCCGGCCGGGCGCGCGTCCGGCGCCGGCGCCTGCAGGGCCAGGTAGGGCTCGAGCTCGAAGCGGACGAGCTTCTGCATCCGCTCCGTCTCGAGCGGCCGGGCCGGGTCCACCGGCAGCTCGAGGCACGCGGGCGTGGCGTCGGGCAGCACGAGGACGGCGCGGGCGGGCGGCCTGGCGCCGGCCCTCCGCAGCCGCTCGACCGCGGCGGCGACGGCCGCGGCCGGGTCGTCGAGCGGCGCGGCGGCGACGGCCTCGACCACCGGTGCGTCCCCGCGCCCCGCCCCGGCGCGGACGCAGGCGGCGCGCAGCTCGCGGCCGTCCACGGCGCAGGCGAGGACGCGGCGGCGGCCGGCGCCCGCGAGGAGGCCGAGGCTCGCGGCGAGGCTCACGGCACCCTCCAGGCGAGCCGGACGACGAGCTGGGCGCGCGCCGGGAAGGCGACCTTCGCGGCCGGGCTCCCGCCGAGCGGCGCGTCGCTCGCGTCCTCGACGACGACGACGTCGCGGACCCCGATGGGCGCGCGCATCGCCGCGAACGTGAAGGCGACCGGGTCCGACCGGCCGCTCTCCGGGACCGTCACCGTCTCGGCGTTCGCGCTCCGCGCGCTCGTCGCCGCGCCGGTCGCGGGATCGGGGAAGTCCGCGCGCAGGCGCACGGTCGCGGACGCGTTCGGCGCGCCCGTGAAGACGACCGAGAAGGAAAGGCGCGCGAGGTCGACCGTGTAGTCGTCCGGATCGACGAGGTTGCCCGCGGCCGGGTAGTCGGCCGCGTACTCCGCCCCGCCCGCCGCCCCGTCGCTGCCGAGGCTCTGGACGAGGAGGGAGTCGCCCGAGGGCGCCCGCTCGAAGCGCCAGTCGTTCCCCCAGCCGTCGCGGAACGCGAGCGCCCCGCCCGAGTCGGGGAGCGTCTGGAGGTACGGCCCGCGCCAGCCGGGCGCGCCCGCCGGCGCCTGCAGCAGCTCGCCGATCGACGCCGGCAGCCGCCCGACGTCGGCGACGAAGCCCGAGAGCTCGGGCTCGCCGTTGACCGTCCGGTCGGGCCGCCCGACGACGGCGGCGCGGACGAGCGCGAGGCGCGTCCTCGTGTCGTCGTGGCGCGCCTGGAGGTCGGCGTTGTCGACGAAGTTGACCGCGGTCGCGGCGATGGCCGCGAGGATGAAGACGACGACCAGGAGCTCGATCAGCGTCAGGCCGCGCATCATCGGAGCACGAACAGGCGAAGGTCGTCGTCGCCCGGGCCGCCATCCGGGTCGTCCACCCCGTTCGGCCCGTCGCTCTCGATCCGGGCGAGGCCCGGGTCGAGGAGGTCGAGGACGCGGTACGGCCGGCCCCAGGGATCGAGGACGACCGGGGCCGCGGTCTCGCGCGTGATGTAAGGCCCGCGCCAGCCGCGCCGCCGGTCGAGGTCCCACGCGGGGATCCCGGGGTTCGCGAGCAGGTCGGCGACCCCGCCGGCCGGCATCGCCCCGGTGTCGGCGCGGAACTGGAGGATCGCCTTCTTCAGGGCGAGCATCTCGGAGCGGGCCAGGTCCGTCGCGGCGCGCTCGCGCGCGTCGCCCGTCGAGACGATCACGACCCCGGCGATCGTCGCGAGGACCGCGACGACCACGAGCAGCTCGACCAGCGTGAAGCCGCGACGACCGAGGGTCATGTCCACCTCGAACGGAGAGCCCGCGCTCCGGTGGGTTGGTGAGGGCCGGAGCGCGGGCGTCGGGCAGAGGGGCACGGGAAAAGGGAGACGTGCTCTTCCGCCCGGTGACCTGCCTGTCCTTACGGGGTGATCGGCTTCTGGCCCGTGTACTCCGCGTACTCCTCGTCGTACCAGTCGCCGAACGTGTCGAGGACGGCCACGAACTGGGCGACGACGGGCGAGCCCTCGTCGCCTTCCTGCTCGATGATCCCGTCGCCGTCCGCGTCCGCGATCGTGCCGTCGCCGTTGAAGTCGCGGGTGACGACGTAGAGGGCGAGGAAGCGGCTGTACTGGTTCTTGCCGGCCGACGCGTAGATCGGCGCCTCGGAGAGCCCGCCCGAGAAGGTCGCGAGGCCGCTGCCCTCGTTGCGGACGAGGGTGCAGTTGTTGCCGACCCCGAAGACGAGGACGACGTCGGCGCTCGTCGCCGAGGCGAGCGGGTAACCGGCGATGTCGCGGAGCCGGGCGGGGTTGATCCGGCAGACCGTCGTGCCCGCCGCGATCGGCGTGGAGATGCCCTTCCCGCGGCCCGGCAGGTCGAAGTCGCGGTTCGGGATCGTGCCGACGGCGTTCGGCTGGCCGCCGGCGGTGTCGATGAAGCGGAGGTTCCGGATGCCGGCGTTGGCGAGGGCCGCGACCTCACGGGCCTGGAGGGTGTGGAGCTGGAGCTTGGGGGAGGCCGGGGGGGAGCCCGACGTCACCTTGGGCGACATCCCGGCGTAGAACGCGGGCGGGCCGCCGTTCGTGACGAGGGCGTCGTAGTCGTCGGGGTAGGCGCCGTTGTTCGCGACCTTGAACGTGCGGATCGCGCGGTCGACGGCGGCGATGTTGAACGTCGCCTGGCCCTTCTCGGCCTGCTGGTCGAGCCCCTCGTAGGCGGCGACGGCGACGCCGGCGATCGCGGCGATGATCGCGATGACGATGAGCAGCTCGAGGAGCGTGAACCCCCGGTCGCGGCGGACGGCGGACGAATCCATTGGCCTCTCCCCCTTTACGCGGTTGTTGAGACTGAGTCTCAATCTCAATCGCACGCGCCGGACTATACGTTTCGCCCCGCGGGGGTGTCAAGAGAAAATATACGGAAAAGTGAATATTCGTTGCCAAGCGCAGGGCGCCAAGGGGATTAAGGGGTGCTTGATGCGTCGGGCGGCGGCCCTTAGACTGGGCGGCTTCGAGTCGGGACCGGAGGGATGCGATGCGGATGATGGGGAAGCTCGGCGTCGGGGTTGCGGTCGCGCTCGCGGCGGCCCTGGCGGTCGCGGGACCGGCGCGCGCGGACGAGTCCCGGGACGAGGCGGCGCGCGAGCGGGTGAAGAAGATCGCGGCCGAGCTCGAGGCCATGCGCGGCCAGAAGTTCGCGGCCGAGGTCGGCGTGGAGACGCAGTCGGCCGAGGACTTCCGGAAGTTCGTGCGCGGCGAGCTCGACGAGGAGCTGCCGCAGGAGCTGGCCGACCGCCAGTCGAAGGCCCTCCAGGCGTTCGGCCTCGTCCCGCTCGGCTACGACCTCCGCAAGGGGTACGAGGACCTGCTCGTCAGCCAGGCCGGCGCCTACTACAACCCGGAGACGAAGAAGTTCTACGTCCTCATGGCCGGGCTGCCGGACATCCAGCTCGACTCGATCATCCTCCACGAGCTCCAGCACGCGCTCCAGGACCAGCGCTTCGACCTCGCCAAGCTGCTGGAGAAGGCGCGCGCCGCGACGGCCGACGACGCCGACCGGGCCTCCGCCGTCCAGTTCCTCGTCGAGGGCGAGGCGACCTACGTCATGCTCAAGTACCAGCTGAAGAAGGTCGGCATGGACATCGACAAGGCCCCCGCCGACCGCCAGGACCTGGCCATGAAGCAGGTCCGCGACATCGACCGGAAGACGCTGCTGGTGCAGGCGCGGCTCAGCGCGCCGGGCGGGCCCGAGGGCGCGGAGCTGAAGAAGGCGATCGAGTCGCTGAAGGACGTGCCGCCGTTCCTCTTCCTCGGCCTCCACGACCCGTACTTCAAGGGCCAGTACGCGGTCTTCAAGGCGTTCTCGGAGAAGGGCTGGGCGGGCGTGGACGCGCTCTTCGAGACGCCGCCGACCTCGACCGAGCAGATCCTGCACCCCGAGAAGCTGACGGGCGCCGAGCGGGACGAGCCGACGAAGGTCGACCTGCCGGACCTCCTGCCGGAGCTCGGCCCGGGCTGGAAGCTCGTCTACGCGAACGGCATGGGCGAGGCCGGCGTGCTCGCGTTCTTCGACGCCCACGAGGTGAAGGACAAGGCGAAGCTCGCGGCCGGCTGGGACGGCGACCGCTACGCCCTCTACGAGGGGCCGGGCGGGAGGACGCTCCTCTACTGGATCACGGAGTGGGACACGAACGAGGACGCGCAGGAGTTCTTCGAGGGGCTGGCGAAGGCGACGTTCGAGGGCAAGAGGCTCCCGGACGGTTCGTCGAGGGTCGACGGCAAGCGCGTCCGCGTCATGAACGGCGATCTCGATGACCTCAAGAAGCTTCGCGACCTCGGTCACTGAGGCTCAGGCGGGCGCCGACCGCCCGCCCCGCTTCGCCCGCGGCGCGCGCGCGAGCGCGCCCGTGCGCGCCGACCTCGCCGGCGGCACGCTCGACATCTGGCCGCTCTACTGCTTCATGGGCGGCGGCGTGACCGTCAACGCGGCCGTCACCCTCCGCGCCGAGGCGACCGTCCGGCCGCTCGAAGCGCGCAGGGGCCGCGTCTGCCTGCGCGTGCGCTCGCTCGACCTCGACCGAGAGGAGACGGTCACGGACTTCGGCGCGCCCGGCGCGTTCGGCTTCGCCGTCGACGCGGCCCGCGCCTTCGAGGTCGACGCGGCCGAGATCACGCTCCAAAGCCCCGTCCCGCGCGGCTCGGGGCTCGGGGCGTCGAGCGCGCTCCTCATCGCCCTGCTCGGCGCCCTGCGCGGCCTCACGGGGCGCAAGCTCGCCGCCGACGACCTCGTCCAGCTCGCCGCCGACATCGAGGCGAAGCAGATCGGCATCCCCACCGGCAAGCAGGATTACTTCGCCGCCCTCCTCGGCGGCCCGCTCGGGATCGCGTTCCAGCTCGGGCGCCCGATCGCGACGCGCATCGCCACGCCGCCCGCCTGGCTCGACGACGCGCTCGCGCTCGTCTTCACCGGCGAGCCGCACGACTCGGCGGTCACGAACTGGGCCATGATGCGCCGCTACGTCGAGGACGAGGGGACGACGCGCCGCGACCTCCGGGCCATCGCGGCGACCGCCGAGGCGGTGCTCGCCGCCCTCTCGGCCGGGGCGCCGCTCGATGAGGTCGCGCCGCTCGTCCTCGAGGAGTGGGAGAACCGGAAGCGCCTGGCCCCGGGCGTCACGACGCCGACGGTCGAGGCCGTCGTCTCGGCGGTGCGCGGCGCCGGCGCCGTCGCCTGGAAGATCTGCGGGGCGGGCGGCGGCGGGGCCCTGCTGGCGCTCGCCCCGCCCGGCCGGCGCGAGGCCGTGCTCGACGCGGCCGCGGCCGCCGGGGCGACGCCGCTCCGCTGCGCGCTGGACCGCGAGGGCCTGAAGGTCGCCTCGCTTGAGGCTTGAGGCTTGAGGCTTGAGGCTTTGAGGTCCCTTTGCCGGGCGATCGCGATCGTCTCCGCCGTCGCCCTCCAGGCCGGCGCCGGCCTCTCCGCGGTCGCCGGGGACGAGCCCGCGGAGCGGGCGCGGCTCGAGCGTCGTCGCGCCGAGCTCGACTCGCGGATGAGGGCCCTGCGGGAGGAGCGGGCGCGGCTCGAGGCGCGGATCGCCGAGCGCCGCGGCGGGAGCTCCGTCGTGGCCGACCTGCCCGACGCCCTCGACGCGTCGGGCGTCTCTCTCCCCCGGGCGACCGCCGCCCGCGACCTCGCCGAGGCGAAGCGGCCGTTCGAGGTCCTGTTCCTCGTCGCCCGCGACGGGCCGTACCGGCTCTCGGCCGGCCGGCTGAAGCTCGTCGACGTCCCGCGCGACCGCTTCGAGGAGCGGCTCGGCCTGCTCGCGGGGCACGAGGCCGCGCGGCGCCGCGACCCCGAGGACGTCTTCGTGCTCCTGGCCGCCGACGCGTCGGCGACGTTCGAGGCCGTCGGCCGGGCGCTCGAGCACGGGGCTCGCGCGGGGCTCCGCCACATCGGCCTGGCGGCGCTCCGGGGCGACGGCGGCTTAGGCTTCCTGCCGGTCGACCTCGCGCCGGGCGACGGCCCGCCCGGAGACGGCGCGGCCATCCACCTGCGGCCCGCCCCCGACGAGCCCTACTCGGCCCTCATCGGCGCGCTCGATCGCTGCGCCGCGCAGGGACCGTGCGTCGTCGACCTGGTCGTGCCGGCGGAGGGCGGGCGATGAGGTCGGCGCGCGCCCTCGCCGCCGTCGCCGCCGCCTGGGCCCTCGCGCTCGCCCTCGGAGGATGCGGCGAGGAGGCGGCGCCCGGCCCGGCCGCGCCGCTTCAGGACCTCGAGTCCCTGCGCCGCGAGGTCGCCCGCTTCGAGGCGGACGTCCTGCGCGAGGAGGCCGCCGTCGCGACGCTCCGGGCCGACGTCGCCGCGCTCGACGCGCTCGACGCGGCCCGCCCCCCGATCGCGCTCCGCGTCCGGCGCGGGCCCACGCCCGAGGTCCAGGACGCCCTCGGCGTCGGCGGCGGGCCGCCGAGCGCGCACGGCCAGCGCGTCGGCAAGGCCTCGCTCGCGCGCGAGGGCGGGACCGAGGCGACCGAGAAGGCGGTCGAGGCCGCCCTTAACTGGCTGGCGCGGAACCAGGAGCCGGACGGGCGCTGGCTCGCCGCCGACTCGCGCTTCGACGTCTCGGTGACGGCGCTCGCGGTCCTGGCCTTCCTCGGGAGCGGCCACACGCACAAGCACGCGAAGGAGCCGGCCTTCCGCCGGGCCTTGAACCACGGCCTCGACGCCTTGAAGCGGGCGCGGCGCGACGACGGCTCGATCGGCTTCGACCCGAGGGACCCGGACACGATCGTCAACCACGCGCTCGCCGCCCAGGCGCTGGCCGACCTCTTCGCCGCCTCGAAGGACTTCACCGTCAAGCGGTACGCCCGCGAGGCGGTCGACTTCGCCGTCGCCGCGCAGAACCCCGGCCTCGGCTGGGGCCGCGGCGTCCGGTCCGGCGCCGACGACGGCGGCCTCACCGGCCTCTTCGTCCTGGCGCTCGCGGCGGCGCGGGCGGGCGGCCTCGAGGTGCCGCCCGCGTCGTTCGAGGGGGCGCTCGCCTCGCTCGACCGGGCGCCCGGGGACGCGGCCGCCGCCGGGATCGGCGTCCTCGCGCGCATCCTCGCCGGCCGGAAGCCCGACGATGCGGCGGTCCAGGCGGGCCTGCGCACGCTCGTGGCCGCGCCGCCCGCGAAGGACGACCTCCGCCCCGACCTCGCCGCCTGGTGCGTGGACGCGCACGCGGTCTTCCAGGCGACGGCATCGGGCTCGCCCGCGTGGAAGGCCTGGAACGAGGCCTTCCAGGTCGCGCTCCTCGGGCGCCAGCGCCGGGGCGGCGGCGACGACGGGAGCTTCGACCCGACCGACCGGTGGGGCGAGGCGGGCGGCCGCGTCTACGCGACGGCCGTCGCCGCGCTCGCCCTCGAGGTCTACTACCGCCTGGAGAGGCCGGGACGCTGATGGCCGGGACGCCGCCTCTGCCGCCGCCGCCTCTGCCGCCGCCGCCGACCGGGACCGAGCACGCCGTCTGCCTCGTCACCGTTCCGACGGAAGAGCTGGGGACGAGGATCGCGCGGGCGCTCGTGAACGAGAAGCTCGCGGCCTGCGTCAACATCATCCAGGGAGTCCGCTCGATCTACTCGTGGCAGGGGCAGGTCTGCGACGACCCGGAGCTCCTCCTCGTCGTCAAGACGCGGGCGGCCCTCGTGGGCGCGCTCTCGGAGCGCGTGAAGCAGCTTCACGCGTACGAGCTGCCGGAGACGATCGCGCTTCCCGTGACGGGCGGCTCGGCCGCGTATCTGAGATGGGTGGAAGAATGCACCGAACGCTGAAGATCGCTTCCTTCCTCGCGCTCCTGGCCGCGATCGTCGTCGCGGTCGACCTCGCCGTCCGCGCCGACGTCGCCCTGCCGGCCGCCGACGAGGCCCGCACCTACCGCGACCGCCGGGACCGGCTGCTCGCCGAGCTGGCCCGGGCGGCGGTCTCGGCCCGGGGGGAGCGGGCCGAGGGTCCGCTCGGGACCGTCGTCGTCCTCGCCCGCGCCGGCAAGGCGCCCGAGGGCGAGCACGACACGGACTTCCGCCAGGAGAGCGACTTCTACTACCTCACGGGCATCGTCGAGCCGGGAGCCGCGGTCGTCCTCTCCTGGAACATGGATGCGCGCCCCGAGCGGCCGCGCGGGGCGCCGCAGGGCTGGCAGAGCACGGGCGTCTCGCACCAGGCCCTCTACCTGCCCGCGCGCGAGCCGCGCCGCGTCCGCTGGGAAGGCGAGCCGCTCCACAAGGGCACGCCCGGCATCGAGCGCCTTCGCTTCGACGAGGTCCACGACGCCGACGTGCTCGGGGACGCCCTCGCCGCGGCGCTCGCCGGCGCCTCGAAGCCCGTCCGGCTCTTCACGGCCTCGGGCCGCTTCGACGGCCCGGGCGACCTGCCGGCGGGCGTCAAGGTCGAGTCGTTCCGGCGCGCGACCGCCGCCCTGCGGCTCGTGAAGGACGCGGGCGAGATCGCCCTCCTGAGGCGCGCGATCGACATCACCTCGCTCGCCCTCTGCGAGGCCATGCGCTCCTGCGAGCCGGGCTGGAACGAGTACCGGCTCGAGGCCACGATCGAGTACGTCTTCCGGCGCGAGGGCGCCGAGCGCTGCGGCTTCCCGTCGATCGTCGGCTCGGGGCCGAACTCCTGCGTCCTCCACTACAGCAAGAACCGCCGCGCGATGCGGGCCGGCGACCTCGTCGTCTGCGACGTCGGCGCCGAGTACGGCCGCTACACGGCCGACGTCACCCGCACGTTTCCGGTCTCGGGCAAGTTCACGGCCCGCCAGCGCGAGGTCTACGAGGCCGTCCTCGCCGCCCAGGAGGCGGGGATCGCCGCCGTCCGCCCGGGCGCCACGGTCGCCGAGGTCCACGCGGCCGCCCAGGCCGTCCTGAAGCAGCGCGGCCTCGACCGCTACTTCTTCCACGGGACGTCGCACTGGCTCGGGCTCGACGTCCACGACGTCGGCGCCTACGCGACCAAGCTCGCGCCCGGAATGGTGCTGACGGTCGAGCCGGGCGCCTACATCGCCGACGAGGAGCTCGGCGTGCGGATCGAGGACGACGTCCTCGTGACCGAGGACGGCCACGAGGTCCTCTCGAAGGGCGCCCCGCGTCACCCGGCCGACATCGAGGCGCTCATGAGCGAGCGCGGCGTCGGCAACCTCGAGCCGCGGCCGTTCGGGCCGCTCGCGCCCGTCGGGCCGAAGGCCGAGCCGGAGCCGGCGCCGGGGCCGCGCCGGCCGCGCCGCCTGTTCTGATCCGGGGCGAGGACGTCGTCCGGGGCCGCCCGGCCGGCCGAACGCCGGCCGGGCCGCCCCCGGCGGGCCATGTCGACCGCGCGCACGCGCGCGATGGACGCCTCGAGACCTACTCCGCCCGCCCGGCCCGCTTCCTGGCGATCGAGCGCCGCACCGCCTCGAGGAGGTCGTGCAGGCCGGGGTCGGTCGGGGCGAGCGAGGCGTTCCGGTCGTGGACCCGCTTCCGGAGGAGGACGCGGGGGAGGATGGCGGAAGGCACGCCCGCGTCCGCCGCCCGCGCGAACCAGTCGACGTCCTCGGCGACCGCGAGGCGGGGGTCGAACCCGCCGATCCGGCCGAAGAGCGAGCGGCGCGCGACGAGCGTCTCGACGATCCAGGCCGGGCGCTCGGCGTCGAGCAGCTCGCGGCGGAACCCGGGCGGCGGCGCGCACCCGGGCTCGAGGAAGAAGCGGGCGTGGGCGACGACGAAGGCGAGGTCGGGGGCGGTCTCGAGGCGCCCCGCCTGGAGCGCGAGCTTGTCGGGCGTCCAGAGGTCGTCGTGCGAGAGGAAGGCGACGAGGTCGCCGCGCGCCTCCTCGACCCCGAGGTTGTAGGCGTCCGCGATCCCGCGGCCGCGCTGGGGCACCCAGCGCACGCCCGGGAACGAGCGGGCGATCGCCTCGGTTCCGTCCGTCGAGCCGCCGTCGACGACGATCACCTCGGCGGCGGGCCGGTCCTGGGCGGCTATGCTCGCGAGCGCCTGCGCGAGGAAGCGCTCGCCGTCCTTCACGGCGACGATCGCGCTCGCCTCGAGCCGCGCGGTCACGCCCCGCCCTCCGCGCGCGCCCGGCGGCGATCGAGCGCGGCCTTGGCGGCGAGCACGTAGTCGGCCATCGCCCCGGTCGCGCGCCGCGTGAGGTTGCGGTCGTGCACGCGCCGGCGCAGGAGGACGTCGGCGGAGACGTGGAAGCGGAGGCCGGCCTCGCGCGCCCGCGCGCACCAGTCCACGAACTCGCCCGCGCGCAGCCGCTCGTCGAAGGGCCCGACGCGCGCGAACGACTCGCGCCGGACGAGCATCGTCCCCGACAGGAGGCCCGGCTGCGGCCCGGGCGGGAGGGCGAGACGCGGGAGCGCCGCGGCGTCCACGTCCGGGCTCACGAACGTCTCGAACTGCCCGAAGATCGCGTCGAGCGCGGGATCGCGGGCGGCGACGTCCGCCTGCCGCTCGAGCTTCGAGGGGACCCAGAGGTCGTCCGAGTCGAGGAACGCGATCCAGGCGGCGCGCGCGGCCGCGACCCCGCGGTTGCGCGCCGCGGCCACCCCGGCGGGCGCCTGGGCGATCGCGCGCACGGCCGGACCGAAGCCGCGCGCCAGGTCGCCGCTCCCGTCCGTCGAGCCGTCGTCGACGACGATGACCTCGATCGGCGGCCGTGTCTGCGAGAGCGCGCTGGCGATCGCCTCGCCGAGGTAGCGGGCGCCGTCGCGGACGGGGATGATCGCGCTCACGCCCGCGCCCGGGGGATCCCTCACGAGAGCACGTCCTCGACCGCCGCCGGGATCGCCGCCAGGTCCGCGTCGGCGCCGACCTCGAGGGCGAGGCAGGGGACGCTCGCGACCAGCGCCCGCATCGTGCGGAGCGCCAGGTCGGCGCGCGCCTCGAGGCACTGGAAGATCGTGCTCGGGGCGAGGGTCAGGAGCGCGTGGCCGGGCGAGGCGGGCACCGCGCGCACCCTGGCGCCGTCCGTCACGCGCGGCAGCAGGATCGCGCGCACGGGGATCTCGGGGGCGAGCCGCTCGGGGATGACCTCGTCGAGGAAGACCGTCCGCTTTCCCGTCGCCGGGTCGCGCGGGCCGGCGCTCGCGTCCTCCCGGGAGAGCTCGGGAAAGCGGGCGAGCGAGTCGTCGCCGAGCTTGGCGGTCGCGTAGAGGGCGTGCGCGCGGGGCGGCGCCCCGTCCGCCCCCGGCTCGACGAGGACGTAGTCGTCCCCCGCGAGGAGAAGGGACGAGCGGAGGCCGCAGGCGAGAGCCGCCGTCGACTTCCCCGACCCGCCCTTCCCGACGAGGAGCACGCCGGCCCCGGGCCGGCCCACGGCGGCCGCGTGCGCGAGGACCGCCCCGCGCTCCTCCGCCCGCCACTGGAGGATCGGGCGGAGCGGCGCCGCCGCGTCCCAGGCCGGCACGCGGTGGGGCCCCGCGACCCAGTGGACGGCGCGGCCGCGCGCCGGATCGTGGAGGTTCAGGGACGGGATCTCGGGACGCAGGTATCCGCGGATGCCCGCGTCGCCGGCCGGCCCGGACGGGATCGGCGGCGGCCCGATCCCCGTCGAGGCCGAGTCGTAGATGCAGACCTCGAGGTCGGCGGACGGCCCCGGGCCGTCCGCGGGGATCTCGCGCGGCCTCAGGGCCCGTGCGACCGACGCCACGAGCGCCGGCCCGGCGAAGACGAGGCGCACGACATCGCCGGCGATCCGCAGCCTTCGCTCGACGACCCCGATCCGCTTCACCGCCCGGTCGAACGACGCGAGGGCTGCGTCGAAGAGCGCGACGCCGGCTTGGGGCGCGGCGGAGTCGACGGTCCCGGGCGGGCGCGAGCTCGCCGTCACGGCCGGGTCGCGTCCCCGGCGCGCCGGGGCCAGCCGGCGCTCTCGGCGACCTCGTGGATCGGGTCGAGGAGCACGAGGTCGCGGAGGTCGTCGTAGCGCTCGATGGTGAGCGGGCCGAGCGGCCCGAGCGGGCCGAGCGTCAAGGCGGCCGGCTCCCGATCGGAAGGCACCGGCCCAAGGGCGCCGCCCTCGTCCTCGACGGCGACGATGAGCCCCTCGGCCGCCAGCTCCTCGGCGAAGCGCCGTATCGCCGCCTCGACCCCGGCCGGCCCGCCCTCGCGGTGCGCGACCGTGCCGGCGACGACGTCGCCGAGCGAGTCGCCGCGCTCGAGCCGGCCGAAGACCTCGGCGGCGGCCCCGCGAAGGCTGTAGTAGATGCCGCTCGCGAGCTGGATGAGCACGACCTCGCCGTCGAGCGTCTGGTGGACCACCTGCGGCGCGTTCACCCGGAAGCGCATTCCCGCATCCATGGTCTCGCCTCGTCTCCCCCACCCCGCGTGCCCAGCACGCGGCTCGCGGCGTCGGCCAGCCCGATCCGGACCCGCCGCGCGGCCCGGTAGGCGACGTGGAACGGCAGATCGCGCAGGCGCTCGATGTCCCACGCGTGCTGGAGGAAGCGCGGGAATCCGGCCATCCGCCGCCACAGGCCGGCCGGCGCTGCCCGGCGCCCGTGCAGGAGCCAGTAGGCGACGAGGCTCGTCAGCCCCCGCATGGGGCGCGTGCGCGCCCAGTGCTCGATGCGCTCGGCGGACGACACGCGCGCCGACCGCAGCCGGGCGAGGGCTTCGCCGGGGACGGGCGCATCGAAGCGCTCGCGCAGGTAGCCGAGCGCCACGCGCACGCGCAGCGCGAGCCGCCGCGCGAGCGCCCCGGCGACGAGCCGGTCCCAGTCGAGCGCGCCGCCCGGCGCGCGCAGGACCGTCAGCGCGTCGGCGACCCACCGGACGGACGGGCTCGCGCTCCAGGCCGTCCCGTGGACGCACACGTGGAGCAGCATGTCGGCGGGCGCGAGCGTGCGCGTCTCGACGCCGCCGATGCGCACGGGGACCGCGGCCGCCCAGAAGTCGTCGTCGGCGCCCGGCCGGCAGCCGTCCCAGAGCGAGTGCCAGTGGAGGTCCACGCCGGGGCCCGCTTCCCGGTCGACCGTGAACGCGAAGGGCGTCGCGTGCAAGACCTCGACCAGGCGCTCGGGGAAGCGCGCCAGCGCCCGCAGGCCGAGCGCCCGCAGGACGTCCATGGCGGCGCGGGCGCGGGCGAGCGGCACCAGGATGTCGACGTCGCCCATCGGCCGCAGGCCCGGGTCCGCGTAGTGGCGGATGGCGAGACCCGCGCCCTTGAGCACGAGCGCGTCGATCCCCGCCGCCGCGAGGCCCCGCAGCACCTCGCCCGCGCGGTGGAAGAGGAGCTGGTTCGTCGTCCAGGCGTGGCGGCGGTACCCGTGCAGCCGGCCCTCGTCCGGATCGCGAAGCCCGAGCTCGCGGAGGTTGCGGGCGAGGAGAGGGAGGAGGCGGAGCGACGGGCCGTCGAGGGCGTCGAGCCGCGTCCGGGCGCGCCAGGCGCGGTAGGCGTCGCGCCCCGCCTCGCCCGGGAGCAGCGCCGCCCGCAGCAGCCGCTCGTGCTCCGGACGCGGGCGAGCCCCGTGGCCGTGGTCTCCGCCGAGGAAGAAGGACGCCATGCGGGCCGGAAGGATACCACGACGCCCCGGCGGATGTCGCGGCCCTTCCCGGGCCGGCGGCCGGTCGGAGCCCTTCAACCGGGCCGGCGGCCCGGCTATACTACTCCCTTCGCCGTACGCGCGGGGAGAGGGACGGGAGAGCACCGGAGGGGGCGGCGTGAAGGTTCTGGTCACGGGCGGGGCGGGGTTCATAGGCTCGCACCTCGTCGATGGGCTGCTCGCGCGCGGCGACGCGGTCCGCATCTTCGACGACCTGTCGAGCGGCCGGCGCGAGCATCTCGAGGGCCCCGGCGGCGACCTCGAGGTCGTCCTGGGCGACGTCCGCGACCTCGACGCCCTGCGCGGCGCCGCGCGCGGCTGCGACGCCGTCCTCCACGAGGGCGCCCTGCCGTCGGTCAAGCGCTCCGTCGAGGACCCGCGGCTCGCGCACGACGTGAACGCGACCGGGACCCTGAACGTGCTCGTGGCCGCGCGCGACGTGGGCGTCCGGCGCGTCGTCTTCGCCTCGTCGTCCGCCGTCTACGGCGAGTCGGCGGCCCTTCCCAAGGTCGAGACGATGCCGCCCGAGCCCGTGTCGCCCTACGCCGCCCAGAAGCTCGCCGGCGAGCGCTACTGCGCGATCTTCCACGGCCTGTACGGCCTCGAGACCGTCGCGCTCCGCTACTTCAACATCTTCGGGCAGCGCCAGGACCCGCGCTCGGAGTACGCGGCCGTCGTCCCCCGCTTCGTCACGGCCCTCCTCCGCGGGCAGCGGCCGACGGTCTTCGGCGACGGCGAGCAGAGCCGCGACTTCACGTACGTCGAGAACGTCGTCGCCGCCAACCTGCGCGCGCTCGAGGCCCCGGCCGCGGCCCTCGGCCGCGCCTTCAACGTCGCCTGCGGCGAGCGCTACACCCTGAACGCGCTGCTCGACGCCATCCGGCGCGAGACGGGGCGGGACCTGCCGGCGACGTACGAGGCGCCGCGACCGGGCGACATCCGCCACTCGCAGGCCGGGATCGAGCTCGCGCGCGCGGTCCTCGGCTACGAGCCCGCAGTCTCGTTCGAGGAAGGCATCCGGCGGACGGTGGCGTGGTATCGAGAGAGGCTCGGTCGGGAGAGATAGGCCCTCCTCCGTGACCTCTTTGTCCTCTGGTCTTCTCCGTGTCTGTTTTCTCTCCGTCCAGGGGATCTCAGCGAACGCGCAGGACGACCTTCCCCAGCTGCTCCCCCTTCTCGATCTTCGTCTGCGCCGCCCGCGCCTCCGCGAGCGGGTAGACGGAGTCGACGATGGGCCTCAGCCGCCCCCGCTCGGCGAGACGCAGGACCTCGCGCATCTCGCGGCCGTTGCCCATGGTCGAGCCCAGGATCGAGAGCTGGTTCCAGAAGACGCGCTGGATCTCGGCCGGCGGGTCGCCGCCCGTCGTCGCCCCGCAGGTGACGAGCCGGCCGCCCTTGCGGAGCGAGCGCAGGCTCGCGTTCCAGGTGGCCTTGCCGACGCTGTCGACGACGACGTCCACGCCGCGGCCCTCCGTGAGGCGGCGGACCTCGGCGACGATCTCCTGCTTCCCGTCGACGATGCCCTCGTCCGCCCCGAGCTCGCGCGCCCGCGCGACCTTCGCCTCGCTCCGCGAGGTCACGATCGCCCGCGCCCCGATGGCCTTCGCGATCGCGAGCGCGGCCGTCGAGACGCCCGCCCCGACCCCGACGATCAGCACGGTCTCGTGGGCGGCGAGGCGGGCGCGCGTCGTCAGCATGCGCCAGGCGGTCAGGAAGACGAGCGGGAACGCGGCCGCCTCCTCCCACGAGAAGGCGGCGGGCTTCGGGTGGCAGGCGTAGTCCGGCACCTTGACGTGCTCGGCGAACGTCCCGGCGACGTGCTCGCCGATCATGTGGAACTTGACGCACTCGCTGTGCTCGCCGGCGACGCAGAAGTCGCAGCGCCCGCAGTGGACGCCGGGGTCGATGACGACCTCGTCGCCGACGGCGACGCCGCTCGCCCCCGGCCCGAGCGCCGCCACGACGCCGGCCCCGTCGCTCCCGAGGATGTGCGGGAGCGGCGGGCGGACGGCGCCGCTCCGCACCCAGATGTCGAGGTGGTTCAGGGCCGCGGCCCTCACCTCGACGACGGCCTCGCCCGGCCCGGGCGACGGGGCCGGGACCTCCTCGTAGCGCAGCTCGTCGAGCCCGCCGAACCCGTGGATGCGGATCGCCTTCATCGCCTCCCGTCCTCCTGCTGTTGACCTGGCCTGCCGATCCGCTACGATACCGCGAACCCTCGCGAAAGACGAACGGGGAGCGGGGAGCAGGAGAGAGGAGAGAGAAGCCCATGGCGAAGAAGCATCGCGTGACGCTCATCCCGGGCGACGGGATCGGGCCGGAGGTGGCGAAGGCCGCGGTCCAGGTCGTCGAGGCGGCCGGCGCCAATGTCGAGTGGATCGAGGTGCTCGCGGGCGAGTGCGCGCTCCCGAAGTACGGGTCGCCGCTCCCCGACGTCGTCCTCGACACCATCAAGGACACCAAGGTCGCGCTCAAGGGCCCGTGCACGACGCCGATCGGGAAGGGCTTCCGGTCGATCAACGTGACGCTCAGACAGACGCTCGACCTCTACGCGTGCCTCCGCCGCACGAAGAACATCGCCGGCGTCGACACGCCCTTCAAGGACGTGGACATCATCATCGTCCGCGAGAACACCGAGGGCATCTACAGCGGGCTCGAGGTCCTCATCACGCCGGGCGTCGTCACGACCATGCGCGTGATCACCGAGAAGGCGTCGCAGCGCATCGCCGAGTTCGCGTTCAGGCTCGCCGCCCGCGAGGGCCGCGAGAAGGTGACGGCCGTCCACAAGGCGAACATCATGAAGCTCGGCGACGGCCTCTTCCTCAAGTGCATGCAGTCGGTCGCCGCCAAGTACCCGTCGATCAAGTACGACGAGATCATCATCGACAACTGCTGCATGCAGCTCGTCATGAAGCCGCAGCAGTTCGACATCATGGTCATGGAGAACTTCCACGGCGACATCCTGAGCGACCTGACGTCGGGGCTCGTGGGCGGCATCGGCGTCACGCCCGGCTCGAACATCGGAGACGAGTACGCCGTCTTCGAGGCCATCCACGGCTCGGCGCCCGACATCGCGGGGAAGGGTCTCGCCAACCCGACGGCGCTCATCCTCTCGGCCGTCGAGATGCTCCACCACCTCCACGAGACGCGGGCGGCCGACAAGATCGAGAACGCGGTCTACAAGGTGCTCGGCGAGGGCGTGAAGACGCGCGACCTCAAGGGGACGGCGACGACCGAGCAGTACACGCAGGCGGTCATCGCGGCGCTCGGGTAGCCCGCAGCGCGCGGCGCGCCGGAGCTTGGCCAGAGAGGTCACCGAGGATCCCATGGAGATGGGCGCCTCTGTGGCCTCTTGGGCTTTCTACTTTCTCAGTGCTCGTCGAGGGGGAGGTAGCGGTAGGGCATCTGGAGCGTCTGGACCGCCGTCGCCGTGCAGAAGACGCGGCCCGTGATGCAGTGGTGCCCCGTCCAGCTCCCGTCCGCGTTCTGGAGCTTCACGAGCTGGTCGCGGATGCGCGGCCAGTAGTAGGCCCAGCCGTCGCCGTCCTCGAGCTGGAGCGCCTCGACGGCGAAGAGGGCCGCCAGGTAGTCCTCGCCGCCCGCCGACCCGCCGTAGTCCTGGGCGAAGGTCACCTTCTTGAGGAGCGTCTGCTGGCCGCCCTTCGCCTCCGGCGAGTCGCCCTCGCCCATGCCGTAGAGGACGCGGAGCGAGCCGGTCGTGTTGATGTAGCGCGGGCCGCTGCCGAAGCGGCTGTCCGAGAAGGTCGCCGTCTTCGGGTCGTAGCAGCTCTTGACGTAGGCGAGGACCCGGTCGACGGATGCGTTCCGGACCGTGATCCCGGCGCTGAACGCGGACCGGAGCGCCATCCAGGCGAGGACCGTCGTGATCAGCGGCTCCGGGCTCTGGTCGAGCCAGCTCCCGTTCGCGAGCTGCGTCTCGTCGACGCGGGCGGCGAGCTTGGCGAGCGCCTCGCGGAGGCTCGCCTCGTCGATGACGCCGGGCGGGCTCGCGCCGAGCACCTGGGAGAGGAACATGGTCGCGAAGTAGATGTGGATCCGGTGCCCGAGCTTGCTCTCGGGGATCGTCCAGGTCCACTTGCCGGCCAGCATCTCGCCCGTGCGCGAGTCGAGCGCGCTCATGATGACGAAGTCCGTCGCCCGCCGCAGGGCCTCGGCGCTGCGCCCGCAGGTCGGCGTGTCGCCCGAGCCGAGGAGGGCGAGGCCGACCATGCAGGTCGTCGCGACGTCGGGCGGGGCGCCGGGCTCGACGCCCCAGTAGCCGCTCCGGTGCTGCGACTTGAGGAGGAAGTCGATCCCGCGCTGGGCCGACTGGAGGGACGCCGGGGTGACCTCGTTCGTCCGCTGCGGCCGCGCGCCCGCGCCTCCGCCCCCGTCCTTCGGGTCGGCGGCCCCCCTCGCGTCCTTCGACCCGGTCCCGGGCGTGCCGGGCCCGCCGTCGGCGAACGTCCCGGCGGCGGCGAGCCCGAGTCCCGCCGTGAGCCCGGCGAGCAGGGCGGCGACGAGCGTCCTTCGCATGGAGGCAGGGTCCTCCGGCTGGGTCGGTCCCGGCGTCGGCGGCGGCTCGACGCGAGCCCGCCGCGTCCATCCCATTATACGTAGACGCGCGAACCGCCGCCCCGGTTCCCTCGGGACGGCACCCGGATCCGCGCGCGGCGCGCTCGTCCGACCGGGTCGCCCCGCGAGCCGCGGCCCCCGGGGCGTCAGGGCGGGGCCCCGTCGCCGGCGCCCCCGCGCAGCCACGTCACGCTCTCGAAGTCCGTCTCGACGGCCACCTCGCCGAGCCGGACCGTCAGGCGCTCCTTCTCCTTGTTGATCCTCGTGACGACCCCCTCGCGCTCGAAGGGGACGACGTAGACGCGGCTCCCCTTCTTCAGGCGGCGCGCGAAGTCGCGGCGGCGCTCGACGAAGGGCGTGCGCGCGAGCGTGTCGAGGAGGCGGAGCTCGAGGCCGCGCAGCCGCTCGAGGACGGCGGGCGGGGCCCCGCGCAGGTCCTCGAGCCCCGCCTTCAGGGCCGCGCGCAGCCGCCCGTAGAGCGCCTCCACCTCGGCGTCGGCCTCGCGCGCGAGCGTGCGCCGGTCGCGCCCCGCCGCCTCGCGCTCGGCGACCGCGTCCGCGCGGACGGTCTCGGCCTCGCCGAGCCGCTCGAGCGCCGACTCGCGGTCGCGCTCGGCCCGGTAGCGGAGCTCCTGGATGCGGTCGATGAGGTCCTTCGCCTCGCCCGGCCGCCCGGCGAGCCCCTCGGCCCGCGCGACGATCGCCTCGGGGAGCCCCAGGCGGCGCGAGATGAGCATGGCGTGCGAGTTCCCGGGCTGCCCGAGGACCAGGCGGTAGGTGGGCCGGAGCGTCTCCGGGTCGAACTCGACGGCCCCGTTCTCGACCCGCGGGTGGGTGTAGGCGAAGGTCTTGAGCGCGCCCAGGTGCGTCGTCACGATCACCCGGGCGCCGCGCTCGCCCAGGCGCTCGAGGACCGCCGCCCCGAGCGCCGCGCCCTCCTCGGGGTCGGTCCCCGAGCCGAGCTCGTCGATGAGGACGAGCGACCGGCGGTCCGCGCGCTCGACGATGTCGCGGAGCGCGACGACGTGGGCCGAGAACGTCGAGAGGTCGTGCTCGATCGCCTGCTCGTCGCCGATGTCGGCGAACACGGACGAGAAGATGGGGACGCGCGAGCCCGGCGCGGCCGGCACCGGGATCCCCGATGCGGCCATGAGCGCGAGCAGGCCGACGCTCTTCAGGGCGACCGTCTTCCCGCCCGCGTTCGGACCCGTGACGACGACGATGTCGAAGTCGTCGCCGAGGCGGAGCGAGATCGGGATGACCGGGCGCCCGCCTTCCTCGGGGTTCGACGGGGGCCCTCCGCTTCGCCGCCCCCGCTCGTCCTCCCCCGGCGGCCCGACCGGCGGAGCCGGATCCGGCCGGCGCCGGGCGAGCTCGACGAGGAGCGGGTGCCGGGCGTCGCGGAGGTCGAGGGCGCCGTCGGCCGGGTCGACGACCTCGGGGGCGACGAGGCCGAGGTCGAGCGCGAGGCGGGCCTTCGCCTGGGCGACGTCGATCGCCCCGAGCGCCGCCGAGAGCCGCTCGAGCGCGGCCCGGAAGCCGTACGTCTGCTGCGTCAGCTCCCAGAGGATGCGCGTGACCTCGTCGCGCTCCTCGAAGATCCGGTCGGAGAGCTCGTTCCCGATCGAGACGAGCTCGGTCGGCTCGACGAAGAACGTCCGCTCGGTCTGCGACTTGTCGTGCAGGATGCCCGGGATGTCCCGGTGGTGCTGGGCCTTGACGGCGACGACGTAGCGCCCGTTGCGGAAGGTGGGCTTCGACGACTGGAGGAACGGACGGTAGGCGGGCGTCTCGACGAGGCCGGCGATCCGCGCGTCGATCCGCTGGCGCAGGCCCTCGATCTCGTCGCGGAGCGCGCGCAGGCGCCCGGACGCGCTCGAGCGCACCTCGCCGCGGTCGTCGATCGCGGTCGCGAGCGCCAGCTCGAGGTCCGGGAGCGACGGGACCTCGGCCCCGAGCGCGCGCAGCCGCGGGAAGTCGCCGCCGAGCGCGGAGAGGGCCTTCCCTAGCGCCGTCCCGCAGCGGGCCGCGTTCGCGATCGCGAGGAGCGCCGGCCCCTCGAGCGGCCGCCCCTTCTCGGCGCTCGCCCGCACGAGCGCGGCCGGGTCCCCGAGCCCCTGGAGGGGAAGACGCTCGCCCGCCCGGAAGAGCCGTGCGAGCTCGGCCGACTCCTCGAGGCGGGCGCGCGCCGGCTCGACGCCGCCGAGCGGGGCGAGCGCCCCGGCAAGCCTCCGCCCGAGGTCGGAGGCGGCGCGCCGGGCCACCATCTCGCGCACGCGGTCGAGCTCGAGGACGGTCTCGGCGTGGAGCTTGAGACCGTCCGGGCCCGAGCCCGTGCCCGACTCCGGCAGCATGCGGCCCATCCTACGCGCGGTCCCCGGCCGGTCAACGAACGGCCTGGATGGGGCGAGTGCCCAGGAACTCCGCAGCGTGCTGAAAGACAGGGCATCCGTGTGCACAATTATTGGATATTGAAGGACTTGCGACATGGAGGTACACTTTGGCCGAAGAGAGGGAGGTCACCCGATGACGGGTCTCGACGTGCGTGCTCGGTTCCCGTTTTCGCTTGCCGTTCTGGCGGCGACGCTCGCGATCCTCGCCCTCCCCGGGGTCGCGGCGGCGACGACGATCACCGTCGACGGCAGCCTCGTCGACTGGGGAGTGAGCGTCAAGGACGGCAACCAGAGCAACTTCAACACGAGCCTCCCGCTCGCCGGATCGTACACCGAGGACCAGGACGACTACTCCGGCCACAACTTCTTCCTCGACCCGAACCAAGGCGGGCAGGACTACGACGCCGAGTGGATGGGGGTGTACGTCGAGGACGGCCGCATCTTCATCGCCGGGTCCACCGGGCAGCGGCCCGACAACGGTTACAGCTTCTTCGGGCCCGGCGACATCCGGCTGGTCGCCGCCGACGGCACCGTGTACGGGATCGAGTTCGGCGGCGGGCCCGGCGGTTACACGGGCGGCGGGGCGATCGTCGAGGGGGCGCCCGGGACGACCTACAGCCTCAACTCTTCCGGCGTGACGACCGGGCACACCCAGGCGATGTACGGCCACGTGGCGGGCTCGGTCTGGAAGGACGGCGTCTGGATCAACGACCCGATCGCCCCCCAGAACCCCACCCAGTACCAGCTCTCCGGCGGCACGTACATCGGCATGGCCGACTACGCTTACAGCGGGAACACCCTGACCTCCCAGCACGCGATGTTCGAGCTCTCGATCGACCAGCTGCTCTTCGGCGACGACACGATCATCGGGATCTACTGGCGGCCGTCGTGCGGGAACGACGAGCTCAACGTCACGGGCCTCAACATCGCGCCCGTTCCGGAGCCGGGGACGCTCGTCCTCGGGGTCCTCGGCGGCCTCCTCGCCCTGGCGCTGCGCCCGCGCCGGCGCGCGCCCGGGTCCGGCCGCTAGGCGCGGCCGCCCCTTCTCTCACGCCGGCCCGTCCGGCTCCAGCACGAGCCGGTGCGCGGCCGTGCGCTCGACCTCCGCCCGGTCGATCGGGACCGACAGCAGCTTGCCGTCGAGCCAGGGCCGCACCTGGTCGTCGTAGTGCGGCGACGCCGGGTTCCCGGACTGCCCCGTGTGGATCACGGCCTGCGTCGGCCCGCGGCGCGCGAGGGCGCCGACGTCGCAGACGAGCCTCAGGCTCGCGCCGACGACGTGGGTGAAGGGATCGCTCTCCGCCCAGCAGCCGCGGTTCAGCGTCTCGCCGCTCCCGCCCGTCGGGTACGGGCCGACGTCGAAGAGGCGCCGGAGGGCGGCGATCGCGTGGAAGGCGTGGCGCATCTCGACCCGGTGCAGGTCCCCCCACTTCCACGAGGAGGGCGGGCCCAGCCGCTCCTCGAGATCGCGCACCGCCTCCTCGAAGGCGCGGCAGATCAGGGCGTCGCGGTCGCGCCCGGCGAAGAAGGCCGAGCCCGGGTCCTCGAGGATCCGGCGCACCGTCCCCATGTGGCAGGAGAAGCACTCCCCGTACGCGGCGACGACGTCCTCGCCGAGCGGCACGCCGAGCACGTCGACCATGAGCTTCGAGAGGAAGACGTGGACGGCCGGGGCGGCGATCGACTGGGGCGTGCAGTCGAAGCCCCAGTCGAGGCAGTGGTTGAGGGCGATCGCGACCGCGCCGCCGCGCGCCTTCAGGCGATCCTCGAGCGGCCGGAGGAGGCGCTCGACCGCGTCCCGCGCCTGGCCGGAGCGGACGTCCATCTGCATCGCCAGGCAGTTAGCCGGCGTGTGCCGGTCCTGCGCGCCGATCAGCTCGAGGGCGCGGGCGACGCGGTACGAGGGCTCGTGAAAGCGCGAGATGTAGTACGGGTAGGCGTCGTCGGTCTGCTGGTTGTTCGCGGTCGCGATCGCCCCTTCGGGCGGGTCGAAGAGGTGCGGGTTCTCCTCGAAGGGGACGTAGCCCGTCCACTCCGCCTCGCCTCGCGCCCCGTCGGCCGGGACGGGCATGGGCGGGGGCCCGCCGGCCCGCAGCGGGATCGCCCCGGCCAGGTAGTAGCCGATGTGGCCGTCGACGTCCGCGTAGACGAAGTTCTGGGCCGGGGAGCGGAAGGCGCGGAGCGCCTCGGTGAAGTCCTCCCAGTCGCGGGCGCGGGCGATCCCGAGGAGGGCGCCGACCTCGTCGCTCGGCTCGGCCGCCGTCCAGCGCATGGCCAGGAGCGGCCGGGTCGCCGCGCCGCCGTTGCCGCCGCGGCCCCAGGCCGCGTCGTCGAAGAAGGCGGCCGCCGCCGGCCCGCCGAGCGGGAGCGCGTCCGAGAGGATCGGCCCGTGGCGCCCGAGCCGGATCCGGCCGAGGCGCGGCGCGCGCTCGCCCTTCACCCGGATCTCCTCGCGGCGGATCTCGAAGCGCTCGAAGCCGTCGCCGACGCGGTAGAGCGCGGGGTCCGCCGGGTGCGCCTCCTCGACGTAGTAGTCGGTGTCGTCGACCATGGCGAGCGTGCATCCCCAGGCGACGCGCTTGCCGTGGCCGAGGGCGACCGCCGGGAGCCCCGGGGCCGACGACCCGAAGACGTCGTACGGCCCGCCGACGAGGTGGACGAGGAACCAGGTCGAGGGGGCCTGGAGCCGCATGTGGGGATCGTTGCACAGGATCGGGCTCCCGGTCGACGTCCGCGAGCCGGCGAGCACCCAGTTGTTGGAGCCGCCGATCGGCCCGGCCCACGACGCGAACTCGAGCGCGCGGTCGCCGGCCTCGAGGATCCCGCGCGCCTGGGCGCCGAGCGCGGCCAGGGCGCGGGCGTCGCGCGCCGCCCCGCTCGGGCGCGGCCGGTCTCCCGGTCCGGGGCCCGGGCCCGCGCCCGGGCCCGGGGCGGGGCCCGCGCTCGTCCGCACGACGCGCGGCTCGTCCGGGGCGTAGCCGGCCGGGACGAGCTCGAGGACGCGCGGGTCGTCGGGTCGGAGGTGCGCGGCCGCGGCGAGGAGCGCGAGCTTCATGCGCCAGGCGAGGTTGAGCTGGAAGGCGAGCCCCTTCGCGAGCACCAGCGAGTCGAGCGGCGTCCAGGGCTCCGGGACGTAGTCGAGGACCTTGAACTCGATCGGCAGGAGGCGCCGGCCCCGGCGCGTCGAGAGCCCCTCGATGTAGCGCGTGACGCCGGCCGAGTAAGCGTCGAGGGCCTCGGCGGCCTCGCCGCCGATCGTCCCGAGCGACGCCTCGGCGGCCCGCTCGAGGCCGAACGTGCGGAAGAAGAGGTCGAGGTCGGGGACGGTGAAGTCCTTCCAGTGGATCGACGCGTTGCGCCAGTCCACGGGGGCGTCGCCGAGCGCCTGGGCCAGCCGGCCGCGGCAGACGCGCCGGCCCATGTCCATCTGGAAGAGCCGCTCCTCGGCGTGGATGTAGCCCTGGGCGAAGAAGAGGTCGCGGGCGCTCTCCGCGTAGATGTGCGGCACGGCGTTCCGGTCGCGGAGGACGGTCACCGGCCCCCTGAGCCCCGGCACGACCCGCCGGCCCGTGTAGTCGGGGAGCGAGCGCCGGGCGACGAGGAGGCCTATGCGGCGGACCAGGCTGGCGACGTCGATCATGATTCCCTCACCCCACCGTCACCCGCCCCTCAAGCCGGCGGGCCGACCCGTCCGATAAACGTAAGTGCAGGCGCCGGAGCCCCGAGGGCTGGCCGGAACCCCGGGCGCCCCCGGGCCCTGCGCACGTCGCCTTGACGCGGCGCGCACCCACGGTATACTTGTTCACTTCATGTGCACCGCACGGAGGGTCGGATGACGTCGGAGCTCGTGCAGCGCAAAGCGGAAGACCTCCTGACGCCGCACGAGCCGGACTGCCTCTGCTGCTTCCACTTCGCGATCCCCCTCGAGGACCTTCCGGAGACGAGCTGGCGCCGCCGCGCCCGGCAGTCGAAGCGCAAGAAGGTCGTCGTCGTCGCCGCCGTCTAGCCCCTTCGCCTTCGCCTCCGCTCCCACCTCCGCCGCCCCTCTCCTCGATCCGCCGAGCTTCTCCCCGGTCCCCCGGCCTCAGCGTCCGGACCGCGCCTCCTCGGCCGCCTCCGCGAACGCCGGCAGCGCCCGCTCGATCCGCTCCTTCGCCACGCAGTAAGAGATCCGGAAGTACCCGGGCGCGCCGAACCCGCTGCCGGGCACCGTGAGGACGAGCCGCTTCTGGAGCCGGCGGACGAAGGCGACGTCGTCGGGCTCGGGCGTCCGCGGGAAGGCGTAGAACGCGCCCTCGGGGCGGACGAGCTCGTAGCCCGCCCGCTCGAGCGCGTCGCAGAGCAGCCGGGCGCGCTCCTCGTAGATCCCGGGGGCGACCGTGACCCCCTGGAGCGTCCGGACGACCCGCTGCATGAGGGCCGGCGCGTTCACGAAGCCGAGCGTGCGCGTGACGAACGTGAGGGCGGAGACGAGCTCGCGGCGCTCGTCCTCGGGCATCTCGGGGGTGGGCGCGATGTAGCCGATCCGCTCGCCCGGGACCGCCAGGTCCTTCGAGTGCGAGCCGACGACGACCGCGCGCGGGTGCCTGCCGAGGATCCAGGGCGCCGGACGGCCGCCGTACACGAGCCGGCGGTAGGGCTCGTCCGAGACGAGGTAGGCGCGGGGGGCGCGCGCGGCGAGGAGCGAGGCGACCGCCGAGACGGAGGCCTCGTCGTAAGCCCGGCCGGTCGGGTTGTTGGGCGAGTTGAGGATCAGGGCCTTCGTGCGCGGTCCGATCGCGGCGGCGATGGCGTCCGGGTCCGGGGCGAAGTCGGGACGCGTCCGGACGGAGCGCGGCACGCCGCCGTGGTTGTCGATGTAGAAGAGGTACTCGGGGAAGTAGGGGGCGAGGATGATCACCTCGTCGCCCGGATCGAGGATCGAGCGGAAGAGGACGTTCAGCCCGCCCGCCGCCCCGCACGACATGACGATGTCCTCGCCCCGGACCGCGAGGCCGCTCTCCTCGCCGATCTTCGCGGCGACGGCGCGCCGGGTCTCGAGGTAGCCGGCGTTCGCCATGTAGCGGTGCCGGCCCGGGGCGACCTCGGCCGCGGCGCGGGCGAGCGCCGCCGCGAAGTCGGGCGGCGGATCGACCTCGGGGTTGCCGAGGGACAGGTCGACGACGGCGTCCGGCCCGTGGACCTGACGCAAGCGCTCGCCTTCCTCGAACATGCGTCGGATCCAGGACGCCTGGCCCATGAACTCCCGGACCCGGTTGGAGATGGGCATGGGCGGGAATGTAACCGAGGGCGGAGGATGCCGCAAGTAGCCTTGACATCCGGTCGGGGCGAGGGTTACGATCCGTCCAATGCCGGTCGATGCCGCTCTGCGCCCGCGCCTCGAGCGCGGCGAGGTCGTGACGGACTCGGAGGAGGGCCGCGAGGGCCGCAAGAACGCCCGCGCCCAGTTCCTGGTCGCCGCGCCGCCCGAGAAGATCTGGGCGGCGATCACGGATTACGACCACTACAAGGACTTCATGCCGTACACGACCGAGAGCCGCGTCGTCCGGCGCACCGAGGACGAGGTGTGGTTCGCGACGGCGCTCGGCTTCTCGCTGAAGACGGTCCGCTACACGATCCATCTGAAGCTCGACGAGCCGAAGCGGCGGATCGAGTGGACGCTCATCGACGGCGACCTGAAGCACAACGACGGCGGCTGGCAGCTCGAGCCCTACGGCGACGAGGGCGACACGTTCGTCACGTACTGGGCCCACGTAACCCCGCTCGTGGCCTTGCCCTCCTTCATCGTCAACACCGTGACGCGCGGCAGCCTCCCCTCGCTGGTCGAGGCGCTTCGCAAGCGGGTGGACGACTGGAAGTACGTCTGATCCGCCGAGCGCCCCGGGCCGGCGCTCCCCCTTGCGGCTGTAAAACCCCCTTGCGGTAATTTTTCCCCGTTTTAACCCCCGAAGATCTCCGCCCATCTTTGCCCGAGTGCTTCCAGGCGGTGGTCTCGTATCGCAAGTATCTTTTGCCATGGTGGTTGCGTCCATGGAGCCAGGGCGCTCCGCCATTGGCCCGCCCTTTGAGTGTAGAGGGGCGTCCGGGCGCGGCTCGGTCCGCTCAGCCAAGGGCGGAACGAGCGACCCGGCGCGACGGCGTGCGTGGCGCCGGCGCGTAAGAGGGAGCGAGCTGGCCCCCGCCCTACCCCCCAGCTCGCTCCCCCTCTCTTTTCCCGGCCACGTCTCCCGCGCCCGCCCCCGGAACGACGACGCCTCCGAGACGGCTACATCATCCATCGCCCCGCCTTGACCCCGCGCCTCGCCTGTGGTAGCGTTGCGCGCCTTAAAGGTGGGCGGGGGGTGGAGATGGCCGGCGATCGGGTGCTGGGCGGGTTGCTCCAGGACGTCCGGGCGAGCCTCGATGGCGAGGGCGCGGAGCCCCCGGCCGAGGCCGACCGTCCGGGCCTCGAGCGGCTCGCGCCGGACCTCGCCGAGATCGGGCTCTTCGGGCTGCTGGCGACGATCGCGGGCGCTCCCGACCCGACCGACGAGGTCTTCCTCGAGGTCCGCCGCCGGATCGAGGACCGCGTCCGCGCGGGCCTCCGCGAGGAGGGGGTGACCGAGGCCGAGGCGGCCCTCCTGCCCGAGCTGCTGCGCCTTTACGCCGAGCGCAAGGGGAGCCGTGGCCCGGACCTCCTCCGCAAGCTGGTCGCGAACGCGATCTTCGAGTTCTACGAGCTGAAGGAGCACGGCCTCTTCGTCGACGACGTCTCGCGCATCTTCGACCTCTACCGGTCGGGGGGCGGGACGGGCGACGACATCCGCGCGTTCTTCCGCGCCCTCATGGCGCTCTCGAGCGAGACGGCGCGGTTCATGCTCGGGCTCTTCCCCGGGCAGATGCCCCTCATCTTCCGGATCGGGCAGCGGGCGGCCGAACGGAAGGAGATCGACGCGGCGCTCGACGAGTTCGCGCCCGCGGTCGTCCAGAAGCGCCTCTTCGCCGTCGTGAAGTCCTTGCTCCAGAAGGAGAAGCGGTTCCGGCTCGCCTGCATCGTCTGGGCGCGGCTCCACGGGATCGCGCTCGGGCGCGAGCACCTCGACCGCCTGGAGCCGGTCCTCGCCGTCAAGGACACGAAGGAGCTCGTGAAGCGGGCGCTCGAGACCGCGCCCGCACGCGAGCGCTGGCTCCAGTTCAGGCGGGCGCGGGCGGCCGACGTCGCCGCGCTCGAGGGCGTGCTTTGAGAAACGAGGGGAGGTCGCGCATGGGCGCAGTCCTGGCAAGGTCGCGTACGGTCCTCGGCGCCATCCTTCTGATCGTCGCCGTCACGGCCGCCGTCGCGCCATCCGCGCCGCCCGCCGCCGCCGACGACTCGGGCTGGGCCGACGCCAAGCGGTCGCTCGAGCAGGCCGTCCAGGCGAAGGACGCGGGCGCGCTCAAGGCCGCGATCGCCAAGGTCGCGAAGGACGACAGCGAGCGCGCCGTCAAGGCCCTGCTCGTCGCCGCCTTCTCCGCCCAGGAGCTCGACGTCTACAAGGAGCTCCTCGCCGCCTTCGCCTCGATGAAGTCGAAGGAGGCGGTCGCGACGACGATCGAGCTCGCCCGGGAGCACCGCGACTGGCAGGTCCGCTACCTCCTCGTCGAGGCCCTCGGCGGGATGCCGGCGCCCGAGGCGGAGAAGGCCCTCCAGGCCGCGTTCCACGACAAGCACGAGTCGGTCGCGGGCGCCGCCCTGCGCGCGGCGCGGGCGAAGCCGAGCGCGGCCACGGTCTCGGCCCTGATCGAGGTCCTGGAGAAGCTCGAGAAGAAGGAGCGCGACGGCCGCGTCTACGGCGAGGCCCAGCGGAGCCTCGAGGCGATCACGGGCGAGAAGATCTCGTCGTCGTTCGAGTGGCGGTCCTGGTGGAAGGTGCACGAGGACGGCTTCGACCCGAAGAAGGCGGCGGAGCAGGCCGGGAAGTCGGGCGGCGACGACATGCACACCGTCCTCCGGCGCATCGACGAGCGCGGCGAGAAGCAGTTCGTCGACGAGCTCAAGAAGGGCGACATCATCTGCGTCAGCGGCCAGTTCGACCACGTCGACGCCGTCCTCGATCACCTGAAGCTGCCCTACGAGAAGGTCGACCGGAAGGACTTCGCCCAGAAGGCGGCCAAGCTCGACCCCCACTCGATCCTCGTCTTCAACTGCCACAACCACGACAGCGAGCGCTTTACCGAGGCCGAGATCAAGCGGCTCGCGGCGTTCGTCGAGGCGGGCGGGTACGTGTTCACGTCCGACTGGGAGCTCCGCAACGTCATCGAGAAGGCGTTCACGGGCTACATCGGCGTCGGGCGCGAGACGGGCGAGCACGAGTTCCCCATCCTGCCGGCGAAGGCGGCCGAGAAGCACCCCTACCTCCGGGACGTCTTCCCCGAGAACCCCTTCGCCCGCGCGCGCTTCAAGTGGAAGATCGACAACGTCAGCTACACGGTGAAGATCGGCAAGGCCCAGGCCGTGATCTCGCTCGTCGAGAGCGCGCAGCTCGGCCAGATGTACGGGTCGCCGATCGTCGCCTGCACCTTCCGCCACGGCAAGGGCGCCGTCCTCCACGTCTTGAGCCACTTCGAGCGCCAGCAGGACGAGTCGGGCGACGGCTTCGCGCTCCAGCAGCTCTTCGTCAACTTCGTGATCGAGAAGCAGAAGTGGCGGCGGGCGGAGATGGAGAAGCGGAAGAAGTCGGGCGGGAAGTGACCTTCCCGCCCGCCCGACCAGGGCTCAAGGCCGAGAGAAGACCTCCGCGGAAAGCAGGAAGGCTCTCCGTCTCTCAGCGCTCGACCTGGACCTCGACGCCCTTCGCCCCGGGCGCGCGGTTCAGGTCGAAGAGCGTCTTCCCGAAGTCGGCGTAGCGGCGTCCCGACGTCGGATCGAGCGTCTTCTGCAGGAAGGTCTTGAGCGCCCCCGGCACGTCGGGGAGCGCCTTCGCCTTCGGCGGCTCTCCGGTGAACAGGAACGTGGCGAGCGCGCCGAGCCCGTAGAGGTCGGTCTTCACGTCCACGCGGTCGGCCTTGCGCTGTCGCTCGGGGGCCGAGTACGGGTCGTCGGCGACGGACGGCGCGCCCCTGGCCGGCGGCTCCAGCAGCCGGGCGACGCCGAAGCCGAGGAGGCGCGGCGGGGCCTCGGCGTCGTCCGCGAGGAGCAGGAGCTCGGGGCGGATGTCCCGGTGGTGGACCCCGCCGCGGGCGGCGGCGTCGAGGGCCGTCGCCAGCTCCTTGGCGATGCGCGCGGCCCGCAGCCGTTCGAGACCCTTTCCCGCCGGGACCGCGGCGCTCGCCGGCTTCCCGGGCGCCTCCTCGAGGACCGCGTAGAAGCCGCCCGCGTCCTTGCCGATCGCGACCGTCTCGACCGCGTGCTTGAGCTTGAGCGAGCGGAGCTTGGCGGCGTCCTCGAGGGCGGCCGTCACCTGGGCCTCTTCCGGCTCGACGTCCTTCGGGAGCCGCCACAGGAGGGCGGGGGCGCCGCCCTTCTTCGCCTTCGCCCGGAAGAGCTCGCCGCGCGGCCCCTTCCAGAGGGATGGGCCCCGGTCGTAGACGGCGTCGAGCGGCTCGGTCCGCAGGCGGCCGGAAGCCGCCGGCGCGGGCTTCGCCGGGCCCGCCGCCGCCGCCGGCGCCGCCGGCGCCGCCGCGCCTGCCGGGCCGGCGGCCGCGCCCGCGGAGACGGGACCGCCGCGCCCCGACGGGGCGGCGCGGCCCGAGGGCGGCGCGCCGGCCACGGGGGGCTTCATCTTTCCGGAGGCGCCCGGCGCGGGGACGGCGGGCCGGGGAGGCGCGCCCGGCAGCTTCAAGGGCGTGTGCTGTCCGGTCGGGGCGTCGAGAAAGCTGCCGACGCTGTCCTCGCCGGCCGTCTTCTCCTCGTCCTCGCCGGCGTCATCGGCCGCCGCCGCCGGCGCGGCCTTCGCGCCGGCCGCCTCCTCCTCGGACGAATCGTCGGCGAGGAGGTCCTCGCCGGACGCGCGGGCCTCGGGCGCAGCCGCCGCGGCGCCGGCCGCATCCGCCGCCGCGTCGGCCGGGAGCACGAAGCCGCAGTACAGGCACTCGCGGGTCCCGGCCGCCAGCGTGACGCTGCAGCGCGGGCACTCGCGGCCCGGCGTGCCCACCTTGATGCGGGCCGCGCCGACGGCGTCCGCCGGGACCGTCCCGTCCTCGTCGCCGTCCTCGCTCGCCGCGGCGGGGACGCCGGCCTCGTCCCCTTCCTCCATCTCCTCGAGCTCGCTCGGCGCCTCGAGGTGGTCGCCGCTCTCCTCGACCTCGTCGATCGGCTCCAGGTCCTCGGCCGGACGGGCCGCGCGGGCGGATGGCGCCTTCGTCTTCGGCTCGGGCGCGAGGGAGGCCGGCAGCTCGCCGTCGGAGCTGGCCGCGCCCGCCTTCCTCACGCTCGGGGACCGCAGGTCGGCCTTCTCGAGGATCGGCTCGATCTCCTCAGTCGTGTCGGCCGCGGCGGCGCGCCGCCGATCGGACGGGGTCCGCGACCCCGCCTCGACGGGCTGCGGGCGCGCCGGCTGGGGCGCGGGCACGGCCGGGCGCTTCCGCGTCGGCGCGTCGGCGCCGGCCGCCGGGCCGCCGCCGGCTCCGCCGCCCGCCGCCGCTGGCGCGGGACGCCCCGCGGGCGGGGCCGGCGCCGGGGGCCGCGCGCCGGGCTTGCCGCCCTTCGCGGCCGGGGGCGGGACCTTGGCCGCCGCCTGCTCGGCCTCCTCGGCCTCCGCGGCCGCCTTGATCGCCTCGTCCGACTCGTCCAGGTCCTCGAGGTCGTCGTCCGAGGCCGCCGCCCGGGCGAAGACGTCCTCGTCCCCCTCGCCCTCCTCGTCGCCGCTCGCGGCCTTCGCGCCGGCCGCCTCGAGCGACTCGTCGGAGGTCCGGGACGAGAACGCGGCCCGGTCGGCGTCCTCGGCCTCGTCGTCCTCGGCGATGAACTCCTCGTCGGCCGAGATCTCCTTGTCGGGCGGGGCGAGCGGGGCCTTTCCCCGCAGGCGGCCGCGCTCGGGCGAAGGCGCGAGCGGCTTCCCGGGCTCCTTCCGGGCGACGTAGGTCTCGGCGTCGAGCTTCCGCAGGACCTCGCGGATCGCCCGGTTCTCCTCGGCCGTGCAGCCCCCCCGCTCCTCGAGGAGCTGCCCGAAGTCGGGCGGCGGCTCGCCCTCGAGGTACGCGCGCTTCTGGAGCTCGAGGCAGGAGGCGACGTCCTCGCTCGTGGCGAGGCCGTTCTTGATCGCGATGCGCCCGTAGAGCTTGCTCTCGAGCCGGACCTCGCGGTAGTTCTGGGCCCGCGAGACGCTCGCGACCTGGGCCGCGGTCAGGTAGCCCTTTCGCTCGACGGCCTCGGCGAGGCCCTTCGGGCCCTTCGGCCCCGGGCGGTCCACGAGCTTCAGGCACTCGTCGATCTGCTTCTTCGTGAGCAGCGAGTTCCTGAGCGCGATCTCGGCGAAGAGTTGGTCGGCCTTGGACGCCACGTCGCGATCCTCCGGTACGCTCCCCAGCGCGATTTTGAAGCGCGGTAGGGTAAGCCCGCGCGCCGCCCTCGTCAAGAGCCGGGCGGCGCGCGACCGGAGGATCCCGCAGGGGTGCGGCTATCGCTTGCGGACGAGGACGATCTCGACGCGGCGGTTCTGCTTCCGGTCCTGGGCGACGATCGGACGGTGCGGGCCGAAGCCGGCGAAGAAGAGGCGCTCGGAGGCGATCCCCTTCGTCTCGAGGTAGTTGAGGACGGCGAGGGCGCGCTTGGCCGAGAGGTCCCAGTTGTCCTTGTGGGCGCTCTTCTGGATCGGCTGGTCGTCCGTGTGGCCGTCGACGCGGACGAAGGTCCCGCGGTACGTCTCCTCGCCGAGCGTCGCGGCGAGACGGTCGAGGAGGGCCTTGCCCTCGGTCCGGAGCACGGCCTGGCCGGAGTTGAAGAGGATGGCGTTGTCGAGGACGATCCCGCCCGTCTCCGGGTTGATGTTCCAGCCCGACGGGGCCGGGATGTCCGCGCCCAGGTCGAAGTCCGCGTCCGTGCCGGCGCTCGCGCCCGCGCCCGGGCCCGGGCCCCGCTCCCCCTGGCTCGCCGGCTGGCGCGGCGTCGCGGCCGCGACGACGGTCGCCCGGAGGGCGGCCTCCGCCTCCTTCTTCTCCATCTCGGCCCGGACGGCCTCGTTCTCCTTGCCCTTCTCCTCGATGCGGGCCTGGAGGTAGGAGTTCTCGCTGCGGGCGGCGGCGAGATCGGCCTGGCAGGCGGCGTAGTCCGTCTCCTGGGTCGTGTACCTCGACTCGAGCTGCTGGAACTTGTGGGCGCTCACGCACCCGGGCCCGACGATCAGGGCCGCGGCGAGCAGCCCCGCGGCGGCGCGACCGGGAAGGCTCGACATGGCTTCTCCTCCTCCTCCCTCCTCGCTCTCGGCGAGGGACGGCGACACCCCGGCGCACGCCCGCGCCGGCACGTGTCTACCCGTCCTATCGGCAGCGCGCCGGGGCGCGCTTGACGTGCCCGCGCGGCCTCCCTACGATCGCGGTCCCGTGAGCGCCCGGTACGGCTACCTCTTCGAGGCCCTCTACCCCTTCGAGGGGAAGCGCGTCCTCGTCCTCAACGCCGGGGCCGGGGCCGAGGAGGCGGCCCGGATCGCGCTCGAGGGGGCGCGGGTCGTCGCCGCCGACCGCGCCGTCTCCGGGCTCCGCGCCGCGGCGCGCCGGGCGCTCGAGCGCGAGCGGCGCGTCGCCCTCGTCCTCACGGGGGTCGAGGGCCTGCCGTTCCGCGACGGCGTCTTCGACGCCTGCGCCTGCCTCGGCGCCCTCGAGCGCGTCCGCGACGTCCCCTTCCTCGTGCGCGAAGCCGCCCGCGTCCTCCGCCCGGGCGGCGGCTTCTTCTACGAGACGGTGAACCGCACTCCCCGGGCCCGCGCCCTCGGCCGGCTGGTCGACGGCGACGCCGCCCGCGGCGGCCCGATCCTCGACCCGGCCCTCCACGTCCGCCCCGAGGAGGTCGAGCGCGCCCTCCGCGGCGCCTCCCTCCGCCCCCTCGACATCCGCGGCCTCGGCCCGCGCGGCTCGCTCGCCCGCGTGCTCCTCGACCGCCTCCGCGGCCGCGAGACGCCGCTCGCCGCCCGCCACGACCTCTCCTTCCGCTTCATGGGGCACGCGGTGAAGGAGGAGACCATCGGGCCGCCCGACCCGGCCCGGACGCCGTCACACCGGCCGTAAGTGAGCCGTTTCTGCTCATCTGCGCCCCCTTCGACGTCGGAGGGGCTGAAAGTGAGCATTCCTCGCTCATCCGGGCACTTTCCGGCCGAAGGGCGCGGAAGTGAGCGCTTCTCGCTCACTTCCGGGCCCATCGACGTCGGAAGGGCCAGAAGTGAGCGTCTCTGGCTCATCGGAGGGCGCCGGGACCGGCGGCGGAGTTGACCGGGTCGGGCGTCGACCGTACCTTGCAGGCCATGAGTCCAGGTGGGAACGGGCGCCGGCGGCGGCTGGCCCTGTCGCTCGGGGCGTTGCTCGCCGTCACGGGCGGGCTCGGGGCGATCGGGCTGCGGGCGCTCGTGGTCGAGGCGCGGCGCGCCGAGACGGGGCTGCGGGAGCGGGCGGAGGGGGCGGCGCGGGCGGTCGCGGCGGCGCTCGAGGCCCGGCTCGCGGCGGCGGCGGCCGGGGAGACGGCGGAGGCGCGGGCGGCGCTCGTCCACGCGTTCGCGGCGGACGCGCGCGGCCGGCTCGTCGAGCCGCCGGCGCCGGCGGGGCCGGCGGCGCCCGGGGAGCCCACGCCCGAGGCGCGGCAGGCGTACGCCCTGGCGGTCGCCGAGGCCGAGGCGGCCGAGCGCGACGGGCGCGACCTCCCGCGCGCGGCCGCGATCTTCCGGCTGCTCGCCCGCGACCACGACGGGACGACGCTCGGGGCGGCGGCCCTGACGGCGCTCGCCGCCGTCGAGCGGAAGCGGGGCGAGCCGGCGGCCGCCCGGGCCGCGCTCGAGGCCCTCGTCGCGCGCTACCCCGGGGCGCGCGACGGGCGCGGGCTCCGGCGCGCGTTCGCGGCCCGGCTGCTGCTCGCCGAGATGACGCCGCCGGACCCGCTCCAGGCGTCGGGGACCCTCCGCCGGCACTGGCCGCCCGGGCGCGAGGTCCTGCTCGTCGATCTCCAGGGCGACCTGATCGCCGCCGACCACGGTCCCGACGACCGCGCCGTCGGGAACCTGAAGGCCGAGGTACGGCGCCGCCTCGAGGCGCTCGCGGCCGGCCGCCACGGCGCGCTGCTGCGCGTCGTGCTCCTCGTCCTCGACCACCGGGACGCCTCGCTCGAGCCCGAGCGCCGGCTGCGGGCGGCGTTCGCGGCCGGGGCGGGGGAGTGGCTCGCGGACGGCGCGCCGGGCGGGGCGCTCGCCGTCGCGGACGGGATCGTGGCGGCGCGGACGGCGGCGGGGGCCGGGGCTTCGGGCCCGGGCTCGGGCTCGATCGCCTTCCGCGGCGCCCTGCTCGATCGCGAGCGCTTCCTTGAGGCCGCGCTCCACGGCGACGCCGAGGCCGGTCGGCTCGCGCGGCTCTCAGGCTTCGAGGTCGAGGTGGGGCCCGCGGGCGGCGGCGCCGCGCCCGGCGGCGGCCCGGTGCTCGCCGTCGTGGTCGCCCCGCAAGGGCTCGGCCGCGGGCTCGAGGTCCGCGCGCGCGCCGGCGACATCGACGCCTTCCGCCGCGCCGAGCGGCGCCGCCTCCAGCTCGCGGGCGGGCTCGCGGGCGTCGGGCTCCTCGTCGCCGTCGCGGCGGCGATCGCGCTCCTCCGGGCCGTCGGCCGCGAGGTCGAGGCCGCCCGCCGCCAGCGCGACTTCGTCGCCGCCGTCACGCACGAGCTGAAGACGCCCCTCGCCTCGATCCGGCTCCTCGGCGAGCTCGTCCAGCAGGACGACATGGACCCCGGCAAGCGGCGCGAGTTCCAGACCCGGATCGTCGACGAGTCGGAGCGCCTCGCCCGCCACGTGACGCGCGTCCTCGACCTCGCCCGCATCGAGCGCGGCGAGGCGCCGCCGCTCGAGCTGCGCCCCGAGCGGCCCGAGGCCATCGCCGCCGCGGCCGTCGCCGCCTTCGCCGGCCGGGCCCGGGCCGTGAGCGTCCGCGAGCGCGCCGAACCGGGGCTGCCGGCCGTCCTCGCCGACCGCGACGCCATCGTCCCGGCCGTGCTCGAGATGCTCGAGAACGCGGCCAAGCACGGCGGCCCCGGCGACGGCATCGACGTCGAGCTCGCCCGGTCCGGGAACGGCCCCGAGACGCAGGGCGTCGAGATCGCCGTCCTCGACCGCGGTCCGGGCGTTCCGGCCGGGGCCGCCGAGCGGATCTTCGAGCCCTTCTACCGCGTCGGCGACGAGCTGACCCGCGAGCGCCCGGGCGTCGGGCTCGGGCTCGCGCTCGTCCGCGAGGTCGCGCGCCGCCACGGCGGGCGGGCCGGTTACGCGCCCCGCGCGGGGGGCGGAGCGCGGTTCTTCATCGCGCTCCGGGCGGCCCCGTGACCGCACCCGCGCCCGCATCCGCCCCGCGCGTGCTCGTCGTCGAGGACGAGGAGGCCATGGCCTCGGGCCTCGAGTACGCCTTCCGGCGCGAGGGCTACGAGGTCGGCCTCGCCCGCGACGGCGAGGCGGCGCTCCGCCTCGCCCGCGAGCGTCCGTGGGACCTCGTCGTCCTCGACGTCATGCTGCCGAAGCTCTCCGGCTACGACGTCGTCAAGCGGCTCCGCGACGAGGGGCGCGAGCTGCCGGTCCTCCTCCTCACGGCCCGCGGGCAGGAGGCCGACAAGCTCCGCGGGTTCGACGCCGGCGCCGACGACTACGTGACGAAGCCGTTCTCGCTCGCCGAGCTCCTCGCCCGCGTGAGGGCGCGTCTGAAGCGGCGCCGCGCCGCCTTCGAGGCCGCGACCGGCGGGCCCGCGACCGACGCCCCGCGCGCGTTCGCGCTCGGCGCCGCGACCGTCGACCTCGCCGCCCTCGAGGTCCGCCACGAGGACGGCCGCCGCCTGCCGCTCACGGTGCGCGAGGCCGACATGCTCCGCCTCCTCTTCCGCGAGCGCGGCCGCGCCGTCTCGCGCACGCGCTTCCTCGACGAGGTCTGGGGCCTCGACCGCTTCCCGACGACGCGCACGGTCGACGCCCACGTCGTCAAGCTCCGCCAGAAGATCGAGCGCGACCCGGCGTCCCCGCGCTTCCTCGTCACCGTCCACGGCCTCGGCTACCGGCTCGAGGCGTGAGCTCGACCGCCTTCCCCGCCTTCACATTCTTTTACATCGGCTTCGCAACCGTTCGACAACTCGCGCGCCGCGCCCGCTTAGGATCGCCGCCCGACCGGTGGAGAGAAAGGGAGGAAGTCATGCGGATGCGGAAGCACGGACGGCTCGGGGCGGTCCTTCTCGTCGGTCTCGGCTTTCCCGCCGCCCTGGCGGCGCCGCTCGCCGTCCCGGCGAGCGCGCGGGCGGGCGACGAGGCGTCGGACCGCGAGGCGAAGCGACGGTCGGCCCTGAAGGCGCTCGAGGAAGGCGCCTTCGCCGAGGAGCACGAGCGCGACTTCTTGCGGGCGCGGGACCGTTACCGGCAGGCGGCGATCGACGCCCGGCTCGCGGGCGACGCCGCGCTCGCCGACGAGGTCCGCACCCGCCTCGAGGCCCTCGAGAGGCGGCTGGCCGCGGCGGAGGGGAAGGTCGAGCCCGGGAGCCCGCTCGCCGGGCGGATCCGCAGCCTGATCGCGGCGCTCTCGGAGGCGGACGAGAAGGTGCGGGGGCAGGCGGCCGCCGACCTCGTGACGATCGGCGCGCCGGCCGTCCCGGCCCTCGAGGACGCGCTCGTCCGGCCCCAGGTGGACGCGATCGGGCGCGCCGCCGACTTCCGGCTCGCCGCCTGGGCCCTCGGCCGGATCGAAGCGCCCTCGGCCGCCGACGCGCTCCTCCGCGCCCTCGACTCGCCCGACCCGCTCGTCCGGCGCGCCGCCGCCGAGGCCGCGGCGAAGCTGCCGTACTCGCGACCCCGCCTGAGCCCCGTCCTCGAGAAGGCGTTCCGGGACGCGAACGCCGACGTGCGCCGCGGGGCGATCCAGGGCCTGGAGGCCATCACGGGCGAGATCCGCGGCTGGCTGCGCCCCCACCTCGAGCGGCTCGCGAGCGAGGACGCGGACTTCGCCGTTCGCGAGGGCGCCGTGTCGCGCCTGGCGCTGATCGAGGAGCCGGCGCTGCGCGCCGTCCTCGACCCGGCGGCCCGGCGCGGACACGCGAGAGCCATCGACTGGATCGCGCGCCACGGCGGCGACGGGCGGGAGTCCGTGCTCGAGCCCGTCGCCCGCGATCGCGCGCTGCCGTTCGCCGCGCGAAGAGGCGCAATCTACGGGCTCCATCAGGTGGGCGGCGCGGGCGCGGCCGTGTCGCTCGCGCGCGTCGTCGTCGATGGCGACCCGGACCTGGCGGAGGACGCCGTCACGTGCCTCGCGCGGGTCCTTCACGACGCCCCGGGCGACACGGCCCGCGCGATCGGCGCCGACCTCCGCGATGGCCTGGTGACGACGCTGGCCCGCGCCATCGAGCGCGGGGACACCGTCCGTTACGCCGGTCGCGCCCTCGAGATCCTCTCGTCCGTGCCCGACCCGCGGGCCGTGCCGGCCGTGCTCGCCTACCTGCGCTCCGGAGGGGGCAGCTCGGTCGAGGCGTCCCGCGCGCTCGACGTGGCCGCCGACGCGACCTCCGTCCCCGGGCTGCTCGAGGAGATCCGCCTCGCCGAGGCGCGGGGCGGCCGGTCGACGGCCTCCCGGCTCGCCTGGGTCGTCTCCCGCAAGGCGAAGGCCGAGCACGTGGACGCCCTGATCGCGGTGGCCGCGCGGACGGAGAACGACGACGTCTTCAAGTACCTCGTGCGGGACGGCGCCCTGCGCCTGACGGCCGGGGACCCGACGGCCGCGATCCGCGCCTGCCGGGCGTTCGAGGGCGACAAGCGCGAGCGGGTCGCCGCCTTCCTCCTCGACTCGTACCGGGACGAGGAGCCGCCGCTCGACCTGCTCCTCGGCCTCGCCCGCGACGAGCTGGCCTCGATCCGGGAGGCGGCGCTCGAGCGGCTCGCGCGGTCGGCGCGGCCCGAGACGCTGCCCGTCGCCATCGAGCGCCTCCTGGACCCGAGCGCGAAGGTCCGCCAGCGGGCGGTCGGCTTGATCGAGAAGCTCGATCCCTCCGAGGACGCGGTCCCCGCGCTCATCGCGCGGCTCAGGGACGCGGAGAAGCTGCACGCCGCCGGCGGGCTCGACCTCCACGCCGTCGTGATCCAGGCCCTCTGGCGCCTCCCGCCCGGGCCGACGGCCGGCGCGATCGTCGCCCTGCTCGACGAGACGCCGCCGCTCCGCGCCGAGGTCCGGGTCGCGCTCTTCCAGGCGCTCGTCACCCTCGAGGCCCCCGCCATCGTCGGCCCGGCGCTCGTGAAGCACCACGCGGCCATGCCGGGCTGGGCGCGGCAGCAGGCGGCGGAGCGGCTCGGAAAGCTCCTCTACCGCGAGGCCGTCCCGACCTTGATCGAGCTGCTCCGCGACCCCGACCCGAGCGTGCGCCTCGCCGCCAAGAAGGCCCTCGACGAGATCAAGGTCTACTACCGCGAGAAGGAGGAGTGGGAACGCTGGCAGAAGCAGGGCGACGAGGTCGACGACGTCGTGAAGGCGCTCGACTCGGAGGAGCGGCGCGTCGTCCTCGGCGCCGTGCGGGCCGTGGGCGCCCTGAAGCAGAAGACGGCGCTCCCGCGGCTCGTCCGGCTCCTCGCGACCGAGTCGTTCCCGTGGCAGAAGCCGGGCGAGGACGACGTCGAGCTGCGCGAGGCCGTCCAGGCGGCGATCGAGAAGATCGCGGCGGAGTGATCGCCGTCCCCGGCCGGTCGGTCAGCGTGCCGCGAGGGCGAGGATCGTATCCAGGGCGGCGCGGCGCGCGACGGCGGCGATCTCGTCGGCCGTGACGGAGGCGACGCGGGCGACGAGGTCGACGTAGGTGACGTCGCGCCTTCCCTCGAGCGTGCGGGCCCGCTCGAAGCCGATCCGGAAGATGGGGTCGTCCTCGAGGTCGCGGAGCCGCAGCAGCACGCTCTTGCGCGCGTCCTCGAGCTCGCCCGGCGCGATCTCGCCGCGCGCGAGCGACGTCGCCTCGGCCTCGACCATGCCGATGACGCGGGCCACGTTCTCGGGGTCGATCCCGAGGATCGCGGTCACGATCCCCTTCTGGCGGTCGAGCACGGACGCGGCCTCGTAGGCGAGGCCGGCCTTCTCCCGGACGTTCTGGAAGAGCCGCGAGCGCCCGTCGCCGCCGAAGACGGCGTTGAAGACGAGGAGCGCCGCGTACTCCGGGGCGACGTAGCCTATGCCCGTGCGGTAGCCGAGGCAGAGCTGGGCCTGCTCGACCTGGGCGCGCTCGACGACGACGTGGAGGGGCGTCCCCAAGGCGCGCGCGGTCGGCCGCGACGGCGCCGCGGGCGCGAGCTCGGCCGCCGTCCGGGCGCGCCGTTCGAGCGGGAAGCCGGCGCGCAGGGCGGCCTCGACCTCGGCCAGGTCGTGGTCGCCGACGACGAGCACGTCGAGCGGGTAACGGCGCACGAGGTCGCGCCAGCGCGCCGCCAGGTCGACCGGCTCGATCGCCGGCAGGTCCTCGACCGAGCCGAGCTCGTAGCGCGACGCCGGCTCGCCGCGCGCGACCTCCTCGCCGCAGCGCTCGAGCGCGTAGTCGGCGCGGTCGTCGCGCAGGCCGCGGATCTCGCGGCCGAGGACCGCCTTCTCGGAGCGGACGACGGCCTCGGGGAAGGCGTCCGTCGCCGGGTCGAGGCGCGGGCGGAAGAAGAGGTCGCCGAGGAGCGCCAGCCCTTCGCGGAGCGGGTCGCGGCCGTCGGCGCGGCCGCCGCCGCCCGGGAGGTAGCGCCGGTGCGCGACCTCGAGGCGGAGCAGCGGCGCCTGGCGGTCGCCGTGGCGGATGACGTCGGGCTCGAGGTCGGCGTCGTAGAGGTCCTCGAGGAAGCGCGAGATCGCCCGGGCGTCGGGCAGGCGCTCGGTCCCGCGGACGAGGACGTGCGGGATGAGGGCCGTGCGCGTCGGGTCCTCGTCGAGCGCGCAGGCGAGCGACGCCTCGACGATCGTCGTCTTGAGCTTGACCTCGCGGTTCAGGTGGAGGCGCAGCCCGGGCGCGATCTCGACGACCTCGAACTCGACGACGGACCCGGCGGCGGCGGCGCTCGCGCTCGGCATGTCGGCCCGTCAGGTTAGCGCCCCCCCGGGCCGCCGTCCAGCGCTCGCGCGCTCGGGCCCGTATCTCTTGCGATGGTTTTGCGAAGAAGGGCGCCGCCCGCTCGTCACAGCTCCGGCAACGGACACCTGGAACCTCGGAGGAACGAAACGATGACCCGCCTGCGCTTCCCGAAGAGCATCGCGATCGTCGCCCTCGCCGCCACCCTCGCGGCCTGCGACAACCCGGCGACCGGCAAGACGGCCGCGACCGTCGGCGAGGCCAAGCCCGAGACGCCGCCCGCGGCCGGAGCGGAGCCGGTCGCCGGCTCCGAGAAGCTCGTCATCGCGCCGGAGAACTCGAAGGTCGAGTGGATCGGCTCGAAGGTCACGGGCAAGCACGACGGCGGCTTCAAGGCGTTCTCGGGGACCGTGACCCTCGTCGACGGCAAGCCCGAGAAGAGCCGCGTCGAGATCGACATCGACGCGACGTCGATCTGGTCGGACACCGACCGCCTGACGACGCACCTGAGGTCGGCCGACTTCTTCGAGGTCGAGAAGTTCCCGAAGGCCCGCTTCGTCTCGACCGCGGTGAAGGCCGGCGGCAAGGACGGCGCCTCGCACACGATCGTCGGCAACCTCGAGCTGCACGGGGTGAAGAAGTCGATCGAGTTCCCGGCGACGGTCTCGGTCACGGCCGGTCAGGTCGAGGTCCGGAGCGAGTTCTACATAAACCGCAAGGACTTCGACATCAACTACGCCGGCAAGGCGAACGACCTCATCCGCGACGAGGTCGTGATCAAGCTCGACCTGAAGCTCCCGCGCAAGCAGGCCTAGCGCGGCCCGGAGAGCGGGCGTTGAAACCGCCGGGCGCGCCGCGTACCCTACGCGCCCGGCCATGCCCGACGTCTTCCTCAAGAAGGGGCGCGTGAAGCCCCTCGTCCACCGCCACCCCTGGGTCTTCGCCAGCTCGGTCGAGCGCGTGGCCGGCGACCCGCAAGACGGCGACGTCGTCGACGTCCGCGACCCGGCCGGGAAGGTCCTCGCCCGCGGCTTCTACAGCGGGAAGTCGCTCCTGCGCGTGCGCTGCTTCGCCTTCGAGCCCGGCGTCGAGCCGGACGCGGCGTGGCTGCGCGGGCGCATCGAGCGGGCGGTCGCGCGGCGGCGCGACGCGCTCGCGCTGCCCTCCGCCGAGACGACCGCCTTCCGCCTCGTCCACTCCGAGGGCGACGGGCTCCCGGGCCTCGTCGTCGACCGGTTCGGCGAGTGGCTGGCCGTGCAGGTCTCGACGGTCGGGCTCGAGCGGCGCGCCGCGGAGGTCCTGGACGCGCTCGAGGCGGCGGCGCACCCGCGCGGGATCTACCGCGTGGACGACGCCGACGTGCGGGCGAAGGAGGGGCTCTTGCCGGCCGCCGGCCTCGCGCGCGGCCAGCCGGCGCCCGAGGGGGGCCGGGCGACGGTGCTCGAGAACGGGCTCCGCTTCGAGGTCGCGCTCGAGGGCGGCCAGAAGACGGGCTTCTTCTGCGACCAGCGCGAGAACCGGGCGCTCCTCGCCTCGCTCGTGCGCGGCCGCACGGTCCTCGACGTCATGAGCTACACGGGCGGCTTCGCCATCCACGCGGCCGCCCGCGGCGGGGCGGCGGCGCCGGTCGTCGCGGTCGAGTCGTCGGCTCCGGCCGTCGCCCAGGCGGCCCGCAACGTCGCCCTCAACGGGCTCGAGGGCCGCGTCGAGGTCGCGCGCGAGGACGCCTTCAAGCGGCTCGGGGCGGCGCGCCGCGAGGGGCGCCGCTTCGGGGCGATCGTCCTCGACCCGCCGGCCTACGCGCGGGCGCGCGCCGACCTGGACGCGGCCTACTACAAGTACAAGGAGCTGAACGCGCTCGCCCTCCGTTGCCTCGAGCCCGAGGGCGTCCTGCTGACCTGCTCCTGCTCGCATCCCGTCGACGAGGCGATGTTCGAGACCATGCTCCGCGAGGCCGCGGTCGAGGCGGGCCGCGAGGTCGCGGTCATCGCGCGCCGCGGCCAGGCGCCGTGTCACCCCGTCCTCGCCACGTGCCCCGAGGGCCGGTACCTGAAGGCGTTCTTCGCGCTGGTCGGGTGATCGCTCGGCCGGGCGCCCGGCCCGCGAGTCGCGTGGACGATCGGCCATCCGCGCGGTAGAATCCCGCCGTGACCCGGCTGTCGAAGATGGTCGTGATCCGCGACATCCGCCATGCCGCTCTCGGCCTCGGGCTCGGCCTGTCGTTCGCCCTCGGCGGCTGCTGCGCCGCCTGCGCCGAGGACGACCTGCCGCTCACGAGGAACCTCACGACGAAGTACAACACCGTCGACTTCGCGCGGTTCGTGGCCCGGGAGGGCTGCTGGGAGCGCATCTGGGACCTGCTCTCGACGAAGGCGCAGGAGCGCCTCGACGCGCAGGATGTGGGGCGCGAGCGCGTCGAGCGCTACTTCCGCTTCGTCGAGGTCGGCGACCTCGTCGCGACCGCCCCGGCGGAGTACAAGGACCTGGCGGTCCGCGACCTGATCGCCCGGTCGGAGGTCCGCAGCTTCTACGACGACGGGCCGGAGAGGACCTACGTGTTCCTGCGGTACGAGCGGCTCCAGGCGTCGATCCCGGTCGTCCAGGAAGAGAAGCGCTGGAAGCTCGACATCTACGGGATGGAGGTGAAGTTCCTGCCGCCATGACCGCGCCGACGCAGAGCCAGGATGCCCGGCGCCTCGCCCCGCCGCGCGTCGAGCACGTCCTCGCCGCCGTCGACGGGTCGGCGGACAGCAGCGTCGCCCTTCGCTACGCGGCCGAGATCGCGCGCGCCTTCGGCGGGCGCGTGCGCGCGCTCTTCGTCAAGGACGTGAAGATGCTGGCCTCGACCGCGCTCGCCGCCCTGCCGTCGCTCGGCGAGCGCCTCGAGGCCGCGGTCGCCGCCGAGGCCGACGAGGCCCTCGGGCGGGCGCGCGACGTCTGCGGGCGGCTCGGCGTCCCGTTCGAGACCGAGGCGGTGCGCGGCGTCGTCCCGCTCGTCCTCGTCGAGGCCGCGGCCCGCGCGGACCTCGTCGCCATGGGGCGCTGGGGGGACCACGCGCTCTGGGCGACCGGGCTCCTCGGCTCGGCGGTCGAGTGCGTCGTCCGCAAGGTCCAGCGGCCCGTGCTCGTCTGCTCGGGCACGCACGAGCCCGCGCGGCGCGTCCTCGTCGCCCACGACGGGAGCGAGCGGGCCCGCTCGGCGCTCTTCCTCGGCGCGGCCGTGGCGTCCGCCTGCGGTCTCCCCCTGGCGCTCCTCCACGTCGAGGGGCGCGACGCCGGCGCGGCCGACCGCGCGACCGCCATCCTGCGCGGCGCCGCGGCCGACCTCGAGGCGCACTTCCCCGGGCTCGCCCGCGAGGACCTCCTCCACGGCGGCGTGCCGGCGCCCGAGATCGCCGCCGAGGCCGACCCGCGGACGCTCACGTTCATGGGCGCGTACGGCCACAGCCCCATGCGCGAGCTGATCCTCGGCAGCGTCACCGAGGAGGTGATGCGCCGCGCCCGCGGGCCGGTCGTGCTCTGCCGCTGAACCCCGCCCGCCCTACGCGAGCTTCGCGAAGAGGCGCTCGAACTCCTTGACGAACGGCGCGACGAGCCGCGGGTCGTCGGTCACGACCACGTTCTCCTCGTTCGACTCGGCCGCCTGGCGGGTCCAGTTGTAGCTGCCGGTGAGCAGCAGGCGGCCGTCGAAGACCGCGAACTTGTGGTGCATGTGGAAGGACGACCGGTCGATGGCGACCGGGATGCCGGCGCGGGCGAGCTCGTCCACGTCCGAGCCGAGGTCGTTCATCTTGTCGTTGTCCGTCACGATCCGGACGCGGACGCGGCGCCCGTGGGCCTCGCGGATCGCCCGCGTGATCCGGTCGTCGGCGATCGTGAAGATGCAGAGGTCGGCCGTGCGGGCGGCCGCGCGCAGGAGCCCGATCACGCGGTTGAGGCACGAGGGGCCGGGGCTGAAGTGGGCCTCGGCCACGGTCCCCGACGCCGCCCCGCCCGCGCCCGCGCCGGCGCCCGCGGAGGCCGTGCCGGGCCCGCGCCCGCCGCGGTCGATGACCTTGAACACGTCCTCGAGCCAGTCGACGACGGCGCGGGCGCGCGGGTCGTCGACCGCCTCCTGCGCCGCCAGGAAGGCGCGGGCGCGGATCGTCGTCCGGGCGGCGTCGTCGACCTCGAGGTCGCCGAGGAGCTGCGACAGCGCCTGGCGCTCGCCGCGCGAGAGCGTCCGGTCGGCCAGGGTCTTGGCGAGGATGTCGTCGATGAGCATGCGGTCCAAGGGCGGCCCTCCCGGTCCTCACCGTCAATAGACGATGACGAGGTCCCCGTCGCCCGCGACCGCCGGCACCGGGCGCGACCTCTCGGGCAGGCCGGCCATCTCGCCGCGGGCGCCGGGCTTTCCCTTCTCGAGGAGGAGCCAGCGGACCGTCGGGCCCTCGGTCCAGACGACGAGCGCGCTCCCGCCCTTCGCGGCGGCGACCCCGGGCAGCTTCTGCTCGCGGGCGCCGGGCTTCTCGGTCGCGGCCACGCGCGCCCCGAAGCGGCCGTCCTTGCCGGCGGCCGCGCAGTAGACGCGGCCGGCGCTCATCCAGGCGGCGACGAGCGCGCCGCGGCCCTCGGGGACGAACGCGAACGCGATCCCGGACATGGGACAGGCGTCGAGCTTCCACTGGTCGGCGCTCACGCGGGCGGCCGCGAAGCGCCTCGCCTCCTTGTCGGCGAGGAGCACGAAGGGGTCGCGGATCGAGAGGTGGGCGCCGCGGAACGAGACGGCGAGCCGCCCCTCGGGCGACGTCTCGGCCGAGAGCGAGCAGCAGCCGCAGGCGCGCCCGGCGTAGTCGTGGGCGATCGGCTCGTTCGCGCCGAAGGTCGCCCCGTCGTCGGTCGAGCGGGCGAGGAACGGCGCGCCCGAGAACGGGCTCGTAGGGCTGGGCGGGAGCCGCGCGTCGAGCCAGACGACGTACACGCGGCCGGTCGCGTCGGCCGCGATCGCCGGCCCGTCGACCTCGACGGCGCGGTCGAGGACGTCGCGCGCGGCCTCGAACGTCCGGCCGCCGTCGGCGCTCCGGGCGTAGAGGACGCCCCTCCCGCGCGGGCCCATCCAGGCGACGTGGAGCCGTCCCTCGCGCCCGACCGCGATCCGCGGCCCGCGCTCCATCCCGACCTCGACCTCGACGCCTGGCGGCGATACCCGGACGGGCTCGCCGACCTCGCGCCCCTTCGGCTCGAGGCGCACGTACCAGGCGGCCCGCTCGCGCCCGTAGACGATGTGGAGGGCCCCGGCCGCGTCGCGGGCGGCGTGGGGCGAGCCGGCGCCGTCCTCGAGCCGCACCCGCCGGACGTCCGGGGGCGCGGCCCGCGCGCCCGGGGGAAGGGCGAGGACGGCGAGCGCGGCGACGACGAGCGCGGCCACGGCGATCCGGCGCATGGGGTCTCCTCCTGGGATCGGGCCCGGGATTGTATCATGGGCGCCCGACGGCATGGACGGGGCGCGACCGAGGCGGGGCGTGAGGCGGGCGGCGGCGTGGCTGCTGAGAGCGGTCGCCGTCGTCTCGCTCCTCGGCCTCTCTTACCTCTACGCCGTCCACCGCTTCGCCGTGCGGGCCGAGGGCCTTCCCACGGCCGTCGCCCCGCGCGAGGCGTCGGTCGAAGGCGCGTCCGGGGCGGTCGCCTGGCCGAAGCAGACGGAGGAGCACTGCGGGTCCTACGCCCTCGCCGCCGCGATCGGGCTCGCCACGGGCGGCCGCGAGGCGCCGGCGGGCGAGGCGCTCGCGCCGGTCGTGAGCCACGAGGTGTCGTGGTCGGCGCGGCTCTCGGGCACGCTCCCGTGGCGGATCACGGGCGCCGCGGCGCGGCGCGGGCTCCTCGGCGCCGCGTACACGGCGCGGGCCGCGCCGCAAGACCGCCGCCTCGACCTCCTGAAGGCCCACATCGCCGCCGGCCGGCCCACGATCGTGCTCTACGAGAGCGAGCGCGCGACGCAGCACTACGTCGTCGTCGTCGGCTACGGGCCCGGGGCCGTCCACCTCTACGACCCGAACTGGCTTCCGAGCCCGCAGGACGCGCGGCGAACCGAGGACGGGAACGGCGCCGCCCCGGGGAACGTGACCCTCGGGGACGACCTCTTCCTCGCCCGCTGGGCGCGCGGCGGGATCGCCGGCCTCTACACGTGGTGGTACTTTCCCGTGGGCGTGAAGCCGGAGCCGCGATGATGACCGCTGCCGCGACCGACAAGCTCTACCGCCGCGACGCCTACCTGCGCCGGTTCGAGGCGCGCGTCGTCGCCGTCGAGGGGCCGCGCGTCGCCCTCGACCGCACGGCCTTCTACGCGGGCGGCGGCGGCCAGCCGCCGGACCGCGGGACGCTCGCGGGCGCGGCGGTCGTCGAGGTCGGCGAGGCCGCGGGCGGCGTGGTCTGGCACGACCTGGGCGGCGCCGGCGCGGCGGCGGCGGCGGCGCCGCTCCCCGCGACCGGCGCGGAGGTCCTGGGCGAGGTCGACTGGGCGCGGCGCTTCGACCACATGCAGCAGCACACCGGCCAGCACGTGCTCTCGGCCGCCGCGATCGCCGTGCTTGGCGCGGGGGCCGAGACGGTCTCCTTCCACCTCGGCCCGGAGACGTGCACGATCGACCTCGCGCGCGGGCCCCTCTCGGACGCCGAGGTCGCGGCCGTCGAGGAGGCCGCCCAGCGCGTCCTCTTCGAGGACCGCGAGGTGCGGGTCGCCTTCCACCGCCCGGACGAGGCGGGCGCCCTCGGGCTCCGCAAGCCGCCCGCCTGGGAGGTCGTCGGCGCCGACCTGCGCGTCGTGACGGTCGACGGGCTCGACGTCTCGGCCTGCGGCGGCACGCACGTCCGGCGCACGGGCGAGATCGGCGCCTTGAAGGTCGTCGGCCAGGAGAAGGCGAAGGGGCGAGCGCGCCTCCACTTCGTCTGCGGCTGGCGGGCCGTGCGCGCCCACGGGCGGGCGCACGCGACCGCGTCCGCGCTGGCGGCGCGGCTCACCTGCGCCGTGCCGGAGCTGGCGGCGGCGGTCGAGCGGCTCGACGGCGAGCGGCGCGCCGCGCTGAAGGACGCCTCGGCGCTGGCCGAGCGCCTGGAGGAGGGGCTCGCGGTCGAGCTGGCGGTGGCGGCGGCGGCCGGGCTCCCGCCGCGGGTCGTCGCCCGCCGCCTCGGGCCGGGCGATGCCGGCGACCCGGGCCGCCTCGCCGCCCGCGTCCTGGCGCTCGAGCCGGGCGCCGTCCTCGTGCTGGGCGAGACGCGCGACGGGCGCGGGCAGGTCGTCCTGGCGCGGCGCGAGGGGCCGGTCGCCCGGGCCGCGCCCGACCTCGCGGCGGTGCTCCGGGCGGCGCTCGCGCCCCTCGGAGGGAAGGGCGGCGGGCGCCCGCACTTCGCGCGCGGGACGGTCGCGACGGAAGACCTTGACCGGGCGATGGTAGCGGCGGCCTCGTTGGCGCGCGGGCCGGATGACGTACAATGACGGTCGGGGCGGACCTGTAACGCCGTCACGAGATCGGAGACCGCTCGGACATGAGGACGATGCTTCCGACCGTGGGCGGCGCGCTCGTCGTCGCGCTTCTGATCGCCGTCGCTTACGCGGTCGTCGTGCCGCGCGGCAAGACGAGCTGCGACGACGGCCTCCAGGCCGGCGCCCTCCCGGCGGGCGCCCCCGCCATCGACCGCGAGGCGCCGGCGACGACCGAGACGGCGACCTTCGCCCTGGGCTGATTCTGGGGGCCCGACTCCCGGTTCGGGAGTCTCGACGGCGTCGTGCGGACGCGCGTGGGCTACGCGGGCGGGACGAAGAAGGCCCCGACCTATCACTCCCTCGGCGACCACACGGAGACGTTCGAGGTCGACTTCGATCCGAAGAAGATCGCGTACGAGCGCCTGCTCGAGATGTTCTTCGCGGCCCACGACCCGCACGCGCGGGCGTGGAGCACCCAGTACAAGCCGGCCGTCTTCCACCGCGGCGAGGCCCAGGAGCGGGCGGCGAAGGCCATGCGGGACGCGATCGCGGCCCGCGCCGGGAAGCCCGTCAAGACCGAGATCCTGCCCTTCACCGGCTTCACGCGGGCCGAGGACTACCACCAGAAGTACTACCTGCAGCAGCACGCCGGGCTGACGGCGGAGATCCGCGACCGGTACCCGTCGTTCTGCGGGTTCGTCGACTCGACGGCGGCGGCGAGGCTGAACGGGTACGTCGGCGGGCACGGCACGTCCGGCGATGTGGAGAGGGACCTGCCGAGGCTCGGGCTGTCGAAGGCGAGCGGCGAGAAGCTGCTGGCGGAGGCGAGGAGGGAGCGGCCCGGCCCGGCCTGCAAGTAGGAGACGGAACCTACTTCGCAGGCCGTCGCGCCCGTCTCAGCGCGCGCTCGATGAAGTCCTTGACCGTCTCGTCCTCCTCCTTCTCGAACGCCCTCTCCAGGGCCGCGACGGCCCTCGCGTCCCCCGAGCGACCGAGGCCGGCGGCCGCGTAAGAGCGGACCTCCGCGTTCGGGTCTCCCAGGGCCGCGTCGAGCGCGTCGTAGACCTTCGGGCCGGTGAGGAGGGAGAGGGCGCGGATCACCGTCGTCCGCGCCTTCGGGTCGGCGTCCTTGGCGGCCTCGGCCAGGGCCGCGGAAGAGCGCGGGTCCTGGAGGAGCGCCAGCCTCTCGGCCGCCAGCCGGCGCTTCTCCGGCTCCTTCGCCTTCAGGTCCTTCGCCAGCGCATCGGCCGCCCCCAGGTCCTTCAACGCGGTCAGGACGGCCCGCGCCAGCTCGACCTCCGCGCCCTCGAGGACCGCGAAGAGCGTGGGGATGGCGCCGCCGTCCTTCGAGGCGGCGATCGTCCTCGCCGCCTCGATCCGCTCGGCCTCGGGTCGCTCCCAGTCGGCGAGGGTGGCGATGGCGCTCAATTGAACTTGTTCCCGGCGTTGTCGAGGAAGCCGCTCTCCGAGTACGTGTAGCGGGCCGTCGGGATGAGCTTGTTCCAGTCCTCGCCGGTCGCGCCCTGGTCGCGGAGGCGCTCGAGGTAGGCGACCTCGATCGAGCTCTGCGCCCGGTTGATCGACGTCATCGACTCGCGGGCCGTGATCCCCTGCATGAAGCGGACGAGGTGGTCGCCGTTCGTGCCGAGGCGCGTCGGGATCGTCGAGCCGACGACGTCCGTGTTGCCGCGGTCGCGGCCGGCGAACGCGCCCGTGTCGCGCAGGTTGTGGTTGTACTCCTCGGTCGAGCAGGCGTTGAAGAAGAGGAGCTGGTAGCCCCCCGCCGGCCGGCCGCTGAGCTCGTCCAGGTCGGTCGTCCGGCCCGGCTCGATGTGGTCGAGCATGTGCCCCGGCGGCCGGTCGCGATCCGCGCGCTTGTTGCCGCTGCGGTCGATGACGAAGTTGCCGCGCCCGCTGTCGATGTGGTCGAAGTCGGGGCCCGTGCCGTAGCGCGCGTGGCCGCCGTAGAGGACGACCTCGTCGCGCTCGATCGAGCGCTTGAACATGGCGGCGACGTCCTCGGGCTTCGAGGCCGAGTCCGGCGTGATCACCTTGACGACGGCCTCGACCGGCCGCCCCGTCGCCGGGTCGTTGAACTTCCGGTGGTAGTAAGACGCGCCCGCCTCGAAGCGGTCCGGGCCGACGCCGAGCTTCGTCCGCTCGGCCGCGCTCATGCGCTCGGGGTAGACGCGCCGGTAGCCCTGGGACGTGAGCCCGTTGAGCGTCGTCCTGAGCGTGAGGTCGGTCGTGCCGTGCTCGTCGAAGCCGATCGCGATCGTCGTGTCGAGCCGGCCGTCGGCGTAGAGCTTGTCGTACTCGGGAAACGTCTCGAGCTTCTTGCCGGGCGGCGGCGCGGCCCTGTCGAGGGCCGTGAGCGTCGCCTTGTCGATCTTGCCGGTCTTTGGGATGCCCTTCTCCTGCTGGAAGCGCTGGAGGGCGTACTTCGCCTCGTTGCCGAGCGAGCCGTCCGCCCCGTAGCGCGGCAGGTCGAAGCCCAGGTCCATGAGCGCCTGCTGGACGGCCTTGACGCCCTCGCCGCGCGAGCCGGTGCCGAGCGTGCTGCGCCCGGCGGCGACGGCCGCGAGCGTCGAGTCGCCCGAGAAGCGGGCGTTCGTGAGGCCGGTGGGGGCCGGAGGCGCGCCGCCCGGGAGCTTGCGGTCGAGGGCGCGGATCGTGGCCGCGTCCACCGTCCCCGTCTGCGGCAACCCCGCGTCGCGCTGGAGCGCCTTCACGGCGGTCATGCCCTCGTTGCCGTAGCCGCCGTCGGCGCCGTAGCGCGGGAGCGGGTAGCCGGCGGCCATGAGCGCCTGCTGGAGCTTCTTCACCGAGTCGCCGCGCGCGCCCTGGGCGATCGTCCGCTCGCCGCGCGCGACCGCCTCGAGCGTCGCGTCGCCCTTGAGGGCCGTCGACTGGAGGCCGCCCGTCGTCGAGCGCGCCGCCGCCGAGAGGATCGAGGCCGCGGGGTCGGCGGCGTGGGCGGCGGCCGCCGTGCGCGACGTGCCGGAGGTGGCCGTCGCGGCCGGTGCCGGCGCGGGCGCCGGGGTCGCGGGCGTCGCGGGCGTCGTGGGCTGGCTCGTGGACGGACCGACGGGCGCGGGCCGACCGGCCCCGCCGACTCCTCCGGTTGACGACATGCGCTCATCCCTCCTTGTATGAAGCGCACAAGGATACCACGCGATGGAGGGCAAGTCAGCCCTCGTCCGGAATCCGGAACGCCGTCCGACGGACGGACGGTCACGTCCCGCGATCGTCGCGCGCCCCGTGGCGGCCGAGGCCTTCCGTCCGGCACCGGGATTGCGGAAGGAGCCCTTCCCGCGGCGGCGCGCCCGGGAGCCGGACGAACCCCCCGTCGCGAGGTGATCCCGTGAGGACGCTCGAAACGCTCGCCCTTACCGCCTTCCTCGTCCTTCTCGGGGCCGGCGAGGCCGCCGCCCAGACGACGCTTCGCGATGCCGACTTCCGGATCCGGGCCGGGGACCACGACGACAGCACGTCGGGCGGCCTCAAGCTCTTCTGCCTCGGCACGCGGCTCGACCGCTCGGTCTCGTTCCAGGTCCTGTTCCCGGCGAGCGCCGCTTACCGGACGAGCGCCGCCGCGAACCAGCTCGACTGGAACAAGGTCATGGGCATCACCACGCTGAGGATCCACCACAACAGCATCCGCCTCGGCTGGCGCTGGCTGCCGTCCGAGGACCGCATGGAGCTCGGCTTCTACGGCTACATCCGCGGACGACGCATCGACCAGGCGATCGCCAGGGTCCGGCTCGACGAGTGGGTCGACGTCGAGCTCCGGCTGCACCGCGGCGGGCTCGCGGTCCGCGTCGGGAGCGCCCGCTACGAGCGCGCCGAGAGCCTCGGCCTCTCCTCCATCTTCCCCACGCCGACCTGGATCCTGCGCACCGCCTACTTCGGCGGCGACGAGACCGCGCCGCACGACATGACCGTGCGCGTGCGCTCGATCCGCGTGCGCTGAAGCCCCGGCCCGGGCCCCGGGCCCCGAGCCCCGAGCCCCGCGCCCCGAGCCCAGCCCCTGCCCCCGCCCCGCGGCCGGCGGCCCCATCCGCCGACCGCTTGCCCGGCCGGGTCGCGGCCGCTACGCTTGCGGCCGCCCGGCATGCGCGCCCACCCGATCGACGAGTTCCAGGGAACGGAGCGGTTCTCGATCAGGCGGCGGCTGGGGGCCGGGGGCTTCGGCGTCGTCTACGAGGCCGAGGACCGCGAGCGCGGGGCGCGTCGCCCTCAAGGCCCTCCATCGCCTGGACCCGGCGGCGCTCTACCGCTTCAAGCGCGAGTTCCGCGCCCTCGCCGACGTCGTCCACCCGAACCTCGCCGTCCTCCACGAGCTCTTCTCCGAGGGCGACACCTGGTTCTTCACGATGGAGCTCGTCCTCGGGACGACCTTCCTCGAGCACGTGCGCTCCCGGGCGACGGTCGCCGCCGCCGACACGCTCGAGGTCGACGTCGAGGCGCCGACGGGACGCATCGCTCCCGGAGTCGACGCCGCCGCCCCGCCGCCCCGCGGCGGCTCCGTGGCCCTCGACATCCCGCGCCTGCGCGCGGCGCTCCGGCAGCTCGTCGAGGGCGTCCAGGCGCTGCACGCGGCCGGCAAGCTCCACCGCGACCTGAAGCCGTCGAACGTGCTCGTCACGCCTGCGGGCCGCGTCGTGATCCTCGACTTCGGTCTCGTGGCCGAGCTCGGGACGGCGGACGGCGGCCCGGGGGCGGACGGCGACGCCCACTCGGAGGAGCGCATCGTCGGCACGCCCGGGTACATGGCGCCCGAGCAGGCCGCCGCCGGCGCCGTCGGTCCGGCCGCGGACTGGTACAGCGTCGGCGTCATGCTCTACGAGGCCCTCGCCGGGGCGCTCCCGATCCCCGGCCACTCCATGCGCGTCCTCATCGAGAAGCAGCTCCGCGATCCCCTGCCGCCGTCCGCGCTCGCGCCCGGGATCCCCGCGGACCTCGATGCCCTGTGCGCGGCGCTCCTCGGCCGCCGCCCGGAGGCTCGGCCGTCGGGGCCCGAGATCGCGAGGCGCCTCGCGGCGGCGGGCGGCGAGGCCGCCGGCGCGGGCGCCGCCCCGCCGGCCGCCGGCGAGCCGGCCGCGCTCGTCTCGCCGGAGGCCGTCCGGGCCGTGGCCGTGCCGCTCGTCGGGCGCGAGCCCGAGCTCGCCGCCATCCGGGACGCGTTCGCGGCGACGGACCGGGGACGGGCCGTCGTCCTCGAGGTCCACGGCTCGTCCGGCCTCGGGAAGAGCGCGCTCGCCCGCCACGCCATCGACGAGCTGCTGCGCGGCGATGCGGCCGTCGTCCTCGCCGGGCGCTGTTACGAGCGCGAGTCCGTCCCGTTCAAGGCCCTCGACCCGGTCGTCGACGCGCTCTGCCGGCACCTCCTCGGGCTCGCGCCGCGCGAGGCGGCCGCGATCATGCCCCGGGGCATCCACGCCCTCGCCCGCCTCTTCCCCGTCCTCGGGCGCGTGCCGGCGGTCGCGCAGGCCCCGCGCGGCGGGGCGGAGACGCCCGACCCGCACGAGCTGCGCCGGCGCGCCTTCGCCGCCCTGCGCGAGCTGCTCGCGCGGATCGCCGACCGGCGCCCGCTCGTCCTCTTCATCGACGACCTCCAGTGGGGCGACGACGACAGCGCGGCCGTCCTCGCCGACCTCCTGCGCCCGCCCGACCCGCCCGCCCTCCTCCTCATCGTCGCCTACCGGAGCGAGGACGCGGCGACGAGCCCGCCGCTCCGGGCCCTGCTCGACCGCTTCGCGCGGCCGGACGCGGCCTTCGAGCGCCGCGAGGTCGCGGTCTCGCTCCTCCGGCCGGACGACGCCCGCGACCTCGCGCGGGCGCTGCTCGCGGGCGGCGAGGGCGGGGCGGGCGACGACGACGGCGAGGCGAGCGACGCCGGCTTCCTGACGCCCGAGACCGCGGACGCGCTCGCCCGGACGATCGCCGCCGAGTCGGGCGGGAACCCCTTCCTCGTCGGCGAGCTCGTGCGGTACGTTCTCGGCGGCGTCGACCCGGCGACGGGGTCCTTTGGGCTCGGCGACGCCGCCATAAGCGTCGAGGTCGTGCTCGCGGCCAGGCTCGGGCGGCTCCCGGCCGAGGCGCGGCGCCTCGTCGAGGTCGTGGCCGTCGCCGGGCGGCCCGTGCCCGAGGCGATCGTCCGGCGGGCGGCCGGGCTCGGCCCGTCCGACGCGGCCGTCCCGGCGGTCCTTCGCGCCGCCCGCCTCATCCGGACGCGCCACGTGCGCGACGAGGAGTGCATCGAGGCCTACCACGACCGCGTCCGCGAGACGATCGTGGCGACGCTCGCGCCGGCCGCGCTCGCCGGCTGGCACGGGCGGCTGGCCGAGGCGCTCGAGGCGGCGGGCGCCGCCGACAGGGAGGCGCTCGCCGTCCACTGCCAGGGGGCGGGCGACCGGGCGAAGGCGGCCCGGTACGCGGTCCTGGCGGCCGACGACGCCGCCTTCGCGCTCGCCTTCGACCACGCCGCGAGCCTCTACCGGCTCGCCCTCTCGCTCGGTGCGGCCGCGGGCGACGGGGCGGCGGCGTCCGGGCTCGGGCGCAAGCTCGGCGACGCGCTCGCGAACGCCGGCCGCGGCGCGGAGGCGGCCGCCGCCTACCTCGACGCCGCGGCGTCCGCCGGCGCCTCCGCCGCCCCCGCCGCCGGTCCGGCCGCGGCCCTCGAGCTCAGGCGGCTCGCGGCCGAGCAGCTCCTCCGGAGCGGGCACATGGACGAGGGGCTGGCGCACACCGACGCCGTGCTCGGGGCCGTGGGCATGCGGCTCGCCCGGACGCCGTTCCGGGCGCTCGCCTCGCTCCTCCTCGGGCGCCTGCGCCTCTTCCTCCGCGGGCTCGGGTTCGTCGAGCGGGACGCGGCCCGCGTGCCGGCCGAGGATCTCGCCCGCGTCGACATCTGCTGGTCGGTCGCGGGCGGCCTCGCCCTCGTCGACAGCATCCGCTCCGCCGACTTCCAGACGCGGCACCTGCTCCTGGCCCTGCGCGCCGGGGAGCCGTTCCGGATCGCCCGGGGCCTCGCCCTCGAGTCGGCCCACTCGGCGGCGGCCGGCGGGCGGGCGGGCGAGCGGACGGCGCGGCTCATCGCGGCGGCCGAGGCGCTCGCCCGGCGCATCGACGACCCTCGCGCCCTCGGTCTGGCCTCGCTCTTCGCCGGGATCGCCGCCTTCCTCGAGGGGAGCTGGCGCCGGTGCCGCGGGCTGCTCGAGCGGGCCGAGGGGCTGTTCCGCGACCGCTGCACCGGCGTCGCCTGGGAGCTCGCGAACGTGAACCTGTTCCTCGGCTGCCTCTACTGGCTCGGCGACCTGGCCGAGATCGGGCGGCGGGCGGGTACGCTCAGGGCCGAGGCCGAGGCGCGGGGCGACCTCTTCGCCCTGACGAGCGCCGTGACCGGGCTCACGTGCACGGCCTGGCTCGCCGCCGACGCGCCGGACGAGGCCCGGCGCGAGCTGGACGACGTCATGGGGAGGTGGTCGTCGCGCCGCGGGCTTCACCTCCAGCACCAGTTCGAGCTCTACCTGCGCTCGCAGATCGACCTCTACCGCGGCGACGGGCGCGCCGCGCTCGCGCACGTGGCGGAGCGCTGGCCGGCGCTCGAGCGGGCGCTGATCTTCCGCGTCCAGTACTCGCGGATCAACCTCACGTACCTCCGCGCCCGGTGCGCGCTCGCCGCGGCGGCGGCGGGCGCGATGGGGGGCGGAGCGCGGGCCGCGACCGGCCCCGAACGCGAGGCGCTGCTCGCCTCGGCCGAGCGCGACGCCCGGGCCCTCGCGGGCGAGCGCATGCCCTGGTCGGACCCGATCGCCCTCCTCGTCCGGGCCGGCGTCGCCGCCCTCCGGGGAGACGACGCGGCGGCCGAAGCCGGCCTCGCCGGCGCCGTCCCGGGCTTCGAGGCGGCCGGCATGGCCCTGCACGCGGCCGTCGCGCGCCGGGCGCGCGGCGCGCTCCTCGGCGGCGACGAGGGGCGCGCGCTCGCGACCGGCGCGGACGCCTTCCTCACCGGCCAGTCGGTCCGCGACCCGGCGCGCTTCGCGGCCATGATCGCGCCGGGGCTGGGCGGGGGCGGCTGAAGCGAGACGGGCCGGATCAGACGAACGGCGTCGCGACCCCGGCGACGACGAGGACCACGGCCCAGACGAGGTCGAGGTTGAACCAGGCGCGGCGAAGGACGGCGAGGCCGAGCTTCTCGTAGACGAGGAGCGCGGCGAGCACCATCGCGACCAGGAACCCGAGGGTGTGGACGCCGATGCCGAGCGCCCAGAGCGCGGCCCCGTCCTTCAGGTCCGCGAGATGCCGGGCGTGATCGGCGTGGCCTTCGTGGCCCGCGTGGACGCGAAGGAGCACGGGCGCGAGCATGAGGCCGGCGCCGTGCGCCGAGGCGACGAGGAACGACCAGAAGGCGAGGCCGGCGAAGCCGACGCGCATGCCGCCCCAGTGCGGGTGCCGCGCGCGCACGAGGTGGCGGACGCCGAAGCCGACGAGGACGGCGGCGACGGCGAGGCGCACGCCGAGCGGCGGCAGGTGGATGCTCGCCGGCACGAGCACGAGCGCCGCGACCGCCATGGCGACGCCGTGGCCGATCGTCAGCGGGAGGAAGGCGCGGAGGACGGCGGCGCGGCTCCCCTCCTGCATCCCCTTGGCGACGGCGAAGAGCCAGCCCATCGCCGGGTTCACCCCGTGGAACGCGCCGAGCAGGAAGAGGGTGACGAGGGCGCCCGGCGCGAGCGCGGCGATCGGGGCGATCGAGATCGGCTGGAAGGTCACGGGTAGCAGAAGGAGTCCGAGGACGCGTCGCCGCCCTCGAGGCGCACCTGGTGCGGCCGGAGGTCGCCGAGCTCGACGAAGAACCTCGGGTCGAGGCGGAGGTCGCCGCCCGGGTCGGCGTCCGCCTTCACCATCCAGCCGTCGATCCCGTCCGGGTAGAACTGCGCGTCCCAGGACGCGTAGAGCGAGTTGGTGAAGTAGACGCGGCGGCCGTCGCGGCTCACCTCGACCATCTGCGGCGCGCCGTTCAGGGGCCGTGTAGGGTCCTTCGGGTGGGCGGCGCGCGCGACGATGCCGCCGATCCGCACCGAGCCCGCCTCCTTCGGGGCGAACGGGTCGGAGACGTCGTAGCGCTTGAGCTCGCCGGTCCCCCAGCAGGAGACGTAGAGCCAGCGGTCGTCGAGGGAGAGCTCGAGGTCGGTGACGAGCGGCGGCACGGCCTTGAAGCCCTGGAGCAGGGGCGGCAGGCGGGCGCGGTCGGCGGGCTCGGCCGGGATCGTGATCGTCTTCCGCACCTTCCACTTCCCGCCCTCGAGGGACCACGTCCAGACGGACGCCGACAGGTCGGCCGTCGAGACGACGACGCCGACGAAGCCGTACGCGCGCGTCGGGTCGTGGGCGGGGCGGAGCTCGAGGACCATCTGGTGCTCCGGCCCGAGGTCGAGCGCCTGCACGTGGCGGCGCCGGCGCAGGTCGAAGACGTGCATGCGGTGGCCGTAGCCGTTCGCGAGCAGGATCTCGGGCTTGAGCCCGGCCTCGATCATGTCCGGCGTGCCCCACTCGGACGTGACCATGACGTCGTACCCGAGGTGCCACCAGAAGTCGTAGGCGAGCTGCTGCGGCCCGCGGTCCACCTCGAAGCGGCCGAGGACCTCGAAGCCGTCGTGGTCGATGACGAAGACGCCGCCCGGGCCGCCGCCGTCGGGGGCGCCGAGGGCGCTCACGTAGATCCCGTCCGGCCCGCAGTGGATCGTGTGCGGGCGCGAGTATCCGGCGCGCGCGGCCAGCTCCTCGGGGGCGATCACCTTCTCGAGGCGCGGGGCGCGCGGGTCGGGCTTCGTGTCGATGATGTGGATCCGCGACGAGCGCAGCCCGGGGACGACGAGGTAGCGCCGCTCGACGTGCGGGTGCGGGGCGTAGGGGCAGAGCGCCGCGCTGCACGCGTTCCAGCCGAAGTGATGGAGCTCGTCGCCCGGGAACGGCATGTCCAGGCGGCCGACCGGGCGCCCGTAGCTCGGCGAGGCCGGGTCGACGTCGACGACGAAGAGCGCGTCGGGACGGTCGTCGCCCTTCGGGTTCAGGCCGACGACGTAGGCGAGCGTCTCGGCGGGCGCCGACATGGCCATGCGCGGGGACGGGTAGAAGGTGGGGTCGGGACGCCAGCGCGGCATCGCGTCTCCTCCTCTCTCCTTCGGTGGGCCCTGCGAGGGTGACCGATGTGACCGCCGTTCGTCAAGGGCCTTTCTCCGGAGCGGCGCGTCCGGTTATAGGAGCGCCTGCGGCTTCGGCGCGGAGGAGGCTCCTTGAGCGGGATGGCGGTCGTCGTCACGGGGGCGTCGGACGGGATCGGGCGCGAGCTGGCGGTCGCGCTCGCGGCGCGCGGCGACCGGGTGGCCATCGCGGCGCGCCGGGCGGAGGCGCTCGAGGAGGTCCGCGCCGCCTGCGAGTCCGCGGGCGGGGGCGCGCTCGTCGTCCCGACCGACGTCGGCGACGCGGCCGCCTGCGCCGAGCTCGTGCGCCGCGCGGTCGAGGCGTTCGGCGGCCTCGACATCCTCGTCAACAACGCCGGGGTCTCGGCGCAGGGGCGCTTCGACGCGCTCGTCTCGCTCGACGTCCTCGAGCGCCTCATGCGCGTCAACTACTACGGCGCCGCCTACTGCACCCACGCCGCCCTCCCGCATCTCAAGCGGTCGCGCGGCCTCGTCGTCGCCGTCTCCTCGCTCCAGGGCAAGCTCGGCTTCCCGGGCTCCGCCGCCTACTCCGCCAGCAAGCACGCCATGCAGGGCTTCTTCGACTCCCTCCGCATCGAGCTCCGCCGCGACGGCGTCGACGTCCTCGTCGTCTCGCCCGGCCCCGTCGCGACGGCGATCCATCGCCGCTTCGTCGGCGCCGACGGCCAGGTCGTCGAGTCCGGCCCCGCCGACCGCACCGCCGGCATGCCCGTCGACGTCTGCGCCGCGAAGATCCTCCGCGCGATCGACCGCCGCGCCCGCGAGCTCGTCATGACGCCGGGCGGAAAGCTCGCGGTCCTCCTGCGCCCGTTCCTGCCCGGCTTCGTCGACCGCCGGCTCGAGCGGGCGGTGGAGAGGTTCTACGAGGATCTGGAGGGGAGGAAGGGTTAGCCCGCGTCGGCGGCTCGTAGGCCAACCCGATCGGTCAGCCTGCGGCCCTCCTCGGCGGAAACGAGGCTCGGACCGAGCTCGGTTGCTCCGCGATCGCGATCCCGAAGCCTCGGTTTCGAGTGCAGGACGCGATGCCAGCGGAGGGAATCGAACCCTCATGGGAGTTGCTCCCACGGGTTTTTGAAACCCGCCCTCCGAGGCCGGAGACGCAGGCGGATCGCGGCGCCGCGGCCGGCAGTCTACCCACTTTCACGCCCACTTTCACGGGCGGTCAAGGTTCGGTAGCCTCGCCGCCCGACCCGATCGCCGCCGCCCGCGCCCTGCTCGACCAGGCGGCGAGGGCCGCGGACCCCGCGCCGTTCATGGCGGCGGCGCGGGCACTCCTCGAGCCGGCGGCGGCGCCGGCCCCGAACGTCCTCCCGGCGAGACGCGCGGGCGGGGCCTGAAGGGGGCGGCCCCGCGCCCCCTTCCTGCGTCCGCGGGCGGTAGAGACACATGTCGGACCCGAGTTGTATAGTTGGCGGATGGAGCGGACGGAACGGACGACGGACGGACGGAGGACCGGGCCATGCCCAATGCCGAGCTGAGGCGTCTCGTCGAGCTGCTCACGCCGTACCGGGGGCGGTGGGTCGCGGTCGATGTCAACTGGCAGGGCGTGATCGCTTCCAGCGAGGATCGGCCCGGCTGCGTCGAGGCCGCGAAGGCCTCCGGCTATCCCGGGATGCCGATCATCTACCGAGTCCCGCGCGAGGACGAGGGCGCACCGGCAGGGGCCGGACCCGCAGTCCCGACGCACGCGGACGCGGGGAGGCCGGCGGGTGCCGCCTGCTGAACCGTCAGGACGCCGGGTCGAGCGCATCGACCTGGAGTGGCGCCTCCACACCGACGCGGCGCTCGCGTGGCGCGAACTCTGGGCGCCGGGGCTATCGGCGGTCCCTCTGGGCCGCTACGGCTCGACTCCGGCCGTCCTCGCGCCCTTCGCGCTCCGCACGGTCCTGCCGCTGTCCCTTGCGCAGGACCTCGGTCTCGACGTCTTCGAGTTCAAGACGGTTGAGGACCCGCTCCTCTTTCCGCTGCGACTCCGCGAGTGGGGACGACACCCGATCGCCGTCTACGGGCGCAACCCGGACGAGTACCTCCTCGTCGAGATGGAGATTGCCTTCGACGAGTCCATGAGGGCCGGCGAGGTCCTCCTCGGGCAACACTTCTTCCACCAGGTCCGTCTTGTCCTCGACGGCGACATGAGCGAGCCGAGCTACATCCAGACGCGTCCGACGTCGAGGACGTAACGCCCGCGAACCCGCGCCCCGTCGACTTTTGCGGGGCGCCCGCTCCGTCGCGCGTCGGACCCATCGGGTAGACTCTTGACGATGCCGACCTCGGGGTAGCTCCCCGAGCGCGCTCCCAGCGCGACTGCATCCATGCCGGCGCCGGCCGCCTCGAGCCTATCCCTCGAGCGCGGCCGGGCCCGGCGCCTGGATAGGAGGTTGCCGTTGATGGACGACAAGCGGGTCAAGCGGGCTAAGGGTCGCGCGCGCGGAGCATGGCTCCTCGATGTGCTGGCGAGAACGGGCGCGCCGCCCCACGTCACCGAGGACACCATCATTGTCGAAGGGCTGGCCCGGGCGGCCGGAGCGAACGCTACCGACGACGTTCCGGAGGACTACGCGTTCGCGTTGCTAAGGGAGCAGTACGCGGCGGGCTGCGAGCGCGGCGAGCTGCCGGAGAAGAGGGACCTCCTCAAGAGCCTGCGCGAGCTCGGCATCGCCTTGCCCGAGGCGGATGCCGTGGCCGAGGACGTCCTGATCGAGCTTGAGGTGCATGCGGCGAAGCGCAAACGTCCGCTCCGCGTCGTTAGCGGGCCTCGCGCCACGCTCGCCGGGCGTAGGACGTCGGCGCCCGCGCCCGTGGCGACATGGACCCTCCGCGACGCCGACCGCGCGATCTTGCGCAATGGCAAGTCGCTTGGGCCTCCGCTCCCGCGCATGGTGTACGCGCGCCTTCGCCGGGCCGTGGCCGCCCGTCGACGTGCAAAGACCGAGCGCGGCGGCTGGGTCTGCCTCGTGCAGAGCGGGGCCGGGGCTGGCAAGCCCAAGCCGAACGCCGCGCGCGGTGCGCACGACGACATCCGCGGGGCCCTCGAAGAGCGCGAGGAGGGGCTTGCGGACCTCCTCGTCGCGCGCAAAGACGACAAGATACGCTGGCTCCAGGCCGTCGAGCGCACGTCCATCACATGACTCCACCGGTGGAGCGTCACCGCTCCACCATCCCCTCCACCATGCCCCCTCGTGGACGCATACGGCGCGCGGCCTTGCGGGCAATCGCGCGCGTCAAAGTAATCCGCCGAAGCACCAATGCAGCGCCGGTCTCTGCCTGCCATGCTGATCGCCATGGCACGGAGGACCCACGACATGACGACTGCGACCCAGGCGGGGCGCGTGCTCCCGCCCGCGCTCGCCGCCGCGGTCTACCAGAGACCGTTATGGGGCATCGCGGAGCTCGCCGAACTCGTCGGCACCACGAGTAAGCATCTCTACACGCTGATCGCCGCCGGGAAGCTGCGAGCGACGCGGATGTCCCCGCGCTGCATGCGAATCGCGGCCGATGACGCCGCGGCGTGGCTGGCCGCGGGGCGCGCGTGACATGACCCGTGATGACGACGAGCCGCGGCCCCCGGCAGGGCGCGCGGCTCGAGAGGGCGACGACCACCACGAGTGTAGCGCCGCCAGCCGCGCGGCGCAAGCGTCCTCGGCCGACTCCAGCCGGCGACTGCGCCGCGCCCGGCTCGATCGCGGCGGCCCCGTGCCGCTGCGGCTGCTCCTCGTCGCCGCGCTCGCCGCCCTCGACCTCGCGGACCTCGCGCGCGAGCTCGACCTCGACGGGCCGCCCGATCCGCCGGAGCCGCGGCCCGCGTGGCGCCCGGAGGCCGCAGCCGATGCCGCGTAACCGCGCGGGGGAGGCGCCGGGGAACGGCGCCGGAGGCCTCGACCTACTCGGCGAGCGGATACCCGCGAACCCCGAGGCCGAGTTGGCCATCCTCGGGGCGCTCCTCGCCGATCCCGCTGGCGACGAGGCGCGGCGGATCGCCGCGATGCGCCACGAGGCCTTCGCCTCGCCCGGCCTCCGGAAGATCTTCGCGGTCCTCTCCGGCTACGTCCTCGATGCTCGGCCGGTCGACGTCCAGCTCCTCCGCCTCGAGCTCGAGCGGCGGGAGATGCTTCACGAGGTCGGCGGGGTCGCGCGGCTCGTCGAGATCGCGGAGGCAGCGCCGGCGGCCGAGAACGTCCAGGCGTACGCCAAGCTCGTCGAGGACTGCGCGACCCGCCGGGCCGCCGTCGAGGCCGGCGTCAAGATCGCGCTCGACGCCTGCCGATCGGACGACGAGCCCTCGGCCCTCCTCGAGCGCGTGCGGGCGCGGGTCGAGCGCGTCGAGGCGACGCGGCCGGCGTCGACGCCGACCGGCTGGCGCTTCCTGTCGTTCCGTGAGCTCGCGCGCGCCCCGCGGCCGCCATTCGTCGTGCGGGACCTCGTGACGGCCGGGTCGCGTGTCGTCGTCCACGGCGAGCCCAAGCGGACGTTGAAGACGTTCGTCCTCCTCGACCTCTCCCTGGCGATCGCGACGGGCCGCGACTTCCTCGGCTACGCGATCGACCGGCCCGGGCCCGTCGTCTACGTCTCGGGCGAGGAGCCCCGCTGGCGCCTCCAGGAACGGCTCGAGGGCTTGGCCAGGGCCCGCGGCGTGACCGACGCGGCGCCGGCCGTCCTTCTCGCCGACGAAGGCGTCCCGCGCGTCCGGATCGACCTCGCCGAGCACGTCATCCGCCTCACCAGCATCGTCCGCGAGGTCGGGGCCGTCGCCCTCGTCCTCGAGCCGCTTCGGCGCGTTTTCGACGGCGACGAGAACGACTCGGGCGAGCTCGGCGCGGCGCTGAACCGGCTGACGGAACTGACGCGCCAGACGGGCGCGTGCGTCTTCCTCAGCCACCACGTCTCGAAGGCCGGCGCGACCGGCGGGGCGGCCCTGCGGGGCTCGTCGGACATCCGATCCTGGTACGACCTCGGCGTGAGCCTCACGCGGCGCGGGGAGTCCGTCCGCGCCGAGATCGAGTCGCGTGACGTCGACGTCGAGTCCTTCGCGTTCGCGCTTCGCGGCCGCGACGATGCCGACGGCGAGCGCATGCTCTGGCTCGATCGGGTCGAGGTGGGCGAAGGAGACGACGAGCGACAGGCCGAGCTCGAGGCGAAGATCGCGGCCGTCCTCGCGAAGGGATCGCTGACCCGAAGCAAGGTCGCCGAGGAGGTCGGCGGCAGGAAGGCCGACGTGCTGGTGGCGATCAAGCTCATGGTCGAGGCGGGCCGCCTCGTGGATCTCGGAGGGCCCGTTTCTTTGGTTCCCGGAACCAAACCGGAACCCGGAACCGGGGCGGTTCCCGGTTCCCCCTCCCTGAAGGGAGGGAACCGGGAACCGTCCGAGACCCCGGGCGCGAGATCGGGAACCGGGAACCGAGCGAGAGGGGGGAAGTAACGTGCCGCTCTGCGAAGCCTGCGGTCGCGCCCCGGCGGTGTCGTTCTCCGCCTTCAACGACCGGGATGGGAAGCCCTGGCGGTGGGCGCTGACGTGCTACTGCACCAGCACGCGCGAGAGCTACTACGTGAAGTTCCCGGACTTCTTCCGCGAGCCGCAGCACTGGATCGAGCACTTGACGCCCAAGTTCTGGTTCAGCGCCGAGCGCTTCCTCGAAGCCCTTGGGCGAGCGCTCGAGGCAAGGGTCCCGGCGGGCGCCCGCGAGGCGAGAGATGCCGAGTAGCGCGACCGCGCGCACCGGCCTCTCGGACGCCGCCGCCCTCGTCGCCCAGGCCGATCAGACCGCCGACCCGTTCGCCCGCGAGGCGTTCGCGGCCCGCGCCCGCCGCGTCCTCGACGGCTCGCGCTCCCCGGCGCGCATCGCCCTGCTCGCCCGCCTCGACGCGATCGCGCCCCGGACCGGCGGCGGGCGGACGATCCTGGGGCGCCGGCCCTACCCGGGCCACGGGGCGCGCATGCGCCTCGCCGGCGCGATCGAGGGCGAGCTCGCGGCCCTGGCGCTGCTCGAGGGCGCGCATGGTCCGGACATTTTGTCCGGACCAAAGCTCCGCGCCTGGCTCCGGGCGGCGCTCGTCGACCTCCGGGCCGCGCTAAGGTTCGGCTCGCTCGGCGAGCAGGGAGAGCGCGAGCGGGCGCGCCTCGACCGCGTGACCCGAGCGGCACGCGCCGCCGGCGTCGAGGTCCCCGAGGCCGAGTAGCGCGACCGCGTGCGGGCCGGCGGCAGCCCCTCCGCCGCCGATGAGCGGACCGCCCTGGCGCGCGAGCTCGGCGTCGACCTCGGGGCGGCGCCCGGCGAGCGCAAGCGGGCGCTCCGCGCGCTCGCGAAGCGGCATCACCCGGACCTGGGGGGCGACGGCGCCGTCATGGCGAAGATCGCGCGCTTGATCGTCCTCGAGAGAAGCGAGTCATGAGCTACCGCCGCCCCCTCGCGCGCTCCCGCGCGGCGATCGCGCGCGCAGAGGATCGCGCCCGGCCTGCGAGCCCGATCGGGCCGCCGCCGCCCCCCTGCCGCTCGCTCCCAGAGGTCCGCGTTCGGCTCGAGGTCCTGCGCCGCCGCGCGCGGGGCATCGCCTTCGCGGCGTTCCGCGGCGAGCTGCGGGCGACGACGAGCCGGCTCGAGCGCGGGCGGCTCCGTCGAGCACGTGCGCGGGCGCTTGCCGCGATAGGGAGGCTCGCCCGGGTCGAGGCGCGGCTCGCGGACGGAGGGGCGGCCGCGTGACCGAGGCCATCGCGCGCGTCGAGCCGTGCCCCCACTGTGGCGCCGTCCCGCCGCCCACCTGCCCGCGGTGCGGAGGGCGCGACCTTGCGAGTCACGGGCGCCGGGGACAGACGCGCTACCGCAAGTGCAAGGCGCGCGGCTGCGGCTGCAGGTTCAAGGTCTACGCGCCTCCGGTGGGGTCTTTACCGCGCGCGGTAAAGCCGTCCTTTTAATGGCCCAAAGCGTCTTTTATGCTGGACGCATGGCACAAGAGACGAGGTTTTTCGGCGTGTTTCTGACGCGGGACCTGGCGGCGCGGATCGAGCACGAGGCCCAGCGCTTCGACCTGGCCAAGAGCGAGATCGCGCGGCGCGCCCTCGCGATCGGGCTCGACGAGCTCGAGGTTCGCGATGGGCTACCGCCCGTGAAGGTTGCACCCGCTCCGTCCGCTCCGGCGGCCCGCCCGTGACGATGACGCCCTTCGCGCCCGGCGTCGTCGTCCTCGGCCCCGAGGGCCCACGCACGCTCGGCCCGACCTGCCCACGGTGCGCGTCGCCAGAGACGTGTCGCCCCGCGAACGCGCGGCGCGTCGCCGGCCACCGCTTCCGCGACCCGGCAGCCAACACCGTCGCGCGCGTCTCTTCGGCCGCGCGAAGCCTGTTCAACCGAGTCCGTCGCGTCCTGCGCCGGGCTGTTCTCGGGAGATAATCCGCATGCCCAAGGTCACGACCGATACCCCCATTCTCGACCTCCGCGAGCGCGAGCGGCGCATCAAGCAGTCCCGCGCCTCGCGCCTCATCTCTGCCGTCAAAAACATCGCGGCCGTCCTGCTCGGCGCGCCCGAGGCGCAGAAGATCGGCGATCGCGAGCTCGAGGTCGATCTCGATATCGGGGAGACGACCGGCCTCGACGAGCGCGAGCGAACGCGCCTCGCGGAGCTGCTCGACCAGGCGCGCCGCGAGGACTCGGCCGCGGACCGGATCGGCGACGGCCCTCGCCGCGAGCGCCAGGCCGCGCACGACGCCCTCGTGCAGCTCGACAAGCAGCTCGCCCCGCTCCTCGCCGAGCACGCGCGCCTCGAGCGGGCCGTCCTCGATGCCGACGACGAGGTCGAACGCCAGGATCGCCACCGTCGCGCTGCTGCCGACGCCCGCGCGAAGGTCGAGCACGCGCTCTCGGGCTTCGAGGCCGTCGCCGCCGCCGGCTCGCCGGAGGCCCTCGCGCACGCCCAAGCCGCTGCGATCGAAGCCGCGCGCTCCCGCCTGGCGCACGAGCTTGCCGAGCGCCAGCGCCAGGCCGAGGAGGAGCGGCGAGCGTGGTCAACTTCGTGCGACGGCTGCGGCCGCGGACTCTCCGACCTCGCCGGAGCGCTGTCGCGAGGTGAGAGGCCGACCGAGACGACGTGCGGCAACTGCTCGCACGTGAACGTCCGGCCGAAGGTCGAGCCGGTCAACCTCGCCGCGTGCCCGCGGTGTGGGCGCGTGCGGCAGCTCGTCAAGTGGGCCCTCGAGCGGCACGAGGCGCTCCCCGAGGGGGCCGCGTGCGGGAACTGCGGGCTCGCCATCGAGCCCACGGTCGCCGCCGAGGTCGCCCGGCTCGCCGAGCAGGCCCAGGCCGTCGAGCCTGCGCTCGCCGAGGAGGAGGCGTCGTGAACGCGCTTAGCCCCTGCTCCTGCGCCGCCGAGTCGACGGTCGATCGGGAGTACGTGGATAACGGCCTCATCCGGGCGGCCGAGCACGCATGCCGGCGGTGCGGGCATCGGTGGCTCTCGCGTCACGAGGCGCCGCTCCCGATCGAGCGGTCGCGCTCGGGACGGGCGTTCCTCGCGTGGCCGCCGGCCACCACCCGCCCCGTCGCCCCCCTGGATGCCCGGCCCGAGCCGGGCGACATGTCGTTCCGATGATCCCGGCCCTCGCCCTGCGGGTGACGGTTTGCTCGGCCCTCGTTGCTGAAGCGCGTGACGGGCTCGAGGCGCTCGACCTCGCCGGCTGCGAGATCCCCTTCGACACGCGCGCGGGCGCCGGCGTTGTCGCCATGCTGCGGGATCACAGCGTCATGCGGGGCGACTGCGACATCCTCGGCTGCGTCGACTCGTTCGAGTGCTGCGGCCCCCTGCTCCGCGCGCGCCTCGTCGCCGACCTTCACGACAATGAGGCCCGCTCCCTGCTCGAGGACGTCGCCGACGGCGCCGCCAAGCTGTCGGTCTCCTTCTGGCCGTTCCGCTCCCGTCACGACGGGGGAGTCCGCAAGGTCGAGGCGTTCCTCGTCCGCGAGGTGACGGTCTCCAGGGATCGCGTCGTCGAGCCCCTGACCGGCCCGTGTGGCCCCCTGGCACTCGTCGACCTCGACGAGAGCGCGCGAGCTCGAGGGCTTCGCGCCCTGCGTCTGGCCGACCGGATCGTGAGCGAGAGGACGGGGCGCGTCGTCGGGAGCGTGGGATGGTGAGCACAGGCGCTGCAATGGAAGGCGGGCGCCGGCCGGGGGGGGGCTCGTCGACCTGGACGGTGTACCTGGTGGATGGGTTCAAATGCGTCTCACGATTACCCCGCCCCGCGCCTTTGTTTTCTCGCCGTGAGCCGCGGGGCCGGGTCCTTCCTGAAGGGCCCGGCTACGGCGTTGACGGCCGCTTGCATTGCTTTGCCGCACAAGGACTTGAATCGAATCGCTCAAGTTGAGAAGCAAGTTGAGAAGTAATAAGCAAGATCGGAAGCAACCCGCCAAGCCCTCCAAGCGCACCGTTCCCGAGACGGAGGCGGCGGCCGCGTGCGGCGTGAACCGCTCGACGCTGAGGCGCTGGCGGTCCGAGGGCTGCCCGGCCCTCGTGCGGCCCGGCAAGGGCGGCGGCTCGGCGTTCTATGATCTCGCCGAGATCAAGGCGTGGCTGCTGGCCCAGGGGCGGAGCGGCGCGCGCGGGAAGCCGGCAGAGGGAACCCTCCCGGCCATGTCGTCGTCGCCGGCCGACAAGGGCCGCGCGGTGTCCGTCGACGAGCGCATGGACATCGAGGCGATCAGGAAGGCGACGGCGCTCGCGGTCTTGCAGAAGACGTTGCATCTTGCGCGCCGTCACGAGCTCGCGAACCTCGAGCGGGAGCGGCGGCTCGTCGACATCTCGGAGCTTCACGAGGGCATCGGCATCCTCGCGTCGACGATCCGGGGCCTCGGCGAAGACTTGCAGCGGCGCGCGGCCCTCGGGGGACTGTCGTCCGACGAGGTCGCCCAGGCGTTCGAGGAGCGCCTCGACGAGTTCGGGCGTGCGATCCGCAACATGGCAGCGCCGCCGCTGCCGTCCTCGCCCGCCCCGGAGCCCGCCTCCGCATGACCCCGTCGGCGCGAGCGAGGGCGATGGCGAAGATCCGGCAGCTCGAGGCGGAGGCCGATCGCCTCGAGCGAGAGAACGCCGCGGCGCGCGTGCGGCTGGCCGCGGCCGGAGGCGGGACCGCCGCGGCTCGGCTCATCGTCGAGATGATCCGCGGGGCCCGGCGCGGGCCCGGCGCTACCAAAGGAGGATCGCAATCGTGAGTACCCTTGGGGGCCCGGAGCAGACGTCGCGCGGCTTTATCGAGTCGCTCCGCGAGGCGATCGAGCAACTCCGCAACCTCGGCACCGCGACTCGAGACGCGTCCCGCGGAATGAAGGAGGAGAGCGAGCAGCGAGGCCGATCGGTCCGCGAGCTCGCCACGGAGTCGGCGGCGGGCTTCGCCCAGTCGCGCGGACGCAGGGCCGCAGCCGCCGCCGGAACCGACTTGGTCGACCTCGCAACGTCGACCGGCGTGGAAGCCGTGCTCAACCCAGGCGCCGCGGGTCATGCTCTCACGAAGGGGGCTGCCGCGGCCGGCCACCGTGGGGCCGAGGACGAGCTGGATGTTCAAGCGAACGCTGAAGCCCGCACGCTCGCCATGTGGGAGCCAGCGATCCGCACTGGTCAGATCTCGGTCGAGCAGGCGATGCCGATGATGAAAGCCAGTCTCGGCCTTCGCGGCGGCGAGGAGATCCTCGGGACAACCGCGCGGCGTCAGCTTCACGCGGCCGCGAACGAGATGTTCGCCGACGTCGACATCTCGCAGAAGGGCGCGGAGAGCATGACGAAGAAGGCGTACGAAGCGCTCGGCAAGTCAGGATCCAACTGGGGCAGCGGGGGATGACGGGCGTTCAAGCCCTCGCGGCGCGCGCGCTCGCGACCGCTGCCGGGATGTCGCCTCTGCTCGCCAAAGAGTACGTTCTGGACATCCTCGGCCGCCTCGTTGCGGACGAGCCGGACCCGAGCGCCGCCGTCATCGCCCTTGTCGCGGCGTCGAAGCCCGAGGCCCGCCGGATCATCTCCGAGCTCGCGGCCGGCCGGGGGCCGCGGCTTGCCGATGCGGAGAGGCAGTAGGTGACG
>Ga0187892_10000613_pt1 | contig 91598 bp, 85 predicted proteins | sample MA1701073metaG_FD_139345 | JGI IMG/M metagenome (GOLD analysis project Ga0187892, IMG submission 139345) | Bio-ooze microbial communities from a basaltic lava cave in the Kipuka Kanohina Cave System on the Island of Hawaii, USA - MA170107-3 metaG ... | reverse complement strand
CGGGTAATCCGCGAGATGCTGGATGAGGCGCTGCGGACGCGGCGCTACCCCGGGATCACTTTTGTCGAAGGTCCAGCCGGACGCCGAGCGCATCTGGCGGGGACTGGGCTGGACGTGTGGGAGGTCGCCGAACTTCTCCGCGAGTACCGCTCGGCCGCGGCACTGCGCGAGCACTTCCCGCGACTCTCGCCGATGGCGATCCAGGTCGCGGAGGCGTACGCCAAGGACTATCAAGGGGAGATCGACGCGCTCCTGGAGGCGAACGCACAGACCCCCGAGCGGCTACGGCGCCGGGTACCGTGGCTGGAAGTCGTCCAGCCCTAGGTGGTCGTCCGCGTCCTGCTCGACGCCGATGTGCCGCTGGCTGTCGCACCCGCGTTGGTGCGATTGGGCTATGATGCGGTCGCCGCTTCAGGAAGTCCTGCGTTGGAAGCACTCAGCGATGACGACCTGCTGCGAGAGGCCACCCGTCAAGGCCGCGTCGTGGTGACCTTCAATGTGGCGGATTTTGTCGAGGCCGCGCACCTGTCCGCGCACGCGCAGGAAGACCATCACGGCATCATCTTGATCCATTCGCGCTCGTTCCCGCGGCCCGCGATTGGCGCCATTGTGGAGGCTCTTGATCGGCTCCTGCAGTCGCGGTCGAGCTTCGTCAACGCGCTGCTGTTCCTGACCCTTAAATCGTAAACAGCTTCTCCGGCGGGAACGGCGAGTCCACGACGCGGACGCCGGTCCCTGTCACGAGCACCAGCCAGGACGCCTGCAGGCCGTCGATCGTCGGCGGTTCTACCGAGAGCATCATGCCGGGCGCGAGCGTCCAGGTCTCACTGGGCGCCAGGAGCGGCCGTTCGACCGGCCCATACCCCAGGCCGTACCCCAGCGCACCGTCCACCACCCGCACCTTCTGCGCGCCCAGGGATTCCGCAAACAACCCGTGGGCCTTGGCCCCGGTCACACCTGCGCGAAGACGCGACAGCGCCTCGCGCACGCCCTTGGTGTAGCGGCTGAACAGATCGGCCTGCGCCGACGACGGCTGCCCGACCGTCCCCATGCGGCAGATGCGCACTGCGAAGCTTGCGGCCGCGCAGGTGTAGTCGAGCCGGACCCAGTTGCCGGGCGCTAGTAGCCGGCCGCCCGACTGCCCGTTCCAGAGCATGGTCCGCGGCCCGGACAGCGTGCTGCCGTCCACCTTCTCGGACCACAACGCTCGCACCAGGCTGCCCACAATGCGGGTGTGCACCTCGAATTCGCGCTGGCCGGCCCGCGCGCCGGTCAAACCGTCCATGGCGCCCTTCGCCGCCCGCTTGAGCGCGCTCTCCATCCCTTCGATCTCCGTCGGGCTCTTGACCGCGCGGAGCCCATCGAGCGTCTCATCAGCGGCGACGAGCTCGGTGCCTGGCAACGCCTGGCGGAGCGCGCGCATGAACCGCTCGCTGAGATGCTCCAGCTCGACCCCCACGCGGCCGTGGGGCACCCCGCGCCGGCGCATGACCTCCGCGGCCGCCGCCACCGGGACCTCCACATAGTCATTGAACGGCTCGATGTCCGTCACCCACGCCCGCGCGCGCGTGATCTGTTCCTCGAACCGGCCGGGTACCAGGATGGGCTCGCGCCCGGCGGGCACGACTACGCTGGCATTTCGACCGTACCCACGTCCCTGCAGCCCTGACAGGGCCAGGGGATATCCCGACAGATACCACACGTTCACCGGGGAGTTCGCGATGATCGCATCCAGACGGGCAGTCGCCATCGCCTGGTGCACGCCCTTCACGTCAACCACGCGAGCAGTCTTCACCGGGTTCCCCCCATCACAAAGAGGCGCGACGTATCGAACTTGTCGGACTGCAGCACCCCGCCTGTGGGCGTGACGACCACCTGATCTTGGATATGGTACGCCCACACGAGCACCGGCTCCAGCGCCACAACGTTGTTGGTCTCAAGCGGCATGGTCTCGGCGTCGGTCACCATCGGGCGGTCATGGTAGCCCAGGCCCAGGTTGTGGCCAACGATTGCGGCGGTGTGCGTGTGACCACGTTTCTTGAACGCCTCGCGGCAGCACCAGAAGACGTCGCGTGCCGCCACACCGGACTTCATGAAGGCCATGACCTCATGCTCCACCCCGAGCAGATCGGCGTAGCGCTGCTCCTGCTCCCGCGACGGCTGACCCATGACCCCGACACGCGACAGGTTCGCCGGATAGCCATCGAAGTAGGCCGCGTAGTCGATGTGGATGATGTCGCCCCACTCCAGGCGCTTCTGCCCAGTCCCGCCAAACGACAGATCGTTGCTGGATCCCGCCTGAAAGAGCCCGCGGCAGTACTCGCCGTCGCGGGCCATCACCCCGGCGATTACCCGGCTGTGGATCTCCCACTCGGTGTCCCCGACCCGGGCGGACGTGAAGGCCTCCAGGATCGCGTCATCGGTCAGATCGGCGGCGCGCTTCATGAGCGCCAGCTCACCCGGGGTCTTGATGCTGCGAATCCACTCCATCTTCTCATCGGCCGGCACGAACTCGGCCGAGGGCAGGGCGTGTTTCAGTTCGGCAAACTCCGCGGCGCTCATCGCGTCGGCCTCGTACCCGAAGCGGGCGCGCCCGAACCCCCGGTCTGTCGCGGTTTTGACCAGGGCCGAAATCGGCGACTCGGTGAACGCCTTGAACGTCCGGATGTCGACCACCCAGGCATCCTCGCGGTGGGCGGGTTCATCGAGATGCGAGACCACCAGGGCGTTCAGACCCTCTTTCGGCACCAGGACCAACGGCATGACCGGGCCGGTGGTGCGTGGCCACGAGCGGTTCCGCACGTGGACCCGCGCGGTCGGGCTGCCGGAATAGTAGAAGACGTTCTTTGACGAGTTCGCGACGAGCGCGTCCAGCCCCAGGGCGGCCATCGCAGCCTGCAGCGCCTGGGTGTTCACGTAGTTGAGCTTGGGCATCCTCAACTCCTCATCCAGATTTCTCTCCGGCGACTTCCGGCATCGGCGGCTCCACTGACAGCACCGGATGCTGCGGGTGCATGGCGACGCTTGGGCGGAGGGCCGTCACGTCGTAGAGGTCCGTCCGCCGGCTGTTGTAGGTCGGGAGAAACATGCGGGTCTTGGCGATCCTGGCCAGGTCGATCTCGCCGTAGACGATCTCCTCACGATCGTGGCTGCCCATCGCCAGCACCTCGCCGAGCGGCGCGATGACACTGCTCGCACCCATGTAGGCCAGCCCGCCGTCCGGCCGGTCATCGCCGACGCGGTTGGACGACACCATGTAGAGCGCGCACTCCGCGGCGCGGACGATGGGCACGTAGGTGCTCCCGATGCCGAAGATCGGCTGGTTGGCGGTCATGTTGATGTGGACCTGGCAGCCGGCCAGCGCCTGCAGCCGCAGGAACTCCGGAAACCAGAGGTCGTAGCAAATCGAGAGGCCGACGATGCCCAGTGCGGTCGCGTACACGCGGATCTCATCGCCCGCCTTGAAAATGCCGTTGGTATGCACCTTGCGATGGACGGCGACAACCGCTCCGTCTGGGCCGACGAGGAGCGACGAATTGTAGATCACTTCGTCGAGGATGGGATCGGCCTCCACGAAGCCGGTCGCCGCGTACAGGCCGTGGCGGCGCGCCGCCTTCCCGAGCGCCTCGCTCGTCGGGCCGGGCACGCGCTCGGCCGCCTGGACGAAACGATGCCGCAGGTCCGAGGCGCGGTCCTGGGCCCCCGGTCCGGGCAACCCGGCGGTGGCGCACTCGGGAAACACGATCAGCCGGGTCCGAGGCTCCTCACGTGCCGCCTGCCCGATCAGGCTCACGATGCGGTCGACGTTCTCCCGCGGGCGCAGGAAAGTCGTGCCAAAGTTCACCGCGGCGGCTACAAACGGGGCATGTCTCATCGGGTTCTCCTCTTCGCTCTTACATCGTGCGCAGCGTGGCATCGCGCGGATCGAGCGCGTCACGCAGGCCGTCACCCAACAGGTTGAAGGACAGCACGGTCAGGAAAATCGCGATCGACGGGCCGATCGTCTGGTACGGCGCCGAAAAGACCGTGATCTGTCCGTACGACAGCTCGAGCCCCCAGCTCGGCGTGGGGGGCTGAATCCCCAGGCCCAGGAAGCTCAACGACGCCTCGGCCAGGATGGCGGTGCCGAGGCCGAGGGTACCGAGCGTCACCGAGAGCGACATTAAGTTCGGCAGCACGTGGCGGCCCAGGATGCGCGGCCCCGACGCTCCGATGGCCTTCGCCGCGTGGACGAACTCGAGCTCGCGAACACGCAGCACCTCGGCGCGGATGATCCGCGCGGTCGCGGTCCAACTCGTCAGGCCGATGGCCAGGATCACGTTCATGGTACTCGGACCGATCGCGGCCACCACCAGGATCGCTACGAGGATGAACGGGAACGCCATCAGGACGTCCACCACCCGCATCAGCGCGATGTCCACCGTCCGGCCATAGTAGCCGGCCGTCATGCCGAGCGCAGTACCCAGAAGCGCGCTGATCGCCTGCGACGTGATGCCGACGATGAGCGAGATCCGGGCGCCATAGATCAGGCGGCTCAGCAGGTCGCGCCCCAGCCGGTCGGTGCCCAGCCAGTGTGCGCGCGACGGCGCGCCGTTGATCTCGCCGACCGGGTCGAGCGGCGCATAGGGCGCAAACAGCGGCGCGGCCGCCCCGATGATCAAAATGGCCACGGCGATGACGAGTCCCCCGACGGCGGTGCGCCGGCGGAGGAACCGCCGGATGACGCGCGCGGTCTCGGACGGGCGCGGCGTCCACGCCGTGGCGGCTCCAGCCTCGGGCGCCCCGGCGCCGCTAGGCCTCGGCTTCCAGGCGAACCCGCGGGTCGAGGTAGGTGTAGACAAGGTCGACCACCAGATTGACCACGTAGATCGCGACGGCGGTCACCAGGGCGACCCCCTGGATGACGGGATAGTCGCGCTGACGGACCGCGTCGTAGAACAGGCGTCCGATCCCGGGCCAGGCAAAGATGATCTCCACCAGCAGCAGCCCGGCAATCACCGTGCGCAAGTAGACGCCCATGAGCGTGACCACGGGGATAAGCACGTTGGGCAGCGCGTGCCGCCCAATGACCCGCAGCGACGCCAGCCCCTTGGCCCGCGCTGTCCGGATAAAGTCCTGGTGGAGCGTGTCGAGCATCGTGGTCCGCACCAGCCGGGCATTGATGGCCGCCTGGTACAACCCCACGCTGATCGCGGGCAGCACGGCGTAGAGCAGCATTGCGGGCGACAGCAGCGAGTCCGCGGCGCCGGAGATCGGCAGCACACGGAGGTGGAACCCCAGGATCAACTGGAGGATGAGCGCCGTCACGAAGACCGGCAGGCTGAGTCCGGCGAGTGCCACTGTCGTGGTCGCGTAGTCGGAGAGCGAGTTGGGCCGGACCGCCGAGATCACCCCGGCCGGAATCCCGAGCAGCATGCCGAAGGCGATCCCCAGGATGCCGAGATAGGCGCTGTAGGCCATGCGCGGCCCCAGCATCTCTAAGACGGGGCGCCCCGTGACCAGCGAGGAGCCCAGGTCGCCCCGCAGCAGGCTACCCAGCCAACGGCCGAACCGGACCAAGGGCGGCTGGTCCAACCCCCACTTCTGCACCAGGGCCTGGGTGACTTCGGGGTTCACCATCTCGCCCTGAATCAGGTCGGCGGGATTCCCCGGCATGACCAGGAGCAGCACGAACACGACGATCGCGATCCCGCCGATCGTCGGGATCGACAGCGCCGCGCGGCGCAGAATGACGGTGCCTAAGGGCACGAAGGCTCCCTCCGAACGCTACCTCCGGTCCACCGAGAGCTTGTTCCAGCGCACGGTGATGTATCCTGGTCCGGCCGTGGCGTTGTAATCTTCCACCCCCCGAACCCAGGGTTGGAATACCGTCGCCGCGATGCGGTTGGCGATCGGGATCGCGATGGCGTCCTGGAGGATGCGCTCCTCTGCCTGCGCCGCCAGCTCCCCACGCCGTTTGGGGTCGGGGTCACGGACCGCGCGGTCGAGCAGTCCGTCGACGATGCCGTTCTTGTACCGGACGTTGAACGTCCCCTTAGAGTGGAAGGAGTTGAAGACCCACTGGGCGGCGTCGGGCACGCCGATGTTCCCCAGGTTGATGAAGAACGGATACGTGCCCTTGCGCACCTCGCTGATGAACGTGCCGAACTCGACGACCTGCATCTGTGTGCGGAACAGGCCCGACGAGTTCAGCTGCTGGACGATCGACTCGGACATGGCCACAAACGACGGGATGTTCCACACGTAGAGCGTGGCATCCACCGGTGGCTCGAGCCCGGCCTCTCTGAGGAGACCGCGGGCCCGATCGAGGTTCCTGGCGTGCACACGGGTGCGCTGCTTGTACCCGGGCAGGTCGGGGTGGAGCAGCCCGTTCGCCACACGCCCGATGCCCAGGACCCGGACCGCCTGCTCCATGTCAATGGACGCGGCGACCGCCTGCCGCACCCGGGCATCTGAGAACGGCCGGATGTTCGCGTTGAAGCCGTACCAGAACGCGTCCGGGGCCGGGCCCTCATGGTAGTGCTTCTGGAACCGCGTGTCGCGCCGGAGGCGCTCCATGAATTCGCGGTCGAGGATCGACCCCACCCAGTCGAGGTTCCCGGCCTCGAACTCGAGACGCTGCGTCCGCGCGTCCGGAATGATCCGCATGATGATCCGCTCGACCGTGCCGGGCTCGTAAAAGTCAGCGAACCGCTCGAAGACCAGCTCGGTCTGCGTCTTCTGTGCCAGGCGGTACGGCCCGGCGCCGATGGTGTTCTCCGGTATGGTCCCGAAGCGGTCGCCATGCCGCTCGACGGCGGCCTTGGGCACGACGGCCGACCCTCCGATGCTCGCCAGCTTTTGGAGAATGAACGGGTCCTTCTGTGACAACTTGAGCACGATGGCGTTCTGCTGCCGATCCGCGGCGATGCTCGCGACGGTGGCATAGCTGTCGCGCCAGACCGAACCCTGGCCCTTTGCCCGCTCGAGAGAGAACGCGATGTCGTCGAGCGTCACCGGCGAGCCGTCGTGAAACTTGAGATTGCGGCGAATCGTGAACGTGTACGTCAGGCCGTCCGGGGATGCCGCCCACTTCTCGGCGATGCCCGGCACCACTTCCCAGCTCCCGGTCTTGTACCGGACGAGCTGTTCGTAGATCTGGTTTGAGAGAATCTGCAGGAAGTTTGCCTGGGTCATGATTGGGTCGACGCGACCGATGGTCTGACTACTGAAGAACCGTAGAGGCATCCCAGTCTGCTGTGCTGCCAACTGTGGCGCGTACAGCAGCGTCGCGATCACGGCCGTGGCCGCCACCACGAGGCTGCCCCGTGGCACGGCTACCATGCACCAACGTTTCATCTCGCACCCCTCCCTGATGTAGAACACTCGTACCAACTACTCGCTTCGGACTTCCTTGAGGTAACTGTAAAGCGTGAACTTCGAGATTTTGAGCGCAGCCGCGGCCCGCTCCACGCCGCCGCGGATCAGGAAGAGGCCGCGCTCGTGCATGAGCCGGACGGCCCGCAGCCGATTCTCGCGGTCCATGAACTCCGGCGGCCGGCCAACTTCCTGCAGCGTTTCCTGGATCATCTGGGCGGCCACCTCGCTGACCTCGATCTGGTCGGCTGGCTCGCGCGGCGCATCGCCCTCGGCCTGGGCATTCTTGAGGATGTCGTCGAGTAGGGACCGGGCCATGGTCACGGCGGAGAGATCGACGTTGAGACACAGCGCGATGGCCGGCTTGCCGTCAGGCGTACGCAGGATCAGCGAGGTGGATCGGAGTTCGCGGCCGTCACGCGTATGGGTCTTATAACCCAAGGAGAGGGCGGACTCCCTCATCCCCGAGTCGAGGAGCTTGAGCGCGACGTCCTTGGACGGGCCCCCGATCAGCGGTCCACCTACGCGACGGTTGGTGACCGCGCCGTTCGCAATCGCGACAATCGAATGGTCCGGGTCTCGGAGGTCGTGGAGGACCACTTCGCAATGCGGGCCGATGGTCTTGCCGATCGCATCGACCAATGGCCGGAACAGCGCCAGGGTGGCATCCACCTGGTGCGCATACACCGGCGGGACCCCAGTGCGACTCCGCGTCGCTAGCAGCTCGCCCCGGGCGGCCTGCCCCAAGACTCTGCGCACCCTCGCCATAGTTCCCCCTCATACAATTTTGCTGGAGATACACCAATCGTACTGGCCGCTGCCCGCTGGCGTCAAGGATGCCACCCCGGCGCACTGACCCTTTCAGCTCCGTATGGATGCGGCCTGGTTCCTGACCACCGCAGGACTTCTCGAATCGTCCTTGAACTAGCGCCGCAGGTCCGTTCCTGGAGGCACGTATATGCGCGTTGCCCTACTCACGTGCGTCGTCGCCGTGGCCGCTGCCCTGCCCGCCGTCGCCCAGTCCGACCCCTCCAGAATGCAGTCCCTGGTCGTGGGCCTCGTCTCCTCCGGCCAGGTCCTCGCCGGTGGGGTCCCGCTCTCGTCGGGGTCGTGGGGCAGCGATTACATCACCGTCTCTCACGCCCTCAGCGTCGGCGCCACCTATGCCATCCTGCGTGAGGGGACGCCGTTTGCCGAGTCGAAACCCGTCGCCGCGTGCTCATCACAGGCCCACGGGATCGACGTCCTGATCGTGCGGGTGAAGGAGCACGCGAAGCGGCCGGTCGTGGAATGGGGCGATCCGACCGAACTCAAGGCCGGCGACGAGCTGGCCCTTCATCCCCGGCGCGAGTTCGGCGCCGCACCCGTCACGATTCGCTTCGTCCACGTCAACCTGCTGGTCTGGAACCGCGTGCCGGCCACCACGTGGCCGCGGCAGTGGCACAACGTGATGGTCGGGGAAGGCCAGACGAGGTTGGGGTTCTCCGGTTCGCCATGGTCAATGAACGGCAAGGTGTACGGGCTTCACAAGGGCACGGTGCAGCCGCCAAATCAGAACAACTGGTACGCGGTCGCAGAGACGGCGACGCGGGTCCGGGAGTGTCTGGGCGAGCTGCGGTATGAGCAGCTCATCCCCACGGAGTAGTCGCCGCCAGGGAGGGGGTGGTCGTGGCAGGATGGGTCGATCGCTGGAATCGTACGCTGTCCCGTGCCGCCGCCGCGCTCGGTGTGGCGGTGGTCCTGACGGTCCTCGCGCCGCCGCCCGTCTACGGCCAGACGACGCTGAACCTGTGGGCCTGGTGGCGCATTTACAGAATGTCAACGATCCCACGCGCGTGACACTCGAGGTCTCCGACCCGTCGGGCACGTCCGTGTGGACCCGGCAGTTGAACTACGCGCCGACCGCCGGATACTACTATCCCAACATCTGGATCTGGGTCGTCCTGCCGGTTGCCGCGGACACGCAGGCGCTCGCCTCGGAGAACGTCCGCCTCACCGCCAACACGATCCGGCTGACCGACAAGCCGGCGGCCGAGCGCTCGGGCGAGTGGACGCTGCGCGTGCAGGCAGATCGGGCCGGGACCAGGACGATGAAGTTCACGTTGGCCGGTCCGTAAGGGGCGCTCACCGCCGATCAGCTAGGGGAGGCCCAGAGCGAACCTGATCGCCTGGTCCAGCGCCTGCGTCTTCTCCGGCGACAACGTCGTCAGATATCGCTCTACCACGGCCCGTGGCACCGTGAAGATCGAATCGGCGTTGGCAACACTTCTTCGCGGAACGCCATCTTCGGGGCCGAGCGACACCTCCACCGGGATCCCGCGGACGGTCTGGGTCAACGGCACCACAGTCACCGACTCGCGCACGCGATAGGCTTGATCGCGTGACACGAGCACCGCTGGCCGACGGCCAAGAGGCGGTGGAAACACCACCCACCAGACGTCTCCGCGCTTCATTCCCAGTCCTCGGGTGTGAGGACGCCTGCCATGAGCTGCATCATGGCCTCGGCCTCCGCCGGGTCCTCGGGGTGTCGGCGGTAGCCCTCTTCGTACGCACGCACGGCCCGGTAGTGCTCTCGCTCGGCCAGGTAGGCGGCGAGCGCACGCTGGATCACCTGGCTGCGCGGAATGCGCTCCTTGCGGCGGATCTGCTCGACCGCGTCCGCCTGGGCATCGGGAAGGCTGATGGCGAATCTCTTCATACTTATATCATACCATAGTAGTACCCGCGACGGGACTGGCGCGCCGCTGATCCCCCAGCAGATGTATCGGCCTCAGTCGGCGGGTTTGCAGGGCTGTTGGGACTCAGGTAGAACCCTTGACCCGTTCCCCGTTCAGACACCCGGAGGTGCACGCGGTCATGCTCACCAACACTGTCAAGGCTCGCCTCAAGGCCGGCCAGCCGACCGTCGGTAACTGGATCAGCCTGCCCTCGCCGTCCGTGGTGGAACTGGTGTCCGCCTACGGCATGGACTGGTTCGTCCTCGACACCGAGCACAGCCCGATCGCGGGCGACCTGCTGGAGGACATGCTGCGGGCGCTGCGCGGCACCGACGTCGTGCCGATTGTCCGGGTGGCCGCCAACGACGTGGCGCTCATCAAGCAGGCGCTGGACCGCGGCGGCTATGGGATCCTTGTGCCGCTGGTCAACACAGCCGAGCAGGCCCGGGCCGCTGTGGCCGCCGCCAAGTATCCGCCGGACGGCATCCGCGGCACCGCCGGCACCCGTGCCATGCGCTACGGGATGGACCTGATGGACTACTTCAAGACTTGGAACAGCCAGGTGCTGGTCGGCGTGCAGGTCGAGACGCCTGAGGCGGTCGCCAACGTCGATGCCATCGCGGCGACGCCGGGGGTCGATGTCCTGTTCATCGGGCCCAACGACCTCTCCGCGGGGCTGGGCTACTTCCGCCAGTTCGACCGCCCGGAGTTCAAGGCGGCCGTGGACCGCATCCTGAAGGCGGCACAGAAGCACGGTGTCGCGACCGGTATCATGTGCGGCAGCGACGCGGATGAAGTGCTGGAGAAGATCGACCAGGGATTCACGTTCATCTCCGCCGGCAGCGACACGCGTCTGCTCAGCGGCGCCACGGCCGCGATGTACGGGAAGATCAAGACCGGATTGGCAGAGCGGAAGACAGCAGCGAAGCGCTAGGCGCCTCGCCCCGGGTCCACGCTGAGCTGCGCGAGCGCGTCCACCGCCACGGCGCCGCGCGGCGTCGCGATCAGCGGATTGATCTCCAGCGACATCACCTGCGGCGCGATCAGGGTCGCGAGCATCGAGAAGCGGCTGACGACGCCCGCGATCGCATCGAGATCGAGCATCGAACGCGCCGTCATGTCGGCCAGAGCCGGGCCGATGCGCAATCCTCCGAGCAGCGCACGCGCGCGCTCGGGCGTCACGGGCGCCAACCCCAACCGCACGTCGCGCAGCACTTCCGTCCACGCGCCGCCCATACCCACGGTGACGACCGGACCGAACTGCGGATCGGCGCGCATCCCCAGCAGCAGCTCCACGCCGCCTCTCACCATGACCTGAACGAGCGCGCCCGCCGGCCGGGCGCCCGGGGGCAGCGGCCGCGCGGCCAGGACGTCGTAGGCGTGCGCGACGTCGTCGCGGGTGCGCAGATCGAGCCGGACCAGCCCCGCGGCGGCCTTGTGCGCAATCCCGGTCGCCGCGAACTTCAGCACGACAGGATACCCGAGACGGTTCGCGGCCGCCACGGCATCGTCCCGGGACTGCACGCGCTCATACGCGGCCACCTCGAAGCCGGCCGCCTCAAGGACTTGATACGTCTCGATCTCGGTAAGCAACATCGGATCGGTGCCCGTCGCGGTCTCACGCTGGCGCAGGGCCCTGGCGTGCGCGACCTCGATTCGTGGGAGCACTTTGCTCTTGACCGTCACCTCGAACTCCGGGGGCAGCGTCGGGGCGACAGCCGGTGACTCGTGACTCGGAGCGTCGGGCGCCGTCACGCTGCGCAATGCCGCGAGCGCCGTCAGGTTGTTCAGGAACGGCACCGGACTCGCGGCCGATTCCTCGCGCCAGAATCCGGAAACCCCCTCAGGAATGCTGGAGATCACCACCAGTTGCTTTGTCACGCGGGCGTGCTGCGCGACAAACCGCCGGATGATCCGTTGGTGCGCCGGGCTGCCGCCGCGCTTCTTCAAATGCATGATGAGCGCGATCACCCCGACGTCCGGGTCATCGTTGAGGGCGCCGACCGCCTGCGCGAAGACGTCTTCTTCTTCAATGGCGGCGGCGGTGACGTCGAGGGGATTGTCGGCCACGCCCACGCTGGGAATGACCCGCGCGAGCCGCTCACGGGTGTCGCGGGAAAACTCGGCCAGCCGCACGCCGTAGCGCTCGACCAGGTCGGCCACCAGGACCTTGATACCGCCAGAGATCGTGATCGCGGCCAGCGCGCCCCGCACGCCGTCGCGGCGCTTGCCGTGGAACGCGAGATGGTCCACCAATGCCGAGATCGTCGCGACCGTCTCGATGCCGGCCTCACGGCAGACCGCGTCGAAGACCTCGGCAGAACCCGCGAGCCCGGCGGTGTGGGTGATCGCGGCTTCCGCGCCGCGGGCCGAGCGGCCGAGCTTCAGCGCCACCACGGCCTTGCCCAATCCGCGCGCCCGGACCACGGTGTCCAGGAGCCGGCGTCCATCGCGCACGGTCTCGAGCACCAGCGCAATGACCTTCGTGCCCGGATCCTCGAGCAGTGCCTCGAGGCAGTCGGTGGCATCGACCTGTTCCTCATTGCCGGTGGAGATCAGCGCGCTGAACCCCACGCCGACCTGCGCACCGTACTCCATCGTCGAGATCAGGATGCCCGCACTCTGGGAGATGACCGCGACCGGGCCCGGCTGGAGCTCGACCGGCACGCTGCCCGGTGGAATCGCGATCGCAGGGACGCTCTGGGCCACGTTGGCAAAGCCGATGCAGTTGGGTCCCAGCAGCAGCACGCCGCCTTCGCGGGCGAGCCGGCCGATCTCGGTTTGCAGGGCTCGACCCTGCGCCCCCATTTCCGCGAAGCCGGCCGTGACGATCGCCACGCCCGGCACCTTCGCGCGCGCGCAATCGGCGACCACACCCGGCGTGGCCTCCGGCGGCACCAGGACGATGGCGACATCGACCGGCGCGGGGATCGAGGCCACGTCGGGATAGCAGGCCTGGCCCATGACCTCAGTGCGGCGGGGATTGACGTAGTGCACGGTGCCCCGGTACCCGCGCTCGCGAAGGGTCACGAGCAGATCGCGGGAGAGGCCGGGCGTATCCGTCGCGCCGACGACGGCGATCGCGCTCGGGTTGAAGAAACGCGCCAGCGCCGCGGTGCGCGATGAGGTGGAGCTGGACGCCATCAGGACGCTGCGCCGACCGTGAACGAGGACTCCGTCACCGATCGGATGCGGTCGGCATCCACCTCAACGCCCAGGCCGGGGCCATCGGGCACGCCCATCATCCCATCGGTCAGCGTGAGCGGCTCGCGCAAGACCAAATCGCGCAGCGGGTTGTCGCTCACGTCGAACTCGATCCAGTCGAGATCGGGCGGCGGCAGGCTCACGGAGGAGGCGGTCGCGGCGCGCACGTGCAGGGAGGCGGCGACCAGCAGCCCGGTCCCCCACCCCGTCGGACAATACTTGAAGCCGAACCGTGCGGCCTGATCCGCGGCGTGGGCCGCCTCACTGATCCCCCCGACCGCGGCGACGCTGGGCTGCACGATGTGCAGCGCCCGCGCCTCCAGCAGCGGCAGGAACGCCTGGCTCGAGGTCAGGTCCTGGCCGCCGGCCGTCCACATGCCCGTCGCCGCCCCGAGCGCCTTGTAACCTTCGATGTCATCGATGGCGATGGGCTCCTCGAACCAATACGTGCGCAGGGCCGCGAGCCCGCGCGCGACGACGAGCGCGGTGCGCAGCGGGTACCCCGAGTTGGCGTCGGCGCAGAGCATGACGTCATCGGGCAGGGCCGCGCGGATCTTCGCGATGTGCTCGAGATCGCGTGTCGGGTCGAGCCCGCCGACCTTGACCTTGACGCCGCGGAAGCCCATCGCCCGGTAGCGTGTGGCCGCTTCTACGCGTGGCTCGACCGAGGCGGCGTCCGGTGACGCGTAGAAGACGGCTGTGGCCACGGCGGGGAACTTGCCATTGGGGCTCGCGCCGAGGAGCCGGCAGACCGGCTGGCCCAGCAGCCGCCCGCGCAGGTCCCAGGCCGCGATGTCGAGCGCGCTGATACCGCGCATGACCCCGGTGCCCATGCCGCGCGCCGCTCGCCGCATCTCGGCGTTCAGATCGCGCACCGGCAGCGGGTCCGCGCCGATCAGGCGCGGCGCGAGCACGCCCCGCACGCTGTCGAGAATGGCCTCCGGGGGACTCCCGAGCGCCGGAAAGGTTTCGCCCCACCCGCTGACCCCGGCGTCCGTGTCGAGGCGCACGAGGATGGCGGTGCGATACGTGTGGCGCCCACGCACGGCAGACGCCGAGAAGGCTGCCGTCACCGGCGCCTTCAAGAGGAAGGCAGAGACCGAGGTCACTCGAGCGTGCATAGGTTCCCTACCCTCTTACACCACCAAGGCCCCCAGTAGTCAGCTCAGCGCCGTGCCTCCGGGAGCAGAGTGAAGCCGTGATCTCGGAAATGCGAATCGAACCCGAACGCCTGCGCGACACCCCGTTGGCGCATGACTTCGAAGCTTATCCAATCGACCAGGCTGATGTCGCGTTCTGCTGCAGCGCGGAGGGCCGTCATCCCCATCTCGTGAAGGGCTTCGTCGACCCACACCACCCTCACGAGCGGCAGAAGGTCGTCGCTGAGGGCTCGCACGGCATCCATTCCCAGACGTCTCTGTGCGAGAGCCACCAACTCAAGCAACACATAGCTTTGCGTCAGCAGGGCGGCATTCTGTTCCACCAGGGAACGCCAGGATGTCGCGGCCCGCTGATGAAACCCGTCGTCGCGGTCGAGTACGGCATAGAGACCTGACGTATCAACGAACGTTGCCGCGGCGGGGATGGTACGCCTCCTCCAGGTGCTCGTCGTGCTTGGCGCTGGTATCGCGGCGACCGGAGGCAAACCGCCCAATCGCCTGTAGGGCACGTCGCTGGCGCTCCTCATGCGAAACCGTCGAGCCGGTCCTCACCATCGCGTCTACCGCCTCTCGCACAAGCTCCGCCACTGAGACGCCGCGATCGGTCGCGAGTTGGCGTAGAGCGCGCGCCTGCTCCTCGGTCAGTTGAACCTGAGTGCGAATCAATCCTGTCTTTGGTGTAGGCATTGTGGCTCTAATACCATCATGGTGTAAACCATCATAGCAAGCCTCGCTTGCGGGGGCAAGAGTTTTCCGCCCCAGGATTGAATCGACCAACGATAGGACGTTCTTCCGGAGGTTGCTGAATGTCGGAAGCTGGAAGGCCCAGCCCACCTCGCGTGGTCCGCGCCCCGCGTGGGCGCGACATCTCCTGCAAGGACTGGCCGCAGGAAGCCGCCCTGCGCATGCTGATGAACAACCTCGACCCCGAGGTCGCCGAGCGGCCTCAGGATCTGGTCGTCTACGGCGGCAAGGGCAAGGCCGCGCGCTCGTGGGCCGCGTTCGACGGCATCGTGCGCGCGCTGCGCGCCCTCGGGGGCGACGAAACGCTGCTCGTGCAGTCGGGCAAGGCGGTCGGAGTCTTCCGCACGCACGAGTGGGCGCCCCGCGTGCTGATCTCCAATGCCATGCTTGTCCCGCACTGGGCCACCTGGGAAGAGTTCTGGAAGCTCGAGGCCTTGGGCCTCACGATGTACGGCCAGATGACCGCGGGCTCGTGGATCTACATCGGCACGCAGGGCATCGTGCAGGGGACCTACGAGACGTTCGCCGAGATTGCGCGGCGCCACTTCGGGGGCAGCCTGCGGGGCCGGGTGGTGCTCACGGCCGGGTTGGGCGGGATGGGCGGTGCGCAGCCGCTCGCGATCACGATGAACGACGGCGTGGCCCTGATCGTGGAGGCGGATCCAGCACGGATGCACCGGCGCCACGCGACCGGATGGCTCGACGTCGCCACCGATGATCTGGACGGCGCGGTCCGCCTGGCCGAAGAATCGGCCCGCCAGGGCGAGGCGAAGTCGATTGGTCTGCTGGGCAACGCGGCCGAGGTCTTCCCCGAGCTGGCGCGGCGTGGCGTGCGCATTGATGTGGTCACCGACCAGACGTCCGCTCACGATCCACTCGATGGCTACATTCCAGCCGGGGTCTCGGCGGAGGAAGCGCCCGCGCTGCGCGCCAAGAATCCTGAAGACTACATCAAGCGCGCGCGCGCCTCCATGGCGGCCCACTGCGCCGCCATGGTCGATTTGCTACGGCGCGGCGCGGTGACCTTTGACTACGGCAACAACCTGCGGGCCGAGGCACGGCAGGGCGGGTTTGCCGAGGCCTTTGCCTACCCGGGGTTCGTGCAGGCGTACATCCGACCGCTCTTCGCGCAAGGCAAGGGACCGTTCCGCTGGGTCGCGCTCTCAGGGGATCCAGAGGACATTCGCAAGACCGACGCGCGGATGCTGAGTCTATTTCCGCACAACGAGTCGCTGCGCCGCTGGATTCACCTCGCCGAACAACGGGTGCCCGCGCAGGGGCTGCCCGCGCGTATCTGCTGGCTGGGCTACGGCGAGCGCGACGTCGCGGGGCTCGCGTTCAACGAGATGGTGGCGCAGGGGGAGTTGGCCGCGCCGATCGTCATCGGACGTGATCATTTGGACGCCGGCTCGGTGGCCTCACCGAACCGCGAGACCGAAGGGATGAAGGACGGCTCGGACGCCATCGCCGACTGGCCGATCCTGAACGCCCTGCTGAACACCTCAGCCGGGGCGACCTGGGTGTCGGTGCATCACGGCGGCGGCGTGGGCATCGGCTACTCGATTCACGCGGGCCAGGTGAGCGTCGCGGACGGGACGCCCTTGGCCGCGGAAAAGCTCGCCCGCGTCCTGCGCACCGATCCGGGGATCGGCGTCATCCGGCACGCCGACGCGGGCTACGAGCTCGCGATCGAGACGGCGGCCGCGCACGGCCTGCAACTGCCGGGTGAAGAGGTCAGGCCGTAACCCGTGTTGGCGGCCGCGCCCCAATGTCGACGGCCGGAAGGGAGGAGACAAGGGCGCGGACGTCCAGCCTCGGTGACAGCGCGATCAAATCAGCGTAGGTCTGCCGAATCCGGTTGGACGGCATGAGATCACCGAAAAGACGCCCGTACTTCGCCTCCCGCTCAACCGGTGACAACGGCAGCGCAGGCGATCCTCGCGGGAGGCGTACGGCCGTGGTGCGCGTGCGGCCGCCGGTCGTCATCTGCACGCTGCCGCCGGCCCCGCCTTCGGGCTGCGGCACAATGCGTACCCGCGCCGCGAGGGCTCGCACATCGGCACGCGAGTACAGCGCGGGCTCGAACCACGAAAGGCCCGGCTCGACACCGAGGAGCGCGACCGCGATACAGTACGGCAGGCTGTACTGCGCGTCATGCATCGTCTGCGGCGCCGGGTTTGAGAACGGGACGCCGTGCACCCACACCGGACCGGCGACCGCAATCTCGTCAATCGCGGCCGGCTCCACGCGCAGCTCTTCGAGCGCCAGCCGCGTGGCGTCGATCACGCCGTGGGCGTGCCGACAACACGGATAGGGCTTCAGACCGATCCGCTCCAGCTGCCACGTGGTGCCCAGGCCCTTGGTCAGCGCCTGCGGCGTCCAGGTGTCGGTGCCGATCATACGCGCGAAACCCTGCGGGCCGTCCAGGATGTCGAGCGGGCCACGGGCCCCTTCGCGCGCCATCAACGCCGCGGCGAGGCCGGCGCCCGCGGCTGCACCCATGTTGTTCTTCAGCCAGGTCACCCCGGCGCCGCCATAGACGGTCTTGCGCACCGACGGGACCGGCGCCGCCGCGCAGGCCAGGGCGAGCGCGTGTGCGGCCGCCGAGGCAGACAGCCCGAGCAGCCGCGCGGCCACGGCCGCAACCGCCGGGGCCTGCCGTGTGCCGATACCCCAGATCGCGGCGCGCGCTGCTTCGCTGGGCCGCGTGGACTCGAGGACGCGCGCGCTCACCTCAAACCCCGCGGCGAGGGCGGCGGCGACGACGTCGCCCCCCGCGCTCAGCAGCGCCCCGAGCCGCAGCGCGGGGGGCACGACCACACAGCCGATGTGCCCCGAGCCCTCGAACACATCGTCATAGTCGAGCAGGTTCGCCAGGTCGGCATCGGCGTGCACGCCGGCGAGGGCGTCCCCTGAGAAATAGGCGCGATAGGCCTGTGACGCGGCGCCTGCGCCGCGCAGACCGGCCCCGGCCGCGCCGTCAGAGCCGACATCGGTCAATGCCCGCGCGATGGCCCGTCCCTCGGCGGTGCGCAGGGCTCCAAGGGTGCAGGCTACACTGTCGGCGGTCAGCGTCCCGCAGTGCACGCGCACCGACGCCGGGAGATCCCGAGCCGACAGCTCGGCGGCGAACGCCGCCAGACGCTCGAGGTCGTTCAACGCCCGGGCGGGGTGTACGCCACGGTCTTCTTCGTCGCCTGGTCCATCTCTTCGGGCGTCAGCAGCACAGTGGTCTTGAAACTGAGCGCGCCGGAGGCGCTGATGTTGAGCGAGGCGGCCGCGACACTGGCGTTGTCCGGGAGGTCGACGATTCCGACAAAGTCGGTCTTACCAAAGGTGAAATAGAAGGCTTCGAGCTTCCCGCCCAGCCCCTGGATCAGTTGCTGCGCCATGGCCCGCCGTTTGGTGCCGCCGTCCTTGAGGAGTCCCTTCGCTCCGTCCGCGGTGTACGAGCCCTGAAAGAGATACTTCGGCATACCACACCTCCTGTGGGGTTATGTAATGGATATTCCGGGACGTTTGAGATCGACCTGCGGCAGATCAGCCGACACTTGATCAAAGTACTTCATCCCCGAGCCGGTCAGCAGCAACAGGACCACGTCATCCGCACCGATCGCGCCGCTGGCGCGGAGTGTGGGCAGCGCGGCCACGGTCGCCGCTGCCTCGGGTGCGGTGAACACGCCTTCGGTGGACGCCAAATCCCGCATGGCGCGCAGGATCTCGTCGTCGGTCACGGTCAGCGCCGTACCGCCGCTCTCGCGCACCGCCCGCAGCATCAGGTAGTCGCCGATGGCCGCGGGCACGCGCAGCCCCGGCGCGATCGTGTGGGCGTCTTTGACCGGTTCGGCGTGTGTCTTCCCTTCTTGATAGGCGCGGACGATCGGCGCGCACCCCGCAGCCTGTACCGCGATCATGCGCGGCCGCCGCGCGTCGATCCAGCCCAGTTCGGCCATCTCCTCGACAGCTTTCCAGATCCCGACGAGCCCGGTGCCGCCGCCGGCAGGGTAGACGATGCTGTCGGGCAGGGTACCGTCGAGGGCTTCGGCAATCTCGTACCCCATCGTCTTTTTCCCCTCGACCCGGTACGGCTCACGCAGGGTCGACATGTCGAACCATCCGCGCTCCGGCGCCAGCTCACGCAGCGCCCGCCCGGCATCGGTGATGAGCCCGTCGATCCCGTACGCGTGGGCGCCATAGACGACGCACTCGGCCTTGTTGATCGCGGGGGTGTCGTCCGGCATCACGATGTAGGCCTCCAGACCGCCGCGCGCCGCGTAGGCCGCCAGGGCCGCGCCGGCATTGCCCGCGGTCGGCATCGACACCGCCTGCACCCCGAGCTCGCGGGCGCGCGAGGTCGCCACGCACAAGCCGCGGGCCTTGAACGTGCCCGTGGGATTCTGCCCCTCATCCTTGAGGAGCAGCCGTTTCACGCCGAACCGACGGGCCAGCCGCGGCGCATCGAGCATGGGTGTCTGGCCCTCACCCAGGCTCAGGACGTTCGCCGAATCGCGGACGGGCAGTACCTCGTGGTAGCGCCACATGTCCGGCCGGCGGCCGGCCATCGCGTCCCGGCGCAGCAGCGGCTTGGCCGCGGCCAGATCATAGCGGGCATAGAGCACCTTGCCGCAAGCCGGACAGACGCCGTGCAACTGATCGGCGTCGTAGGTGCGCCCGCATGCCGTGCACTCGAGCTGCGTCAGGAAGCTATAGGTAGCTATGGGCACACCTTCACGACTTCGGCCTGGCAGACCAGATCCAGACCGCCAACGCGGCATTGATGATGAGGGGCACGAGCGCGTTGCGGGCCGTGTAGAGGTTCTGAGCCCAGCCCCAGGCGAGAAACACGACCCCGATCACGAGAGCCGCCCCCACCGCCGGCGCAAGACCGCCGTAGCGCTCGGCGTCGCGAGAGATGCTCCATACACGCTCTGCGCGAGCGATGGGGTGAGGGTCGACAAGCCCAGGAGGATGAGATAGATGGCGTTGATCATGAACGGAGTCCGCAGCTTCTCCATGCCGTTTACCTCCTCGGAATGTGGGGTCTCTCCGAAGGTATTGTCAACAAGACCCGGTGACTCCTCCGGCGAAATAACCCGGCGGCTCTGTATGTTGACTGCGACAGGAGGATGACCATGACAAAGCCGACCCTGCTCTACGGTCTGAACGCCACACTGAGCCGGCTCCACCGAACCATCGACGACCTGACCGATGAAGAGGCGCGGGCGATCCCGCTCGACGGTCTGGCCCCGATCATCTGGCAGGTCGGGCACATCGCGCTTGTCGACACGTCATTCGCGCGGAGGGTGGATGGTCAATCGCGGGCGCCCGACGGTTACGACGCCCTGTTCAAGGCCGGCAGCGGCGGACGAGCGAACTACCCACCCCTGGCCGCGGTCAAAGAAGTCATGGAACGCGGCCAGCGGACATGGGAGACCATTGTCCAGACGGTGGATCCGGCCACCCCGATCGACTCCGATCGGTACAGCAACGTCGGGGAGCTCATCCTTTTCCTCTGCTACCACCGGGGCTATCACATCGGCAAGATGAACACCCTACGCGCGCTGCTCAAGAAGCCGCGCCTGTTCGGGTAGAGCAGCCGGCTACCCGACGATCTCGCGGAACACCCGGAGGAAGTTGAGCCCAAGGATCTTGCGCAGCTCCTCTTCATTGAACCCGCGCTGCGCCAGGGCCACCGTCAGGTTGGGCCAGTCGCCGAAGTGCTCGTAGCCGTTCAGGTGATAGTCGGGGGTCAACCGGTGCTCTTCACGGCGGAAGCCCCCCCAGTCGAACCCGGCCCCTGACCGCCGCAGTGGCATCTGCGGCGGGTACTCCACCAACGAGTCGGTGCCCGGACCCGGCCCGGCCTTGTCGGTGCCGATCCCCACGTGGTCGATCCCGGCCACATCCACGAGATGCTCGACGTGGCGCGCGAAATCGTCGAGGGTAGGCTCTTTCACATCCGAGATGAACCCGGGGATGACCACCACGCCGAAGTAGCCGCCGCGATCTGCGACCGCCCGGGCCAGTTCGTCGGTCTTGCCGCGATCGTGGTAGCAGACCGCCTTGCTGCTCGAGTGCGAGACGACGATCGGCGCCGATGACACCTCGAGCGCGTCCCAACCCACCTGCTCGCTGCAGTGGCTGACGTCCACGATGATGCGGGCGGTGTTCAACCGGCGGACCACCTCACGGCCGAAGTACGAGAGGCCGCCCTGGTAGGTCTCCGTGCAGCCCTCGCCGACCAGGTTGCGCAGATTGTACGTGAGCTGCACCATGCGGAGGCCCAGGGCGTGAAAGTGGTCGACGCGATCGAGGTCGTCGCCAAAGGCGATGCTGTTTTGGAAGTCGATGACGAGGCCGTGCTTGCGGGCGCGGTGCACGTTCTCGATGTCCGCGGCCCGGCGGATCAGGCTGAGCTCGCCCTTCAGGGCATCCATGATCGCGTACGCCCGGGCGATGCGACGCGAGACCAGGTCAAAGGACTCGCTCATCCGCTCGGTACCCGAGTAGGTGCCGCACGCCACCGTCACGCCCGCGGCCCGCCATAGATCCAGATACTGCGCCCGCGCGGTCGCCGAGGTCAGCAACTCGTCGGTCATCATGGCAACCATGCGGGGGCCGACCTCCTCCCGCGACATCCCCTGCCGCGCAGACTCGACGAGCGCCGCCTTCATCTTGGGGGTGAAGAGCAGGCCGCTGGTGGCGGGGGGCTGTTGCGAGTCGATGACCAGCGCGTCGGCGTGCAGCCGGCGGGCTTCGTCGGGCGTGAGGGTGGGCTTCCGTTGTGGCATGCGTACCTCTGCTCCTCCAAACCGTGATGTGTGGAAGTTCGAAGATCACGCGGGGCCTTCCTGTCGCCGACAAGGATTTGCGCGCCGCGCCGGCAAACTTCCCGGGTACCGCGGAGGTGGCCCCATGGCGTACACGTTCATACGCAACGGCACACTGATCGACGGCACCGGCAGCCGGCCCGTCCCCGACGCCGCAGTCCTGATCCAGGACGACCGCGTCCGCGCCGCGGGGCGCCGGGCTGAGGTCCCGCTGCCCAAGGCGGCCATCACCGAGATCGACGCGGGCGGGGGCGCCATCCTCCCGGGCCTGATCGACACGCACGTTCACCTGATGATGGAGGGCCTCGACTTCCAGCAGCACGTCGCCACGCCGTTCTCACTGAACTTCTACCGGGCCATCGATCATATGCGCCGCACGGTGGAGGCCGGCATCACCACCGTGCGCGACGCCGGTGGCGCCGACCTGGGCGTCAAACAGGCCGTGGAGCGCGGGCTGGTGCTCGGACCACGGATGCAGATCAGCATCGCGGTGCTGACGACGACGGGCGGGCACGGCGACTACTGGCTGCCGTCAGGCAACACGTTCCATCTCTTCCCGCCCTATCCCGGCAAGCCCGATGCCTGCTGCGATGGGGTGGAGGACGTGCGGCGGAAGGTCCGCGAGGTGCTCCGGGCGGGCGCGGAGGTCATCAAGGTCTGCGCCACAGGCGGGGTCATGAGCCCGACCGATCATCCGGAGTTCACGCAGTTCAGTCTGGAAGAGCTCCAGGTCATGGTCCAGGAAGGCGCCTACCGTCGCGGGATCAAGGTCATGGCGCACGCGCAGGGCGCCGAGGGCATCAAGAACGCGGTGCGGGCCGGCATTCACTCAATCGAGCACGGCATCTACCTCGACGACGAGGCCATCGAGCTGATGCTGAAGGCCGGCACCTTCCTGGTCCCCACGCTGCTGGCGCCCGTGGCGGTGCTGGAGGCAGCGGATGCGACCGGCAAAGTGGCCGACTGGGCCCTGCGCAAGGCCCGCGAGTCCGTCGACATCCACCGGGAGAGTATTGCGAAAGCCTACAAAGCGGGCGTTCGCATCGCCATGGGCACCGACGCCGCCGTCATGCCGCACGGCACAAACTTGCGGGAGCTCGGTCTGATGTGCGGCATCGGCATGTCGCCGATGGAGGCCATTGTGGCGACCACAAAGGTCGCGGCGCAGTGTCTGGGTTGGGACGACCGGGTGGGCACAATCGCGCCCGGCAAGCTCGCCGACGTGGTCGTCGCGCGGACTGATCCGCTGGCGGACATCCGGTCGCTGGAACGCACAGAGAACATTGCCCTCGTCATGAAGGGCGGGCGCATCGTGACCGATCGGCGGGCGGCGCTGGTGACTGCCTGAGACTTGGTGCGAGGCTACGGGGCCGGGTGGGGCGTGACCGACGCGGACGCCGCGTCGCGGCGGGCGGCAAACTGCCTGACATGACCGCCGGGGGCAAGCGTGGCCGCGATCAGTGCGAGGACGGATGCGACGAGCGAGATGGCGAAGACGGGCCGGATCGCGCCGGCCAGGGCGTCCCGCACCAGTGCGGCCGACCCGCCGCCCGCCGCGGCGCTGGTGAGCGGATCGAGCAGACCGCTGACCGAGACGGCGTTCGGGTCGAGACCAGCGGCGACCAGGCGGGCGGCCAGGCCGAAGCTCAGGAAGGCGCCCATCACGCTCACGCCGACGGCGCCCCCGATCGTCCGCGCGAACTGCATCGTGGACGTGGCGGTCCCGAGCACAGTGCGCGGGACCGAACTTTGTACCGCGATGAGGAACGCGGGCGTGGCGCATCCCATCCCCACCCCCATGAGGGTCAGCGCCCCCATGAGGGTCAGCGCGCCGGGATGCGCGCTTGCCAACACCAACAAGAGCGCCCCGACCGTGAGCGAGCCGGCGCCCGCGAGCGCCAGCGTCCGGTACCCGATCCGAAGCAGCAGTCGGGTGCTGACGATGGCGGCGCTGGTCCAGGCCAGGGACAGCGGCGTGAGCGTTGCCCCGGCGACGGTGGCGCTCGTGCCCAGAACCGTTTGGACGAACAGCGGCACAAACGCGATGCTCCCGAACGTCGCCCAACCGGCCCACACGCTGAACCCGGACCCGGTGGCAAACAGGCGGTCGCGGAACAGCGCCAGCGGCAGGACGGGGTCCGGGGAGCGCCGCTCGACGTACAGGAGCGCGGCGAACAGCGCCGCCGCGAGCGCCAGCACTGGACCCGGCGCGCCGGCGCGCAGCTCGAACAACCCCAACAGCAGCGCGACCACCGCGGCGCTCAATAGGAACGCGCCGAGATAGTCGATGTGCAGGGCCACCGCGCGATCGGGACGCTCCTCATCGACCCAAAATCGTCGGATCAGGAAGAACGCGAACAACCCGGGTGGCAGGTTGATGTAGAAGATCCACGGCCACGGCAGGTGGTCGACGATGAAGCCGCCGAGCAGCGGGCCGATGATCGATGAGACGCCCCACACACTGGCGAAGAGGCCGGTGAGCCGCGCCCGCTGCTCCAGGTTGAACAGCGCGCCGATGATGATGAACGCCAGCGTCAGGATCCCGCCGGCCCCCAGCCCTTGCAGCAGGCGGAACGCGATCAACTGGGGCATGGTCGCGGCCTGCGCACACAGAAACGACCCGAGGAGAAACAGGCTCATGGCGATCGCAAAAATGGGCCGCCGGCCGTAGAGGTCGGACAGCTTGCCAAAGAGCGGCACCGGCGTGGTCGCGGCCAGCATATACCCGGCAAACACCCAGCTGTACGACGCCAGACCGCCCAGCTGGCCGACGATGGTCGGCATGGCCGTGGCGACGACCGTCCCTTCCATCGAGGCCAAGAAAATGCTGCTCATCACGCCCAGGATGACCAGGCGCTGCGAGGGGGTCACAGGTTGTTGAGCGCCTCCGACAGCGTGGGGTGGCTGAAGACGAGCTCCTTGATCGCAGTATAGGGGACCCGGCCGACCATCGCCATCTGGATGATGCCGACGATCTCACCGCCTTCGATGCCAAGCAGCGCCGCCCCCAGAATCTGATCGGTGTCGGCATCGACGACGGCCTTCATGAAGCCGCGTGCCTCGGCCAGCTCGAGTGCCCGCGACACGTGGCTCATCGGGAGTTTGGCCACTCGGACATTGATGCCCCGCTCGCGCGCTTCCCGCTCGGTGAGACCCACGCGTCCCAACTGTGGATCAATGAACACGGTGTACGGCACCAGGCGGCCGGTGGTGGTCGCGGGACCGCCACCCCTGAGCACGTTGGTGCGGATGATGCGAAAGTCATCGTAGGAGATGTGTGTGAATGCCGGGCCGCCCTTGACGTCGCCGAGGGCGAAGATGCCCGGGGCGGTCGTCTCCAGCCGCTCGTTCACCACGATGTAGCCGCGATCATCGGTTCGCACCCCGGCCGCGGAGAGGTTGAGCCGGTCGGTGTTCGGGATGCGGCCGACCGCCACCAAGAGATGGGAGCCATCAAGCGTGCGGTCGCCGTCGGGTGTCCGGACGAGCAGCTGAACACGGCCGGCCGGCGCGAGGTCGGCGCGGACGGCCGTGGACTTCAGTAGGACGTCGATGCCGTCGTCCTTCAAGATCGTCGCGACCTCGGCCGCGACGTCGGCATCCTCCTGACGCAGGAGCTGCTCTGCCCGCTGGACGATCGTGACGCGGCTGCCGAACCGGCGAAACATCTGCCCAAACTCTAGGCCGACGTAGCCGCCGCCCAGGATCAGCAGGTGGTCCGGGACGGTATCCAGCTCCATGATCGACGTGGAATCGAGGATCGGCACGCGGTCGAGCCCCGGCACGGGCGGCACCAGCGGCCGCGCGCCCGTGTTGATGAAGATCCAGTCGGCCGTCAGGCTGCGCACGTCGCCGTCGGCCAGGCGCACTTCGACCGCGGACGGACCGGTGAAGTGCGCCTCGCCGCGGATCAGGGTGATCCCCGGGTTCTGCGCCAACCGCCGCTCGTCGCCGCCGCGAAACCGTTCGACGATGTCGCGCTTGCGCTGGCGGACGCGGCCCAGGTCGACGCTGACCGACCCGGTCACCACACCGTAGTCGGCGGACCGCCGCGCCAGGTAGGCGACACGGGCGCTGGCGACCATGGTCTTGGTCGGCGCGCAGCCCTCGTTCACGCAGGTCCCGCCGACGTGGCTGCGCTCGATGAGGGCCGTCCGCGATCCCTTCATCTCGGCCGCGATGGTGCGCGCCAGGGGCGTGCCGGCCTGGCCGGAGCCGATGATGATCGCGTCGTATCGCTCGTCAGCAGGCACTAGTGCACACGCTTGGCGTGACCAGCCCAGTACTTCTCTCGCAGCTGGCCTTTGAGAATCTTGCCGGTGCCGCCCTTTGGCAGCGCGTCCGAGAATTCAATCGACTTGGGAGTCTTGAAGTGCGCCAATCGCTCGCGGCAGAACTCGATTAGGTCGGCCTCGCTGGCGTGCGTGCCCGGCTTGAGTACCACGAGCGCCTTGGGGACCTCGCCCCACTGGTCGTCGGGGACGGCGACGACCGCCACCTCGAAGACCGCGGGGTGTGTAAACAGCGTGTTCTCGACCTCCACCGAGGAGATGTTCTCTCCCCCGCTGATGATGATGTCCTTGGCACGGTCCACGATCAGCAGGTAGCCCTCGTCGTCGATCGTCGCCATATCGCCGGTGTGGAACCAGCCGTCACGGATCGCCGCAGCGGTCGCGTCAGGATCCTTGTAGTAGCTGTCCATCACAACATTGCTGCGGGCCACGATCTCACCGATCGCCTGCCCATCGGCGGGCACGTCACGGCCGTCTGGATCCACGACACGGATCTCGACGCCGACCACCGCGTACCCGGTCTTGGAACGCCGCTCGAGGTGCCGCTCCCGCCCTTCCGTGGCCAGGTGGACCTTTGGGCCCGCATGGGTCAGCAGCGGCGAGGTTTCGGTCAGACCGTACCCGACAAATACCTCGCAGCCGAGGCCGTCCTCGATGCTCTTGATGAGCTTTGGCGACGACGGCGCGCCGCCCACGATGGCCAGCCGGAGGCTGCTGAGATCGTGCTTCGCGCGATCGGGGTGGTTGACCAGGGCGTTGTAGATCGTCGGCACACCGAGCAGCAGCGTGATCCGCTCGGCCTGGATCAGCCGAAAGATCTCCGCGGGATCGATCTTTCGGAGCATGACGTGCACGCCGCCGGTCGCGGTGACCGTGTGGGGCGATCCCCAGCCGTTCACGTGGAACATCGGCACGACGTGCAGCAGCACGGTCTCGTCGGCGGTCCGCATCCCAAGCATCGCGTAGAGCGCGTGCAGGTAGAGGGACCGATGCGTGAGCGCGACGCCTTTGGGTTTGCCGGTGGTGCCGCTCGTGTAGAAGAGCTCGGCAATGCTATTTTCGTCTGGTGCCGGATCCTCGGCCATGGGGGACGCGGCGGCGAGCAGCGCTTCGTAGTCCTGCGAGCCAAAGGGCAGCCCCCCGTCGGGCTCGAGGATCACGAACTGCCTGACGGTCTCTAAGTTGGTGCGCATCGCATCGACCATGGGCGTGAAGTCGCGATGGAAGCAAAGGAGGCGGCACCCGGCGTGATTGAGGATGTAGGCGATCTCCTGGGGATTCAACCGGATGTTGATCGGATTGAGGACCGCACCGGCCTGCAGGACGCCGTAGTAGGCCTCCAAGAGATGATGGGTGTTGTACGTGATAAACGAGACGACCTCACCGGGCCGGATCCCCAGCCGGACCAGCGCGGCCGCCAGCCGGCGTGAGCGCTCTCCAAACTCAGCGTAGGTGAAGCGCTTCAGACCATCGATCACGCCGATCTTGCCGCCAAAGAGGCGTTCCGCCCTTCGACGAAACTCGAGCGGGGTCATGGGCACGAACATCGCCGCTCACCTCCTCATGATCGGCAGAGACACGCTCGAGCGTGCGTCAGTCGTGCCACACTGCGCGCGCGACCTCTGCCACGAGCCGCAGCTTCCGCTCCTGGACCTCTGGGCGAATGGCGTTTCCGGTTGCCACCGACGCGAACCCACACTGGGGACTCAGCGCCAGCCGCTCGAGGGGGATGTACGCGCTGGCTTCCTCGATGCGCGAGCCGAGCTCGGCCGTGGTCTCCTCCCGCGGCCACTTGGTGGTGATCAGGCCCAGCACCACGACCGTGTCATCCGGCACATCGCGGAGCGGCGCAAAGTCGCCCGAGCGTTCGTCATCGTACTCGAGCAGCAGGCGCTGCGCCCGAGTGTGGCGGAACACGACGCGGGAGATCTGCTCGTATCCACCCTTAGCCATGTAGCGGCTCTTGTCATTACCCCGGCAGACGTGCAGGCCGAAGGTGACGCCCGAGTATCCGGCAATCACCGTGTTGATCATCTCGACGCCATCTTGGATCAACCGGTCGGGATCGAACCCCTTGCGGGCGAACCACTGCCGCTGATGAGGGTCGATCAGCATGCCGAACTCCGGGGCGTCGATCTGAATGTACTCAGCGCCCAGGCGCCGGAGCTCACCGACTTCATCGCGCAGAATGTCCGTGACGTCGGCCAGGTAGGCCTCGACCGACGGATACGCGGCATTCGAGACCCCGGGCACCCAGTAGTAGGCGAACATCGTCGGGCTTGGGATCGTGACCTTGGTGGGCCGCGTGGTCCGGGCGCGGAGGTAGGTGAACTCCTCCGCCGAGAGATGCCGCTTGCGCCGGATCTTGCCGACCAGGCCCACGGTCACCGGGTCGTCGACGACGCGGCCGTCCAGGGTAAACCAGTCCACCCGGTTGCCCGACACGGCGGCAAAGCCCTCTGTGGCCTGCACGAGCTGGCTGGCAAAGAGGTTGCGGCGCTGCTCACCATCTGTCACGACGTCGACGCCCGCCCGCTCGTACAGCGCGATCGCCTCATCGACGGCCCGGTCCTCGAGGCGTTTGAACTCGGCATCGGGCATCGCGCCCGCGGCGTGCTGCTCCCGCGCGCGCAGAAGGAGGGCCGGCCGCAGCAGGCTGCCGATGACGTCTGCCCGGCATGGTTTCATGGGTCTGTGAGAGGCTCCATCGAGGATCCCGGCTGCCTGGGAGTGGTTCTCTCGGGAGCCCGGAGTTCCCCGCCGCCGCGGGGGACCGGCCGCGGCCCAGAGCCGGCAGGACGGCCTCCGCGGGTGGGAGAACGAATTAAGCGTATGGGCAGCCGTATGGCCAGAGTGCGGACCGCGCGGATCACGACCGCGGCGATCGCCGTCGCGATGTTGGCTTTTGCGGCCAGCGGGGCCTCTATCGGCCCTGTCTCGGCCCAGGCGCAGATCGCGCGTATGGTCGTCGGCATGTACGCCGTCAAGAACTACACCGTGGATGGCAAGCCACGGCCGAGTATCGTCAAGAAGATGAAACCCCTGTATCTGAAGCCGGATGAGAAATACGTTTGGGGCGGGTACCACGCGCCGTTCCGTTCCAGGGGGTTGACGATCGACCTGGACTGCCAGCCCGTATCCGGCGTCGTGTCGCTGCAGGTTCGCCCGTTCACACTCGTCACCACCGAGTACATCGCGGGCCTCGAGGGTTTCAAGGAGGAGCACAAGACCTATCTGGAATACCAGGGGCCGGTCGAGGCCTTCCCCACTCGAGAGCCGACACCGGATGACTGCCGGTATCGGCACCACCAGGCCGCTCCGGGTAGCCCGACGACCGGTCCCGTCGCCGGCCCTGACCCTCGTCGAGGCGCGCTGGAGGCGAGTCTCCAGGCACAGGCCAGCCCGCTCCGGGGTGTGAATGGGCAGGTGCTCCTCGCGATTGGCGCCCGCGCCGATGTCGACCTCTGGGCCTGCATCGTGGAGGGCGGTTATCCCGACGTCGTGATGGGTGAGCGCGGCGCGACCCCTCAGGAAGTGTCCGTCTTTCCCGGCGGCCGGTTCCGGACGGATGTGCGCGGTGGCGTAGAGTACTCATGGGCGTTCACAGTCTCGGGGTGTGAGACGCCTGCCAGGCAGCCCGACCCTGCCGCGAGCGTCGGTCCGGGGCCCGCCCAGCGCCCGGCGACTGAGGAGAAGATCGTCCTGGGATGCTACGTGAGCGGTGGGATACTCGCACGATGCAACGGGTGGTGGTTGGTCCAACCGCCGTAGGGCTCGTTACTTGATCACCCGCGCGACCATCACCAGCATCCCGTAGGCCGCGGCAGGGAAGATCAGCACGGCGACAGCCTTCCATCCCATGGTCTGGTAGATGAACGCCGGCAGGCCCATGCGCTGCGCCTCGTTCATGGTGGCGTGCTGGCCCTCCAGGTCGCCTTTGCGCTTGTCGAGTCTTTCCTGCAGGGCGGTGAGTTCCGTGACGCGCTCGCCAAACTCTTCCTGACAGCCCGCGTCGTCCATCCGGCCGCTGGCTCCGGCGCTGACCGACGCCGACAGGTTGCGGTAGGCGGCGCCGATCAGGCTGTAGAGCTCGTCCTCCATCCACAGGGCGCGCTCGCTGATGACAATCGAGCGCCAAACGGATGTATCGAACCCGCTGGAGCGGCATCCCCCGCCGCCGGACATGGCCTCGGCTGTGCGACGCAGGGCGCCGACCTCCCGCGACATGGGCCGCAGCACACTCAGCTCGCGGCGGATGTCGCTCAAGCGGTCGGCCCGTCCCTGCCATTCACTGGCCAGCCAGAACCCCAGCAGGACGGCGATGATGTTGATGGTGACGTTGATGGCCGTGACCTGATAGAAGGTGCCGACGACGCGGCCGACGCGTTGCGTGAAGGAGGCGAGGTGGCGTGCCCTACGGCCAGCAGCGGGGATTGGTCGGCCTCGAAAATTGGATGCTCGAGACCATGGCCCGGACCTCGTGCTGCCTGGTCTGATACTCCGCTTTCGGCACAAGGAACCTGACCGTCGTGAGGATCCACGCACCTGGTTCAAGCCCGCGCGACGCGCCTTCGTCGACCAGGTGGAAGTCCAGCGCGTAGAAGTCGTAGGTGTTCCCGTCCGCTTCCCTGTAGCGCTCAGCCGCAATCGTGTAGTTGACGGATCGAGACCCTTCTGTGTAGCGGTCCAGCCACACGAGCTTGGCCTGGAGGCATTGCAGGCAGTTGTATGCCGTCATCGCCTGCGCGACGTTCTGCGGGGACACACGCGAGGCCGGCCAATCCTCCACCGGGCCGATCCGGGCTGCGGACGTCGGGACCACGCGGCTTTCCAGGATCACATCTTGGCTCCCGTCCGTCGGCCGCCGGGTGTCCCAGTTGGCCGGGTAGCGAAAGATCAGCCCGCACTCGGCGTTGCGGTACTCGTTGGGGAGCGATGCCGGCACCTGTCCCGTGGTCACGTGCCACAGCGGGGAGGCCGCAACCAGGAACAGGAGCATCCAGACGGCAACCCGAGGAGCCATGATCCGAAGCGGCACGCTCTGTCCCTCCTGCGCGTCCCCTATTGGCGGCCGGCCCGGCAGTTCCTCTACCTCATGCCTTCGGCAGACTTCGAACCCACCCCACCGCCACTTCGACGATCTCCGCCCGCACGTCCTTCGCGGCGCGGCCGCGCACTTTGAGACCGTGATCACCGCCGTCGACGACGTGTAATGTCGCTGTGGGGAGCGCCGCGACGGTCTTCGCGAGCAGGTCGGGACGGGCGAACGCGTCGCGCGAACCCTGGAGGAACAACATCGGGATCGTGATCTTCCCAAGGTGGGCATCGCGCAGCCGGTCGGGCTGAGCCGGCGGATGCAACGGATACGCGAGAAACAGCAATCCGGCCGCCGGGAAACCGGCCGCGACCACGTGTGACGCGATGCGGCCACCCATGGATCGGCCTCCCAGCACCAGGCGTGGTGGGCCGGCGGTGACGCGCTCTGCCGCCGCCTCGGCCACGGCGCGGTAGCAGGCCTCCAGCGTCGCCTGGCGGTCGGGGATCCTGCGTTTGGCTTCAGCGTATGGAAAGTTGAAACGCACAGCGCCGACGCCGCGTGCGCTCATCGCCTCAGCAAACTGCGCCAGGTCGGGCGAGTGAAGGTTGCCGCCGGCGCCGTGCCCGAGCACGATCCACGTCGTCCCGGCCGCTTGCGCCGGCCGGGACCAAATAGCGGAGACAGCACCCTCATTCCAGTGCACGGATGTCCTCTCGGGCTCCACCAAGGGCGTAGCCCCCTCGGTCCGTAGATGGGATAATAAATACTATCATGCGACTCGGCCTTACGTTTGACGACGTGCTGCTCCTTCCCCGGCGGTCGGATGTCACCAGCCGATCCCAGGTGAATACCCGCTCCCAGCTCACACGCCGCATCGACGTGGCGATCCCGGTCGTCAGCGCCAACATGGACGCGGTCACCGAGAGCGAGATGGCCACGGCCATGGCGCGCGAGGGCGGCCTCGGCATCATCCACCGGTTCCTGACCGTCGAGCAGCAGGTCGGCGAGGTCCGCCGCGTCAAGCGCGCGGAGAGCATTGTCATCGAGCAACCGTATATCTTCGGGCCGACCCGCACCGTGCACGACGCCCGATCGTTCATGGACGAGCACGGCTCCGCCGGTCTCCTGGTGGTGGACGGGAACGAGCAACTGCTGGGCATGGTGACGGCGCGCGACCTGGTGTTTGCCGATGATCCCAACCGCTCGATCGCATCCGTGATGACCCCGCGGGAGCGGCTGGTCACGGCGCCGCCGGGTACCGGCCTGGAGGAAGCGCGCACCATCCTGCACCGTCACCGCATCGAGAAGCTGCCGCTGGTGGACGAGGCGGGGCGGCTGCGGGGATTGATCACCGGCCGCGACATCCAGAGCCGGCTGAGGCATCCGCTGGCCACAAAGGACACCAAGGGCCGCCTGCAGGTGGGGGCGGCGGTGGGTGTTCGAGGTGATTACCTCGAGCGGGCCGCGGCCCTCGTGGCCGAAGGTGTGGATGTCCTGGTGCTGGACGTGGCCCACGGACACACAGAAGCGTCGTTGCGGGCACTCACCCAGCTGCGCGAGCGCTTCCCCGATGCGGACTTGATCGCCGGCAATGTGGCGACGGCGGAGGGGACACGTGACTTGATCGAACGCGGCGCCGACGCGGTCAAGGTCGGCGTGGGCCCCGGATCCACGTGCACCACCCGCATCGTCACCGGCGCCGGCGTCCCGCAGCTCACCGCGATCATGGACTGCGCCGGGGTCGCCCAGGCTCACGGGGTGGTAGTCATCGGCGACGGCGGGATTCGAAGCTCAGGCGACATGACCAAGGCACTGGCCGCGGGCGCGAGCACCGTCATGCTGGGCAACCTGCTGGCAGGGACAGAGGAGAGCCCGGGAGCCCTGGTCATCAAGAGCGGCCGGCAGTACAAGACCTATCGAGGCATGGCGAGCCTGTGGGCCACGGCGCGCCGCGCGGCCCTCGATGCGCCGGTGGAAGATGAAGACCTCAGTCAGATCGTGGAGGAAGGGGTCGAGGCCACCGTCCCGTACCGCGGCAAGGCGGCGGACGTCCTGGCCCAGCTCGTCGGCGGGCTGCGCTCTGGGATGAGCTACTGCGGCGCGCGGAGCATTCCAGAGCTGCAGCAGCGCGCGGAGTTCATCCAGATCACGGCAGCGGGGATGAAGGAAAGCCTGCCGCACGACGTGGAGCCGGCGTAATGGCAACCCTGACACAGATGAAGTGCACCGCGTGCCGCAAGGGCGAGCCCACGGTGACCGAGGCAGAGATCGCCATCCTGCACCCTGAGGTGCCCGAATGGCTGATCGTGGAGCGCGACGGGATCAAGCGGCTCGAGCGCGTCTTTCGCTTCCCTGACTTTGCGCAGGCCCTGGCGTTCACGAACGCCGTCGGCGCGATCGCCGAAGAGGAAGGCCATCACCCGGCGCTGTTGACCGAGTGGGGCCGCGTCACGGTCGAGTGGTGGACACACAAGATTCGCGGGATGCACCGGAACGACTTCATCATGGCCGCGAAGACCGACCAGCTCTACGCGTCAACTCGCTAGGACCAGCAGGATCATTCGGGTCAGACCGCCAACCCCCTGGTATATCTCTCGCTGGTATCTCTCTCGCAGGAGGCAGCGAATGACGGCTTCGCACCGCGTTTCGGTTTTTCGTGCACTCCTTGTCGTCGGGCTGGCCGCCACCCTGGCACTCAGCCTGCTCCTCATCCCGCCGGCGGCCGCCGCCCCCAGGGTGAAGCTCACGATGTTCATCTGGGCGGGGTCGAACCAGGGGGTCGTGCCGCGCGAGGTCGTGGCCCGATATCTCCGGAGCCACCCCGACGTAGAGATCGAGTTCTGGGAGTCCAACAACGCCGTCACGTATCCACGCATGATCGCGGCCAAGCAGGTAGACGCCAACAAGCCGTTGATCAACTTCGGCTACTTCAACGTCGACATCAGCAACCGGGGCGACACCGACGACATGTGGGTCTCGATGAACCCGGCGCGAATCCCGAACATGACCAGGGTCCACAGCACGCTGCGGCGCCCGGCGGACCGCGGCGTCGGGTACGGCATCAGCGGCGTGGGCTACATCTATAACAAGAACATCGTGAAGGAGCCCCCGACGTCGTGGGCGGACCTGTGGAACCCGAAGTGGCGCGGCAAGGTCACCTTCTTCGACAATGACTTCCGCCCGCTCGTGTTGGCCGCCCGGCTCAACGGCGGCAGCGAGAAAAACATCGATCCGGGCTTCAAAATCTGGGCCGACAATGCCAAGAACATCCGGGCCCTGGCCAACAGCAACGACCAGCTGCTGAACCTGCTCGTCACCGGCGAGGCGCTCATCGCGCCCTGGTTCACGAGCATCTGGAAGTACTGGGAGATGGATGGCGCCCCGCTAGGATTCACCATCCCCAAGGAAGGGCTCATCGCCTTCCCGATCTACGTGCAGATCGTCAAGGGCAGCACACCCGAGCAGATCCGCGTCGCCGAAGAGATCATCAACGAGCTCCTGACTGCGGAGAACAACGGCCGGTACGGCCGGCTGACGTTTGGCATCCCCTCGGTCACCGACGCCGAGTTGTCCGAGACGGTGCGGAGCATCCTCAATCCCAAGCTGCTGGAGAACGCGATCTGGCTCGACTGGGCCACGATGGGCCAGAAGACCAGCGAGTGGCGCCAGCGTTGGGAGCGGGAAGTCAAGTCACGGCTCTAGCCTGCCCCACCCGTAGTGTTTCGCCGGGAGCCGCGCACAGCGGCTCCCGGTTTCGCTCCAGGAGGCCCGATGACGAACCCGCAGGCCCGGGCGCACGGCGCTGAGGTCGAGGCACGGAGTATTACCAAGCGATTCGGCCGTGTCGTCGCCGCGCAGTCGGTCTCGTTTGTGATCAGCGGGGGTGAGTTCTTCTCGCTCCTGGGCCCCTCCGGGTGTGGCAAGACAACGACGCTGCGGATCATCGGTGGGTTCGAAGTGGCCGATGAGGGCGAGGTGTTGATCGACGGCCGGCCGATGGGCAAGACCCCGCCCAACCGGCGCGAGACCAACATGGTCTTCCAGCGGCTGGCCCTGTTTCCGCACTACACCGTCTTTGACAACGTCGCGTTTGGTCTTCGCATGAAGCGTCTGTCGGAGGAGGACGTCCGGCGGCGCGTGGGCGACGCCCTCGACATGGTCCAGATGCCAGGCCTGGCCGCGCGGCGGATCAGCGAACTGTCTGGCGGCCAGCAGCAGCGGGTCGCCCTGGCCCGCGCGCTGGTCAATCGCCCGCGGGTCCTGCTCCTCGACGAGCCGCTCAGCTCGCTCGACCTCAAGCTGCGGCTGCAGATGCAGGAGGAGCTCAAGCGCCTGCAGCGGGAGCTGGCGACGACGTTCATCTATGTCACCCACGATCAGGGCGAGGCGCTGGCCATGAGCGACCGCGTCGGGGTGATGGACGGCGGCCGTCTGCTCCAGGTGGGACCCCCGATGGACATCTACGAGCGTCCCACGACGCGCTTTGTGGCCAACTTCATCGGCGATGCCAACCTGATCGACGGTACCGTCGAAGCCCTGGGTGACGGGACGGTCATGGTCCGCGCCGGCCGGCACCTGGTGGGCGCGCGGCGTGCGGGGTGGGAACAGGTGGGAACGCGGTTGACCGTGTGCGTGCGGCCCGAGCGCATCCATGTCGGGGACCGCGGCGCCGCACCGGACACGCTGTCGGGACGCATCGAGGACCGTGCCTTTTCGGGACACATGATCACGTACCGGCTGGCGCTGGACGACCACCGCCTCCACGCCGCGGTCCCCTACCAAAGCGGCACACCCCTGTATGCGATTGGGGACGAAGTGTGGGCGACCTGGGATCCACAACAGGCGGTCGTGGTCGCGAACGAATGAAGATCGCCGGCACGACCGCCCTGGCCCTGCTGGCCCCGGCCATGGGGTTGATGCTGATCCTCTATGTCATCCCCTTGGGCTTTTACTTCGTCAACTCGTTTCACTTGTTCCGCGACGGCCGCATCCTGCCCATCTGGACCCTGCAGACGTACGTGAACTACTTCACCGACGCGTTCTCGTACAAGATCATCGGCGAGTCGGTCCAGCTCTCGCTGCTCGTGACGGTGCTGGCCATCATGATCGGCTACCCCGTCGCCTACGCGCTGCACACGCGGGTCCGGGGGTCGGGCATGCGGGCTGTCGTGTCACTGCTACTCTTCTCACCGCTCCTGGTGAGCGTGGTCGTGCGCACCTACGGATGGTTCATCCTGCTGGCCAGTCAGGGGCTGGTGAACACCACACTCCGCGCCGCGGGCGTCCTCACTGAACCCCTCAGCCTGCTGTTCAACTTTCGCGGGGTCGTGATCAGCCTCACACACATCATGCTGCCGTTCGTCATCTTCCCTATCTACAGCGTCATGGGACGGCTGGACCAGTCCCTCAAGGAAGCCGCCAACGACCTGGGCGCCGGCTGGTGGCAGGCGTTTGTGCGCATCACCCTGCCGCTGACCATGCCCGGGGTGGTCGCCGGCGCGCTCATCTGCTTTACGCTGGCGCTCAGCGCCTTCGTCACGCCCCGGCTGCTGGGTGGGGGCCGGGTGCAGGTCCTGCCGCTGATGGTTTACAACAACACGGTCGAGATCAACTGGCCGACCGGCGCGGTCTCGGGCCTCACGCTGCTCCTGCTCTCGATCGCGGCGGTGTGGGCGCTGAACGCCGTCCTAAAGAAGCTCCCCAGCGTATGAGCACCCTCGTCGGGGAGCGCGAAGTCCGCTCGGAGGCTCGGGAAGCCTGGGCACAGGGCGTGCGCGACGCCCTGCTGCGGACGACCCTGGCGGTGGGTGTGGGGTTCATTCTGCTGCCGCTGGTGATCGTCATCGTCTACTCTTTCAGCAGCGTCGCCTATGGCGTCTTCCCGCCGCCGGCCCTGTCGCTCAAGTGGTACGGGCACCTGCTCACGCTGGCGCCGTTCCGCGAAGCGTTTGCGCGCAGCGTCGCCATCGCCACGGCCGCCACGGCCGCCGCGCTGATCTCGGGCCTGTTGGGCGCCCTGGTGCTGGTCCGCGCGCGCTTCCCCGGGAAGGAACTGCTGCGGGGCTTCCTGCTCTCGCCGATCGTGATGCCCAAGATCGTGCTGGGCGTGGGCTGGTTCATCTTCTTCGCCCGGTTGGGCCTCCAGGGCGGTATCGTCCCGATCACGCTGGCGCACATCATCGTCGTCCTGCCATTCATCATCAACATCCTGGCCGCCAACCTAATCGGGCTCGACGTCTCGCTGGAAGAGGCCGCGCAGGACCTGGGCGCGTCGGGACCGACGGTGCTGTGGCGCATCGTCCTCCCACAGATTCGCTCGGGCCTGATCATCAGCGGCCTGCTGGCGTTCATTGTGTCGTTCGACCAGGTCGAGTCTTCGATCTTCCTGACCCGCGGCGAGAACAACACGCTGCCCATCGAGATGTTCCTCTATATGGAGAAATGGCAGGATCCAACCATCGCGGCGCTCTCGACCTTGCTGATCTTGTTCGCGGGCGTCGTGGTTGCCGCCGCGCTACTCGTGGCGCGGGGAACCGACCTCCGGCGGATGATCACCCGGTAACGCACACGGAAGGAGCCCCTCACATGGAGTTTCAGGACCAGGTCGTCATGATCACGGGCGCGGGCGGCCGGCTCGGTCGACCGTGCGCGTTGGCCTTCGCGGGCCAGGGCGCGCGACTGATCGTCACCGACGTCGCGCCGGACCGCCTGGAGGCGACCGCCGCGGCACTCCGGGGCGCCGGCGCGCGGGTCGCGGCCGTGCCGGCCGATGTCCGCGACGAGGGGGCCGTCGAGCGCCTCGTCGGGGATGGCACGCGGGCGCTCGGTCCAATCGATGTCCTGGTGAACTTCGCGGCGTACGTGCCCACGACGTTCGTTGTGGACGCGACGGTGGAGGAATGGGACCGCGTCTTTGACACGAACGTCAAGGGGACGATGCTCTGCTGCCGGACCGTCGCCCGTCAGATGATCGCGCGCGGCGCCCGGGGGAGCATCGTCAACATCTCATCAGGCGCCTCCACCTCGGCGCGCGCCGGGGCGGCGCACTACTGCGGGTCCAAGGCCGCCGTGAACATGCTGACCGAAGTCATGGCCGTCGAGCTCGGCTCCCACGGCATCCGGGTGAACGCCATTGCGCCCGGCTTGATCCTCGATCACGTGCTTTCAAGGCCGGAGGACGCGACCCACCCCTATCTCCGCGACATGGTGAAGGCGACGCCGCTGGGCCGCACCGGCACCGGCGAGGACATCGCGAACGCGGCCATGTTCCTGGCCTCGCCGCGCGCCAAGTGGGTGACGGGGGAAGTCTTCTACGTCACCGGCGGCGCCCACTGCGGCCGCACGCACATGGCGGTGGCGCGGGGACTCACCAGAACCCCCTAGTCGATCCGCAGGCTGATATCCCCACGCGCGGAATGGCGGGGGGGATCAGCCCTGAGCGGTCCCGGCGATCTCCGCGAGATTCGCCCAGGCCATCTGCCGGCGGCCTGCCTCGATCTCATGGATGATCCGCAGCAGTCGGTGCGCGCGGGGCGCAGTCTGCCCTGCCTGGTCCGCGGCTTCCAGGAGTGAGCCCAGGATGGGCCCGGCCTCCGTGGGACACCGGCGCACGGCCAGGTCGCGCCACACGCCGGTACGCTTTGCGATGCCCCGCTTCCAGTACACGACCTGAGCATTCCACGCCACGCCAGCCTGCGGGGTCTCCGCACCGTGGCTCAGGTCGAGGGGGTTGAACCCGTCCACGGGCTCGACGCTAACCGCCAGCGCGGTCGCAACACGCCCGGCCTCGGCTACCAGCGCCGCGAGCGCCCTTCGGCAGTCGGCGCGCGCCAAGATGTCCACGACATCGGCATCAACCGTAGCGGTCGCCATGTAGATCGTGCTCAGCATGAGCTTGCCCCACAAGAAACCCTGGATGTTGCCGGTGGCTTCGGCGGGATGGAAGTCGGAGAGGACCCGTACCAGCGCCTGCACCCGTGGGGTGATCCGGCCATCCAGTTCACCGACCCGCAGCGACGCCGGGCCACTGTAGACGAGGCGGCCGGGGCGGTCGTAGTAGCCGCCAAAGGTCAGGAACGCACCGATCGTGCGCTCCAGGCCGACCATCGAGGCGATCTTGGCTTCCTCCAGTCCGTTCTGCATCGAGACGACATAGCCGTCTGGGGTGAGCAGCGGCACCAGGGGTTCGAGCGCCTCGCGGGTGTGCAGCGTCTTGACCGCCAGGATCAGAACCGGGATCGGCCCGGGCACCGCGTCGGGGAGATAGACCGGCGGCCGCACGGTGAACTCGGCCGCACCCGCAATCACGAGGCCGTCCCGCCGGATCGCCTCGACATGGTCGCGGTCGCGCTCGACGAACTGCACCCGGTGCCCGGCGCGCGCCAGGTGCGCGCCGGTGATGCCGCCAATCGCGCCGGCGCCGATGATGGTCAGGTCCACGGCAGACCTCCTCGAGGACAGGGGTTCATTCCCACAGCCCAGAAACCCCTCTCGCTGTGGCGACCACGATGCGGCAGTGCGCCAACTGTGGATTCGAGAATCTCGCCGTCGCCCGGTTCTGCGCCAACTGCGGCCGGCCCTTGGACGAGGCGCAGACCGCGGGTCCGATTCTCTCGGCGGAAACCCGCAAGACGATCACCGCGATCTTCTTCGACCTGGTCGGCTCCACCGGACTGACCGAGCGACTCGACCCGGAAGAGGCGCGCGCGGTGGTGGGCCAATTTTACGCTGCCGTGCAGGGTGTCGTCGAGCGATTCGAGGGGACCATCGCCAACCTGCTGGGTGACGGCGTGCTGGCGGTCTTCGGGCTCCCGGCCGCGCACGAAGATGACCCCGAGCGCGCGGTACGCGCCGGCCTGGCGATGAAGGATGTCATGGCGAGTCTCAACGCCGATCTGGCGGGCACCTTCGGGATCCAGCTGCAGGTGCGCGCGGGGCTCAGCACCGGAGAAGTGGTCGCCGCGTCGGGGTCCACCTTCGACCGCGACTTCCTCATTTCCGACGCCGTCACGACCGCCGCCCGCATCCAGCAGACTGCGATGCCGGGCTCGGTCGTCGTAGGAGCACGCACCTATCGCCTGACGCACAATGCGATCACCTACCGCGAGCTTCCGGTCATGGATGTGAAGGGCAAGACCGCGCCGCTGCGCGTGTGGGAAGCTGTTGCCCCAACCCCTGAGGGGCGTGACGCGCGCCCCGCCGATGGCCCGTTCATCGGTCGCGAGGAAGACCTCGCCCTCCTCCACCACGTGTTTGAGCGCGCCCGCGCCGACGCCCTGGTTCATCACGTCACGCTCCTGGGCCAGCCGGGCGTCGGGAAGAGCCGTCTCCTGCGGGAGTTCCTCCGCCGGCTGGCGGATGCCGGGACAACACCCGTCGTGCTGCGGGGGCGCAGCCTGGCCTTCGGCGGACAGATCGGCTACCACGCGCTCCTTCAGATCCTCCGAGAAACAAGCGGCCTGCTCGACACGGACCCACCCGAACTCGTGCGGCAGAAGGTCGCGCAGTGGCTGGGAGATACGGTCCCCGGACAGACGGGCCTCATCGAAGGACTGATGCTGACCTTCGGCGGTGATGGGGGAACCGACGACCCCGGGCGAATGCGCGAGGCGCTCTTCAACGCGTGGCGGCGGCTGGTGAACGGTCTGGCGGCCGGGCAGCCGGTCGTATTGATCCTCGAGGACGTCCACTGGGCCGACGAGGGCCTGCTCGACCTGATTCAATCAATGAGCGACGGCCGCGACGGCGCGGCCCTGCTGATCGTGTGCCTGGGGCGTCCGGAGCTCCTGGAACGCCGACCGGGATGGGGGGCGGGCTCCCGCAACACCCTGGCCCTCGACCTGCAGCCGCTGCGTGCCGATCAGACGGCCCGATTGGTCGAGTCGCTGGCCGGCGACCGAATGCCCGTGGAGACCTCCCGCCGCATCGCGGAGCGGGCTGAGGGGAACCCGCTCTTCGCGGAGGAACTCGTGCGGATGCTCACCGAGGGGCAGACCGGCGGTCCCACCGGCGGCGCGGTCATCCCGGACACCGTGCAGGCGGTGATCACCGCGCGCATCGACCGGCTGCCGGCGGATGAGCGCCGAGCCCTACAGGCCGCCGCGGTCATCGGGCGGGCGTTCTGGGGCACCGCCGTGGCACAGCTCAGCGGCACCTCCGCCGATGATACGGTGAGGGTGATCGACGCGCTCGTCCGCAAGGATCTGGTCTTCGCGCATCGGCAATCGGCGATCGCCGGCGAGCGCGAGCTTGCCTTTCGCCACATCCTGACACGCGATGTCGCCTACGGGATGCTGCCGCGCACGCAGCGGCAGCGCGCCCACGCCGAGGCCGCGCGGTGGCTCGAGAGCCGCCTGGGCGAGCGGACCGAGGAGTCGATCGAGATCCTTGCCGAGCACCTGCGCATCGCGGGAGACGACGCGAGGGCCGCGGTCTACCTGCGCCGCGCCGGCAGCAAGGCCCGGCGCCTGTACGCCAACGCCGACGCCGTCCGCCTGTTCGATCAGGCGCTGGAGACGGCGAAGCGCGCGAACCGCGCCGGGGATCTCCCACACCTCTACCTGGAACGCGGCGAGGTCCAGGAACTCCGCGGCACCTACTCGGCGGCACTGGCGGACTTCGAGGCGGCGCTCGCGGGCGCGCGGGAGGTCGGTGATCATGCGCTGGAGGCGGTGCTCGAGAATCGCATCGGCCGGATCCATCACCGCGAGGTCCGGATGGAGGACGCGGAGCACCACTTCCGGCGTGCGGTGGACCTGGCACGTCAGAGCGGCGATCGGATGACGCTCGGCGGCTCGCTGGTCGACCTGGCCACCGTCGCGTGGGATCGGGGGAACACGCCAGTGGCGGATCAGATCCTGACCGAAGGCGCCGACATCCTTCGGCAGGAGCACGACCACTCAGGTCTGGCGCGCGCATTGAACCTCCGCGGCATGGTGCACATGGCTATGGGGGATCTCGATCAGGCCATCGCGGGTGTGAGGGAAGCCCTGCTGGCCGCTCGGCAGGCGGGCGACAAGTCACGCGAGGCCACAAGCGAGAGCTATCTCGGTATCATTCACTTCTGGGCGGGGCGCCCGCGGATCGCGATCGAGCACTGCCACGCGGCCCTGGCGCTGGCCGAGACCATCGGCGACCGCCGGCGTGCGCTGTACGCAAGGGAGTTCCTGGCGATCATCTACGGTGGGATCGGCGAGTGGGGTGAGAGCCTCCGACTGACCGAAGAGCTCCGCCAGACCGCCGCCGAGGTCATGCCGCAAGAGGTTCCTTACATCTACCTGTTTCTCGGCCAGGTGTACGACGCCATCGGCGATCGCGTGCGCGCCCGCGACGCGTTTCACCAGAGCGCGACGTCCCGGCCCCACGGCCTCGCGGCGGGCGCGGCAGCCCTTGCCGCCCGGATCGACGGGGACCTCACGGCACTCAACAGGGCGATCGATACGTTCCTTGCGCTGCCGATCGAGGCGTTCGCCCCCAATGTCGCGCTGGTCGCGCTACCCCTCGGGGAAGGACTGCTGGACATCGGGCGTCTTGCCGACGCCCGAGCGATGCTGGCGGCGCGCCGCGGCCTGGTCGAACGGCTCAACAACCCCGCGTTCACCGGCGGGCTGGCGATTCTCGATGCGCGTCTGGCGGCCGCCGACGGCGACCTGGAGGGTGCGCGGGCGTTTCTGAATGAGGCGCTCCGGGCTGGGCGCCTGGCCGAGGATGCGCACATCGTCAGGCGCGGGCTGGAACTGCGGGTCCAGCTCTTCAACCATGCGGAGGACCGGCAGGCGCTGCGCGATTTGTTGGCCCGACTCGCCGCGTCGCTGTCCGATGATCTGCGCGCGATCTTCCTGACGAGCCCCCGTGTGACCCCTTACCTATAACGCCATCGTGCGATCCCGCCGCACCCACCGGCCTCGGCCGCGCGGCGCGGTGACCTGCCCGTCCTCGAGCACGACCTCACCGCGGCTGATCGTGTAGATCGGCCACCCCTGCACCTCCCGGCCATCGTAGACCGAGTACCCAGCCTTCGAGCGCATCGTGGCGCCCTGGATTGCGCGGCGCGCATCGGGATCCCAGACGAGGAGATCGGCGTCCGAACCGATGGCGATGGTGCCTTTGCGGGGGTAGAGACCAAACAGCTTCGCGGTGTTCGTGGACGTGAGTTCAACGAAGCGGGATAGCGAGAGACGCCCAGTCCGCACGCCCTCGGAAAACAGCATGGGCATCAGGGTCTCGAGATCGGCGACCCCCGGCCGGACCGTCGTGATGTCGAGCGCGGGATCGAGCTTCTGACGCAGGCTCCAGGGCGCATGGTCGCTGCACAGGCACTGAATGTCACCGCTGCGGAGGCCATGCCAGATGGCGTCGGTATCGGCTGCATTGCGCAGCGGTGGATTGCCAACGTACTTGGCAGCGTCCGGCTGGTCGAACACCGCCCTCGTCAGGTACAGGTAGAGCGGGCGGGTCTCGACGTAGACGGGCAGTCCCTGCGACCGGGCGCGCCGGCATGTGTCCAGCGCCGCGGCCGACGAGAGGTGCACGATGTAGATCGGTGCGCGGGTGGCCCGGGTGAACGCGATCGCCCGCTCCACCGCGGCCGACTCCGTGTAGTCTGGGCGGCTGTCGGGATAGTGCCGCGGCGCCCCGAGCCCCTGCGCCACCAGGTCCTGGCAGACGCAGCGGATCAACGCGCCGTCTTCGCAGTGCAGCATCGTGAGCACACCGGCCGACGCGGCCGTCCGCATCGCCTGCAGATAGGCGTTCACGTGGGCGTCGAAGTGGTCGAGGACCATGAAGATCTTCACGCTCGTATGGCCTTCGGCCGCCAGGCCCGGGATCTCGGCCCGCACCGGCTCCTCCGGGTACATCAGCACCGGGTGCAGGATGTAGTCGATCGCCGCGTCGCTCTTCGCGGCGGCGAGATCGCGCTCCAGCGCGTCCCGGAGGCCCTCGCCACGGCGCTGAAAGGTCATGTTGCCGACGGTGGTCACGCCGCCCGCGATCGCCGCCTGGGAACCGCTGTAGAAGTCGTCCACCCAGCGCTCGACGCCGGGCGCCGGCTCGATGGGCGACGTCAGGTGTACGTGGACGTCCACGCCGCCGGGGAAGATGTAGGCGCCCCGGGCGTCCAGCGCGCGGCGGCCGGTCAAACCCGAGCCCAGTTGCGCAATCTTCCCGTCCTGGATGCCCACGTCGGATGTACCCAGGCTCCCGGCGGTGACCACCGTGCCGCCTTTGATCACGAGATCAAGCATCGCCCGTCACCGCCGGCCGTCCCTTTGCGCCTGTGGCGCGCGGATGCGCGACCAGCGCAGCCAGGCGAGACTCCCGTCGGGATGGCGGAGGATCCACGTTCGTGACACCAAAGCCGGCGACGTGTTCCTGCCCATCGTGGAGCACGCCCACGGCGACGCCGGGCACGTGCCAACGTGTCATAGACTCGGTGACCCTCTCACGCAACGGCTGCAGCGATGCCTCGGGCGGCATGCATGAGGGCTTCCGCGAGCGGGGAGGTTTCCCTTGAGTGCTGCGCACGCGACGCAGCCGGGGCTACGAGGCCGTCAGGGACTCGTAGAGGACGACGATCCGATGGACCACGATCGGATGCAGTTCCAGGGCATCGGCCTTGGCGACCCGACAGGGCCGGGGGTCCTCCTCACCCCAGGGCGTGATCGTGAGGCCCGCACCCACGGAAAGGGTCTGGGGCAGCAGGAGCACTGCTCCACGCTCGCTCGTGTCTTCCGTAATCGCCCAGACCTTGATCGAGCCACACTCAACGTGCGCGGGCAGCGGGCGCCGCTGGCCCTGGCGGCCCTGCCGGTAGGTTCCCCACAGCGCGCGGGGATTGAGCAGGCGCCACGACGACTTCCGGTCGTGGATCAGCTTGCTGCGCGCGTACGGGATGACCAGGTTCGCGAGGAAGGTCACGCTGTCGGGATGCAGATGCTCGAGCCGCATGCCCACGTGCCGGCCCTCGGGCGTTTCATGAACATACGCCACCCGACCCTGCAGGCCCACGCGGTCGTCGAACCACAGGAACTGAATCCACACGCGGTCGACGTCAAACTCGATGTCGGGCACGAGGAGGCCGACACCGCGCTCGCTGATGTCGACCAGCGCACCGATCCCGACGTGCCCTTCTTCCGTAGCGTACCGGATTGGGACGGCCAACGGCACACGCGGGACACCGCGACGATCCATCTCGGGGTGTCGAGCCGAACGCAGCATGTTGGCCATCTGGGCTCTGACGCTTGGCGAGGCGCTGGCACGGCCGTACGACTTCACGGGTGACCTCCGCCGTCCGGTGTGGGGCGCGACGTCCCACCCGATGGAATCATTCCCCACTGCGGGACCAGACAGACGGAGAACGTGCGCGCAGCTCAGACGCTGGCGGTCTTGATCGCTTCCCGCACGATGTCAACGATTCGATCCACTTGCGCTTCGGTGATGACCAGCGGGGGCGCCACACACACCGTGTCGCCGATTGGGTAGTCAGCGGTGTGTGCGGCGCGGATCCGGGAGATCAGGCCGCGCTTACGTGTCTCGGCCAGGACGCGCGCGCCGAGTCCGACCGCCGGGGCCTTGGTCGCCTTGTCGTCGACCAGCTCCACCCCGCACATGAGCCCCAGCCCGCGCACATCCCCCACGCGGGGCAGGTCGCGGAGCGTCTGGAGCCCGGCCAGCAGGCGCGCCCCCATGGTCGCGGCCCGCTCAACCAGCCCTTCGCGCTCGATGATCTCGAGGTTGCGCAGGCCAACGGCGCAGCAGGTGGGATGGCCGGAATACGTGGCGGCGTGCATGAAGCGCTCGGTCAGCGGTGCGTCGAGGATCGCCCGATGCACGTCGCGGGAGACGATCACGCCACCGAGCGGGAGATACGCGCTCGTGATGCCCTTGGCGAAGGTCACGATGTCGGGCTGGGTACCCCAGTGCCCCAGCGCAAACCACCGTCCGGTGCGGCCAAAACCCGTGATAATCTCATCGGCGATGAACAGCACCTGATGACGGTCACAGATCTCTCGGATACGGGGAAAGTAGTCCGGGGTCGGTGGGATCACACCGCCGGCGCCGATGACCGGCTCCGCGAGAAAGGCCGCGACCGTATCTGCCCCCTCCCGCTGGATGGCCTCCTCGAGCGCCTCCGCGCCGGAGCCCGGGTACCGGTAGGGGTACGATGGCACGATGTGCACAAACCCGGGCACGGTCGGCGCAAACATCCGGTGGAAGGCCGGGATCCCGGTCGCGCTCATCGCGGCCATCGTCAAACCGTGATAGCCGTGGTAGCGCGCAATGATCTTGATCTTGCCGGGTTTCCCCTGCCGCCGCCAGACGTATCGGGCGATCTTGAAGGCCGACTCGTTCGACTCGGCGCCGCCGGTGGTGAAGTACACGCCGCTCATGTTGGAATACGCCAGGCTGAGCAACCGCTCGGCCAACCGTACCGCCGGCTCGTTGGTCAGCCCGACGTACGCGGACGTGAACGCCAGACGCCGCATCTGCTCGGCGGCGACGTCGGCCAGCTCCCCCCGGCCGTGGCCGGCGTTGACGTTCCACAGCGAGGAGAGACCATCAATGTACTCGCGCCCATCGGCATCGCGGAGCATCACGCCTTGACCTGCGACCAATACGAGCGGGGTCTGGTGCTCGGCGGGATGGTGCAGCGGGTGGATCAGATGGGCCTGATCGGTCTGAATCAGGGGCTTCGCACTCGTTCGCGTGTCCATGTCCACTCCTCTGGCTGACAGCCATCATCGGTATCGTACCACGGCTGGCGAGACCGCTACTGTAGTGAGAGCGTATCCACCCGCCGGCCGGCCTGGACCACCACCCCCACCCGCTGCAGACAGGCGATGTCCGCCAGCGGATCCCCGTCCACGCTGATCACGTCGGCGAGCTTGCCCGGCTCCAGGCTGCCGACCTGGTCTGCCATCCCGATCGCCTCCGCGGCTCGGCGGGTCCCCGCGAGAATGGCATCGTGGCGATCCGCACCCCACTCGACCACCTGCGCGATCTCCCACCACATTAGACCGTGCATCGAGTCGGTGCCCAGCGCCCACTTGACACCACTGGCCAGCACGTCTTTGAAGTTCTCCTGGGATTTCTGGCGTGACTCAAGCAGCTTGGCCATGATGGACGGGACGTGCGCGTCGCCCTTCTCGATCCCGTCGGGATGGCCGGAGACCGCGTTGTTGGTCACCAGCCAGATACCGCGGCGGCGCATTTCGACCAGATCGTCGAGCTCGCACAGCTTGCCGTGCTCGATCGTGTCCACGCCGGCTTCGATGCAGATACGCACCCCCGGGCCGCCGTGCGCGTGGACGGCGACGGGCTTGTTGTTGCGGTGCGATTCGTCCACACACACCTCGACCTCGTGGCGTGAGTACGCATACCAGCGCGCCGCGGTCCCCTTGCTCGAGACGCCACCGGTCATAAACAGCTTGGTCAGGTCGGCACCGGCTGCAACGTTCTCGCGGATGTGCTTGCGGATCTCGTCCTCCCCATCAGAGAGCGTCAGGGCTGCGCCATGGCCGTTGCTGGCGTTGATCGGGCGCGCGGCCACCTTCAGGCGTGGGCCGGGGATCCGGCCGTCGGCGATGGCAGACCGCAGCTCGATGTCTATGAAGTGCTCCTCCCCGACCACCCGCAGCGTGGTCACGCCCGATTTCAGATCGGCGCGTAAGTTGCCCACGGCCCGCACAACCTGCCGGGCCGGGGGATGAAAGAGCTGGCCGGTCTGGTCACCCAAGCCGGGGATGATAGAGCAGTGTGAGTGCGCGTCCACCAATCCCGGCAGGATCGTCTGGGCGCCGCAGTCGATGACCTGGGCGCCGTCGGGCACCGCCACGTCGGCCTGGCGACCGACGGCCTTGATCCGGTCGCCCTCCACGAGCACCACACCTTGATCGATGGGAGGCCGCCCCGTCCCGTCGATGATGCGCCTGCCTTTGATCGCGATCAACACGCTGGTCACCTCAGGGCAGCTCGCCCGCGAGAATCCTGCTGAGTTTCGCTGGATCGATGTTGCCTCCAGACACCACGCACACCACCTTGCCGCCTCCAGCCTTGCCCGCCAGCGCCGCGGCCACCGGCGTTGCGCCCGCACCTTCGGCGACGATGTGATTGCGCTCGACCAGCAGCCGGATCGCCGCGGCCACGTCCGCCAGGGTCATCACCAGCGAGCCGTCCAGCAGGCGCGCCAGACGCGGCCACATCTCCGGCAGCACGAACGGTGCGCCGATACCGTCGACAAAACTCGGCGTATACGTGATCTCTCGCGGCGCCCCGGCCGCGAGTGCCGCAGCGAACGGGGCCGCCGTCTCCACCTCGCCCGCGAAGAGGCGGGTCTGCGGCCGCAGGGCCCGGACGGCCGAGGCGATCCCGGTACTCAATCCGCCGCCGCCGAAGGGGATGACCACGGCATCGACATCCGGGAGGTCTTCGAGGATCTCCAAACCGATGGTGCCGTTCCCTGCCATCACCGCCGCATCGCTGACCGGGTGGACGAAGTGGCCGGACAGACCCGCGTAGCGGCGGACCTTCAGCACGTTCATCCACTCCGCGAACGGTACCTTGACGATCGCCGCGCCCAGTCGCCGAATCGCGGCGAGCTTCGCGTCAGGCGCGTGATCGGGCACCACCACACTGCACGGCACGCCCATGCGCCGCGCGTACCAGGCCACGCCCTGCGCCATGTTGCCCGCGCTGGCAGTGTAGACACCCTGTGCCAGGGCGTCTCGTCCGGCCAGCAGCATGGCGTTGCCGGCGCCCCGCATTTTGAACGAGCCGATCGCCTGCAGATTCTCCAGCTTCAGGTAGATCTCCGCGGGCGCGCCGTCAAGGTTGAGGCGCACCAGTGGCGTGCGCAGGAGCGTACCGGCAAGGCGCTCGCGCGCAGCGCGGATGTCCTCGAGCGGGACGGGAACGATCGGTCGCCTGCGGCTATAGCAGCGGCTGAAACACCAGGGAGTTCTTGGTGAAGATCGGGATCAGCACCCGGTTGCGCCGGCTATCGTAGCCGATGTCGGCCGGCGACGGTACGTTTGGTACGACCACCGTGGCCTGACCGTCGCGCGCGACACGGAACACCGCGGACCCGCCCCAAGACGAGATCAACATCGCCCCACCCGGCACCAGCTCGACGCCATCGAGCCCGCCGGCCGGCATCCGGCGCACGTCGCGGCGCTCGCCGCCCGCGAGGGCATACACTTCGCCGATATCGCTAAACGTGACGATGAACGGCCGGCCGTCCGGCAGCACGGTGACCCCGTTGGGCCCGTTGAGTTCGCGGCTCTTCGCGACCGTGGTCAGCCGGCCCATGCGGTCGATGCGGTACACCGCGTCGGTGCCGGAGGGACTGAAGTCCGGCTTGAGCCCGCTGTCCGTGACGTAGACGGATCCATCGGGCCCGGCCGCCAAATCGTTGAGGAACGTGCTCCCCGGCACGTTGATCGAGCCCACAAATTGACCCGTCCTTCGGTTGAAGATCCGCACGGCGGTGATGTCGCTCACATACAGCCGGTCGCCGACGATCGCCATGCCCTTGGGAGCGTTCAGGCGCACGCCGGGCCGGGTTCCGTCGATCCATTTGAGCACGAGGCCCCGGCCGCTCGGCGCGACCCGCGAGATGAATCCGTTGCCGTCGACCCCGGTCGGATTCCCGTTGATGTTGGCCACGAGGTAGACGTCGCCGGCCCGGTCGTAGAGAATCGACTCCGGCGTCTGCAGCCCCACACCCTGCAGGGTGATGGCCATCGGCGCGCCGACCGCGCCCTGGGTCATGGCCAGCCCTATCGAGACGAGCAGGAACACCCACACGCTCACCGACAGCGCCCGCATACACCGCCTCCGCATCAATGGAATCGAGCCCGGTGAGGAATACGATTGGCGGTCCCGGGCCCGGTCCCTCCTGGGGACCGGGCCGGGGAACCGTCTGGCTGGGTCGGGCGGGGGAGCGCCTTACAGACCGCGCGCGAGCAACACGCCTGTGATCAGCCCTCCGAGGACCGTGGCGATCACGATGGCGCGCACGGGCAGGGCCCGACCCGGTGGCTGCTGCCGCTGCTGCTGCAGCCACCACATGAAGTCCGCATCCTGGCTCAGGTCACGGGCGTGGGAGACCTGGAAGGGGTAGTCGCCGTCCACCGGGACGCCTTCGCGGTTGATGGGGGCCTGCGCGTCCTGGTCATCGAGCACCGGCGTCTCGTCAACGTGTCTGGGTGTCTCATCAACGAAACGCGGTGCCTCCTGCTTGAGCGTGTGACCGTTTGAAGATCCGGCCGCTGCCCCCAACAGCCCTTCCGCCGGGGCGTGCGTACCCGCGGACGCGGGCAATTCGTCGTCCGCCGGCACTTGATAGGTCAGCAGTGACTCCGTCATGGGATCACCCTGAAAAATACGATCCAGCGTCGCCGTCGTGGTCACGGTCCACGGCTTGACTACCTGGTGGCGCCGCGGGCGACCGCCCGCGGCGATTTCCCATCCGTCGACCGCGTGATCCACCGCGGGCCCCCCGGTGAGGGCCGGCACCCCCACCTGAAGGGGACCCGCAGCTCCGGCAGCGGGCTCCTGATCCGTCTCATCCGCTAGGGCAGGGGGCGCATCGCGCCGGGCCTGCCGGAATTCTCGCTCAACCGCGTTGACCGTGCGAATCTTCGGCCACAGACTGGATGGAAACCGGTAGAACGTGAGACACGACGCCAGGTCGGCCTCGAGACTGTTCACCGCCCGGTGCCCATGCTTCAGCCACCGCGCGCGCCACTCCCGGAACCGCGCGACCGCGGCGTCCAGATCCGGCGCCGTGAAGATCTGGCGTGCCTCCGACAGGCAGGCGGCCCGAAATTGAGCATCGACCTTTCGGGCCAGGGTGAGCAGCCGGTGGGCTACGCTGATCTGGAGCGGCGCATCGGGGAAGATCGTCTGCACGGCGCTCAGGAGCGCGGGGTGGTCGTCACAGCAGACCAACCGCAACTCACGGCCGACCCCGCGGGACCTCAGGTCCCGCAGGAACGTGCACCACGCTCGCTCAGTCTCGCGGGCAACGGGCCGCAGGGACAGCGGCACGAGACTGCCGTCTTTGGCAATCGCCAGGGCGCAGAGGATGGCCTCCTTCGACCGGCGGGGTTGCGGGCGGCGCAGACCGTCGAGCAGGAGGTAGATGAGGTCCGCTCGCTCCCGGATGGGAACGACCGAACCGATCGGGTCAGCGCTGCCGCCAGCCATGATCTTCTCCAGACGACGGCATGCAAAAAGGCTGCCGTCGAGTCTTACCGGCAGCCCAGCTGACCGAGATGGCCCTGTGGCTTTGCGTCCCCGGATTGCTCCGGGTTTGCCTTTTTCGGTTTCGTATGGTGGGTCGCGTCTGCGAACCCAACAGTGTTTTTGCCCAGAGCCCACACGCGCTAGACATCGAGGTGCGGCGGACGTTTTTTCACCAAATTTTTCGGCCCGAGAGAAGGGAATTCCACCCCGGACCCAAATAGACGACCACATGGATCAGCCCACGCACCACCGGACCGGGGGCCGCAGCCCGCTCTTTGCAGCGCTGCGGCGGGCCATGCGGATGGCCACGGCGGCCAATACATCCGGGGCCCCACCCGTCGAAGACCTGATCGGACTGCACGAAGCGCGCCTGACCCGTCGGAGATTCCTCCAAACTTCCGCCGTAGTTGCCACGACCCTCGGGGCCCGCACCCTCATCGGGCCGCTCGGTCCCGCGGTCTGGGGTGCGGCAGCCCGGCCCGGTGCGCGTGTGGCGATCGTCGGTGGGGGCGTGGCCGGACTCAACGCCGCCTATGTACTACGAAAGGCCCGGATCCGGGCTACTGTCTACGAAGGGGCTCAGCGCACGGGTGGTCGGATGTTTTCACGACCAGGGGCTCTCGCCCCAGGACTGGTCACGGAGTTTGGCGGCGAGTTCATCAACACCGACCATACCGACGTGCTGGCGCTGGTCAAGGAGTTCGATCTCCCGCTGATGGACATGGAGGCGCCTGGTGAAGCAAATCTAACGAACGCCTACGTCTTCGGCGGGCAACACTACACCGAGGCCCAGATCATCGAAGCCTTCAGGCCGATCGCCAGGCGCGTCGCCGCGGACGTGGATCGCCTACCCGATCCGATCGACTTCCAGCATCCCGGCGCCGCGGCCCTGGACCGCACATCGCTGGCGGAGTATCTGCAGCGGGTCGGCGCGACCGGGTGGATCGGCAGGCTCCTGGACATGGCGTACGTGACGGAGTTTGGGCTGGACGCCGGCGAGCAGTCCGCGCTGAACTTCATCACGCTGATCGGTACGGATCTCTCAGCGGGGTTCAAGATCGTCGGCGAGAGCGACGAGCGGTACAAGGTACGTGGCGGCAACCAGCAGATCGTCGATGGTCTGGCCCGCCGTCTCGACGGACAGATCAGGCTGGGCCACCGGCTGACCGCGATTCGCGGCCGGGGCCCGGGGTTCACGCTCAGCTTTGAGCGTCGCGGTGCGGGAGCGGTCGACGTCGCGGCCGCCGTCGTCATCATCGCGATCCCCTTCACCATCCTCCGTGAGGTGGAGATCAGCGTGCCCCTGCCGGCGTACAAGCGGCGGGCCATTCGGGAGCTTGGGTACGGAACCAACGCGAAGTTGATGCTCGGGTTGCTCGAGCGTCCCTGGCGCGCGCGTGGATTCTCGGGCGCCGCCTACTCTGACACCGGGTTCCAACTCTGCTGGGACAACAGCCGGGGCCAACCCGGGCCGGTCGGCGGGATCACGCTGTTCTCCGGCGGAAAACCGGGGCTGGAGGTGGGGCGCGGGACCGCGGACGAACAGGCGGCGCGACTGCTGCCCGGGGTCGATGGTGTGTTTCCGGGTGTCGTGGCGGCACGCAGCGGCACGGCGGCCCGCTGGCATTGGCCGACCTACCCGTTTACGAAGGCCAGCTATGCCTGCTACAAACCAGGGCAGTGGACCAGCATACGCGGAGCCGAGGGCACCGGGGTCGGCAACCTCTTCTTCGCCGGCGAGCACTGCAGCCTGGACTATCAGGGGTTCATGAACGGCGGGGCGGAGACCGGCAGGCTGGCCGCCGCCGCCGTGCTGCGCCGTCTCGGCCTCCGTCGCACCGGCTAGTCACCACCTGGCGTTTCTGGACAAGGCACAGCGGGTATGTGAGAGTGAGAGGGAGATCAACGTGCGCCCGCGCGCCGAGGCGCGGACACGAGATCGTAAGGAGGCCACCGACATGCACACTTGGCGAAGTGGTAGGAGTCTGACCTGGGTGCTCTGTCTCTGTCTGCTGGGCAGCCTGCTGCTGCCGGGCCCGGCGAACGCCAAGACCGCGCAACAGATCGATGCCGACGCGAACGCGGTGCTGGATCAATTCGTGAAACAGGTCCGGGGGTCCCGAGAGTTCCTCCAGAACGCCAAGGGAGTCCTGGTGTTCGCGGGCGTCATCAAGGCCGGTATCGGCATCGGCGGTGAGTACGGGGAAGGCGCGCTACGCATCGGCGGGAAGACGGCCGGCTACTACAGCCTCACCGCAGCGTCCATCGGGCTGCAGCTCGGCGCGCAAAAGAAGGACATCGTCATCGTGTTCCTGCAGGACAAGGCCCTCAAGGACTTCCAGTCTGCCTCGGGGTGGCAGGTCGGTGTGGACGGGTCAGTGGTACTGATCGACCTGGGCGCGGACGCCTCGATCGATACGACGAAGGCTAACAAGCCCATCGTGGGCTTTGTGATCGGCCAGAAAGGCCTGATGTACAACCTGACGCTGGAAGGATCGAAGATCTCGAAGATGCAAAGGTAGCCGGCACGCCCGCTGGACGTTCCTCAGGCGAGGAGCGCCACCACGCGGTCGAGGATGCGCTGAGCCACTTCGAACTTTGGGAGCAGCGGGAGCTCCTCCGGCTCGCTCTTCCCGTCGAGCAGCACGACACGATCGTCATCGGTCTCGAAGCCGCTGTCGGGTGCACTGACGTCGTTGGCCACGATGAGGTGCAGCCCCTTGGCGCGGAGCTTCTCGCGCGCGTTAGCGAGCAGATGCTCGGTTTCCGCGGCAAAGCCGACCTTGATAACCCGGCCGTCCACCGCCGCGAGGATGTCCGGGTTGGAACTCATCTCCACCACCACGGCGGCCGGACCCTTCTTCACCTTCTGCGGCGCCACGGTCGTTGGACGGTAGTCGCTCACGGCGGCGGCCATGATCAAGGCATCCGCGCCGCGGGTCGCCTGCAGCACCACCTCATGCATCTGCAGCGCGGTCGCCACACGGATGACGTCCACGCCGACCGGATCCGGCAGCGCCGTGGGCGCACTCACGAGCGTGGTGCGGGCGCCCCGATCGCGCGCCGCCTCGGCCAGGGCGTATCCCATCTTCCCGGACGAGCGATTGGTCACCACTCGGACCGGGTCGATGGGCTCGCGCGTGCCGCCCGCCGTCACCACGACCGTACGTCCGCGCAGATCGCCCGTCGTCCGTCCCAGGACCCACCGCAGGTGGCCGAGGATCTCCGGCACCTCGGCCATGCGCCCCCGGCCCGTGAGACCCGACGCCATGCGCCCCTCGACCGGCCCCACAAAGTGTGCACCGCGCCCGCGCAAACGCTCAACGTGCTCCCCGACGGTCGGGTGCGCGTACATGTGGGCGTCCATGGTCGGGACGATGACGAGCGGAGCCGGCGATGCCAGCACCGTGGTCGTCAGGACATCGTCGGCCAGCCCCAGCGAGAGGCGGGCCATCGTGTGCGCGGTGGCGGGGCACACGACAATGAGCGCGGCGCGGAGCGCGAGGGCGACGTGGTCCATCGCCACCTCGGACATGGGATCGAAGAGATCGGTGAGCACAGGACGATGGGTCAGCGCCTGAAAGGTCAGCGGCGTGATGAACCGCGCCGCCTCGCGCGTCAGCACGACGTCGACCTGGGCGCCGTGCTGAACCAGCTTGCTGCTCAGGTCCGCGGCTTTGAAGCAGGCAATGCTGCCGGTCACGCCCAGCACGAGGCTCTTGCCCTGCAGCACCGTTGGCATGGGATCTCCTCGTTACGGCGCCGCCGGGCTCATCTCGTAGACCATGCGTAGCCCCTGCAGGATGAGGTGTTCATTCACGACGGTAAAAACATCGGTCCGCGGAGCAATAAGGTGCACCAGCCCACCGGTCCCGACAACGCGCGCGTCCCGGCCGAGCTCTGCCTTGAATCGACGGACCATGCCTTCCACAAGGCCTACATGCCCAAGCACGACGCCGGACTGGATGGCCATGATGGTATTGCGGCCGATCGCGCTCTCCGGGACGGTCAACTGCACCCGCCGCAACTGTGAGGTGCTGGTAAAAAGCGCCTCGGCACAGACCTGGAGTCCCGGATGGATGGCGCCGCCGAGATAGTCCCCTTCAGCGGTGACGCCGTCGAACACCGTGGCCGTGCCAAACTCGACCACCACGACCGGGCCGCCGTACAGGCGAAAGGCAGCGGCGGCCGCGACGATCCGATCGGCGCCCACGTCCCCCGGCGGCTCGTAGTGAACACGCACCCCCGTCTCGACGCCGGGTCCCACCACCAGTGGGGTGGTCTTGAAGTAGCTCCGGCAGACTTCCTCAAAGACGGTGGTCAGCGGGGGGACGACGCTGCAGATCGCAATGGCCTGCACGCCGGACGGCTCGAGCCCGCGCATCTGCAACAGCGCGTGGAGCGTGGAGGCATATTCGTCCGCTGTGCGACGTGTGTCGGTGGCCATGCGCCACGACGCGATCAGCTCCTCGCCACGGAACGCGCCGAGCTTCACGTTGGCGTTGCCGATGTCCAAGACCAGCAGCATCTCGCGTCTCATTGTGCGGTCTTCAAACGTTCCAGCCCTACGGAAGCACCCGGACCGTCACGACCGCCGCGCTCACGCCTCTCTTGCCGTCCGAGACGACGTAGACGAAGCCGTCGGTGATGCCGGCCTGCGTGGGCCGGTAGGTGGCGACGGACCCGGTCAGCGTGATCGGCGCGCCCCGCGTGGACGTCGCGTACGGCAGGGAGAAAGCCAAACGGTCATGGTCCAGGTCGGCCGCCAGCCGCGACAGGTCCACGCTGACGGGAGATGCCACGGGCGTCGTGAGGACGATCGCATGGGCGCGCGGCCGATGATTCCTTGGGAAGCGCGGGTGATTCCGGGCCAGGATATGGTCCATCCGGTTGGTGATCCGTCTCACGGCGGCGTTCTCAATGCCCAGGAAGCCGTGAAACGTGAGGGCGTCGCACGCATCGATCCCGTCGGTGCCCGTAAGGTCGAAGCCCCCGAGGAGCATCTCGAGCTGCGAGTCTACCCCGGCGAGCAGGAACTGCGTGTGCAGCGTCACCGAGTTGGCCGGCGTCGTGACAAAACACCCGTCCTGCCCGTGAAACAGTACCTGGACCGGCGCTCCGACAAACCCCGGTTGCAGATTCGGGATCCCGGGATGGCCAATGTACAGGGAGGTACCGGCCGGCGACGTCACCGGGGTGGAGAGCATGCTGCCGATCCCGAGCATGTGCTGCGCGACCACGGACAGCGTGCCCCGGCTGGTCCCAGCGAGGAAGACATCCAGGTTGAGCCAGTTGACACGTGAGACGACCGCGACGATATCGTGCGCGTGGACGGCCGAGACCCGGTACAGATCGTAGAGGGGGTTCGGCAGGGGCCCGTTGGAGGGCCGATCGATGGTCAGCGTCAGGTAGCCGCGGCGCGCAAAGAGCTCGGCGCTCCTGACCAGGAAGTTCTGCCCGGCCGTGAAGACCTGGCCCGTCGCCGGGTCTCCGGTAATCCCGGTGTCACCGTTGCCGCCGGCAAAGAGTACCACCAGGGCCTTCGGCCAGCCGGTCGGCCGGTGCAGCATGAACTGCACGGTGACGTCGCCTTCAACGCCGTTGATGACGTCTCGGCGGGTGACCATGACGCCATACCTGCCGCAGGGAGCCGAGTCGATGATGACAAGCGGCGATTGCCGGCTATCGGTCGTGCACGCGGGGTTGGAATCCGCCCCGGCCGGGGTTGGGTGCCACAGCACGATCCCGAACAGGAGCGCTACCAGGAGGCGTCCGATCCAGCGCGCGAGCGTGTGCATCTCGCCTTCCCCCCACCGCGTGAGCGTGACGGGGCATTTCGACTGCGTCTGATGACCCTCCTTCGGACGGAACTGGGAGATCCGGCGTTAGCGGGCAGGTCGCGATGCGCTGTCCCGGACGCGACGCCGGCGGCGCTGCAGCGCAACGGTGGCGGCCTCGAAACCCGCGACGTCCATCAGCTTGGGCTCGATGTCGATACCCCTGATCCAGATAAGACCGGGCGGGAGCGGGTTCACCACCGGCGGGGTGAACTCCAGTGCCTCACCAAGCGCCAGCCTGACGAAGATGCGGGGCATGTTCAGTCCCGCCCGCGCGAAAAACAAATGGGTCGTGAAGAATCGCGCGATGTTAATTTCGGTGGGATTGGGCACGTCCTCGCGATCGTACGTCATGTCCACGCTGAAGATGCCGTGGGGACGTGGATCGATGACGCGGATCGCCTCCTGGGCGATGCGGTCGACCGCCGGATCCGAGACGGTCACGCCGGCGCCGGTCTGGCCAGTCACACCGGAGGGCGCACGGTTCGCAAACTCCCAGTAGAGTCGCTTCCGCCCCTGGGCAACTACCAGCGCGCCCTCATGCCAGATCGACTGCCACGTGACGGAGACCGCCTCCAGATGCTCGGAAGCGATGAACGCTCCCCACCCGTCGTGGAAGTCGATCCACTCGCGCGCCTGCCCCAGCTTCCCCGCGGAGAAGGAGCCGCGCCCCGCGCCGCCCATGGTATGGCGAATCCAGATGCGCGGGCCCAGCGTCTTGAAGGCCCGCGTGAGATCATCGTGCCGATTGAGCAGGACGGTCGCCGGCACCTTGGGTCCAGAGGCCTGCCAGCGCTGGTACGATAGGTACTTGTTTTGGCAAAGCTCGACCGTCTCGTGCGGTGGGAAGAAGACGCGCACCCCGAGTGTCCGCAGGGCGTCGCGTGCCTTCGAAATCGCGTGGACCTCGAGGTCCGGCGCCGCGTAGATCGTCTCGGCACCCGACTCGGTCACGATGGATTGCAGCACCGGCAGGTAATCGGCCTCGTCGGCCCGAGGGACGAGGTATCGTTCATCCGTCTCGGCGCGCTGCAAATGGTACGGATTGGCGTCGATCCCAACCAGATGAAACGACTCAGGCGCGAGCCGCAGCGCACGTGCGAAGTTGATTCCGGCAGGCCCTCCGGCACCGGTGATGAGCACCCGCCTGGCCACCCGGCCCTCCGTCCTGGACCATCTCCCTGGTCCCGGTCGCGATAGATCCCAACCCCTCTTGCTATGTACATCTAGTACCCAAACCTCTGCTGTTTCGCCCCGCCGTCCGCTTCAGTTGCCACCGAGCCTGCATCGACCTGCGCGTCGAAGCAGAAGGCCATGACGAGCGGGTACACCGCGCCGTAGGCCACCGCCCAGGCGATTTCTTCCGCCGGCGCGCCGAGGAGCAACATCCCGCTCACCACCTCCTCGTGCCACCAGGACAGGGCGTCCGGCCAGAGGCTTGAGGCTCCCAACAGCACCAGGCCATAAAAGATACCAAAGGCGACCATACCCCGCGCCGCCAGCTGCCAGTACCGTGGGCGAAGCCAGAGGACCGTGCTCAAGATCATGACGGCGCTGAACAGGCCGGCGTGCATGACGGGCACGCCCGCCCGCACGGACGCGAGCAGCAGGAGCGCGAACACCACCGACAAGGCCACCAACCGCTTCGTCACCGTGACCGCGTCGATCGACAGGCGAACTCCTGGGTTTCTGACGGCGACCATCAGCCACACCAGTCCACCGTTGGCAAAGGAGAACAGGACATCCTCGACACCAATCGGCCAGTCGACGATACGCACCGGATTCCAATACGTGGGCACAAACACCAGCGAGTATGCGGCCCCTGGGATGCCGAACACCGCGCTGAGCAGCGCGGGTTTGCGCTGGTGCGTCGCGAGCCGGAGGCCGATCAGGCACAGCGCGGCAAGAAACAGACTGGTCCAGAGGTAAGGGTGCTGGGTCACTCAGCCTCTACCGCCATGGCGATGGCTTCCCCTCCGCCGAGACACAGGCACGCCATGCCGCGCTGCCGGCCGCGACCTCGGAGCGCGTGCACCAACGTCGTCAGAATACGCGCACCCGTAGCCCCCAATGGATGTCCCAACGCCACGGCCCCGCCGTTGACGTTGACACGACGCCAATCCCAACCCTGGGCCGCGAGGGCCTTGCCGTTCGCGAGGATCTGCGCCGCAAAGGCTTCGTTGACTTCCAACAGGTCCACGTCTCCGAGCGTCCACCCCAGTTTCTCGAGGAGACGCGGGATGGCTTTCGCGGGGGCGTCAAAAATGTACCGGGGCTCTACGGCCACGTGCACATACCCGGCGATGCGGGCCAGCGGTTGGGCGCCCATTGCCCGCGCGTGAGCGTCACTAGCGACGACCAGAGCGGCCGCCGCGTCATTGAGGCCGGGAGCATTGCCCGCGGTGACGCGGCCGTCCGATTTGAAGGCGGGGCGAAGCCGACTCAGCGCCTCCAGGGACGTGTCGCGGCGCGGCGTCTCATCGCGGTTGACTTCTACCCGCTCGCCGGAGTGCCCGGCGGTCATCACCGGGACGATCTCCGCGTCAAACTTGCCGCCGTCGACCGCGGCCACGGCCTTCTGGTGACTGGCGAGCGCGTAGTGATCCATCTCCTCGCGGGTCACACGATATTCATCCGCGATGAACTCAGCCGCGCTGCCCATCGCCCAGTCTTCAAACGCACACCACAGTCCATCGACGATCACCGAGTCCCTGAGTTGGGTGTTCCCGTACCGCAACTGGTTCATACGCCCGTCGACGAGGTGGGGCGCCCGGCTCATGCTCTCCACGCCGCCGGCGACGAACAGGTTGCCGTCCCCGGCCCGAACGGCCTGGGCGGCCAGCGCGACCGCCTTTAGACTTGATCCGCACACCTTGTTGATGGTGGTGGCGCCGACGCTCCTGGGTAGGCCACCCAGAACCGCCGCCTGGCGAGCCAGATTCTGCCCGAGGCCGGCCGACACGACATTGCCCATGTAGACTTCGGCGATCTCGTCCAGGCTGCGCACGGCGGCTCGGTCGACCGCGGCGCGGACGACCGTCGCCCCGAGCTCTGCGGCCGGCACGCTTCCCAACGCCCCCTGTAGTCGCCCGATCGGGGTGCGCACCGCACTGAGAATGACGGCATCGTGTGTCATGTGACCAGCATATCGCGGCGAGAACATCTCAACTAGGTCCAGACTGAGTTCCGGCGAAACGAGGGACGACCGGTCCCGGGAGGCTGAACGACATGTCTGAGTCACTGCTCTGGAATGACCTTGCTCGGAAACTCGCCGACGAGATCTCCTCTGTTCCCGCCGTTGCCGGTCTTACGATCTTGGACTTTCGAACAGGCCGAACCCTCTCCCTGGGCGGGCACGAGGTCTTCCCGACGGCCTCGACCATCAAGATCCACATCCTTGCCCAGCTCCTGCGAAAGGCCGAAGCCGGCGAACTCGATCTCTCCCGGCGCCTGCTAATCGAGCGAGCGATGTGCGTCCCGGGCAGTGGCGTGTTGTCCTACCTGGAAGACCAGGAGAACCCGACCATCCGGAATCTGGCCACTCTCATGATCGTCGTGTCCGACAACACCGCCACGAACCTGTGCATTGATCTCGCAACAATGAATGGGACGAATGAACTGCTTGGCACGCTCGGGTTTGAGAAGACGCGACTCCGTCGCAAGATGCAGGACCACAGGGCGGTGGCCAGCGGCAACGAAAACACGGCATCGCCCGACGAGATCGTCAGATTTCTCGAGATCCTGCACCGCGCCGAGCGGTTGAGCCCCTACGTCTGTGGCGAGACACTGAAGGTTCTGAAGAAGCCGAAGCGGGGCTTTCTCATGCACGGGTTGCCCGTCGACGTTGAGATGGCCAACAAGCCCGGAGCCATGGATCGGGTCCGCTGCGACGCGGGGATCATCTATCTCAAGCGGCGACCGTATGCGATCTGCGTGATGACGAAGTATGGGCTGGGTCATCCTACGGTGCAGGAGGCGTTCATCGGGAGCATTGCTCGCATCTCTCACGAACACCTGAGCGCGCTGGATGCGACAAGCGGTCACGGACAGGGTGTGCCCCGGGAGTTCCTCGATTAGAGAGCGCGGAAGGGACCGGGTACCCTTGGGCGGCCTGACGTGGCTGATGTTCGCCCACTTCACCAACGACCTGTACGCCAACTACCTGCCCGCGCTGTTGCCGCTGCTGGCGGAGGCGCACCGCTTTGGCCTCGGCCAGGCCGGCCTCCTGATCTCGATCGCGACCATCAGCGGCTCGCTGCTGCAGCCGGTATTCGGGTACCTGGCCGACAGCGCCCGCCTTCGCATCTTGGCCCCAGTGGGGCTGGCCGGCGCAGCGCTGGGGTCAGCGTTGCTCGGCGTGGCGCCGTCGTACCTGTGGCTGGCGGTTGCCACCGTGGTGCACGGCCTTGGGATGGCCGCATTTCACCCACCATCCGCGGGCCTGGTGCACCAACTCTCTGGATCCCGCAAGGGCGCGCGGATGGCCACCTACATCATGGCCGGGCAAATCGGACAGGCGCTGAGCCCGCTGTGCGCGGCACTCGTGGCCGTCCACGTCGGGCTGCCGTGGGTGGCTCTCACCGTTGCCCCGGCGCTGATCGCGGCGGCGGCGCTGACGCGGGTCATCCCCTGGGAGTGGCACGCCGCGCAGCGATCCGAAGCGCCGGCCAGCCTCAGGGACACGCTGCGCCAGAACCTCGGTGGGCTGACGCGGCTGATGGGCTTGATCCTGTCGCGGTCGATCGTGGTGCACGCCATGCTGGCGCTGCTGCCGTTCCTCTATCGCGCCCGAGGTGCACCGGCCACGGTCGGCGCCGCGGCGATCACTGCGATGATCCTCTCGGGTGCGTTCGGCGGGATGATCGCGGGGCATCTGTCGGACCGCTACGGCCGGCGCCTGACGCTGTTCGTCTCGTTTGCGCTGGCCACCCCACTGTTCCTCGCCGCCATTCTCTCCACGGGACCGGTGTCGCTCGTCTTCCTGGTCATGGGCGGGGGCGCACTGTTCGGGTCATCGTCCCTGGTGACGGTGGAGGCGCAGAGCCTCCTCCCCACCCACGCCAGCGTGGCCGCCGGGCTGATGATGGGCGTCGGCCTGGGGATTGGCGGCGTCCTGGTCGGGCCGATCAGCGCCGTGGCCCAGGCCTTCGGGATCATCCCGGTCCTTACCGTCGTCAGCCTCCTGCCGCTGCCCGGCAGTCTGCTGACGCTCTCGCTGGCGCGGCGAGAGCCGGCTATGCGGTTGCGACGATGAGGACCATTAGACGGTTTTGCGAGCGTCTGTGAGATTGCTCACACAAGGAGACGGTACTCCACGCGACGAACAACGCAGGTATTCGTCATCCGTTGAAGGCCCAAGCCCGAATGTCGTAGCCACGCCCCAGAGAGGTGGTCTGTGATGAAGCGTGTCCTGGTCTGGCTCGTGATCTCTGTGATCGTCGCGCCCGCGGTGATGAGCCCGGCACGCGCGGCCCCGGCGGCCCGGACGCTGTTTGTCGCCGTCGGCGGCACGACGCCCAGCTTGAACCCCTACACGGTCGGCAGCACGCCGGCGAACGCCATCTTCCTCCAGATGTTCGAGGGGCTGACGCGGGTCAGCGACAAGGGCAAGCTCGAGCCCGCGCTCGCCACGTCCTGGCGGGCCGTGAACGCCACCACGTGGGAGTTCGTGCTCCGCAGCGGCGTGCAGTTCCACAGCGGGCACTCGTTTGGGGCCGATGACGTCAAGTACTCGATCGAGCAGGTGCTGCGGCCCGAGACCCGCGCGGTGCAGCGCACCCGCATCGCCCTGGTGACCGCGGTGAATGTCGTCAACGAGCGGACGGTGCGCATCGTCACGGAGCGGCCGTTCCCGCTGCTCCCGGCGCAGCTCGCGACCATCTTCATCGCGTCGAAGCGCTATGCCGAGGAGAAGGGCGACGCGTTCCTGGCCGACAACCCGTCGGGCACCGGGCCGTTCCGGCTCGTCACCTGGCGGCCCGGCGGCGAGCGCATCGAGTTCGAGGCGTTCGACCGCTACTGGGGCGGCCGGCCGCAGATCGACCGCGTCCTCTACCGCCAGATCCCCGAAGGCGCCACACGGGCCGCGGCCCTGATGGCCGGGGAGGTGCACATCGCCAACAACCTTCCCATCGACCTGGCGGAGGTCGTCAACCGCACACGCGGGTATCGCGTCGTCAGCGGCTTCCTGGGCAACGGCCTGATCATCGCCTTCAACCTGTTTAAGGATGGCCCGCAGCAGAACGCCAAGGTGCGCGAGGCGCTGAGTTACGCCGTCGACCGCGAGACGATCCTCCGCGATCTGCTCAAGGGACACGGGCGGGTCCTCAACGGCCAGGTCCTGACCCCCGAGGCTTTCGGCTACAATCCGGGGCTCAAGCCAATCCCGTTCGATCGCGAGCGGGCCAAGCGGCTCATGGCGGAGGCCGGGTTTGCCAACGGCTTCAGCTCGACGCTGGCTACGCCCATCGGCCGCTACCTGATGGACCGCGAGATCGCCATCGCGGTGGCGGCGCAGTTCCAGGAGGTCGGCGTGCGGATGACCGTCCAGGGCATGGACCTGGGCAGCTTCGGCAAGGGGCTGCTCGAGGGACAGTTCCCGGTCTTCCTGGTGGGCTGGCAGAACAGCCCGCAGTTCGACGCCGACACCGCGCTGCAGTGGTTCCAGTCGTCCTCCGCCTACAAGTGGACCGGCGATCCGACCACGGACGAATTGCTGCTCAAGGCGCGGACGACCGTCGACCCGGCGCAGCGTCAGGCGCTCTACGCCCAGATCACGGAACAGATGCGCACCAGAACGTTCCCGTCGGTCTTCCTGTTCCAGACCAAGCTGCTCTACGGCGTCTCGGCCCAGGTCGACAACTTCGTGGCCAGACCGGACGAGTACTACAACTTCCGCACGATCCGGGTCCGCTGAGGAGGAGCACATGGCGCGCGCGCCCGAGATGAACACGCCACGCCTGCGGGCCAAACTCGCCCAGGCCGGCCTGGACGGCCTCATCCTCGCGTCGCCGGAGAACTTCTTCTACACGACCGGAGCCGTGATCATGACCCTGCGGACGCTGCGCGACCGTCTGGCGTTCAGCGTCGTGACAACGAACGGCGACTCGCTGGCGGTCGTCTGCAACATCGAGGAGTCGCTGACAAAACAGGACTCCTGGGTCTCGGACGTCCGGAGCTACGTCGAGCGGAAGGAGCATCCGATCGATGCGCTGGCCGCGGCCCTGCGGGAGAAAGGCTGGCATCGGGCGCGTCTGGGCTATGAGGCGCGCTTCCTGCCGGTGGCCCAGTTCGAGCGCCTCCGCAGCGCGCTGCACGAAGCCACCCTTGTCCCCTGCGACGACATCATCATCGGCGTCCGGGCGGTGAAGACGCCCAAGGAGGTCGAGCGCATCCAGCACGCGGCCCGCGTCACCGAGCGGGCGATCGCCGATGCGTTTGCCCAGGCGCGCCCGGGCGACACCGAGAAGTCGGTGAACGACCGCATCCTGACCAACATGCTCTCGCTCGGCGCGGATGCACCGCTGTTCAGCGTGTTTGGCACCGGCGCGAACGGCCTGCACGCGCACGCCATCCCCGGCAGCAAGCGGCTCACGTCCGGGGAGGCCGGCCGGGTGGACTCGGGCGGCGAGTTCGGCGGCTACATGTCCGATCTCGCCCGCAGCGTCGGGATCGGCGATGTGCCGGGCTATGTCGTCGATGCCTACAAGAAACTGCGCACCGTGCAGCGCGACACGATCGCCTTTCTGCGCCCGGGCCGGACGGCGGCGGAAGTCTTCGAGTTCTGCAAGGCGTCGTTTGCGCGGCATCAGCTGGCGTTCATGATGCCCCACATCGGGCATGGGATCGCGGTCCTCGGGGGCGAGATCCACGAAGAGCCTAACCTCCACCCCTTCAATCCGCTGCCGCTGGAGGCCGGCATGGTGTTCAACATCGAGCCGATCTTCATGGACTTCGAACGGCGGTTCGCGCTGCACATCGAGGACGCCGCCCTGGTCACGGACGCCGGCCCGGTCATCCTCTCGGACGCCCTGCCCACCGAGGAGCTGACGATCATCCGGTAACCCATGCGGCAGTTTGTCGCCCGCCGGCTGCTGCAGGCGCCGCTGTCCCTGCTGCTGGTGAGCGTCGTCGTCTTCGTGATCCTCAACCTCACCGGCGACCCGGTGACGGTCTACCTCGGGACGGACGCCACGCCGGAGCGCATCGCGGAACTGCGGGCCCAGCTCGGCCTGGACCAGAGCCTCCCGGTCCAGTACGTCCGCTTCCTGCGGGGGGTCGTGCGTGGCGAGTTCGGGCGCTCGCTCACGTACGATCGGCCCGCACTCGGTGTGGTTATCAATCATCTGGGCCCCACGGTCCGGCTGGCGGCGGTCGGCCTGGTGCTCGCCCTGGTTCTCGGCCTCACGCTCGGCACCGCGGCCGCGGTCCGGCGAGGAACGTGGATCGATCATCTCGTGGGCGGGTTCTCCGTCGTAGGTCTGTCGATTCCCAGCTTCTGGCTCGGCATCATGCTCATCGTGGTCTTTGCCGTCAGGCTCCACTGGCTGCCGACATCCGGGATGGAGAGCGCCAGGCACTACCTGTTACCGGCCGCGACCCTGGCGACCTTCCTGGCCCCTCAGTTCACGCTCGTCGTCCGCGCCAGCCTCCTGGACGTCATCCACGAAATGTACGTGACGACCGCTCGAGCCAAGGGGTTGATCGAAGCCCGCATCCTCTCTCGTCATGTCTTTCAGAACGCGCTGCCCCCGATCATCGCCTTCGTGGGGCTCCAGCTGGGGACACTCCTGGGCGGCGCCGTGGTCACCGAGACCGTGTTCGCGTGGCCGGGGCTGGGCCGCCTGACCATCGACGCGGTCTCACAGCGCGACGTCCCGGTGGTCGAGGCGGCCGTCATCGTGCTGGCCCTGGGGATCGTGATCAGCAACTTCGCGGCCGATCTCGCGAACGCGCTCGTGGATCCGCGTATCCGATACGAGTAGCGATGGCCGAGGAAGCGACCCGCGCAGTACCCGTGGTGGCGCCACGACCGCGCCGCGGGCGGCGGGACACCTCTCTGCTGCTAGGTCTCGTCGTGCTCGCCGCGATCGTCGTGCTCAGCGCCGCGGCGTCGTTCGTGACAAAGCACGACCCGGTCGCTCAGAGCCTGGGCGACCGGCTGCTCCCCCCCATGTGGGCCAGCGGCGGGTTGGCCCGCTATCCCCTGGGCACGGACGGGTTCGGACGCGATGCGTTGAGCCGCCTGCTCTTCGGAGCCCGGATCTCCATTGCCGTCGGCCTGGGTGCCGTCGTGCTCTCGGGTGTCATGGGCACCGTGCTGGGGCTCGTCGCGGGGTACAAGGGCGGGTGGTTCGAGGGCGTGATCATGCGGCTCTCCGATGCGCAGCAGGCGCTGCCGCCCGTCCTGCTGGCCATCATCATCGTGGCCGTGTTCGGGGCCAACATCGCCAACCTGACTGTCGTGCTGGCCGTCTCCTCATGGGTGATCTACGCTCGGGTGATCTTTGCACGCACCGTGGTCCTGCGCCAACGGGAGTTCGTGGAAGCCGCGTATGCGCTCGGGGCCACGACCGCGCATATTCTCTTCCGACACCTCCTGCCAAACCTGTGGGGGCAGATCATGGTGATCTCCGCCCTGCAGGCCGGGCGCATGATGCTGCTGGAAGCCGGGTTGTCGTTCCTGGGGCTTGGGGTCCCGGCGCCGGCCCCGGCGTGGGGCTCGATGCTGGCCGACGCCCGCACGTTCGTGTTCATCACCCCGTGGCCGGCGGCCATCCCGGGTCTGGCCATCGTGCTGACGGTGTGGAGTATCAACCTGATCGGAGAGGGTCTGCGGCAGCGGTATGAGCCCCGAGGCTGATGGCCGTAGGACTCGTGCTGGAGGCCGCGCCCGGCGACGCGTCGAACACCCGCTTCAAGGGAGGACCAACGTGGCAGCGCAGCGACAGGGCACGACGCCGCGGGGCGCGACCAGAGCGCGCCGCGGCGACCGCAGCGAGTTCCCGCATTTTGGGCCTCTTGAGTTCCGCTCTATCGGACCGTACCGTGGCGGTCGCGTCGTCGCCGTGGCGGGCGACCCGGTACATCGGAACGTGTTCTACTTCGGCTCGACCGGCGGCGGCGTGTGGAAGACGGAAGACGGCGGTCTCTTTTGGCAGAACGTCTCGGATCCGTACTTCAAGCGCGCCTCCGTTGGCGCGATCGCCGTCGCCTCCGCCGACCCGAACGTCGTGTATGTCGGGATGGGCGAGACCTGCATCCGCGGCAACGTCTCCCACGGCGACGGCGTGTACAAGTCCATGGACGGGGGACGCACCTGGAGCCACCTCGGCCTCCAGGCCACCCGCCACATCGCCAAGGTGCGCGTGCACCCGGGCGATCCGAACCTCGTCTACGTCGCGGCCCTTGGGCACGTGCATGGCCCGAACCCGGAGCGCGGCGTCTACCGCTCTAAGGACGGCGGGACCACCTGGAAGCGCGTCCTGTTCCGGAGCGAGAAGGCCGGCGCGATCGACCTCTCGATGGACCCACACAACCCGCGCGTCCTCTACGCCGCGTTCTGGGAAGCGGTGCGCCGGCCCTGGGAGCTCGTGTCCGGCGGCCCAGGCAGCGGGATCTTCAAGTCCACGGACGGCGGAGACACCTGGACGGAGATCACACGCGCCAAAGGGCTGCCCACGGGCGTGCTGGGGAAGATCGGGGTCGCGGCCTCGCCTGCGCGCGAGGATCGCGTGTACGCGATCGTCGAGGCCGAAGACGGCGCGGTCTTTCGTTCCGACGACGGCGGTGCCTCGTGGGAGAAGCTGTCGCCAGACCGCAACTTGCGCCAGCGCGCCTGGTACTACCACCACATCGTCGCGGACCCACAGGATGCGGACACCGTGTGGGTCCTGAACGTCGACGCCTGGCGCTCCAGCGACGCCGGAAAGACCTTCGAGATCGTGACCATCCCGCACGGCGACAACCACGACCTCTGGATCGACCCAAAGGACCACGACCGCATGATCGAGGGGAATGACGGCGGGGCCACGGTCACCTTCAACGGCGGCAGGAGCTGGTCGACGATCTACAACCAGCCGACCGGTGAGTTCTACCACGTGACGACCGACACCCGAGTGCCCTACCGTGTCTACGGCGCGCAGCAGGACAACACGACCATCAGCATACCGAGCCGCTCGACGCTCGCCTCGATCATGCGCGAGGACGCGATCGAGATTGGGGGCGGCGAGTCAGGATACATCGCGGTGCGGCCGGATGACCCCGATGTCATCTACGCCGGCTCGTACCTGGGCTTCCTCACCCGCTACGACCACCGCACCGGGCAGTCGCGAAACGTGATGGTCTGGCCCGACTGGACGATCGGCGGGGGTGCAAAGGACGCGCGGTACCGCTTCCAGTGGACCTTCCCCATCGTCATCTCACCGCACGATCCGAACATGCTCTACGCCTGCGCCAACCACGTCTTTCGTTCACGGAATGAGGGCGCCTCCTGGGACGTGATGAGCCCCGATCTCACGCGGAACGACGCCTCCAAGCTCGGACCTTCCGGCGGCCCAGTGACCAAGGACAACACCGGCGCCGAGTACTACTGCACGGTCTTCGCCTTCGCCGAATCACCGCTGCGGCAGGGCCTCTTCTGGGCAGGGTCGGACGACGGGCTGGTACACGTCTCGCGCGACGGCGGAAAATCCTGGCGGAACGTCACCCCGAAGGGGCTCCCGGTCTGGGCCACGATCCGCGTCATCGAGCCTTCCCCGCATGCGCCCGGCACCTGCTACATCGCCGCGGAGCGCTACCGGCACGATGATTTCCGACCGTATCTCTTCAAGACCAACGACTACGGCCGCACCTGGACAAGGATCGTGAATGGGATCCCCGACGATGACTTCGCGCGCGTCATCCGGTGCGATCCCGCGCGACCCGGCCTCCTCTACGCCGGGACGGAGACCGGCATCTACGTGTCTTTTGCCGACGGCGCGCGTTGGCTGCGCTGGCAGGCGAACCTCCCGCATGTACCGGTCCACGACATGGTCGTGAAGGACTCCGACCTCGTGCTCGGGACCCACGGCCGGAGCTTCTGGCTCTTCGACGACCTCACCGTGCTGCGGAAGTGGTCGCGCCGGATCGAGCGCGAACGCGCGCACGTGTTCATGCCGCGACCGACGATGCACTTCCGCAGGAGCCGCGGCTTCCCCCACAAGCCGGTGAAGGGGCAAAAGAACTACCGCTTCACCGCGGCGACGATGCATACGGTCTGGCCGGTCGAGCAGGAACCGACCGGCGAGATGGTCGACGTCCACCTCGACGGCGGCAAGAACCCGCCCGACGGCGTCATCGTCATGTACTGGCTGCGCGACGAGCCAACGGGGGATGTGATCCTCACATTCCTGGACGCGCGCGGGCGTGAGGTCAGCAGCTTCACCAGCAGGAAGAGAAACGAGACGGAGCCGGAGGACAAGGAACCGCGCCTGCCAAAGGGGGCGGGTCTCAACCGCTTCGTGTGGAACATGCGCTATCCTGACGCGCGAAAGCTCAAGGGCGACAAATCCATGGAGGAATTCGAGCGCGCGCTCGCGGGCCCGCTTGTCGTACCGGGCACGTACCGTGTGAGTCTGAGGCTCCCGAACGGCGCGACCTCGAGCGCGTCCTTCGAGATCCTCAAGGACCCGCGCACGGCCGCGACGCAGCAGGAATTCCAGACGCAGTTCGACCTGCTGCTCGCCATCCGCGACAAGCTCACCGAAACACATGCGGCCATCGACCGCATCCGCGAGATGCGCACACAGGTCGGCGACACCGTGAAGCGGGCGGAGGCGCTTCGCGCCCAGGCTCGCCGGAGCGCCGGGTTCCGACGGCTCGCGCAGGCCGCCGAGCCTCTGAAGAAGAAGCTGACCGCGATCGAGGACGAGCTCGTCCAGTTCCGCGCCCAGAGTCGCCAGGACACCCTGAATTTTCCCATCAAGCTCAACGCGAAGGTGGGCATGCTCGGCGGCGGCGTCGCGTCCGCGGACGCCCCGCCAACGAAACAGTCTACCGAAGTATTCGCGTATCTCTCACGGCGCATCGACGAACAGCTCAGGCGCTTGCGGCGGCTCGACGACAACGGCATTGCGGACTTCAATCGGCTCGCACGCCGGTCCGGCCTGCCGGCCATCGTCTCTACGATCGCGGCACCCGGCCGGCGTCGGCCCGCGGCGAAGGCGGCAAGAAAGTAGGCACGACACCACTCAAGGAGGCAAGCATGATACGACTCGCTGGGCTCCTGAACGCTGCGACGGTAATCGACGGGACGACGCTGGCAGTCTCGCTGACAATCGCCGAGTTCTTCTACAAGTTCCACTCCTTCACCCTGGAAGCGCTCGCGTTTCTCGGGACCTGGTACGCGATGCGGCGGGTCGCGCGATTCCTGGCACAGGTCTCCTAGACACGTCCTACGTCTCGCTGACACAGGCCCGTGCAACAGGAGATGGCAATTCACTGATCGTTCATCTCCTCGACGGCACGTACGAGCTGTTCCGCCACTTCTACGGTCTTCGCCGCTTCAAGAAGCGCGAGGATCCGCCCTTCGGCGCGATCGTCGGCGTGCTGCATTCCGTGCTGCAGATGATCGAGACCGGAGCCACTCACGTCGGTGTGGCGACCGATCACGTCATCGAGTCCTTCCGCAACGATCTCTGGCCTGGCTACAAGACCGGGGAAGGCATCGAGCCCGCTCTCCTCGCGCAATTCCACCCGCTCGAAGAAGCGCTCACGGCTATGGGAGTGGTTGTATGGCCCATGACCGAACTCGAGGCTGACGACGGACTTGCCTCCGCGGCGCAGATCGCCTCCGGAAATGAGGCCGTGGAGAAAGTCTCCATCTGGACACCCGACAAAGACCTGGCGCAGTGCGTCCGTGGCGACCGGGTCGTGCAGGTTGACCGCAGAGGGCGGAGGATTTTCGATGCGGAAGGAGTTCGCGCGAAGTTCGGGGTGGAACCCGTGCTGATCCCCGACTTCCTCGCCCTCGTCGGCGATACGGCAGACGGATATTCAGGCATTCCGGGGATAGGTCCGACCACGGCGGCACGGCTGCTGAACCGACACGGCATTATAGAGGACTTCCCGCTTGCCGTACTCGGGGACAGCCGCGACCTCGCGCTCCTATTCAAGGATCTGGCAACGCTCAGGACCGACGCGCGGCTTTTCCGCGATGTGGACGAGCTGCGGTGGCGCGGCCCCACCAATGCATTCGCGGCGTGTTCGGAGCGCCTGGGAGACGCTCGCCTGCTGGAGCGCTGCCTCAAGGCCCCAGTCATCTAGACGGTCACTTAGCGTAGACCGGGTTACGCACCCACCAGCGCCGCGACACGCTGCACGCGGGATGACTGCATAAACGTCGCCCGCAGACGCTCGTCGGGGACCGACGCGGCCAGGCGATCGATGATCTCACGAGCGCGCCGGGCGCTTGCAACCGAAGCCTCTGTCTGACCGAGAGCGCGCTGGGCCTCCGCCAGACCAGCAAGCGCCCGCCACTGCGCCGGTGGGCGTCCAATTCGTGCGGCTTCGTCCGAAGCGGCGGCGAACAGCGTCGCGGCGCCGATGGGATCGGCACCCGCCATGCGTGCTTCGGCCTCGAGGAGGAGCGCAGGGATGTGCCAGTGGTTCAACTGGTTGACGGCGACCATGTCGGCCAAGCGCTTTGCGGCCTCCTGTGCTTCTTTTGCCTGCCCCCGCGCGATGCGCACCCGTCCTTCGGCCTCCGTCACTTCTGCCTGCCCCCGCGCGATGCGCACCCGTTCTTCGGCCTCCGTCACGTCCAGCGGGAAATATTCGCGCGTTTCCTCCTCATTCAAGAGCCGCCAGGCTTCGCGGATATGAGCGTCGGCCTCGTCAAAGCGCCCGAGCGCCGCAGCATCGCGTGCCAGCCCCGCTTGCGCCTGTGGCATCCATGCGCCTCCGACCTGCCCGGCGAGTTCGGCCGCCTCCCGATCCGCCTGCCACGCGCCGTGGTAATCTTCCAGCTCCCGCCGGATGATGCCGAGCCCCTGCAGGTTGTAGGCGGCCGCCCGGATCGCCTGGAGATGACGGGCCAGCTGGATCCCGCGCGCCGCGTATTCCAAGGCCTTGTCGAACTCGCCCCTGGGCAGATGAACCCGCGATGCCACCATCAGCGCGAACGACAGGTTCCACACGTCACCAATCTCGTCGAGGGTGGCGACGGCCTGCTCGACTTCGGCCTGCGCTTGATCGTACCGTCCCAACTGCATGTGCGCGTCGGCCACCATGTACCGGTTCTCGGACGCGAGCGCGCGGTTACCGAGCCGTTCGCTCACCTCGATGGAAGCCGTCATCTCTCGGATGCTCTCGGGGAACCGGCCCAGGAAGCTGAGGTTCTCGCCGAGCCCGTGCAAGCTCTCGGCGAGATCGTTGAGGCTGCGCGCATCGAGATCACGGCCTTCGAGCATCCGCCGGGCCTCCTCATGCGCACGGATGGCCTCGTTGAGCCGGCCGTCTGAAAAGAGCGTGAAGCCGATGTGGTTGAGGACTCGGGCCGGCAGCGCGTTATCGCCGGCCTGACGACTCAGCGCCAGCGCGCGGTTCAAGTGCTCAAGCGCCGGGCCCACCTGGTCCTGCCGGCGGAACGAGACGCCGATGTGATCCAGCGCCACGGCTTCCCACCATACTTCGCCAAGATCGTGCGCCAGCTCTTGGAGGGCCCCGAAGTCCTGGCGCGCTGGCTCGAACTGTCCGAGGAGCATCCACACCGCGCCGCGTCCGAGGAGCGCGCGCAGGCGTTCCTTCGGACTGGGGCCGAGATCCACAGCCCGGCCATAGTCGTCGAGGGCTGTGTTATTCGCGTAGGCGACAGCGGCACGGTCGGCGGCCACCAGGAGGTAGTCGATCGCCTGCCGGACGGCGCCCGGATCCTCGGGCATCGCCAGTTCGCGGCGAAGCCCCAGGACTTGCAGCCAGTGATGAGCGATGAGGTCGGCGAACTCGGGCTTGCGGTCGCCGGCGATCGCGCTCAACCACTCGGCGACCCGCGTGTGTTTGGGCCACCGCAAGGACTTGGGTATCATGCCATACGCCACGTCGCGAATCAGGATATGCCGGAACGCGAACTCCTCTTCACCAGCGATGGCCGCGCTTGGCTTCCGGAGGATCAGGTCCTTGTCGATCAGGATGTTGAGGGCATCCTCCACGGGACCGTTCTCCACGTTCGCGCGCACAGCGCCGAGGTAGAAATCCTTTCCGACCACGGCCGCCGCCTGAATGGTCAGCTTCTCCGCGCCCGGCAGCGCGTCGAGCCTCGCCGCGATGACTGCCTGCACTGTATCCGGGATCGCGACCTCCGCCATCGGCATGGCCAGCGTCCACCGGCCGCCATCATCCATGAGCACACGCTGGTCGATCAACGCGCGCAGTATCTCCTCGAGAAACAGCGGGTTGCCCCCGGCGCGATCCAGCGCGTGGTCGATCAATGAATCGGGAGCCGGCAGCCGGTTCAGAATCTCCCTCGCCAAGCTCCGGCTTTCTTCCGACCCGAGCGGATCCAGGAACAACGTCGTGGCACTGCGCTTGCCACCCATCCACCCGGGTCTGCGCTCGAGGAGTTCGGGCCGCGCGAGCACGAGCAATAACACAGGAGCGCTGTGGACCCAGTCGGCGGCATACTCGAGGAAGTCGAGCGTCACGTCTTCCGCCGAGTGCATGTCCTCGACGATCAGCATCAGCGGTCGGCGCCGCGCGACAGCCAGGAGGAACGAACGCATGGCGGCAAACAGGGCCCCGCGCGTCAACTCGACGCCCTCGCCGCCGAGTCCGAGCACGGCCAGTAACTCCGGCACCATCGCGGGGACATTCAGGGTCGCCGCTGCTCCGACCAGCTTCTGGCGGGCCGCATCCAGCGGATCGCCGAAGAGAATTCCGCACTCCCGGCGGATGGCTTCACCCAACGCCCAGAAGGGCACGCCGGTGCCATACGGAATCGCCCGCCCCCATAACACGTGAAGCCAGTCGGCCTGAGCCCGCAGTTCGTGCACCAGTCGCGTCTTGCCCACCCCGCCTGCGCCGAGCATCGTGATCACGTGCCCGCGGCCCTCGCGCCGCATCCGCCGCGCATGCCCGGCCAGCAACGCCAGTTCTTCTGTACGGCCGACGAACGGCGTCGCGCGGAGTTCGCGCGCCCGCGGAGGCGCCAGGTCCAGCAGCGCCCACGCTTCGATCTGGTCGGCTCGACCCTTGAGGACAATGGGCGCGATGCGCTCGAGGGCGGCGATGTGGTGCAGCGCCTGTCTGGTCCGCCCGCCGACGAGGATTTCTCCGGGTTGGGCATGCTGCTGCAGGCGGGCCGCCGCGTTGACGACGTCGCCGGTGACCAGGAACTCTCCCTTCTCGGTGGCGCCGGGATTGGCCACCACCTCGCCTGTGTTGATGCCCATGTGGATGCCGGGAAGCAGCCCACCGTCCACCAGCCGTTGCAGGCGCTCGCGGACGGCCAATGCCGCACGCGCGGCACGCTCGGGATCGTCCTCGTGCACGGCGGGCAACCCGAAGATGGCCATCACCGCGTCGCCGATAAACTTCTCCACCGTCCCGCCGAAGCGTTCGATCTCGTGCCGCGCAGCAGCGAAGAACTGCGTCACGCGCTCCCGCCACTGCTCAGGATCGACGGCCGCCGATCCCCGGGTTGACTCCACGACATCAACAAAGAGCACCGTGACCAGCTTGCGTTCCTCGGCCGGTGGGGCTACGCGGAGTGGCGCGCCGCAGTTGCCACAGAACCGCATGCCAAGCGGGTTTTCGAAGCCGCAAGCCCGACAGTGCACGCCCATCTCCACGTGTGGCGCCTTCCTCAGATTTTCTTGTATTTCCACCTGCCGCGCCTGAAGACCATGGCGCTGACGACGGCCAAACTCGAATAGGCTATGGCCAGGGCTGCGAACACGCCTTGTGCCCCAAGGCCGGTGTGTACCGCGAGCAGGTAGGCGAGGGGAATCTCAAACAGCCAGAAGACGACCAGGTTGATGATCGTCGGGGTCCAGGTGTCGCCGGCGCCGTTGAACGACTGCGTGAGAACCATACCGACGGCGTAGAAGATGAACCCGGCACTCACGATGCGAAGACAGGCAACGCCGAACGACTGCACCGTTGCATCCTGGCTAAAGACGGCGATGATCGACGGCGCAAACAGCAGGAAGACCAGACCCATGCTCCCCAGGAAGAGCATGTTGTAGCGCACCGCCTGCCAGACCGCGCGCTCCGCGCGCTCGGGTTTCCCGGCGCCCAGATTCTGGCCCACCATCGTCGCGGCCGCGTTGCTGATGCCGAAGGATGGGAGCAGCGCGAGGAAGAAGACACGCAGGCCAATCGTGTACCCTGCGAGTGCCTCGCTGCCGAAGGTCGAGAGAATCCGCATGAGGCCGACATAGCTCGCGGTCGCGATCAGAATCTGAACGGTCCCGGAACCCGAAAGACGCAGGACGCTCCCCATCACCGGGAGGTCCAACCCGAGGTGACGCCGCGCCAACGCGATGCGCCCTCGGCCACGCACGAGCGTCAGTACCTGGACGAGGACTGCTGTGCCGCGTCCGATATTTGTCGCCACAGCCGCGCCGGTCACGCCCATTTCAGGAAACGGCCCTAGCCCGAAGATGAAACACGGGCCGAGCACGATGTTGATGATATTGCCCAGCCAGAGCACACGCATGGCGATGACGGCGTCCCCCGCGCCTCGGAAGATCGCATTCATGACGAACAGGAGGACGACCGTGGCGTTGCCGCCGAGCATCACTCGCGTGAACGTCGCGCCACGGGCGATGACGCTGGGCGACGCACCCATGAGCGCCAGCAGATCAGCCGCATACCGTGCGCCGAACACGCCGATCGCGAGCGCGATGACCAGGCCGACGGCAATCGATTGGACTGCGGCCCGAGCCGCGCCCTCGGGATCCTTCTCGCCCACGCGCCGCGCCACGAGGGCCGTGGCGCCGATCGAGACGCCCATCGCCACGGTGTAGACCAGCGTAAGCATCGATTCGGTCAGCCCCACCGTGGCTACGGCATCCGCCCCGAGACGAGCCACCCAGAAGACATCGACCACCGCGAACACCGACTCCATCAGCATCTCGAGGACCATGGGCACGGCCAGCATCAGGATCCCACGGCCGATGGGAGCCGTCGTGTAATCGACCGAGGAACCGCGGATGGCGTCGCGCAGCGTCGGCCAAAGCCCAGACGAGCGCACCATTGGAGCAGCCGCGAGATCCATCGGCGACGTCGCGTCAGTCGACTCATTCATAGCGCTGATTGTCACCCTTAGCGCCGGCATGGGGCATCGGTCGAAAGGCGGATGGTGAAACGTCTGTGTGACGAAACGCCTGCAGGCTCGGGGCGCGCCGCGGCGAGGTGGGGGTCAGCGGTCGCGGCGTCCGCGGCGAGCCGCTCGCGGACCGCCTCCTCCGACGGCGCGTCCACGATCAGCAGCGCCTCGCGGTCGCCCTCGAGCGGGCCGCTCAGGAGGACGAAGCCTTCGTCGACGAGCGCGTCCATGAACCTCGCGTGCTCGTCCCATCCTTCCTGCTCGCGCATATCGCGCGACCAGTCTCACGGTCCGCCCCGAGCGCACCGGACGGCGTAGAGCGTCAGTACACTTCCTCGCCAAGAAACCAATGCGCTCTCGCCACGGCCCCTCTCCCGAACCCGAATCTGTTAGGAGCATACGCTCGCCGCGCCGCCGCTTCAACCAGACACCGCCGGCGCCAAGTTCGGTCGCCCCACAGCGGCGGGCCAACAGGAAATTGTCATTCCCTACTCCAAGATAGGTCACGTCTTCGGCCGTGACCGATGGTTTCGATTCATGCAGCCAGTCAAGTTGTTTTCACGCCCGCCATCCCGATCTTGGTAAAATAACGCCACAAGAATCAACAAACAACTATCGCCGGAGAAACTACCATCCACACGCCCATGGAAAACCTTGCGCTACTGCGTGGCATCAACGTGGGCGGCAACAACATTATCAAAATGACCGATTTGAAAGCGTGTTTTGGGAGCATGAGCCTTACCGATGTCACAACATATATTCAAAGCGGCAATGTGCTGTTTAAGTGTTCCGGGAAAAATCGCGAAAACCTGACGACTAGAATTGAGAAGGTACTCTCAAAGCGATTCAACTACAAGGCTCGCGCAATATTAGTATCGCACGACGAGCTTAGGAACGCGGTGAAACTTGCACCGAAAAAGTTCGGCAAAAATCCGGCCAAGTTTCGGTACGACGTCATCTTTCTCAAGAAACCGCTTACCGCATCAAAAGCCATTAAGGACATCAGTATCAAAGAAGGGGTGGACAGGGCAGACGCGGGAAAGGACATTTTGTATTTCTCAAGGCTTATAAGCAAAGCCGGCCAGAGCCGTTTGGCCAGAATCGTTCAGCTGCCAATGTACCAGCATATGACTATTCGTAACTGGAATACGACCACCAAGCTGCTTGTGCTCATGGATGCCAGGGCCAAGACGTAGAATAGCGGAACTTCCCGATGGTGGGCCCTGAGGGACTCGAACCCCCGACGCGCGGGTTAAAAGCCCGCCGCTCTGCCTGCTGAGCTAAGGGCCCGTGCTGCGGACGCTGGAATTCCGGCCACAGTATAGCACGGCCGCTCGACCCCTGAGAAAGAGCCGGAACTCGGTCTGAACCGAGTTCCGGCAATTCTCTCCCGAACTGCGAATGGCTAATGGACGCGCGGTGTGTCCGCTTAGCCGCGAAGAACGATCGTCAGGTTTCCCGTGTCAAAGATGATCAAGAAGCGGTCCAGGTCGCGCTCGATGACACGATACCTGCGGTGTGGCAGCAAGATGACATCGTCGTAGTAGACGGGACGCAGCACGGTGAACCAGCCAGGATAGAACACCACGACATCTCGCGGGATCACAACGAAGTACCCACGCCGATGGCCGTAGAACGGAGCGGGTCTGTGTCCCGGGAAACGATCGCGCCACTGCCAGTCGGAGCGGTCGCGCCAGCGCCAGTCAGAGCGGTCGCGGCGGTCCGGGTTGAAGCCATCGCGGCGGTCCGGGTTGAAGTCGCGCCGGGTGCCACCCATGGAGCGGCCGCGTCTGTCCTCGGAGAACGCGCCATGCCTTTGCTCGACCTGACCGCGCCGGGGTTCAATACGCTCACGTCGGTCGTGCCTGCGTTTGCCGTCGTTCGCCCAGGCCGGGGCCGCCGATCCCAGCACTGAAGCCAGCAGCACCATGACCGCAAAAACAACTGTCAGTCGACGCATAGCGAGCCCTCCCCGCGAATACTGGTCTCCGGACGCGTCCGGCGGCGCAGTCCTTCCTTCGTTCTTACGTACGACCCTGCCCGACGGTTCCCTGTGGGGAGCCCGCGGCCGCTCGCCACCAGGCCAGGATCTCACGGACGACGACGACGGCGGGCACGGCAAAGAACATCCCCAGCAGCCCAAAGACCTGCCCCAACGCCAGGAGGGCCACGATGATCGCGAGTGGGTGCGTGTGGGTCATGCGTCCCAGCACGATCGGCACCAGCACATTCGACAGCAGCTTCACGACAGTTACCACCAGCATGCCCCACGCCCACGCCGGCCCGCCCTGCGGCGCGGCCGCCAGCAGCACCACAGCGTAGGTCGCGAACCCGCCGATGTACGGGATCGCCTCAGCCACGGCGGCAAAGAGGCCGATCGCCAGCGGACCCGGCACCCCGGCCAGCCACACACCGATGGCCGTCAGCGCCCCTACGATTGAACTGACCACGACCTGCGCCCACAGACCCCAGCGCAGCGTCACGGTCAGTTTGTCCAACAACGCTTCGAGACGGGCCCCGGCTCGAGCAGGTGCCAGGGCCAGCGCGGAGGCCCGCAAGCGGGGGTAGTCCTGCAGCACGAAGTAGATGATGAACGGCAACAGCAGCACCAGGTAGAGCTGGCCGACCAGACCGACCGTCTGGTTCACGAGACGCCCCAGGGCGGCGTTCGCAGCACTGACCGCGGTCTCGCCGGCGCGCTCCCAGGCAGTCCGCAGGAACTGGGGGAACGTCGGCTCGGCGACCCGCGTCTGCCAGGCGGTGAGAAACTCAGTGACGGCAGTAATCCCGCTGGGTGCGATCCTGACCAGGATCTGCGCCTGGCCGACGATCCAGGGGATGACGATCGCGAGCCCCACGATGAGGATCATGATCAGCCCGATCAGTGTCCACGCAGCGGCCGCGCCCCGAGAAAGGCGCACCCGTTTCTCGAGCCAGTCCACGACGGGATAGATGGGGAAGGTCACGATGAGAACGACGACGGCCATGACGACGAGCGTGTTGAACCGTCCGAGCACCCAGACGGCTGCCAGGAGCCCGGCGGCCCACAGCGCGAGGCGGGGCCAAAGGCGATCCACGTGTTCCCCAGTTTCGCGTCGTGTGGTATGATGCCTTCCAAGTGATCAGCGATGGCACACCCGCGTAGACAGACCAACTCGCCGGCAACACACCCGCGGAACTGCATCTGTCCCCGGGCGGAGGCCGCAAGGCCTTCGCCGTCCCGTCCGGTCTAACCCGGACTTTCACCGCCTCACAACTTGAGCGTTCTCGACGGCCCGGCGCGCCGCCGTGTGCGCGCGGCGTGGCCGCCAAAGGGGGACAGCATCATGCATGCCGCACCGCCGTATCTCGGCATTGTGTACGAACACCCCGAGTGGTTCGGTCCGCTCTTTGCGGAGCTCGACCGCCGGGGCATCAAGTACGATCGCATTCTGGCGACAGAGCTGCGCTTCAACCCCGCAGCGCCGGCAGGGCCGGCCGGCGCCGACCGGCCCTACACGCTCGTGCTGAACCGCATGAGCCCGTCAGCCTACGTCCGGGGACATGGACATGCCTTGTTCGCCTCGCTGTCATACCTCCGCCATCTGGAGATCCAGGGCGTGCCCGTCGTCAACGGCGCGGACGCCTTTGGCCTGGAACTGTCGAAGACGGCGCAGATCAGCCTGCTGGCGCGCCTCGGCCTGCCACATCCGAAGACACGTGTGATCAATACGCCGGCGCAGGCGACCGCGGCCGCGCAGGCGCTGACTTTTCCCCTCCTGGTGAAGCCGAACATCGGCGGCAGCGGGGCGAAGATCCAGCGCTTCGATGCCCTCGACGACCTGGCCGCGGCCGTTTCGGCAGGCACGCTGGATTTGGGTATCGATCACACCGCGCTGGTGCAGGAATTCCACCCACCCGTCGGCGGGTTCATCGTGCGCGTGGAAATCCTCGATGACCTGTTCCTCTACGCGATCAAGGTCTTCCCGAACCCGGACGCGGGTTTTAACCTGTGCCCGGCCGACATCTGCCAGGATCCCGCGCAGGTGGATCTCTGCCCCGCCGACCTGCCCAAGACCAACCTGAGGGTCGAGGGGACGACGCCGCCCGAGGACGTCGTTCGGGACGTCGTGCGCCTGGCCCAGGCCGCGCGCCTCGACCTCGGCGGGATCGAGTATCTCACCAGTGAGCGCGACGGCCGACTCTACTACTACGACATCAACGCGCTGTCGAATTTTGTCACCGACGCGCCCCGGATCGTGGGGTTCGACCCGGTGCCGCTCTTCGTCGACTATCTCGAGCGGAGGGCCGGCATCGGGCGCGTGCTCGTGCGCCCCCGGCGTGAGGGACTTCTCAACTCAAAGGAGGTGAGCCACGCATGAGCGTGACTGATGAGCTGCTGCGAAACAACGAACGCTACGCGCAGTCGTTTGCGAAGCATGGGTTGCCGCTGCCGCCGGCCAAGAACCTCGCGGTGGTCGCCTGCATGGACGCACGCCTCGACGTCCACAAGATCCTGGGACTGCACGAGGGGGACGCGCACGTCATCCGCGACGCCGGCGGTGTGGTAACCGATGATGTGATCCGCTCGCTGGCCATCTCGCAACGTCTGCTCGGCACGCGTGAGATCATCCTGATGCACCACACGGACTGCGGCATGCTGACCTTCACCGACGACGAGGTGAAGCGCCAGATCCAGCAGGAAGTCGGCATCCGGCCGCCTTTCTCGCTCGAGGCCTTCCCCGACCTCGAAGAGGACGTGCGGCAATCCATCGCGCGTATCCAGGCGAGTCCGTTCATCCCCCACAAGCATCAGATCCGCGGCTTCATATACGACGTCCACACCGGGCGTCTTCGGGAGGTCCGCTGAGACATGGGATACTCACGGCCAGACGTGCTCGTGGAAACTGGGTGGGTGGCCGAGCACCTCAACGATTCAACACTACGGATCGTTGAGGTCGATGTCGACACCTCGGCCTATGATCAGGGCCACGTGCCCGGGGCGATCGGCTTCAACTGGAGGCGGACATTCAGGACCCGCTGCGCCGCGACTTCGCCAACAAGGCCGCGCTCGAAGCCCTGCTGAGCCGCGTTGGCATCGGCAACGGCCACACGGTGATCCTCTACGGTGACAACAACAACTGGTTCGCCACCTGGGCGTACTGGGTGCTGCAGTACTACGGCCACAGTGCCGCCAAGATCATGAACGGCGGCCGCAAGAAGTGGCTCGACGAGGGTCGGTCTACGTCGCAGGACCGGCCGGCCTACCCGACGACCCGGTATCGGGCCAATGATCCAGATCAGACGATCCGGGCCTTCCGCGATCAGGTCGAGCCCAACCTGGGCAAGCCCAGGTTCGGACTCGTCGACGTCCGCTCGCCCAAGGAGTTCTCGGGCGAACTGTTGGCGCCGGAGAACCTGCCACAGGAAGGCGCGCAACGCGGCGGGCACATCCCCGGGGCGGCCAACATCCCCTGGGCGACGGCAGTCCGCGAGGATGGCACGTTCAAGTCTCCGGAGGAACTGCGCGCGATCTACGAGGGCCGCGGCATCACCCCGGACAAAGAGATCGTCACCTACTGTCGCATCGGCGAGCGCTCGTCGCACACCTGGTTCGTGCTGACCCGGCTGCTCGGGTACCCGAACGTACGGAACTACGACGGCTCATGGACGGAGTGGGGCAGCCTGGTCAACGTGCCGATCGAGCGATAGCGCGCGAAGGTCCGCCCCGGCGTGGTCGCGAACCCCGCACTAGATTTCTTGCGGGCGAGGTGTGCCAATGCTGCTCCAGGGAAAGCGCGCCCTCATCATGGGTGTGGCAAACAAGCGCAGCATCGCGTGGGGGATCGCGCGCGCGTTCCACCGGGAGGGCGCCACGCTGGCGTTCACCTACCAGGGAGAGCGCCTGAAGGAGAACCTGGACGAGCTGCTGGGCGAGATCGGCGGGGCCGGAGCCTATCCAACGTTCCCGTGCGACGTCACCTCCGATGCGCAGATCGAAGCGACCTTTGACGGGCTTCGGGATCGGTGGGGTGCGCTGGATGTCCTGGTGCACTGCCTGGCGTTCGCGGACCGCGAGGACCTCAACCGGTCGTTCTCGGACATCTCACGAAAAGGCTACGCCCTGGCCCTGGATGTCAGCGCGTATTCGCTGCTGCGGTGCGCGGGCGCGGCCCGGCCGCTGCTGAAAGAGGCCGGCGGCGGCAGCATCTTCACCCTCACCTACAACGCGGTCGATCGCGTGGTGCCGTTGTACAACGTGATGGCGGTCGCCAAGGCGGCGTTGGAGTGTGAGGTCCGCTACCTGGCCGCGGACCTGGGGGCGCTCAACGTCCGGGTGAACGCGATCTCGGCCGGCCCGCTCAAGACATTGGCGGCCAGCGCGGTGCGGGGCATCTCAGGGTTCCGCGACACGGTCGAAGAGGTCGCGCCGCTGCGCCGCAACATCACGCAGGAGGACGTCGGGGATGTTGCCGTGTTCCTGGCCAGCGATCTCTCGCGGGCGGTGACCGGCAATACCATCTTCGCGGACAGTGGGTTCCACGTCATGGGGGTGGCCGGGCAGTTCGAGGTTGCGAAGAAAGCCGGCGGCTAGGCCCGGACCTCCTGTCGCTGAAAGTACATGTAGGTCACCGCAAACACGAGCAGCACCGCCGAAATGAGCCCGGTGAGTTGCGGCCAAACGAGTAACAGGCTCTGGGACAGCGGCAGGGGCGCGCGAATCGCGCCCTCCAGTTGGGTGATCAGGACGGGACTCAGGAATCGGACATTCGGATTGAGAAACGCTGCCAACATCTCCCCGTAGAGTGTGTTCGGCGACAGACGTGCCAGCGCAATCCGCCACTGGACCGCCACCAGGTCTTCGCCGGGGACCTGGGCGGGCCGCACGATCGCGATCAGGATGTCAGCCACGATCCCCCAGAAGACGGCAAAGAACAGCCACACCGAGATGGCCGCCAGCGCCGAGGTGGCCGGCTGCCGGAACACCACCGAGAAACACATGGCCAACACGAGCCAGATGCCCGCATAGGCGACGGTCGCCAGGAGAAACAGCAGCCCCCGGCTCACCTCTTCTCCGCTGGGAATCACCCCCAGGCGGAAGATCCCCAGGCCCGTCACCAGCAGCCACAGCGCCAGCATCGTGATCGCGATCGTGAACAGACCGGCCAGGAACTTGCCCAGCAGGAGCGCGTCTCGATAGATCGGCTGTGAGAGCACACGGCTGAGCGTGTGCCGGTTGTGCTCGCCGTTGATGGCATCAAATCCGAGCGCGATCCCCGCCAGCGGGATCAGGAAGCCCAGAAACGCGACAAACGAGAGATCGCGATCCTCGCTGCGCGAGACGGTGAACAGCCGCAGGAAGAGAAACGGATCCTCACTCACGGTCGTGCGCAGCGTCCCGATCGCCGCGTACACGGTGCCGATCGCCACCAGCAGGATCAACCCTTCGAGCAGCCGCATCCGCACGCTGGAGAGATGATCGGCCATCTCCTTCATCACGACGGCCCATACTCCGGTCCAGGGCGAGCCCTCGCGCTGCGGTGTTCCCTCCCGCTTGATCATGCCGGCGTCCCCTCATGGAAGTAGCGCGTGTACACCTCGTCGAGGCTGGAGCGTTCCAGGGTGATGCCGATCAGATTGGCGCGCGTCGAGGCCACACGGCGCGCCACCTCACCCCGGACATCGCTCTGGGTGTCCAGGGCGTAGACACCAGGGCGGACGCGGGCGATCCGCAGGACGCCCGGAATCCCGGTCAGCGCGCGCTCGATGTCTTCCCCGGTGACCTCGACCTCGATCCGATAGGCGCCGCCCAGCACCTGTTGGGCCAGCCCCTCGACGGTCCCTTCCAGCACCATGCGGCCCTTGTTGAACAACCCGACCCGGTCACACACGACCTGCACCTGGTGGAGCAGGTGGGAGGAGAGCAGCACGGTGAGGCCGTCGGCCTTGAGGGTGCGAATCATGGCCAGAAACTCGTGGGCCGCTTCAGGATCCAGACCGATCGTAGGCTCGTCGAGGATCGCCACCTGGGGTCGCTTGAGGAGCACGTCCGCCAAGCCGAGTCGCTGCTTCATGCCGCGCGAGTAGGCGCCCGCCAGCCGGTCGCCGACGTCCCGCAGGCCCATCCGGTTCAGCACATCGTCGATGCGTGCCTCGGCCTCCCGCGCGGGCAGGCCGTTGAGGCGTGCCGTGTAGGCCAGATTCTCCCGCGCGGACAGTTCATCGTAGAAACCCACGGCGTCGGGCAGATACCCCACACGGCGCTTGACGGCCAGCGGGTTGCGCGCCGGGTCCTGGCCGAGCACCCGAGCCGTCCCGCTTGTCGGCTCGGTCAGGCCCAGCAGCATGAGGATCGTGGTCGTCTTGCCTGAACCGTTCGGACCCAGCATGCCGAATACCTCACCCGCGTTGAGGCGCAGGTTGAGCTCGTCCACGGCGACGACCGGACCGTACCGTTTGGTCAGGTCCTGGGTCTCGATGACCGCGGTCATCGCCGGCCGTACCGCGAGACAGCCATGCCCAACACGGCGAGTGCAATGGCCACGAGAGCGACCCCACCGATCCCCCACAGGGTGGAGGTGGTAACGGTCACGCGCACGTCCGCGGACGCCGAGAGATCGCCGGCGTTGGCCCGCAGTGGCAGCATGTAGTCGCCGGCCACCGATTTGTTTGAGGCCTTAATGATCGCGGTGATCTCCTGTTTGCCGCTCGCCGCGATCTCGTCGAGGCGCTGCGGCTCAAACCGGACGGTCCACCCGGTAGGTTCGGACGCGGAGAACTCCACGTTGCGCACCGGGGCGCTGCCCGTGTTCGCCACGACCAGCTTGAGCGGCGCGTCGCGGCCCGCGTTGGCCTGCATCGAGAGCCGTCCCTCGGGGGTGCTGAGCGTCAGATCCGCCCGGCCGGTAACCTCGATCGTCAACTTGATCTCGGCGCGTGCCTCGCCGCCCGAGGCGCGGACGATCAGCGGGTAGGACCCCGCCACCGTCTGCCGCTGCAGGCTCGCCTCCGCGTCGATGTCCTTCGACTCCCCCGCCTTCACCGGCAGGCTCGTCACCTGCTGGCTCCCAAACGCCGGCGTGAACGTGACCTGGGCACCCTTCGGCGCCTGGGCTTCCAGGTTGACTAGAATGTCCAGGTCGCTGTCGTTCTTGAGGGTGAGCCGGTACTTGAAGCTGGTCGACGCGGCACCCCGGAGAATGGGCAGTTCCGCCGTCAGGCTCAGCCGCGGCGGGAGCACCCGTCCAAGGGTGATCGACAGCGGGAGCTCGGAGCGCCCGCTGGGTGATGCCGCCAGGACCCGAAAGTTGTAGGTGCCGGGTCTGGCGCGCGCCGGCGGCTCGAGCCGGAGGCTCACGGTCGCCTCCTGATCCGGGCCAACAAAGACCGACCCGACCGGGCGGCCGGCCCCGAGCAGACTGGTCTTCCATCCTGACGCGACTTGTGTGACGCGGAGGGCCACCGTCTGCGGCGGCTCACCGTAGTTCTTGACCGTCAGTGTGAGTGTCGCCGGCTCACCCGTCCGGACGGTCTGGGACGGATAGGCGGTGGACAGGACGACGCCCTTGTAGCCCGGTGTGGCTGCGGGCGCCGAGAGCGAGGGCCCGGCCGCTCCCAGCGCCAGCACCAGGCTGGTGATGAGGAGCAGGGGCAGGTACCGCAACATACCTCACCTCCACGATCGATCTTTGGCTCCGACACATACAACGCTATAATCCCCAGCCGCGCCAGATCGAGAGCACCGCGATGATGTTGTTGATCGCGTGTGTGACGATACTCGCCAGCAGCCCTCCGGTGCGCTCGTACAACAGGACCAGTAGCACCGCCAAGACGAAGATGGGGAGGGCGTGAACAATCTGCACGTGGACCACGGTGAAGAAGGTCGCGCTACCGAGGGCCGCCGCGGTCGCGCCCCACCGCGCGCGCAGGCCGCCGTACACGAATCCCCGGAAGAAGACCTCCTCGCCGATCGGGACGACCACCGCCAGGAGCACAAACACCCACGCCGCCGAGGCCGTGCCGCGCACCGCCTCAAAGACGGGCCGCAGCGGATCATTCATATGCTCGGCAGCCGCCCGCGCCGCGGCTTGGGCCGGACCCTCGATCAGCCCGGCGAGGAAGATCGCGACGTTCTCGCTGGCCAGGGCGAGCGGGATCGTCACCGCCGCGCCCAGGGCGCCGAGGACGGCTTGCCGGCGCCAGCCGTCGACGCGAACACCCAGACGTAGCGGCTGGAGCCCGTAGCGTACCACCACCACATAGGCAGATGCGCCCACAAAGAGGAGATTCTGCGCGATGGTGATGGCCGACAACGTGGTCAGTGTCAGGGGCTCGGCCACGCCGGCCAGGATCGCACCCATCGGCAGCGCGATCACGAACAGGATAGAGATCGCGATCATCTCGCTGATGCCCCAGCTCCCGCGGCGCTCGACCGGGCGGAGCGCCAGCAGGTAGATGGGGATGCCCACCGCAATGAGCAAGACAAACAGCGCGACCGTCGCGCTGGCAAGATCCGGGATGGGATACACTGAGCCCGAGACCATCGCAGTACCGAGAGGGGTTCGGCGGGGTCTCGAGGCTTCCTTCGGGCAAGGAGCGGCCGCCGCCGCGCCGAAGTAAGGCGTCGCCGAGGTGTCCCCCCGTGTCCCACGTGTCCGTGTACCGCCGCTGGCGGCCCAAGACGTTCGACGAGATCATCGGGCAAGAGCGCATCACCCGCACGCTGCAAAACGCCATCCGGTCCGGCCGGACGAGCCACGCCTACCTGTTCGCCGGCCACCGCGGCACGGGGAAGACGACGACCGCGCGGATCTTCGCCAAGGCCCTCAACTGCGCGAGCGGCCCCACGCCGACGCCCGACAACACCTGCCCCGTGTGTCAGGCGATCTCGCGGGGGGTCAGCATGGACGTCATCGAAATCGATGGGGCCAGCAACACCAGCGTCGACGACATCCGGGATCTCAAGGAAAAGATCGTCCTCACACCCACGGAGAGCCGTTACAAGGTCTACATTATCGACGAAGTCCACATGCTCTCAACCAGCGCCTTCAACGCGCTCCTCAAGACGCTCGAGGAGCCGCCGGCGCACGCGGTCTTCATTCTGGTCACGACCGAGCCGCACCGCATTCCCCCCACGGTGCTCTCGCGCTGCCAGCGGTTCGACTTCCGGCGTGTCTCGTTTGGCGAGATCACCGCGCGCATCCGGACGATCGCGCGCGAGGAAGGCATCACCATCGATGACGCGGCGCTCGCCCAGATCGCCCGCAACGCCGATGGCTCGGTGCGCGACGCCGAGTCGATCCTCGACCAGCTCAGCGCGTACACCGACGGGCCGATCGATCGCGACCTCGTCACCTCCGTCCTGGGCCTGGTGGACGACGACGCCGCCGCTGCGTTTGCGGACGCCGTCATGGCTCGCGATGTCGCGACCGCCCTGAGGCTGGCTCAGGAAGCCACCGACGCGGGCAAGGACGTTCGCCAGCTGCTGCGCACGCTGCTGGAGCACTTCCGCGACCTGATGCTGGTCAAGACCTGTGGCCCCGCGGCCGCCGAGATCCTCGACGCCCCGCAGGAGCGGTTCGCGCGCCTCCAGGCCCAGGTCGGCGGGAGCGAGATCGCCGATCTGTTGCGCGCGGTGCGGGTCCTCAATGACGCGGTCAATGACGCACGCTGGAGCGCGCAGCCCCGGCTGGCCCTGGACGTCGCCCTCATCCGGCTCGCCCGTCCCGAGATGGACGCATCCACAGAGGGGCTGGTGGCGCGCATCGAACGCCTGGAGGCCAGCCGGCCCACCGACGCCCGTCGCGGCAGCGGCGCCCCGTCCGCTGAACGCCCTGCCCAGACGCCGCTGATGCAGACGCCGCCGTCGCGCCCGGCCGCTCCTGCGCGGTCGACGCCGACTCCACCCCGGAAGGCCGCAGACGACGGCAGCCCGCCTGCGCCGGCCGACACGCCGGCCGGCAAAACCGCGCTCGTCACCATTGAAGAGGTCCGCCGCCATTGGGCGCGCGTGCTCGAGGACGTCAAGCGCACCAAGATGATCTGCCACGCGCTGTTGATCGAGGGCACCCCGCTCGAGGTCAGCGGCAGCACACTGGTGGTGGGGCTGCGGTCCGCGTACAACTTCCACGTCGACAACCTGCACCGCCCGGAGAACCGCGAGGTCGTGGAATCGGCGCTGGCCCGAGTGCTGGGCCGGCCGCTGCGTTTTCAGTGCCGCCTGCATGATTCCGCGACGACGGCCGAACCGGTGGGACCGGGTGCGGGTGTTATCGAGACCTCGCTCGTCGCCAGGGCACGCGAGCTGTTTGGCGCCGAGATCATCGAGGAACACTAGCCGTGAACATGGGCAAGATGGTCAAGCAGATGCAGAAGCTGCAGGCCGAGATGGCCCGCGTCCAGGAAGAGCTGGGGGCGGTGCGGGTCGAGACCAGCGCGGGCGGCGGCGTCGTGCGGGCCGTCGCCAACGGTCATGGCGAACTGGTGTCGATCACCATCGATCCCGCGGCGGTGGACCCCGCCGATGTCGGCCTGCTGCAAGACCTAGTGTTGGCGGCCGTGAACGAAGCACAGCGAAACGCCCGCACGATGTCCGACGACCGCATGAAGGCCCTCACGGGAGATCTCAGGCTGCCAGGCCTGCCCTGATCCCGCCCGGCCCGATGGACTACCCAGGGCCCCTGGCCCGCCTGATCGACGAACTCTCGAAGATGCCGACCGTTGGACCAAAGACGGCGCAGCGGCTGGCCTTTCACATCCTGCGCCTCTCCCAGGCCGAGGCCCAGGTACTGGCCGAGGCCATCCTCGACGTCAAGCAGCGCATGCGCACCTGCTCCACCTGCTTCACGATCACCGACGTAGACCCGTGCGCCATCTGTACCAACCCCGCCCGCGCCTCAGGCGTCCTGTGTGTCGTGGAAGACCCGCGCGACGTCATCGCGCTGGAGCGCACGCGGGAGTTTCGAGGGCGCTACCACGTGCTGCATGGTGCCATCTCCCCGCTCGACGGAGTGGGTCCCGATGATTTGAAGATCGCCGAGCTGCTCGACCGGGTCCGGGCCGGTGGCGTCGGGGAAGTCATCGTCGCCACCAACCCGCGTGTCGAAGGCGAGGCGACCGCCATCTACCTGGCCAGGGTGCTGAAGCCGCTGGGGGTTCGGGTGACGCGGATCGCACACGGCCTGCCGGTCGGAGGCGATCTGGAGTACGCCGACGAGGTGACGCTGGCGCGCGCCCTCGAGGGCAGGCGCGACCTGTAGAAGTTCGGTACCTCCCTCACTAGGTACTCGATGCGTATCTCCCTTCAAAGTGACAGCCCGTGCAGATGAGTCAGTGCCGCACATGAATCCAGGCGCACGGACTCCGCCGGAAGTTCCGTAGCTCGTTTGGAGATGGTCGGGCGCGCGGAGGGAATAGAGAACTAAGTACATGCCATCAACTCCAATGTTTTCGGCCATTGGCTTTCAACACCCAACCCATTGCCAACCAAACGACAAGCAGAGGGTCCCAGGCAAGCTGAGCGCACGGCGCCTACAGTTCCTCGCTGAGAGTGCGCCTGAAATCTTCGTGCGTCAGAATCCGGCCGACCCGTGGCCCGTCGCGATAGCGCTGATTTGACCTTCAATATTGACCACCGACTCGATCACTGCGTTGAAATCCGGTGGGGTGCCGAAGATCATTCCGACCATGTTGGCGTAGTCGGCCTTAAGAGCCTCCACCATCCCCGGAGATGGCACAAGCGTGAATGCGCCTGCCACAGCGCTGTCGAGGTTCAGGGCGGGGCTTCCGAAAAACATGCGCGCATGGCGGGCGCAATCGATCGCCATGGCGATGTCGTTCGCGGCAGCACGGCCGATAGGGGACCTCAAGAGCTGATGCAGATCGTAGTAGTGTCGGGAGACCCGCTGGCCTTCGTGACGCAGCACGCTTCGCCTATCGAACCATTGTCGCAAGCCGTGCAGGATGATCACCTTGTCCCAGAATGTGCGGCCTGCGTCGACGGTCGTGATGTTCGAAACCGTGAAGTCTGCGTTCCCCAAGTCGTTTGCCACGTACGGAACAACAGCCCCTGGGGCATGCGGGCTCAGCGCGGACTTCGCGCCTGACTCGATGCGCACGGCCGGTTCTATATGTCCCTCAGCCTCGGCCGCCACACTCGGATACAATAGGAGGAGCGTCTGCCGATCCCGATCATCCTCGTCCACCACAATCTTGATGCTGTCCGGCGGCAAGCCAGCTTCCCGGAAGGCGTTGTGCGTGGTGTCGGCCAGATTGGCTCGTAGCGGTCCACAGATGTACTCGCTACACGCATCGCGGATCGAATCGAGTCGCGCCTGCCGTTTCTTACCACTTAGTGCTTCGAGCGCCTCCGCGGATACCGCTTGGCCAAGATCCTCCCGGAAGACAGTGATATCGAGGTCCTCCGAGAAACGGTCTATGAGGTTGAAGATCTTCGACAGCGACGTCCCGCCCTTGAACAGCAGGCGGGGAAGCGTTCGCAGGACGGCCGTTGAACAGCGCATCGAGCGTCCAGCATACCCAGAAGTCCTTTTCGACAACCCGTTCAGTGACCCCAAGCCGACGGGCAGCCGAAACGAAGAGATCGCGGCGATCGTCCGTCGGCGCCGCGAGTACGCGCGAGAAGGCCGGATGCATCACGGCGCCGCGCGCCTGGGTTGCGTGGCGGTTCGACGTCGGCGTTTGCGTTTGCTGCTGCCGGTGTCGTCATCATCATGATTATTCACGGCAACGCCATTCTTGTGGTGTTCCTGATCCTGTTCGTCGCGCAGGACCTCGCGCACGAGGGACTGCATCCAGATGGGCAGCGTGCGGAGCCCGTCGCGCAGGTCGTTGCGGACAGCGCGGCCGTCTTGGGGGTCGTCTAGTAT